>Ga0100392_1002727_pt1 | contig 16272 bp, 11 predicted proteins | sample CryGeymeta201516_FD_81548 | JGI IMG/M metagenome (GOLD analysis project Ga0100392, IMG submission 81548) | Groundwater microbial communities from Crystal Geyser aquifers in Utah, USA - Crystal Geyser metaG 2015-16 | ecosystem: Environmental > Aquatic > Deep subsurface > Groundwater | place: USA... | reverse complement strand
TGGTACTACCTGGTACTACTACTAGCTAGTAGACTAGACTAAGTACTACTAGCTAGCTAGAACCCTAGGTCCAGTAGTAGAAAAAGAAATCTTGTTGGGATTTTTATGACAACCCTACTACTGTAGTAGCTAGCTACTATGATACGGTACCAGGTATGGGACTCTTTTCAGCTCCACAGAAAGTACTGTCGAGCACCCTCCTGCTTTCCGATTCGTGCTGGTGACACCCCGCACGTTTACTTGGTACAGTAATAAGCAATTGGCAAGACTGAAAATTTTAACTGCGTTGCTAAGCATTACTATTATTATTTCTTTACTATGGTACTACTCGATTAACAACAGTCGATACCGTGCATCCGCGCTTCCAACGCGTACGAGTATTACTAGTAGTATTTTTTATTCTATCATCAGAGAAGCACCAACTGGGTAAAATCCCGAATCCTTGTGTAAATTGGTAGTACCAGGTACAGTAGGGGTCTACCTACCCAAACACGAACCCTTTAGCGTAAAGTTTTTGAACGCTAGCTACGTACTGTACCTGGTACCCCTGGTACCTACTCTACTGCATAAAGTTTGAAACGCCACTTTGAAGTTTTGAACGCCAATTTGAAGTCTTGAACGCTAATTTGAAGTTTTGAACGCCAATTTGAAGTTTTGAACGCCAATTTGAAGTTTTGAACGCCAATATGAAGTTTTGAACGCCAGTTGGAAGTTTTGATCTGTTTGAAATTTGCAGCGAACATCCTAAAATAGAGCTAGCTACTACTACTAGAGTAGTGATACGTGTCACAAGTAGGCAGTACCTGGTAATAAGCCAACTCGTACTACGGTACAACTACTACTAGTAGTATTAGTAGGCGGGTCTACTACTACTAGCTATTCTTAATAGTACGGTAGCGTACCTGGTACAGTAGCTGCCTAACCTGTGGTCTGTTGAAAAGCAAAACCAAAAAATTGAAAAGACGCTCTCGTCAAATTCCCTGCATTCTATAAAAGAATTAGGATTCATTGGGTTCAATCTATCATGACTTCAGGAGGTAGCATGAAATCATATTATGAACATTCATCATGAGCATTCATGTACACTGTTTTTCTTTTTGACGACCTGAGATCCGATCTGTGTGCACGCGCGGTGTGTGTGTTGCAAACAGCCCAAGAAAAAATAATGATGGAATAACATTCCAATGCGTTTTTCCAACCACGATGCAATTTCCTTGGTACTACGTACTATAATAAATACTATATGAAAAGCATAATTGTGTGAAGTTTCTGGATATTCAATTGTCTTCGCCAATGAATCGGTTCTTCTTGTCAAAGATTTTAAGGTAGTCTTCCGTTTTCATGGCTTTTCGCAGGTTCCATATCGACGCCACAACATCCCGGTTTGCCAATTGTCGTGACGCCGCAGAATTAACATCTTCATCTTCTACCAATTCATTTTGAAATACATCGAGCAGTGATCGGAATTCCCAGTCTTCTGCTTCGGACATGATGGCCATTTTCTCTCCGTCCGCTTGAACCAAACCCGTCTTGTCGTCTTTGTTCTTAATGATAGAATTTCTTCGGTTAGGATCTTTGGCTTTGGTCTGTGCAGCGAAGAATGGTAATGGTGGTCCATCGGCTGCAACGGCGTCGTCGTTGTCGTCTGCTGCTCCCTTACTGGTGTTTCTTTTCTTCTTATCGACTGCTGCTGCTGCTGCTGCTGCGAATGCCTTGCTATCTAATTTGGCTTTGGATTTTGCTAGTACTTCCTTTGCCCTGGCCAGACGACGTTTCACTTCTTCTTCGGGATCATACTTGCCATTCGCACAGCTCGTAGTTGCATGCAAAACTGAAAGTGAAAATGTTTGTCGTGCCACAACAGACGATACAAAGCCTCGTCGATTCAAACAACTACTCGTACTCGTAATACTGTATGGAGAGTTTTTGCTAATACTAGTAGTAGTAAAGGCAGAACATAAAGGAGGAGGAGGAGCAGTGCTCTCCAAAAGGACAACAGTGACCGCCAGTAAACACCAACGCGAGACATTGCTCAGTGATTTTTGTGCCCCCCTGTCCACTTGTCTCGTATTGTTGCTTGTATTGCTCATTATTGACTACTGGTACAGAACTGTCTGCAATAAAGGATGTTGTTGTGGATAGTCAATTATTATTGTTTTGGAAGGTTAACGGATAATAACAAAGGAGCTTTGTGATGATGTGTGGTTACCGTACTGGTAGACTACTAGTCGGTGATGTCAGGGATCAGGGACGAGTTGGATCTTGCTTTATTAACAAGTGGGCGCAGTACAACTAGCAGCACGGTCTACTACCAGTACTAGAGCTACGTAGCTAGGTCTAGAGTACTAGTAGGTGGAGTCCAGCAGTCCAAAAATAATAATTTCAGTGGTTTTGTTATTAAAGCCTCATTAATAATGATGAACTTTCAGTTCATTCGCGAATTCTGGGTCGTGCAAGGGCTTCTCTTATCTGGACAGATCGATTGGCTCACACACTCGTACTGGTCGTACTAGTAGTACCGTAGTCCGCTCGCTCGTCGGGTACATCAGAGTACTAGTAGACTACTACTGTACAGCAAGCTACTAGTAGGCCTACTAGTAATACGTACTTTACTAGTACTGTAAACTGTACGGTAGTCAACCTCAAAGTTTCAGCAGTGTTTTTTAAGAATTGTCGACGATGATGCATGACGAAAACCTAGAGGCTACCAGCTCCTGCTCTAGTTGTAGCCAGGTCTATAGTACGGTACAATTGCTAGCAAGAGTTTCACATCAACATCTATAACGTCTTCTTCTTTTCTACCCCCTGATCATCACAATCAATGATCAACGTGCAGTGTTACAGTAGACAGTAATAAAACGTACTGTATCTAAATTACCTATATTCACCGTCTGATCAGCAGTAGAACAGATGAACAGATCCATCTCACAACAACAACAGCCAACCACTATCATGAAGCGAGCAAAGCGGGAGGTAAGCATTCCAAGGAGGTACCTAGACGACGATGCTTCTGTTCCTCCTAGCGTTGTCAAGAAGGCTGTGTCTGCTCTCAGGCAGACCAAGACTACTACAACAAAAAAGACGAACAGTAGCCAAGGTTCTTCCGCCGCTACCAAACCGTTGAAGAAGAAGAAGAAGAATGTTGAAAAGAAAGAGAAAGCTGTTGGCAGCACAAGTGACAATAATGGTAAAATCAACACAAAGGCCAGACCAACACAATCAAAAGCTGTCACGAACAGCAAGAGTACCAAACCCAAGTTTATCAAGGCAGAGCCTCCATTTGCTCTGCTCCAAAGTTCGACAATGCCGGATGTTATGGATTCGGTTGCCAATCTCTTAAGGGGCAGAAAAAATATAATGGTGCTAGCTGGTGCTGGAATCTCGGTTAGGTACGTGCAATTCATATGCAGAAAACTGCAATCTTCCGTGAGAGTGGTATAGTAGTCTACTGTACTTGCAAGTGTTGTCATGCCAAATTTAAATTCTCTCATGTTGGAATCATTCTATTCGTTTCCAAAATTCACTAAAACAGTTGTGGGATTCCAGACTTTCGAAGTAAAGGGTCTGGTCTCTATTCAACACTGGATCATGAGGGTCTCGGTCTCTCCAATCCGGAAGAACTATTTGATTGGGAAGTTTTCCAGCATGATCCTCGACCGTTTTTCAAATTTGCACGAAAGCTATACTTTCCGCTGGGAGACTCACAGCGGGTCCGTCCGAGTGACTCTCACAAACTGTTGGCGCTGCTAGAACAGAAAAAGATGCTGCTCCGAGTGTACACTCAAAATATCGATGGTTTAGAACAGCTAGCAGGTGTTTCACCCAAGCACATGGTCTATGCTCACGGAAGTTTACAATTCGCAACGTGCACCAAATGTCGACGCAAGGTAACAGCTGCAGATATCGAACCATCTATTTTGAATGGCACCGTTCCTCTTTGTCAACATCTATTGCCAGAACAAGCCAGCAGTACCAACAATGGTACCACTGCGAGTCAAAGAATCGGATTGGCGCAGCCTGCCAGAAGTAAGAAACGTCCTCGGCCCGTGCTCGGTGGATTCAACCCGGTACAAGAGGAAGGAAAGCCCCGAACCTGCAATGGAGTCTTGAAACCAGGAGTTACATTTTTCGGAGAAGCTTTGCACGACACTGTCAGCAAAAGTCTGGAATCTGACCGCGAAAAAGTAGATGCTTTGATCGTCATGGGAACTTCATTGTCCGTGTAAGTAAGCATGCGATTCGTTGCGTGTTCCTACCTGGCCGTATTACAGACCGTATAATTTCTATTAGAGGTACCTACACGCTGAATGCCAGAAATTCCACCTCACGTTGTGTGTTTTTATTAATCTGCAGTGCACCCATGTCCAAAGTGATTAGTTACCTGCCAGCGAACATTCCACGGATCTTGATCAATCGAAATATTGTTCACCCCAAGACCAGCACTGGTATCAAAAGGGCTGCGAGTAATGGTAGCGAAGACGAAGACCAACAGAATGTCGAATTTCGCGAGAAATACATGTTTGATGCCTATCTATTGGGATTCTGCGACGATGTTACCAGGGTCTTGGCGAAAAAAATGTTCGGTAGCGAGGCCAATGAGGATCAGGACAATCAGACCCACTACCAAGCACTGGCATCTTTGCGAGAGCGCCAAACCAGGAAGAGTGGGGAAGAACCTAAAACCGAGGATGACGAGGACAGCGACAATGATGACGCCGAACCGGAAGCCTTCCAGGCGGATGCTTGGGAATTCTGTAAACTACCGGAAGAGCGCGTTGTCCTGTTCCCTGGTGCTGCACCAACCAAAGGAAACGGATATGGTGACGACGGGCATGAAGATGAAGCATCCGCCGTATCTTTTCACGAAGTTGCCCACTGCGATGGCTGTAGCAAGCGCATTGCTGGTACGATACACAAATGCGTGGACTGCTTTGATTACGACCTGTGCAAGCGTTGCTACCCCAAGTTATCTAAATCTCACTTCAATGGTGAGCATGCCTTTTCGGATGAGCCAACAGCTGCCTGAAAGTAGTTAGCCATATAGTAGATGAAAATGCTGTCTTGTGAAATTTTATAGGGCACACTGTCCTGTCTCGTTGAGCCTGTATGTTGTGCAGTAGAGCAACTTTCAATCTACTAGCCAAAAGCCCCAGCGATGAGTCGCGCACAACGTTATATTGCTTTGTCATGATCAGTACGATCGATCCTCGGCAAATGATTCTACAATCAGTAGTCACGCAGCCTCTACGCTCGGACAAGATACTCCCTGCTAGAATTGCGATCCTTTATGGAGCTATTGCATCAGTCACCTTCTCGCCGTGCTCTCGAAGCACATCTCTGCGTAGGCAGAACACGGAAAGACTAAATGGTAAGTAGGCGAGCAAAAGGTTAAACTGGCACGGAAAGATCTCTCAGACTTACCGAAGCGCATCGCACGCTTCCAGCATCGTTGACCGTCTTTTAGAATCACAGTCTGTATCTAAGCAGCCAGCCACCTGATCATGAAATTCTTGTGCCCTAGTTTTCATAGCACTTGCTCGCGACCGGTCAATCTCTTGTTTTAATATGGACAGCCTTTGTAAGATTTTGTCCTTATCGTGCTTCTTTTGGCCGGTCTTTTCTGTCAATGCATACTGCCGGACCGCCAAACGGCAGCGGAGAGCTTCATTTTGCAATGTGATTGATTCTGGATGCTGCTCTTGGCAGGGAACCAATTTTGACGCGGCAGCCTTTGATTCGCCCTTCAGCTTTACTCGCTCCGCGGAAAACCTGGCGGTCGCTTCTTCGTCGCCCATTTCCTTGGCGCATTTTCGTAACCACGTTAGGTTGGTAAGTCTAGCTTGATAAAGTCGTTCACGATGGACTGAGACTTCAATGTTTTCGAGGATGTGGCGCTCTGACTGAAACATCTTCAATGCTTGCGTATACCTACCCTGGGCGATTGCCACACATCCAAGTTCGTGCAACACAACTGATACTTCCAAATGGATGGGGTCCTCACCAGACTGATCAGATTTTGCGTAAGCGTAAACTGCTCGCCTCATTCGCAAGCATTCTGAGAAATGGACCCATGCTGCATCGAGCTGTTCCCTTTGTGTCGCCAGAGCGCCTTGCTGAAACTTGACGGCAGCCACATTGATGTGATTCGTTCGCTCCCCATACAACTCGATGTATAATTCTAGTGCTTTGCGCAAATAGCTTTCGGCCGTGTCAAGAAGGCCTTGCCGAATTGTCACTCTAGCCAAAAGCTTCAATGTTGCAGCCCTTTGACCAACCTGACGACTCAGCCGGAGCGAATCTTTCAACAATGCTTCCGCTTTATCTAACAATGGCGGCTTTCGAACGACATGGACGGCAGCAAGTTGGTGAAGCGTTGAGGCGCAGTCTCCGTCAATATCATCTTGATCTTCATCTAAAGTTCTCCGAAGAACTAAAGCCTCTGTCAAATATTGTTCCGCCGTCGTTAAGCTGTGCTTTTTAACCTCCAATACCCCCAGTTCATGTAACGTATCTGCAACAAAGTGATTTGCACGATAATCGGTTTTTGCAAGACCATTTCGCACGGAGAGGGCTTCTAGTAACGTTTCCTCGGATTCTTTGAAATTTCCTTGATACCGTAGTACTCGGCCCAGCTCATGAAGAGTTTCTGCTTTGAGTTTCAAAAGCTTAGAGTTGTCAACTTTGCTCTGACGCAGAGAGCTGCTTTCAAAGATTTTAAGTGCTAGCTTTAAGGAAGATTGTGCTTCCGGAAAACCATTCAGTGCCATTGCCGAAAACACTCCGGCTTCTTTGGACAACGACCCTGCTCTTAATCCAATCATTGGGCAAATACCCCGCCTTTTGTCAGCAACATGGGATATTAAGGATTTGAGGTGCTCCACGACTTGTAGGGAACCCTCCCACGTCTCTGGCTTCTTTGGATCAAACTGCCAGATCTTCTCCATTGCCTCAATACAAATGTTTATGTTATAACAACTTTCCTCTTCGCTTTGCGTAGATCGCAATGATTGGGCGAGGAGTCTGTGCAGGGATCCCGTCTTCCCATCCCTCACAGTCAAAATGGAAAAACTTTTAAGAATCTGCCATACTAAATCTGATTGTTCAAACTCATCGACTGCCAATCGCTCGTTGGAGCTTCGATGCGAACTCGGCTCAGAAATAGATGCTGATGGTAGTCTTGACAGCACTAGCGTAGATATCACAGAAAGAACCACAGCTGTGGCAATTGTTGCCTTACTGCGCAATTTGCTGGTGCTGCCGTTGAAAAAGGGACGACAGCCTGCAGCAGCGACACAAATGCCGCCCAAAATAGCCCATCTTGAACTATCACCAAGGTTTATCGCCACTTGTGCAGGGGTTGCTTTTTGTTCTTTGTCTGCTTTCCGCTTTGCGACAAGTAATCCTCGAAGTAGTGACTTTGTGATTTGATCTGGACCCAACCAACACAGAAACTTCATAACAGCTGAAGCAGTCTCACTCTCCTTTTGAATGGCGTTCAGGCTCAACGACAAACTTGCGAATACAGTCAAGGAATAATCTAATACTTTACCAGCCTCGTGGCGAAGCAATGACTTTCCTCTTTGTTCAGAGCTGACATATCTGTCTCGGTACTCCAAACAAGAAATGTCGCAACGTTGCATATATGCCGCTGCCATTCCCAAAGCCAGTGGCAAATGACCAAGGCGTTGACAAATATCTTTGGCAGCAGATAAATTGTTGACGTCGTCACCAATGTCACTATTGCTGGCTTCGAGAGATCGTCGGAGCAGTTCTAGACTTTCCTCCGGGCTCAAGCAACCCAAATTTAGAGAACTAGATCCACTTCCAGACTCCATGTCCACAACGCGGCTCGTTATTAACACATGGCCCGTAGATCCCGAGGCAGCCCCTCGCGGCACAAATTTGCCCAGTAGTTTACGATCTTCCAAATTATCAAATACTAGTAGCCATGGAACCTGACAACGAAAGAGTCTAGTCTTGACCTCTGCAATAATTTCATCTGTAGAGTTATTGTCGGTATTGTCCTTGCTGCTTGCACTGCTTGCCGTATGACTATTGATATCAGCTCCATCCGCAAGATCTGCCAACAACTGTCGATAGTCAGCCACGAGCGCATCTGTTGATTCGGCGTTCAACCACACGATTAGACCATAGGAGGATGGGAAATTTCTGTAACAATACTCGACACAAATCGAACTCTTGCCGACGCCTCCCATTCCCTGGACAAACAAATAGGTAACTCCTCCCGTAACGCTGCAATCTTTGTTCTGTAATTTTGCATGAATCTGACCTAGAAATCCTCTCCGTCCCGTAAAATGTCGGTTCCGGCGTGGTAAGCTCCATAGTCCCCTCATTTTTTGAATCATCAAAAAGGTAGACGCAAATTCTTCGGGGTGCCGTCTATCCTCGTATCGAGTGAGTGCCGAGTGCTTGCGAAGAATAGAATCTATAATGTCGTAATCCTTACGAAACAACCAGGGCCGCCGTGAGGAAGGTGTGTCGTTCAAAAAGTAGGCCGACCATCCTCCAGTACTCAGAACAAACTCTTCCGCCATTGCCTCTCCTCCCCACTCGAGACATCCTTGCAGAACGGTGTCTACGTAGGATTGTAAAAGTGGATGATTTTCATCGGCTTCTCGACATTGGCTCGCCTGTGGAGCGTAGATCCAAATCTTATCGGACTTTGACAATTCTGGAAAGGTTGGTTTGTGAGGTGAAGCGATGGTTGGTTTCATCTCCTCGACAAATTCAATATATTCCAGAGGTATTTGCACCTTGTGGTAACCAATTTCCCGCTTGTCGAATCCGGACATCATGGACGATGGGACTTGAAACAAAACTCCGTTCATACCTCGTGCGGGAGGCGTGTTGGCAGCAATATCAGCAGCAGAGGAGGGTACTCGACTGACACCCAGAGCCGTAAATCCTGTACTCGATCGAAAGTTCCATCGTCGTTCGTAGCCAAAATCGTTGTGAATCCGAACAATAGCTCCAGGTAGTGCCTTCATTCTATTACTGTTGTCACTATTATCTTTATTGGTAGACGAATCTAACCAAGGAGCATGAGTACTGGAGTTCATAATGGACCCGAAGCCAAAAACGAATTCATATTGGGAGCTCATATTTCACTTGTTTTCTACTGTAACTATTTTTTCTGTCTCTCTTTCTTTCACTGACGCTAACGCATTCACATACGCGCTTAATCTCTCTTTGCACGCCTCTTAAGCTTGGGTACTATTGTCTCATGGCTACAAGGCTCTTGACTTTGTTGTGTGAAATAAATGAGAAAAACAACTGAAAAACTGATTGAACTTTCCTGGAAAAAATGTGTCAGCAACATCAACAGTAGAGCTAGGGATACCACTATTAAAAGATTTCCCAAGGTTATGAGCTCTATCTTACCGCATCCGCTCATCATCTCATTATTATTATTTTTTCTTCTTCCTCGTTTACAACCATAACCATCTCCCGCTATTTTAGCTTGTTTTGAGTAGTCTAGTCTACTCTAGCTTTATTATTGTTGAGAACAGTTTATTCCAAGAGTCCCCACTTGATGCTACAGTAAAAAGTAAAAGATCCTGATATATTGATCATCCGCTCTTATTCAGTTTAAAAAAAGTTAAAACTGCAATATGTTTCGAGCTGCCTCCAAGATCAAGATTGTGCGACAGCAGGGCACCAAGTTGACCAGCAGTGCGAGACAAGGTCCCACTGTCGAGCTGTCGTCCTACTACTCGGCCCTGATTTTGCCCAGCAGCGTTTCCCAAAACAATAATGCAAGCGACAACCAAAGAACCATTCATTCCATGAGAAATTCTTCGAGATCTTTTCACTCTTGTACATTCAAACCCCTTCGACTGCACACTCCAGCTTCAACATCCAACCACAGCAGTATTGGCTATTCATTCTCTGACAACAACAGCAACAACAGCAACAACTTCCACAATAAGACACCATTCTCAGGATTATCAGGAGGAGGTCGTCGAGGGTTTGCGTCCGGTGCAGACGACGACAACGGCAGCAATTCGAATACTACAACAGATCCTAGTGTGGACAGCACCCTAGAAAGACTCTTTCGGGAAAATGAAGTGATTAACAGTGGAGATGGCACTGCTGAACCTTGGGTCGATGGTGCCCAATCGGTGGCGTCCTCGGGTCTTGATTTTGTTCCAACCTGGTACAATCCGGCCGATCAGTGCATCCAATTGGTCTTTCAAGTACAAGAAGCTATGGGAGTCGAGTTATCCATTGCCATCATTACGACAACCCTAGTTGTTCGTACCCTCATGTTACCCATTGTAATTTCGGGACAAAAATCAGCCTCGCGCATGGCTCACGTCAATCCAGAATTGATGATGCTGCGCAATCGATATGAAAAAATTGCCGATCCGACCACCGAAGACAAGGCAAAGTTGGGACAGCAAGTTCGAGACTTGTTCAATCGCTACGAGGTGAAACCGGTCCGGTCCATGATTACTCCCTTCATTCAATTCCCATTCTTCATGGGCATGTTCTTCGGGCTTAAGAAAATGCCCGACTATTTCCCCGAAGAAATGGCCAACGGTGGCATGCTGTGGTTTCCGGATCTGACCATGACGGATCCCTACTATATTCTCCCGGCTGTTTGCTTCTTTACCTTTTTAGCAACAGTCGAAATGGGAAAGGAACAAATGTATGCCAGCAACCCAACAAATGCTCCCATGATGATCAATGTCTTTCGCGGTCTGTCCTTGATGATGATACCCATTTGTGTCAATTTCCACATGGGCATGCTCTGTTACTGGACAGTGAGCAATATCTTTACCTTGGGTCAAATTGGTTTCATGAAGATTCCCGCTGTTAAGAAAGCTGCTGGTATTTGGGATCCACCCAAGCCCGTACCAGGCCTGACGGCTGTCAAGGACGAGGGAATCATGGCTGCGGCCGACAAAATGGTTAAGCAGATGCAAGGGAAACCAACCACGGATGCACAAAAATTAAAATTGCACAATGAACAGATTGAAAACAAGAAGAAAGTACAAGAGTTGAGCAAGAGCAGTCGAGAGCGTCGTCGAAGATCCATCAAGAGGCGTGAAACATAAATAATAGCCTTATTAATACTATTGCTTTCATACTTCAAACTTTGGCTGCTAAAATGCTAGACTACTGCACAATTACTACAAATAAAATAAAAAAATTGAATGTCTAATTGCACAATTACTACAAATAATAAATAATATATAAGAAAAAATATTAATAAAATAATGCACTCGTGCTCGAATAGAATATTGTTTTATTTAGAACAGCTATCAATCGCAAGTTCTCAGCCACGATTCAGCCATGCGGGACAGAAATCCAATCGCATTGGATGGTGGCAAATCCATCATTCACAAGAATTTTGAAGTAGATTAAGATACTAGCTAGCTAGTAGCAAAGACCCATAGTGGATGCTCTTAACCACTAGCCAGACCTAGACCCAGTGGATGCCATAAATTCAGGCCAACAACAGTGCAGCCCTTTAAAAGACAACAACAGAATATTCCCAGTATTTCACCTGTATTTGACCTGACAAAAGAGTCTCGAAGAAGTTATTACATAGCGAGCAGATAATAATTATCAGACAGAAATCAATATTAGCATATTAGCATATTAGCATCATGTCGGACAATGACGATGGAGGAGACAAGGAGAAGAGAAGCTCGTTCGATAACCTCCTGCCACACAAGCCAGACGAATCGTTGCTAGAATCCTTTCGGTACATAAATTCCATGCCAGGAAAGGACGTACGAGGAAAACTGATTGATTGTTTCCAGCTGTGGCTCAACATTCCATCCGAAAATGGTGACGTGCTGAAAGATATCAAGGACGTTGTGGGAGATTTGCACAATTCGTCCCTGTTGCTTGATGATATCGAAGACAACAGCAAACTGCGAAGAGGTATTCCAGTGGCACATTCGATTTTTGGAATCCCTACTGTGATCAATTGTGCCAATTACGTCTTTTTCTTGGCACTGGAAAAATGCCACGCCTGGAACAATCCAGATGCCATGAAGGTAAGGAAGGCCATGTTCAGTCGAGGAACACTCTAGTATATGTTTTGGTTTTTTGTGTGGTTTCTATCGATTTTCTGTGACTTCAACGGTTTGAAAACTCACAGTTTTGTCTTTGTAATGCAGGTGTTCGTGGGGGAATTACTTAATCTACACAGAGGGCAAGGGCACGATATTGCGTGGAGAGATTCAGTTCGATGCCCAACGGAAGAGGAATATTTGGAAATGGTAAAGGACAAAACAGGGGGACTCTTTCGACTGGCCGTGGGATTGATGCAAGCCTTTGCGATAACCAACAAGGATGTAAACTATGCTCCTCTCTTGGACGACCTAGCAATGTACTTTCAGATTCGAGACGACTTTATCAACCTTGCCGACGAAGAATATATGAAGTCAAAGAGCTTCTGCGAGGATCTCACAGAGGGAAAATTTAGCTTTCCGATCATTCACCACATTCGTTCCAACCCAGAAGATACCCGTCTTATTTCCATCCTGAAGCAACGGACAGAGGACATTGATGTCAAGAAATACGCTCAAGGCTTGATGAAAGAGTCTGGTAGCATGAGGTACACGAGAGAAAAATGTGTCAGTTTGAAAGACAACGTCGTGGACAAAATCAATTCACTTGGGGGCAACCCACCGCTATTGAAGCTCATCGAACTACTGGACATTCAAGTGGCGAGTCTTGCGGAGGAAACACCTTCAGAAGTGAGGACAACGCAAATAGATGAGGCGTAAGAAAGAATTTGGAATATAGCCGTGTATTGTTTATTCAACTGGGTGCTAGTTTAGAAAATTATTGTACGAAGCGTAGATCCTTCACCAACAAGTCTCTATTTGCGAGGCTTGGATTTAATGGCAGTGGGAACCATGATACTGGAAGCGTTTGAAACAGTTTTGGTCTCTTGCTCTACAGTGGCGCTTTCTTTGCCCGGCGCGCCAGTCGCTCCAAGAGGAGGAAACTCTTCGACGGAAGGTCCCTTGGACGGAGGAGGTGGCGAGTGCATGCGCATTTGCATAGAGGGAGGTGGCATCATATGGATTGGTGGCGGATGGCCATAGCCAAAACTCCTGGGATGAGGCGCATACTGCATCTGCATGGGGAACATTTGTGTCGGAGACATCATTTGTTGCGTTTGTGATTGCGAAGGTGCTTCCTCTCCTTCCTTTACATAAGTAAAGTTAAATCCCGATGGTTGGGGAGGTGCACCGTACACTGGACCAGATTGCTTTTGCTGTGGCTGTTTGGCTTGCATCATTGCCATCAGCTTTGCCGCGGCTGATGTTGGCTCAGCTGGAGCTGGGGACAACATTTCTGGTGGAGGCGGCGGCGGCATGGGAGGATCTGGAACTTGAGACAAAGGAATGTTACCGCTTGTAGTTGGAGCCCCCACCCCAAGTAGAGCTTTGAGACCATCGGCTGCGGCTGTGGCCGAGGCTTGCTGATGTGAAGAAGGGACGGGGGGCGTAGGCGTGACACCTAGCATCGCCTTCAATTGCTGCTCTTTTTTGGTGGAAGCTGGCGCCTTCTCGGCTGCTGGCTTTGGCGCCTGTGTGGGCTTGGATCCATTCACCCCGGTAAGTTTCTTCCACTTCGCCAGGCCTGTCATAGGACCTCCGCGTTTGCCTGTGCCTTTCCAACCCACTCCTTTCTCACTTGGGCCAAGTGCTTCTCTCCATGCGCCCTGCTTTCCTCTAGCCGCTGATCCCGCACGTCCACTTGAAGCTGGCCTAGTTGATTTCTTGGAAGCCGCGGCTGGTGCGCCATTTGCTTTGCTGGAAGTAGCGGCAGACTCTCCACTCTGGGCTGGTGTAGGCGAAGCCGAAATAAGTCCTCCTCCTGTGCCTCCGAGCGAGTCACTTTCGACACTCGCAATAATATTTTCGTAGCCTTTTTGTCCGGTCTGCTTCGGCACGAGTTTGTTGACCAATGTCCGACTATTCTCCGGTGTCACTTTCAATAGGTGAGCCCAAACACAAAGCTTACCACGGAAATTAGAACACATCCCTTGTAGTGTGGTACCGCCGATAAACTCTTCGTCCATTACAACTTCGACACAACCTGTTGTTGCCGCCTCGTGTATTCCAATCACGGTTCCTGAGCGGGCAAAAGACGACATGTTAAAATGTATAAAATTGTGAGACAGGCAGTACGATTGTGACAAGCCAACCCTGCCGTTACTAACCTCTCGCTCCAAATGGAATTCCGCTAGCACAAAAGTTGACAATTCGATCACCAAGCTCGGGTGCCTCGTTCTTGTTGTAGTCACTTGCTTGCAAAACGTCCGTCGCTCCAATCATACCTTCGCGATAAATGGCACTACCTGGAACCTTTAGCATAGTTTCTTTGGGGTAGCCACGCTTCTTCAAAGCCAAAGTCCTCACATCTGCAGCTCTTTCGACGGCAGCAACAGCCTCGTGTGACATGCAATCCGTCGAAACAGGTGTTCTGGGCATCTTGGCAGTCTCGATGTTGTTAAGCCACTCGCGGATGACAGGCAACCAGGCATCGCCGTTAGGTCCGAAGCAGTCCTTAGCATCGTACCTCCTCTCGTTGGGTTTGTTGACGATTGCATTAAACAGCTGGGGAAATTTTTGTCTGTAAGCATTTACCAGGCGAATAGCCTTAGGAGTATACTCCCAAATGACCCTCTCTTGTTCCTCTTCTTCTGCTTTATCGCTACCTGCGATGAGTACCGAATCACCAGCGCTCCAGGCCGTTTTTTGGCTCGTCGAAGCCTTCTCCGGCTTTTTGCGGGTATAACCTACGACACACAAGCCATCAGGAGACTTCAGGTTCAGACCAAGATCGTAACGTCCGGGTTCGAAGAGGAGACTACCCGTAATCTTTCCCAGCAAGCCAGGGTGGATCTTCAGAATCCTTGCAGCATCCGAAGAAGATATAATCGATTCCTGCACCGACTGAGCAATCGCTAATCCAAAGGGCAGCTCTGGGGGGATGATCTGGACTTTGACTCCAACAGTCTTCGCGTCGACTACGCCAACTACGATACCAGAGCACCCTCGATACTTTCCTTTCGTCAATACAACGTTGCTATTGACAGCGAATCTGTCCTGCAAGGTCATTGGACCCCGCTCAACGAATCGAGGATCTGGGGCAGGGGCCTGCCAAAGCGCCAATTGAAGTGGGATGTCAGCCTCAGTTGTCCCAAACAACTTTTTTGTGGCACCGGTGTTGAAATTGGTCTTCATGCCTTGTAAAGGTAGCACCTTAATACGAAGATTAATGTCTCCAATCTGCACGCCACCAGCTCCAGGCATTCCATTCCCGACAAAATAACGCTCAAACATTAGTTGGGAATCAGCTGCCCAGCGATCACTTTCGATTTGGTTGAACATTCGAACCTTGGGTTTCTTTTCCTTCCCAACTCGAATTTCTCCTTTGGAATTTGAAAGCGCGACAACACGAGCTTCGTGCATCATAGGCCAATTGACAAAGACGGATTTACCAAGAACATTTTGAGCGAGCGCCTCAAGAGGAGGAAGCTCTGGCATCTCGTGTAGCTTGATGACCATGGTAGGGTATTTCGAAGCACTGCCAAAGCAGTTCAACTTAATCTCAGTGAGCTCGTACGATTGGATAGGAAGGACATTCAACGAAGGATAGCCAGGATAGGGAATTTGCGTTCCTGGGATTAGCTTTGGCATAAATGATGATCCACTTTCGAGAGGCTCCTTAAAGGTGCTCACGACTGAGTTGCAGTTGCTAATATCCGGCAGTCCAATTTGCGGCATGACAGATGGAACTGTGTCCGTACAGGTCAAATCAAAGGTAAAAACATAATTGACCCCAAGTTTGTTGCGCTTTCGCTCAGTTTCAGAGAGTTTTTCTGGGGGGCATTGCTCGGCGATGGTGTCCTTTAGTAACTTTCCGTCGATAAATGGCAGAATATTGACACCTTCCCAGGGATTCCTTTTGCCGTTCATGTCGACTTCGAAATCTTCAGGGTAAAATTGAATGATGGGAGATTCAGGGTCCAACATCAATTTGCGATACAAAGGTGGCACCAGTGTACTAGAGGCTGGCGGCAAGCAGCCCATCAATTGTTGGAAAGGAGTAAGAGGTGCCCCCAAATCGAATTTAATTTCCTTGAACATCTCAGGAAGATTCACCAAGTCACTCAACATAGGACCTGTGGTAAAAAGAAAGAAAAGTCAGTAAAATTGACTCTGTAACAGGCAATGTCAGTAGCCGACGAGGACGCACCGTAATGATAAGGAT
>Ga0100392_1002721_pt1 | contig 16288 bp, 10 predicted proteins | sample CryGeymeta201516_FD_81548 | JGI IMG/M metagenome (GOLD analysis project Ga0100392, IMG submission 81548) | Groundwater microbial communities from Crystal Geyser aquifers in Utah, USA - Crystal Geyser metaG 2015-16 | ecosystem: Environmental > Aquatic > Deep subsurface > Groundwater | place: USA... | reverse complement strand
TTACGTGCAGCTGTATTAACAAGCACACCTCCCTTGGCCTATTACGATGAAAATTTCCCCACCTCTACAGCAGCTACCACAAGCATTGCCGCATCCCAAGAAGAGAAGCAGGTAGAAGCATTTCCACAGTACCGGGGATACATGCCGGATGTTATGCGAATGCTGATCTCCGTAGCAAAAGACTACGACAACATTACGCTGTCGTTCGAGGTTGAGGAGGCGCCTCCCTTCTCCTACGGACGACAATTCGAGTACATGTCAAACACGTGTAATACCACCAAAGGAAATCCTCGTTATTGGAATATATCTTGGGAGGATTGCAACCGGTTGGACTTGATTGTTGGAGACTTTTACGGTTTTCCTACTCGGTCGGTACAAACGCTGTTAACTCCGCCACTGCTGACGACGGCAGCTGCTTCCGTACAGTACACGGGTCGACAGAAACGACAAATAATAACCCTCGGAGAAGCAGAGGTACTGCAAGAACCGGTGTGTTTGCTAGACGAAAGCTTTTACAACGACCAAGTACTAGAAAAGTTTCCAGCCATTCGAATGGTACAGTGCTTTACACACGAGGAATGTGTGACACTGTTGAAGGAGGAGAAGTGTGCATTATTTGTGGACGACGAGCTACAATTACGATACATGGCAGTACAGGATGTTGATCTGCAAATGACACCCGAAACGTTTGACGAGCAGTACATTGTGTGGCCACTGAACGTTCGGTTGGATCCCACTATTCAGCAACTCATCATTCGGTGGATCTACCAGGCGAAATCTTCTGGATCGTTGGATGCATTGTATGGTGACTACTTTCAGGTGGAGTATTGCTCCCTAGGTTTTGCTGGTTTAGACTGCGACCGGCCCTGTAGTCCTTCCCACGGCATCAGTGACAGGAGAGGCAATTGTCTTTGCGAGACAACAAGGTGGACAGGTACGTGTGTGAATGATTGTGCGACAAGTAGTCTGGCACTGTCGGTTGTAGTAGAAAAAGATGCTGAATCATTGATTGTCACCAGCGTGCTCATCCCACTTGCTTCGATATTGTATGTTCGCTCCAACGCTCAGGCGATGACTGTTCTATTGAGGTCGTCGAAGATACACACATGATTCCTTCATCCATGATAATTCTTGCCTACACGATGGTTGCCGTTAACTTTTTTGTTGTTGCAATCTGCGCCCTCTGGCTGTATTGTTTTCGCAACACAACACAAGTGAGGATATCGCAACCTATGTACCTGTCCCTGATTCTACTGGGTTGCCTAATTTCCACTTCTACCATCATTGCTTTGGCCCAGCAAGACGATGGCGACGGTCCTGTTCCAGCATGCATGGCGATTCCATGGTTGTATTCTGTGGGGTTTTCCATCACATTTGGAACATTATTTGCTAAAATTAGGCACGTCTACAAACTCTACAAAGCAGCAGTGACAGTGGACGTAGAGGAGTGCCTGGCACCCTCGCAACAAGAAATTTTTGGCATTGTTGGAGGAATTCTGCTTTTGGACATTACCATCTTACTGGTTTGGACCATTGTAGATCCATTGGAGTGGCAACGTACTGTTGAAACTGTTGACAAATTCGGATATCCATTAAGCAGTACCGGCCAATGCATCTGTGACGACTGGGTAATATTTGCAGGGATCATCGGATCTCTACATCTTGCTTTGATGCTGTTGGCTGTTGGGATGTGCTATGTATCAAGGAAGATCCCAACACAACTCTCAGAAAGTAAGTACTTGGGGATTGCGATGTTCAGCAACCTGCAAATCTTCGTGATTGGTTTACCAATTTTGGTGATTGTCGGGTCGGATCCCCCAACTTCCTTTTTTGTGAGGAGTTCTATCATCTGGATGAATGATCTGGTGGTTGTCACAGTCATTTTTGGAAATCTCATGATCAAAAGGTACTTGGAGAGTGTTAAAGTGACGGAACGAGATGAAGAATTGGAGCAAATCGCCAGGCAGAACTACGAACAAAAGAGGGAAGCTGCGGTCATGGACCGAAAGGAAGCTACGACGTTGGTGAGCAACATGCTTCTGCAACACTAGAGGCTGGTCATTCTGATATTCAGTAATCAAAAAATAACGATGGGATGCATACTAGTACATGTACATGACAGTGCACATTTGGGTACGTTGCACCGCATTAAAATAATTGCGCTTTGAAAAATATTACACTGAAGTCTATCATTCAAACGCACACCCGGGCACCTTGATGTACGAGAACTCAGTGCGAGCCGAAGCTATGATTGGGAAATTCGTTTGCGGAATTCTCAAATTTCAGGCCGCTCTACATACATGCTGGCTTTGGATTACCAGGGTAGGGTATCTCTGCATTTGAATGCGAGTTCTTGCTCTATACTCGGATAGACTTCCGCCAAATCTGGATCCTCTGCTACGTAGTAGTACCAGGTGCCCAAAAGATATCGCTCGTAGTGAATCAGATATTGCTACTATTTTTTCATAACGATTTAGCCTTAGTAGTTACTACAGTACGCGTAGTTATTAGCAAGCCAACATTAGCCCTCCGCGATCCCCTCCATCTTCTTTGCGATATGACTAGTTCCCTCGTTCTTGTGGCAGCTGACATGTTGATTCGTAGTACTTGTAAGCAGGATAACAAGAGGAAGGCAGGTAACAATCTTGCGTCATATCCAAGGCTCCCCAGCAAGACTTTTGTCTCGTTGCTTGCAGGGTGGACCTGTAAGGTGGCAAAGGGTTCGCTGATGATGACCTTTGGGAATAGCTATTGTTTCGAGTGCCAGTGTAGGAGTAATGACGCCTCCAGGTTAGGGTTGGCCCTTGATGATAGTGCTGGTAGTAACCATCGCCTTCTTCGTCGCCTGACTCGGACTCGGAGTCCGAGCATTCATAGTAGGCATCTTGTTCGGCAGGGCTCGAGCTCGCATAGTAATAGGTGTGCATGAGAATTGTCCACGTTGCTGGATGCACGAGACTTCCGTCCGGGGCTCGAATCATATCATCTTCTTCAAAGGCGCTGCGCCAGTCTCCGCCTTCGGCCCACATTTCATACAAGTTGCGCTTCATTTCGGATCTGATTATCCGGCTACCATTCCAAATGGCGTCCTTGGTGAGCTCGTCGTATTCGCGATGAGAGGGTATCAAGTCGACTTTTACGTACTCACAGAAGGACACGGACCTTCGAGGCTTGATGTGCAAAACGGACTTGTCTTCTTGTTTCTTCGAACTAGTTTTACGAACAGGACGAGCGTGATGAGAGCTAGTTGTAGATGTTACAATATTTGAACGTGTCTCTCGAGTAATAGCTACGCGTAATTCAGTCGCCGGGATAATCTTGCTCTCTGTAGTTCCCGCATCAAGTCTCTTTTTGTTACCTAACAAGCCCAACTTATGATAAAAATCTTTGCGAATCTGACGTTCACTGCGTCTCATCTTGGTAAGATGGACTTTGGAGTTATGCTCGTCGCTGCTTGATGATGGTGTTGTAGCGTGGGCCAGTGAGGAAGACGAACTCGCATGATGGAGGGAGCGGTTACTATGAGTAAATGTAAACATTCCAAAATCTATACCTTGGAGGGAAAAAACGATGAGTCACTGCTGGTTGGATATTGCTCGTCTTGCACGGACAAAGAAAATTATGATTATTTGGAAAACCTCACCTCATTTTTGTTTTCGAGTGAAAGGACGAAAGTGCGTCTCTGTCGAAGGAAGCAGAAACGTCTCCAAAACAGATGGGCAGTTAAAAAAAATAGACCATCGAAGAGTGTGAACATTGATAAATTGAAGATGTACACATATTAAATTATATTATTACTCCTGCCGGATTAGATTTACAATCGCTGTGTTATTCATTGTTTGCTAAAATTCTACTATTCCTAAGTATTTTCTATTATCACCTTGCCTTTTACACAGCTGCGATGTGTCACGGGCTTGACAGAATTTTTTAGTGTGAGCCATCTTTAAAGCAAGATAGAATGTCGCTACTCGATGGAAGTCTTCGCGTAGCCACTGCGGATATGTTACTAAATAATACAGTAATAATGGGCGCCACGTTCGTCGCACTGCGCAGTCCGTTCGAGAAGCAGCGATCAATCTAGAGCTGGTGAGATTTGATAAATATACCTTACTTAAATCTGGAATGGCATGACGGCAATGTCATACTTCTGTATGCCTCTTCTCAGGTCGCGTGGCCCGTTTAAAATCACTTCTGGTTTGATTTTTCCAGCGAGCAATTTCCTGAGTGCAAAAGCTGTAGTAGCTGCAACCGATCCTGGAAAGGGGAAGCCAAAAGCTGCTACTTGCGCCAGCTAGTAGTACGTTGTAGCTACCGGAGTAGAGTAGCTACTAGCTGGTACTCCAAGTACTTACTGGAGTAGCTATTACTAGACTAGTAGTGGTAGGTACCCTGGTAGCAACAGCGCAAGTGATGAAGTGTGCGTTCTTTTCGAGAACGAGTAATTTTATTAGCCGAAGGAATTTTGCTGAAAAACAATACTAGGTAATAATGTGACAAGAGTGCGTTAGGCTGGCGAGCTTTTTGGGAGATTACGTAGCCAAATTATTACTTAATAAAAAGCGAGGTGGGCGCTGGTTAAGTGTTCTGTGTTTTCACAGATAATAATAATATAAACGGGTCATCGCAAAGTCTTAAAGATGTTCATTTACTAGTTCCGAATTTTCTCATCGCTGACAGATAGTCAAGCTGCGCGTTAACTTAGCCAGCATGTAGTCGGAATACTGGCTTCTTAGGCTCCTTTCGACTTAAGTAACTCCTAGGGGAGTAGAAAAGCTGCCAAGTCAAAGAGCACCTCTACGGTCGACAACACCCATCAGCGCTCTGCGCTAGAAGCTGTGGACTCAACTGGTAGATGCTGCTCACTTCTCAGTAGTCGTACCAAATTAATACGAGTCGTTCACAGCCTGTGTTCCGAGAGGTCATACAAAACTTGGGAACATTAGAAAGGAAGGATCCATAAACTCTAGAAGAATGAACGATCGCTCCACGAACAATGATAGCCCGTGCCGAGATGAGGCAGATACGCCAAAGAGTGACCCAGAAGCTCCCTTAGCCGAATCTACTGAGCAAAGTGAATCAGACAATACGTTGCTGGATCCAGTCATAAGATCTCACAGTGGTTCAGCTGCCGGGTCCATCTCGGAAGGCAGCAGTAATCTAGCGAGTCTTCTCTTCGAAAAGTCGAAAAGTACCATGTTAAGCTGGTGGCACGATGAAGAAATCGAATGCATAGCTTGTGGCAATCAAGAGAACAACATGCTAGAAGAACAGGAAAGAAAAGTTGACAGCGTTTCCAGTCAACCTTCTCGGCTAGCAGAAGTATCAGCCGATGATATAGTTTCCACAATGGAGCAGATCAAACTTGGCGTTGCCTTGGAGCGACAGCTCGAACAGATAAACAAGGAAACCAAAGAATCCAAATCTAACGACAGCAGATCTTCGTCTACTCAATGCTCTAGCAACAGCTCGGACGGAGACAACATTTCTACCTTGGTAAATCACCATCACCCCACTACCCCGAAAGGATTAAGTTGGCGCGATCGATGGTCTGCCTTTGTCGGACGATTGGGCGGAATGATTGCATCTGCTGTAACGGCCCTGGCGATGGTGGCAGCTCGAAATCCCTACATTTGCATCATTAGCACGTTAGTTGTGTCCTTTTGTACACTTGCGTTTGGTGCCTACTGGAACTTTACGCTCGAGGTCGACAACTCTGAATTGTGGCCTCCCAGTGCCAGCGCCAGTGTCACCCACATGAACTGGCTGTACTATGAATCCCAGTTTAACTACGACTATCGCTTCATTGAGTTGCTGGTACATGCCAATGGAAAGAATGTTCTTACCCAAGACGGAGTTGATCATGTCTTTCAAGCTATGAGTATTATTCAAAACTCACAAGACTATCAACAGGGCTGCGATTGGGCGGATCTCGTCGGCGATGCCAATCAAGTTGGCGAATGTCATATTCACAGCATATCACAGTTCTGGAACAATTCACAGGCTACGTTCCAGGAGGATGTGGAATCAGGTGCCAATATCACTTCTGTAATGAGTGCAGAACACTTTCCCAGTGGAGAAGCGGTCGACTTATCTCGCATTATCGGAAGTCCAGAATTTGATGACGATGGAATTCTTCTTACTGCACAATCTTTTCTGGTCAAGTTTGATCTCCCTTGGAGTTACGAAACAGAAGATTTTGAGTTGAATGCCTTGGCGGCATTGAGGTCAATACAAGACGACTGGAAGGCAGATGACGGTAACATTTACCGACTGGAGATTGTGGCCTATCGATCATACGAAGACGAATTCATGCGAGCCATTTTATACGATTTGCCGCTATTACCGGCCGTTTTCGCAGTCATGTGTCTCTTCTGTTGCCTCGTCTTTTGGCGGAAAGATAAAATCCAATCACGTTGTCTCTTGGGTATCTGCGCTGTTGTTTGTATCGGCCTTTCGATTATGACCAGTTTTGGTCTCATGTTTATATTAGGGGTTCCCTTTACCACAAATACAAGCATGCTCCCCTTTTTGATGTTCGGTAAGTGTGCCATCTAATGGCTTTTAAGCGTTATTTTCTCTGTTCTTTTTCATGCTGATCGTTGTAATTTTCTACACAGGTATCGGTCTCGATGACTCTTTCATCATCATTGGAAGCTACACCCGAACGCAAGGGCAGGATACGCTGCAACGGATTAGATTCACTATGAGAGATATTGGATTGAGTATTTTTATCACAAGTTTCACATCAACGCTAGCCTTCACAATGGGTTGCTTCTCGGATATTCCAGCGGTTCAGTGGCTCTGCCTCTATGCAGTTCCTAGTGTCGTAATCGACTTTGTGTATCAGATTACATTTTTCGTCGCATTGCTCGTTTTAGACGAAAGACGGATACAAAATAGAAGAATGGATTGCTGTGTCTGCATCCAAGTAACAACCGACGAGGACAACAACGATAACGATAAAAGCGCCACAGAAAGCACAGTTAAAAGCGGGCAAACACTTGAGCAAACTCCCATTATGATACAGCTGACACCTGACTCTGAACGACATTGGGCCGACCAGTTCATGAGCTGGTACGCGGATATTCTTTTACGACCAACAGTGCAGATGTGCGTCTTGGTTGCTTACACTGGTTTACTAATCGGCTCCATCTACGCTGCCTCGACACTTACTCAATATTTCGATCTCAATGATATGGTGCCCCATGACTCGTACATGAGAGGATATTACGACTCCCTAGAAACCTTTGCTCCAAGAAGAAACGGAATTTCATCGTATGCCTTTTTTCGAAATGTGGACCAGGCAGACCCCGAAGTGCAGCAACAGATGCTGGAATTCGTTGACGATTTGGCTGAAAATGGCGCAATCGCTGGTCGACCAGTCAACTTTTGGCTCCGAGACTTCTTGGAGTACTCTAATACTACAGAGCTCAGCGCGAATTTGACTTTTGCTGAACAGATAGAAAGCTTTTTGCAGGTGCCTTTGTACAACGATATCTATGACGATCATATCATTCGAAACCCACAGACAGGAGAAGTAATCAGATCTCGGGTGAAAATTTATGTGGATGTTGACTTGGCGGAAGCTAGTGATGGAATTGCTACCTTGGAGCTGCTCCGTGATGTGGCCAGCGAACAATCGATCAATGAAAATGTAGACAGAGGGGCTTACAAATTCTTTACCTACCAAGACATGTACAATCTGTGGGAATTCTACACCACAGTGGTGGAGGAGCTGCGGTTGTCTACTTTCATTGGCATTGTTTCTGTGAGCCTCGTTGGCCTTGTTTTGATTCCTCACTGGACGGCTGTATTGTTCATAACTCCCATGATCATTAGCCTCTACGTATGCATGCTCGGTAAGTGTGCAGCACAAGTTCGTGCAATGTGCGTTGAAGATAATTGATTGATATGGCAAAATCTAATCTTTCCCTCCTTCGAACTCAACAGGCTATATTAACTACGCAAAGATTTATGTCAATGCCATCAGCTACGTTATAGTTATCATGTCTATCGGCCTGATGGTGGATTATTTGGTCCATGTTTTGATGCGGTATTACGAGTGCGAAGGATCCAGGCGAGAAAGGGTCAAGCAAACGTTGGAGACCATGGGAGCTTCAATCTTTGTAGGTGGCCTCTCCTCGCTGACTGGTGTATTTCTGCTGATCTTCAGCACCAGTGAGATCTTGAATATGGTCTTTATTGCAGTTTTTGGACTTGTAATTCTTGGAATTCTCCACGGTCTAGTTTTTCTCCCTGTAATTTTATCACTGATAGGGCCAGAATCTCCGAAAGCTGCTGTATCTCGACCTTTGCAATCACTTGCATCGTTTTGAAGAACAATAAATAAAGGCAGTTAAAAAGAAGAACCTACAATATACTGTAGCCGACGTTTCAGCTATTATGTACTTGAGCGCAGAATTCGCCAAAGTGTCCGCTCATTTTTCAGTCTCTGTGTCCCTATGCTTCGCGCAAGTTCTCTGAAACACCGTAGACTACTGCTAAAACATATTCGGACTACGTACTACTCCTAGTAGAGTCAAAGGTGCTTGAGCTAGTTGGAAAGTATAATAAGTGTCTACATTAAATTACAATGGCATCATTGTCGGATGATGAGCTCTACGGAGTTACCACTGTTTGCAGACGCGACAACGCACATACGTCGAGGTCCTCCCCGAAAGAAAAAAAAGGCGAATCACAAATGGGGCGGGACTCAAACACTACTACTACTACTACTAGCTAGTAGTAGTAGCTAGTAGTAGCAGTTGATATGGTAACAAGAAGCACTCCGGATTGTAAAATTTCTACTATCTTTCTGAAAGTCTTTTTCGTTCGCGTTCAAACGACTCATCTTTGATGAAGAATTTTGTCAGCACGAATTATTAAACAAAAGTTATTAGTTTGGTTACGTGTAGTCAGTCTACTTACGTGTAAGGCGAAGCCGCCAGCAAACAGGATTACCATACATACTGGTATCGACGGGTAGAGGTTTTAAAAACACACATCTTTATAACAATCTCTAGCCAGCTAGAAAGAGTTTTGAATTGAATAATAATAATACAATATTACTTTCTTCCGCGTTAATTCTTGAAAGGTCAATCTACCTACCAAGAGAGAAAAGAATACTGAAAGCCAATTAAAATGGACCAAGACAATTCCTCTATCAAGAGCAGCAATGGCAGTAGTGTTGGTGTTGGTAAGAGAGTCCGAAAGGAAGACACAACCCGAAACGACACAACGAGATCTGTTGTTCAAGATTCTGCCAAACCTCGCGAATCTTTGCGGCTGTTACTCACCGAAACAGAAGAGAAGGAGTTGGATAACAAACTGGGATTGAATCAAGAATCGAGTGACGCGGTTCCTCATACTCCCCAGACGGATGAATCTGTGAGCTTGGATGATGACGACCATGTCCTCGATAACAATAACAATAACGACAAGAATCATGAGCAGCAGCCTGCTACTACTCCTACTCCTACTGGTGCTACTACCGGTGCTGCTGCTGCTGCTGATGGTACGTCGCGTTGGACCAGATGGACACATGCCTTGCATCGATTCGTAGTGCGACGACTTTTGCTCCCCCCCGCACGGTTCGCTGCAACGTACCCACGTTGGACGCTCGTTGTGTTGACCGTGCTCAGTCTGGTATTGTTAATTGTGGGTTTATTAACGAATTTTGTCGTCGAAAATGAAACCCACGCCTTGTGGCCACCCACAACATCTCAAAGTGTCGAAGATTCTGATTGGTTGTACGGAGAATCCCACTTTAATTATCCACCCGTTACTATCCAAGTTATGATCCACGCGGGGGGTGCCAACGTCTTGGGACAAGAGGGTGTCCAACGTGTCTTTGATGTTCTCAATACTGTCACCAGCATTGAAGGGTATCGACAGGGATGTGACTATGCCGAACTCATTGGTGATTTGTACGGGATCGGACAGTGTTCCATTACCAGTGTAGCAGATTTTTGGAACGAATCGCAAACCATTTTCGATGCAACCGTTCGGGATGATGTCGATGCGATTCGAATCTTATCCCATCAATGGTATCCCACGGGAATTCTGGTAGACGTACCCAAAATTATGGGAAAAGCCAAGTATGCCGACTTTGCAATGGTCTGGTCCAATGACAATACCACCCTGGAATCAGAAAGTTTCGAATCCGATTTTGCATTCGACGCGTGGTCTTCGTGGTCGTCGTCGCTGGAAACTGCTGCGGTAGACCGAGCGCTTCTGGAGACGGCAGAATCCTATCTCATTAAATTCGGTATTCCTCGATCAAACGTAACGTGGAAATTTGAAGCAGAAGCAATCAGTCGATTGTTGGTGCTCAAAGAACAATGGCAACAAATTTATCACAACAAAAACAGCAGCAAAGATAATGGCGATAATGATGTCGTTCCCTTTCGATTGGAATTTTACTCCGAGTCGAGCTACGAGGAAGAATTCATGAGGGCCATCCTTGAGGATCTTTGGTTGATTCCAGTTTCATTTGCTATTGTGGCCATCTTTACCATCATTTTTGCCTTTGGAAAATGCGATCGCGTCAAGTCACGGGGACTGCTTGGAATTGGAGCAGTTGCTACCATTCTTGGGTCCACAATGAGCGCGTTTGGACTGCTTTTTATCGGTGGTGTTCCATTCACAAGTAACACTCTCATGCTACCATTCTTAATGTTCGGAATCGGACTGGACGATACCTTTATTATCTTTGGATCCTATCACCGGAAAGAGTCGGAGAAAGACGTTCCGAAACGGATCGAATCTACCATGGAGGATATAGGCGTTGCCATTTTTCTGACTAGTTTGACGTCCATGCTCGCATTTATTCTTGGCTCCTTTTCTCAAATTCCGTCGGTACAGTGGCTCTGTCTTTACGCATTCCCGTGCATTGGCATTGACTTTTTCTACCAAATAACATTCTTTGTGGCCATGATCGTGCTTGACGAGCAGCGCATCCAAGACAATCGCATGGATTACTTGTTCTGCAAAAAGGTCAAACGAAATTCTGATCTGAAATATGTGTCAGCAGAGGAGATTGAAGGAAATGCAACTTTTGAATCAGAGAATGAGCCTTCTGAACCATTTAAAGGTTCGCCGCTGTGTACTGATCCAAAATTGGACGAACCTGTGTCCTACAACGAAGTTCGGAATGACGTTGCAAGAGAAGAATCTATATCATCAAAGTCAAAAACAACAAAGAGGCAGCATGAGGATGAAGTCGATAGCAACCAAGAACAACATCTGGCTGATCGCTTCATGGGTTTGGTTGCACGCCAGATATTGAGGCCATGGTTCCAGTGCTTTTCTCTCTTTTTGTTTGCCGGGCTGTCGGCTGTGTCCATATATTTTGTGACAGAACTAGAACAACAATTCAACTACACAGACTTAGTGCCACAAGACTCCTACGTCAAAGGCTTTTACGACTCTCTTCAGTTGTACATGGATAATCCGGGCTTGCCAGTCGACGTATTCTTCAGAGATGTAGATCAATCGGACCCTGACATTCAAAATCAAATGCAAGCCTATTTGGACGACTTGATAAAAAACGGAGGCGCAGTTGAACCTGTGTATTTTTGGCTTTGGGACTTCAAGGAATACTCAGCGTCTCGCGAAACAGACGGCCTCTTCAAAAACATGACATTCGAAGAGCAAATAGACGAGTTCCTTGACCAGCCGATCTATCACGAACTGTACGATGATGAAATCGGTCGTGGACAAGGCAGCTCTGATAGAGGTTTTGTATACGAGACAAGATGTCCCGTCCAGGTTGAAGTCATCCGAACAAGCTCAAAAGCCACCGTTGACATGCTTGCGAATCTCCGACGGATCTCCGGGGCACAACCTATCAACCAAGGCGTCGAAGAGTGGCGTTTCGTCACCTATTCCGATGAATATCATCTTTACGAGTAAGTTTGAATCTCTCTGGGGTTGTTTAGAGAATAGGTTCGTGAGCTCAAAGATTTTTTATTTCCACATCATCCAGATTCTACAAAAAAGTAGTTGAAGAGCTCATATTTACATCAGTCATGGGAATTGTTGCTGTGAACGCAATAGCTCTTCTCTTCGTGCCACATTGGACAGCTGTTTTCTTTACTTTGCCATTCATCACACTTTTGTATTGCAACATGCTTGGTTGGCTTTACATTACCGGAGTGAACATTAATGCCCTCAGCTACATCACTTTGGTCATGTCCATCGGTAAGTATTTCAGAGATAGGAGAGCGCCAGCTTGCGCAAAACTCTTCCACTTCTCACTTCTTTTTTGATGCCTTTTGATGAAAGGTCTTATGGTTGACTACATCTTGCATATTTTAATGCGCTATTACGAATGCAAGGGCACACGCCGTGAACGTATACACGAGACGATGTCGACAATGGGTTCGAGTATATTTTTGGGTGCCGCATCAACTTTCTTAGGATTGATGCCTCTCGCACTGAGTACAAGTAATGTTTTCCAAGACATTTTTGTATCAGTTGTTGGTCTCATTTGCTTCGGCGTCTTAAATGGGCTCATATTTCTACCTGTGGTACTCTCGCTGGTTGGGCCGGAATAGTTTGACGTGGTAGTGGAATACTGTACAGTACTCTACAGCGTAGCTTCCGACTGTAGCACTGTGCGCCAAACCTGTCAAAAAGGACTTTCATTCGCACCAAAAACTTCAGCAGCAACAACAGCAGCAAAAACAGAAATCCTACAAACCACAGCTTTACGTTAACAAAAGCTTAAAATCTCTAGAAATACAGTAGCTTGCACCCTGTGTAGTCAATTTGTGTCCGGATTCATAGATAAAAAGTAAATGAAAGGAATTTCGCTTAGCACTCAGTGTTGCCGCTTGTGGTGCTTACCGTAGTCAATGTGGATCTCTACTGCAGTACCAAACACGCACACTACAGACTTGCCCATCCGACTGTCGACAATGAGTTCAAAAACGTAAACACGGTAAACCAAAGACGAGGAATAAGTGCTGTCATGGATGCAGTCATGGCTACAGTACTTGCTAGAGTAGCTAGTAGTCAACTATTCAGTAGTCTACTAGCTAGTAGCATTAGCTAGCTACTGTAGTAGACTAGTAGCTAGCATAGCAAAACGAATGGCTTTGAATCCCACGGGAATGTTTGTCACTGAAAAAACCGTCGACGTAGGGACGCGGACGTGGAGATTGAATCAAGGTCCCAACCTTCTTCAATCGAGCTTCCTCTCATCATTGCAACACACTTCTTTCATACGTCGAAGTGCGCCAACACCAGTGTCCCGATAAAAGTGATGCATGCATAAAATAATACTGTCAGCATTGATAGCATGCGTACACGCAGCTCTGGCTTAATCATCTACCTACTATTGGCATCATCTTCCGATGGATTTTCGTCTCTGTTTAGTACCTCGGTGAAACATGCATATCCAACATCCGCGCTGTTCAGCTCGACGAACATGGGAAGTGACGACGTCTCTTCAAAAAGCGAGAAGCCACTAGAATGTGCCAAGGAAGCCATGCGACGTGTACGCATTTTGCAGGAACAACAAGTCAATAACAGCAGTTGCACTTTGGCAATGAAGCGGTCCGACATTCGAGTTGGACCATCTAGCATTGCAGGCGCTGGCAGCGGTGTTTTTGCCACACAAAATATCAAGAGTGGCACCCTTATCGGATTTTATCCTGTTCATTGTATTGGAGTGGAACGATTTGATACGAATGCTGTTGTTACTGGCACACCAGAAGATCAAGAGTTCTTCTTCTTCGACGACGACGACGACGAAGATGATGATGATGAAGGGTCCAATGAGCAAGGGAATGACGCATCAGGTATCAATCGAAACCACAACTATCTGCACTATCTAGTTGGATCGAGACCGCTTTGCGGATGGAAAGCTTCTCTTGATGGTTCTGCACTCTACATTGATGTCAATCCCAACCGCCAAGTGTTGGACACTTGGATCAGCCACTTCATCAACGATGGTGCTATCGTTGAGTCTAATTCTGAACAAGGGGTTCTGGATTACTATGGGCTCAGTCGGAAACGAAAGAATTGTGTCCATATACCGTTCGGTCCGGCACCGATCCTGGCAACAGTGACGACGAAAAATGTCAAGAAAGGAGACGAATTGTTTACCACGTATGGAGGCTCCTACTGGCTCGATGATGCCATTCAAATATCAGATGATGACGACGACGACGACGAGGAAGAACCAGTAGAAATCACCTACAACATTGAGCTAGAAGCCAAACAAACAGCACAAGATATATTGACAGCTATGCTACAAGCACGAGTAGCCTATGCTACTCTTGAAACCGATCTGGAACAGTTGTTCATTTCAGTATAGTTTTCAAAACTATTGTCGTTCCATTCTTGAACACGGAGAGTCAACTGAACTTTTTGAACATCCAAATGAAGTGTGCACTATCAAAGAGGAGCAAAAAAAGGGTCCACCAACTGCGTGCGACAAGTACAACATGACGGCAGGAACTTTATTGTTCTTATTTCCAGTCCAAACTACGGAGTAACTTCTGATTGCCGTCAAAATGTCGAACACATCCATCTCAATGCTAGAATGCTAATAGAAACATGCTGAAATAAGTGATCTGAAATTGTACTAGTAATGTGTTAATATCCTAGCGCCTGCCATCGTGTCTGCTTTATTCTCCTTAGTACGCCAGAGACAAAGCATAGGTATTGGTTTCGTCGCCGTGCTCCGTCATGACTACCTGAAGACCTGCTTTGTGAAATAACAGTCGGTGATGGGCATCGGGTCTAGTAATATCGTACCGGCCACTCTGAGCGGGAGTTTCCAATTGAAACCGATCCGTCCGAGCAGTTCCAAAAGGTCGATTTTCCTTGATAACCAGATATCCCGTCTCGGCAGCAAGCCCAGCTGCTAATGTCTTCAAGGTATGGATGACATCAATATCGGTCATGTATTGCAACGTCCATTGCAGCCAGATCAAATCGACACCACCACCGCTGCTACTACTGCTACCGCCCCGACCTCGGCCCCCCTTTTGGGTCGTTGTTGATCTTGTTCCACCATCACGGCCTTTCCCGCCAACAGCACTACCTCCAGTACAACCAACACCCCATCGTTCAAAATCTCGAGGACCAATATCTTGCAATTTGGCGCACGTAAAATGACAGCGACTAGCCCGCTTGCGGCCCAGGTACACACGACTTCGCTTGGACCAGCTTGGATTGGCCTCTACCAGACGCACATTTTCGAATCGTTTCAGCAAAACTTGCTTGGTAACTCGTCCCACTCCAGCTCCGGCATCGATGGCAAGGATTCGCCGAGTTCTGCTACTACTAATAGTAGTGCTAGTAGTAACTGATCCGCCACCAGCACTTGCACGGCTCTTTGCTTTGGACTTTGTCGAAAAAATACTAGCATTGTTGCTGTTGCTGTTGTTGGCATTATGATATTGATGTTCGACGTGGTCCAAAAGTCGATCCAAAAATAACAATCCTTCATCGCCATCTTTTTCTCCTCCTTCATCACCAATCATGGCTTCATCGTCTGTCTTGCCCCCATACCCTCCCTGTTCCCACCAAAGCTGATTGGCAGCATAAAAGACATCTCGTTGTTGGGATTGAAAGTCTAGTAGTTCGGCGTGTGAATCGTAAAAATTTCCTTCATCGTCACAACCTTTGATGCTCTCGGGTCGAATCATGTTGGTAGTATTAAACATTCAAACAATGTTAGGAATAATAATAATAATAGTCGTAGAGTCTAGCCCGGGTTAAGCCTTTTTCGTTGCTTCGGCTCCTTTGCTGTGTGGTGACCGTAAAAGGTTCTCGTAAAAGGTTCTCACGAGAGTAGACAGGAAGGTCCGTCAAATACAGCTCATATCCTATTCTTGAAGATAGTTTTAAGATTAAAGATAATCTGCTAAATAAAACCTCAAGCCAGTTTTTTTAATCTTGTGTTGAAATAGAGTCCCTGCTGTGAGTCATGTTGAAATTTGTTGAAACGTGTTGAAATTTGTTGAAACGTGTTGAAATGTGTTGAAATTGAATTTGAATTTGAGTCATGTTGAAATTGAGTCCTGCCTAGTACTCACTACTACTACCTAGTAGAGTGCAGCTACTAGCTAGTACTACTACTAGTAGTAGAGGAGTACTAGCCCCTGCCTACTAGTACTACTAGTGTGCTAAATTAACTTCTAGCTAGTAGGCTAATACTAGTAGTAGTAATACTAGTAGTAGTAGTAGTAGTAGTAGTAGTAGTAGTAGTAGTAGTAGTAGTAGTAGTAGTAGTAGTAGTAGTAGTAGTAGTAGTAGTAGTAGTAGTAGTAGT
>Ga0100392_1002719_pt1 | contig 16299 bp, 14 predicted proteins | sample CryGeymeta201516_FD_81548 | JGI IMG/M metagenome (GOLD analysis project Ga0100392, IMG submission 81548) | Groundwater microbial communities from Crystal Geyser aquifers in Utah, USA - Crystal Geyser metaG 2015-16 | ecosystem: Environmental > Aquatic > Deep subsurface > Groundwater | place: USA... | reverse complement strand
TATATACGAGCAATTTTCAGAGAACTCAATAAAGCGCGAAATAGTTTAATAATATCATCAGTCTCGAAGGCTATTATAAGCTATTGAATTCCTTTTTCCCTATGTGACCCAAACCACTCTTAAAAATTGATTCAGTCAAAAATCCAATGAGGCCAGACTCCACAATAAAGACAGTCTACAGTTTCTCATGTTGTCTCTGGTACTCGACACCGTCAGTCAGCACCCACGAATTTTTGAACTCTTAGACACTCTTTCAACGGCAATAACTTCTTCTTTAGCCTGCCCGGCTCCTTAAAGTACTTTTCATTTGTATAGTCTAAAAACAGTTAAAAGAATATGGTGATGTGACAAATATCGGACGCTACGACAATGGCTCTCCCATGTTGATGGTTGACAGGGAAGATTATTTCATTTAATAATCATATTCTTTATGGTTTATATTTAAACGAATGAGTATCGTGCCTATTCGGGTTTCATTTAACTCCTAGACTTGACAGGCTCGGAAATTCTTCTGGCTGGCTCCAGAGAGTGCTTAAACAAAGCACCAACATGGGCTCTGGCAACATGTTATGGCCGAGAGAATCTCGTGAAACTCACCAATAGTACTCTCAGTGCTATTCTGCCCTGATTTCCCCCCTACCAGTACTACCTGCTGCTGTCAAGGCACCGTGACCTGTCGACTGCATAACAACTGCACGGTCTAATTACCTCCGACAAGAAACACTCACCAAGAACGAGACCACGAACTTCTAGTCTTTCATAATAATATTATCTTGTCTACTGGAGGAATTGACTTCATCTCGACAGTAGTAAAGGGATTGAGCTGAGCATTATAGCAAATCATCCTGATATAAAGTGATTTTGTATTGCGAGCTTTTTCATCATTGTTTTCTCTCGGAAGGACTAGCTTTTGCACGGAAGGGAACGATTTCAACAACAAAAGTAAGTTAACCTGCTCGTCTATTTCTAAGGATAGTTTGCCTATCAAATTAAGTACGATTTGGAGGTGTTTCTGGCATTTTGGTTCAAGCTGCGGTTGTGGAGAGGAGTTCGGCTCATTGATCGTATCTCCGCATTGGTTTCCGCCAGTCATCACTGTAGCCGAGGTATCATGAATCTGCATAAAAGTAGTGTCTATTGCCTACCTCTCAAAATTTGGGAGACGCGGGGGCTTCATCATTTTTACCTTGGATAGATTGCAGTTGGTGGAACTTTTGTACAATGGGAGAAAATCTTAGGTGGATACCTTTCCGCGCCCTCGGAGATCCCCATTGTATGTGAGACTGCGGTTTTAGTGAGAAAACGCTTAAGTCCTCTCTCTAACTTGCATGGAAGTCCCGAATGATACTTTGAGCCTTCTCATTAAGCTTGAAGAGACACTTGGGAGTCTTTCGACACAGTGGGGAGTCTTTTCGAGTCTCGCATTTCCCATTTTTGGCTTCGCAGACTTCAATACCATGGAGGTTGTCCGTATTGGGGTTGCCTGTGTCTTTGTGTTTCATCATTTGTGTTCCCTTCTTTAACTCTCGTACCGCAAAGCATGATCGTGTGTTTAACTCGTTCATCCAACCCTGGAACTTGACAACTCACCCTTCTTTCTGTCCTCTCCACTTGTCCAACTCCGATTTATCACCCGTATCCACCAGAAACCAAACAAGCACCAGAGACAACACCGAATGAGTGTTCAACTTGCTGCACAAGATTTTATGACTCCCAACAAAGGAGATTTCAACAAAATGTCAGCAGCTTCCATGGAATCTTCTGCAGCCTTCCCCGCATCCCGTGAAGCCGCGTCTACCACGACTGTGGCAACCAAAGCACAGTCTGTGACACCCACGGATAACAACCAGTCACAAAAGAAAGCAGCAGTTTCAGTTTCGAATAGCAGTTCCAATGTCGGCGGTAACAAGCAAGTCCGATTTGGCGCTGAAGGCAAGGCGAGTTCGAGCGAGTCACCTGCGAATGGGGGCAATTCTTCTAGCAAACGGGGATTGGTCTCGCGTCGTGGAGGTCGTTTTGTGTCGCCAGGACGTCCTATTACGTCCAGTCAAGCTTCCTCGACCTTTCGCACACCCACAACTGCAAAGGGCAACGACACTCCAGGCTTGAGTTCTACCAGCAGTGTCGGCATTGTCTCGTTGCCTTCGGAAAGTGAAAAGGATACACCCAAGCGCAGCGTCAAGAATTCGACGGAAGGCAAACAACCTTCCTCAATTTCCTGCGACCCATCATCACTGGTTAACATCACCAGTCCCCTGGCCAAGGCGAGTCCCCACAAAGAAATGATGTCTTCTTTTGACGTTCAGAGTCCCGTGCCATCGTCTTCAACGGATCGCGTAAGTATATTGTTCTGCTTTGCAATTATTGTTTTGTGGCGAGCAAAACTATACAACATTGCTAATTTCTGCTCTCTCATTTCTGGTCACTGACAGTTTAAAAAGACACCAACAAAATCGCCTGGTCAATTCCATAGCCTTCCTTCGCTCGATGACAGCAAACTTGGTTCTCCTGCCGGCTTTTTGATGTCACCTGGTCCTTCTACGCCTTCTAAAAAAGTAAAGAGCGAATCGGAAGAGGACAAGGAAACCCGAGAGTACGCGAAGGAAAAGTTTGCTTTGACACCTACTAACTTTTCCATGGATTATGGAAAGAGCCCTCGGCCAGGGATTTTCGACACCTCGAATGTCTTGAACTGGTTACAGTCGCCCACTGCCAATGGACTTTTTTCTCCTGGTGGAGGCTTGAATTCTATCATGAACACCCCAAAGGGACCGATTGTACCGCGAACACCCGGTTCGCCAATGGTCAGCTCGTCCTTTTTCTTTTCGGACGTCGCAGGTTTGCCCCGAACTGGAGACACCCCTAAGCGTAGTGATGCCGAGGCTGTCAAGAGCCCCAAGAAAGGCATGTCCAATATCATTTGCATTTCTCCTTTGGCCTCTTCGAGAAATCGAAATGGAAATTCTATCCCTGCTGATACCCCCATCAACTATAGCGATGTCTTTGCGTCGCCAAACCCGCTGCTAGATGACACACCTGTAAAGAGCCGATTAGCAAAGAGACCCACCAAGGGACAGCGGTCGGGGTCGGGGTCAGATCCTAGCCTTGATGCTGTCCATCAACTGGCTGAGCGTGATTTGATGCAGGACGAAGATTTGAGCGTATTGCTTCAGCTGGCTGGAGGCAATACACCCAAGGGAGCTGCTGGTGGAAAAGGAGTTTTTCGTGGGTCGGGCGCTCGAAAAGATGGCGATGGCAGCAACTTGCAGCTTCCCGTGATTGGAGAACGAGGATCTGCCTCGAGCGCGGCGCGTCTGTCGCGGAAATCGTTTTCTCGCGATCACAACGACGAGAATTTCGTCGAGTCTGGTCTAGGGATTCGCAAGTCGACATCTGGTGCATACCCGGACCAACAGGGGAGTGCTGGACAACATTCCGGTACTCTATCACGAACAGATTCCAACTCGAACAACTCGGTGAATAGCTCCAGCGGTGGGCATCCGTATCCTCCGCCGGGATATCCATCACGACACCCTGACGGCTCGTACGGCTTCCCCCATCCTCCCCTTGGCATGCGCCCCTCTGGTCGCATGTCTGTTGTGGTAGGAGGTCCTCCACCTTCGAGCAGAGGACCCAGCAAACCCAGTCCAGCCGCAAATAGACAGTTGACTCATCGTCACCCCGGCTATACGACGCAACCAGGATCATATCCGCCCCCAGGCATGTCTTACCCACCTCCGCACGGACACCACCCACATCATCCATACCCATACCATCCTCATTACGCACACGGTGGTGCTCCACCTCGACACCCCCATCCATCCCACATGCCAATGTATGGTGCTCAACATCCTCCCCACGGAAATACGAATACTTCACCAAGCGAGAAGACAAAGACAGGCACGTCAGGTTCGAAGCCTGCCACTGGAGCGAAGCGTGCCAATAATTCCGGTAGCGACGGCGGAAAGCCCGCCAAAAAAGCAAAGAAGTCCCCGGGAGGCAAAAAGAAGAACAAGTCTCCGCAATTGATAGATCGCGCCGATCGTCAGAAGGCCGCACAAAATATTGCTGCCGTGAATGCCGCCAGTGGAGGGAAGAACGACAAGGCGGCTGCTTTGGCCGCTGCTATTTTGAGAGGAGTCACCATGCGACCCTCTGGAAAATGGGTACGTAGATTTTTGTTGTGTCCTGCAATGTGTCGAGACATCCTTGGTACTTACACTCCTTTTTCTCTTCTTTTTTAATTTTCTTTGCAGCAAGCACAACTGTATTTTGCTGGCAAGTCTCGTTACATTGGGGTCTTTGATACACGAGAAAAGGCTGCACTGGCGTACGAAATTGCTCGTGAAAAGCTCAAGAATGAAAAGGCTGCCGTCGAGGGTGCATTGACACCAAAACAAACAGAAAATGCTGTCAATTCCGCACGACAGGCCGCTTTTGATGGTGTCAACGAAAAGGATCCACGGGCAGCTGGAAAGTAAAAAAAGGTCCAAAAAGACTTAGACTAGTAGAGAGAAAACGCTGACGACACACGCATTTTGTAGTACTACATAAGAATCACACACGGGGCTAAAATCGGCTGATGTTGCTCTGCTCAACAATAATTGTAAAATTTGAATCAAGACAACAGAATTGGATTGAATTGAATTGGTTTGCTGTAGGAAACATGGAGCGCTCTTCGTAGCTGAAGCGTGAACTTGGAAAATCGTACTCCACGTAGTGGCTACACCCAAAAAATATTTCAATTGATAGTCCGGGTGAATTAGGTTTGGTGATCGCACAAAAATGTTGAACACGTCACGCACTCTGCAATTTCCAGAAGCAGAGCAGTGACTTTGTGCGCAACGTCGACTCGTAAAACGTACTACTAGCTAGCTACTCTAGTAGTAGACTAGACTAGCTACTTAAATAAGAATGATCGATTGTTCTACTCCTACTAATAAAAGAGACTAGTCTAGTTAGTTTACTTTCATTTATTTTCTTCTTCTCTTTGGCTACTACACACGCACCACCGCTGTTCTCATCGATAAATAATTGATACGAGAGGAACCTCTCATCATAGCACAAATAATGATAGCAACGCAAGCTCCAAGCAACAGTACGGCTAAGGACCCTGCACACTTGGAATCCATTTACGTGAGTCCAGAGGCACCGAAGCAATGGATTCGAGGAGTGAACCTGGGAGGTTGGTTGCTCATGGAACGGTACATTACGCCGTACCAGTTCAGCATTACAGATTGTCATTTGAGGGGAGATTTTTGCTGGTATCCTGGTCAAGTCGATGCTCCACCTTCAGATTCTCCAGAATACAAGTTGTGCGACATTGATAGGTGTAAACCTCATTTTCTAGAAAACATCGATGGCATTACCGACTATCCCATTGACGAATATACGCTGGCGAGTTCCTTTCCCGACAAGGAAACGGGCGCCCAGTGGTTGAATTATCACTTTGAACACTTTTTGAAACGAAACGATCTCGTAGACATTAAGAAGGCAGGAGCAACCCACGTCCGAGTGCCGTTGCCCCATTGGATTCTGGAGGAACCACGAGACGACGAACCTTGGATTGCCGGGGATCGGTGGAAGTACTTTGTGCGAATGGCCCGGTGGTGTCGAGAAATTGGCCTGGAGGTGTGGCCGGATTTGCACACGGCACCGGGAAACCAAAACGGTTTTGATAATTGTGGCCAATATATGAAAATTCCGACCTGCGACAACTGGGCCTACAGTCAGGACAATGTGAAGCGAACCGTCAAGGCGGTCCGAGACATGGCACAATCCATTAAGAATGAAGGTATAGATGATGTCGTGACGGGATTTGGTCTGTTGAATGAACCCTTTCGAGGATGCAATCAAAAGGTGAGGCATTTGCACGGTTGTGATACGTAATGTGTGATGCCAAGTCAGTACGAGCTAGCTTGTTATGTTATTCTTGTTCGTGTATCTCATTTCAACTTTGCATCCTTTATTTTTCAATTTTCTTGAAACCAGATAATTCGACAATACTACAACGATGGCCGTGAGGCTGTGAGAGGAATATTGGGAAACAAGACCGCTATTTACATTGGTGATGTATTCGAACCCGATAAATTCAACGATGGTTTTTGGCAAGACTCTCCCAAGTACGAAAATACTTTGCTGGATAGTCACTTCTATCATGTCTTTGCGGAACACCCAAGATCTCTCAGTCCCCGTGGTCACATTGCTTTTGGTAAGATAAAATAGTGGTTCTTTGGTTGCTTTTTAAGATAAAATAGTGGTTCTTTGGTTGCTTGTTTGCTTGATGGTCAGAGATCGCTATTGTCTCAAAATATTTCCTCGCTCATCCTTTCCTTCTTCTAATTGACAACCGAAAACAGTATGCCAGAAGAATTATAGAGAGGCCACGGCGTGCTGCTACGAAGATCCTCCAAAAAATTCAAAACCAGCCAAACAAGGAATGCAACGTCTTTTTGGGGAATGGAGTGTATCGTATGATACGCTGGTAGTACTGAAATTGTATGATATTACCAAGGGCATTGCCGAGACAGGTATCGCACCTGAATTCAATCGGACAATTCCTCCTGATCGTCAACGCTTCTTAATTGACTTTGCGCAAGCCCAAATGATTGCCTACGAAGCGGCAGAACTTGGAACATCGGTTGGGTGGTTTTATTGGACGTTCAAAATGGAAGGGGGAGTCTTTGCCGAATGGGACTTCCTGCGAGGAATTCGAGAGGGATGGTTGCCGACGTTCCCGACCACGAACATTACCTCCGAGGAAGCTTTTCAAACGACTTGCCACAACCTGATCTTTCGAACAGACGATAACATGAGCATCGTCTCTGAATATCCAGATCCTGACAATCTGCCTGATAATACATGGATGGGAGACCCCATTGACGACGACGTTGTATTGAGTCATGGCGATAGTTTATTGAAAGGAAAGAGGGTTCATTTTTCAAACAGTCCCAGAGATCATCGCAACCGATTGCTTGGCGTTGCGGCTTTGATTTTCTTCGGTGTTGCCATTTCGCACGCCTTTTTCCGTAATCGCCGGAACCGAAAGGGCTACACATCCCTTGGTCCCAGCACAGAACTTTCCGTCTAGCTCCTAAGAGTTCTGCTATTGCTACTGCCGGCAGCTTGGGCTAGATCCTTGCCAATCGGATGTGCCAATTATACTCCGATCAGTGCATTGTAAAATAGATATATTTTCTTTTCAATATCGCCTTTTCTGTGTACATAAAAGTTACATAAGAAAACGATTACACGTTAAGAGCTAAACCCACAACAAATAATGTTCTAGACAATGATTCTATTTAGGTACGGTCACTAACTGGAGAGTTTCACTATGGCCAAGCTCGTTGTCGTCAATGTGCACAAGAATAACAGCATCTCCTGCAGCAATATGTCCAATGTCCCTGGCCATTTTAATGGCGGCCAATGGTTTATCGGCAAAAGGTACATCTCCTAGTCCGATAATTGGGTGGATCGCGCGGTGCAAAATAAGCTGACGAGCCATTTTGCTGTCCTTGCAGAAGGCATAAGTTGGAACAGATGGGCGAAAAGCAGAGATAAGCTGAGGAAGCTCCAGAGTATCGCTGAGAACAATAATAGCAGCTGCGCCACGAGTCTCGGCAGTGATGACAGCTCCTTTTGCCACGGACGACTCGGGTGTTTTGGGGCCGATAAATGGGGTGGTGATTTTTGCTACTGTACTTCCTAGTCCCCCAGAGAGGGCATATCCTTCAGCGGCAAGAATTATTTCGTTCATTGTTCGGATGGCGTCGGTGGGGTATTTTCCCTTGGCTGTTTCACCAGAAAGCATGACGGCATCAGCTCCATCATAGACAGCATTGGTGACGTCGGAAACTTCAGCACGAGTTGGACGCGGGTTCTTTCCCATGCTCTCAAGCATTTGTGTGGCAACAATGACTGGTTTTCCAACGGCGTTACATGCGGCAACCATTTCTTTTTGGGCATTGGTGACCTGCTGAATGGGAATTTCCACTCCAAGATCTCCACGGGCAACCATGATTCCTGTCATACGACATAATAAAGGCAATGTGAGCTTTACTGTTGAAACGATTCCTTGAGGAATAGCGATGAGAACATACCATCAGATTCGTTTAAAATATCATCAAAATGAATCAAAGCAGAAGCGCTCTCAATTTTGGAGATAATTTTGGGTAGAGGGTAATCATCAGCCCATCCCAGTTCCTTGGCACAGTTCTTGACATGTTCCTTGATTTCACGCACTCCCTCCGCAGATTGAACAAACGAAGCTGCAATAAAATCAATATCCTTGGTCATTCCGTACTTGATATCGGCTTTATCCTTGTCACTCATTGCGGGCAAATCAGTTTCTGCCATGGGAAGATTGACTCCAGCACGAGAACGAATGTCTCCGGAGTTATCAATGGAGCATGTAACAGTTCCATCCCCAACTTCGGTCACTGTCATTATAACAGCCCCATCATCCAAAAGCACTTTCATGCCAGGATTGAGAGACTTGCTGAGACCAGCGTAGTTGATGTAGAGATCATGTTCAGTCGAAGCCTCGGCGTACTCTGCCGAAGTTTGCAATGTAATAGTATTCCCTTTTTCCAATGTGATGGTATGATGACCAGATTCATCATCTTTCAATTTTCCACTGCGAATTTCAGGTCCACGTGTATCAAGCAACAAGGATCGAATGTGTTGTGTTTCTGGGGCACCACTGGGGCTCATTTTTTTCTACGATTTAAATACAATCATTGTTGTTTGGGTTGGGTTTTGTTGTGGTGGGATAATATAACAGTAAATATTTAGAGATTACAATATGAAACAACCATTCATTGAAATGACAAATTATTGGAAAGTAATTTTTGACATTTTCCAAACTTACCTCGGCAGCTTCTAAATTAGTCAGACGAAGCTCCACCTCTTCTGTAGTAGCATGGGAGAAATTGAGGCGCATCACGCTAAGCCCATTTTCACAAACCTCGGTCAAAGGTCCCAACTGTTCCGAAGTAGGTCCAATGGTAGCAACGATTTTTGTCAACTGAATTCCCTTTGTTCCGCGAATAGGACAGAATCGACCAGGATCGGGAAGGTCAAATTTTGTGCTGAGAGCAACTCCTCCTCTTGTCTCTCCTATTTTGAGTGCAGCACGAGTCGGCTGAACAAAGGAGCGGCTGCTCCTGGAAGCACTTTTGAGGGCGGTCGATAGTGCTATTCTGCTGAACATTTTGTTTTTTGTTTCACTAAAAATTACTCCAATGCTGTAGTAGACGGAAGACGGAAGTAAGCTTTATCAGTTGTTGATCCAAGATCCAACATATCCAAATAGTAGCTAGTATTACAGTAAATAGGTACTTCAGTAAGTGAATCTGTGGCTTTCGGGAGAAAAACGATCATGATGAGTCGAGTCCCGAGCGAAGCAAGGGTGAAAGAAGTACCAGGTACTATACAGTAATAGTGTTCAGGTAATCGGAGTAGACATTTCGACTCTCTTTGATTGGCCGATGCACGTCACGACGACAGCTATCAATTCCATTCTACATCTCTTTCGTAGTCTACTCGATTTCTTAGTACTCCTTCGGAGTGGCTGGACCCTACTCTGTTCAATTTAGATTGTAGCTGTACTCGAGTGTACCCAGTATGCAATTAAGTTGGTTATGTACCCCTACTACTTCCTAGCTAGAACTAGCTACGAAAACCGGTGCCGTCGCCGCGCTATCAGTCGGCACCATGTTTATTATATTGAAATCTATCCTTGGAAGTCCCCTGTTTACGCTTGCTGCTGTGTCGCACCTCCTCTGGGCGGATGACTTTCATGGATACTTCAGCAACCTTCCCAACGATTAGTTCCACTAGTACAGTACCAAACTGGCTCGTATGGTAGAGCCAGTTTTCAAGACATCGAGGCGTCCTTGGACATATTGCTGGCACAAGAAAAAGGATTTTGAGGTCACTTTTTGCGCTTCGGTGCACGTCATCGGACATCTGAATGAAAAATCGAGTCAGATTTGTGACTCTCCGGTCTTTTCAGAACAAAACTTTTAACTCTTCAAAACAAATTGTTCCTCGTCTGAAGTCGTACTCCCTATGCCAACCAGTTATAAAATTGTATCTGTCTTTTTCCTCTCTGTGTCTGAACGGCATTTCGGAACAGTTGCCGGGCTGAACGAGCCACATGGCTTCAACAACGGCCGTGTACGACCAGAGATACGCTACAGGTGGTTTCTTGTTCTACACAGCTTGCAGCGAGCTCTTGCTTGAGCTGTCTTCTTATTCTTTTCTCACAATTTTGCACCGGCGACTTTTATTTGGATCCCCCAACAATCACGAAACACCGACAAGCGAAAAAATATTGCAGCTGTATACGCTTCGACCCTGTAACATGACCGCCCGCAGCAACAAAAGCAAGAACAGCGGTAGCCGTAGAAGCCACAACAGGCGCAAAGCAAGCCATCTTTTACATCTCACCAAAGACATCAACGACAACAGTTTATGGAAAAGCATCAACACCAACAAGGAACAGGCCCACCAAAAGCGCCGTACGGTGAAAGAACGCAAACTTCGTGAGGCTCAAGTCTTCAACGGTGGACCATGGTCCCAGAAAGAGCGCTTGGACTTCCTACGGGGCCTTCGTAAGTTCGGCCCCGGCAAATGGAAGAAAATACAGACCATTCTGACAACTCGGTAAGTCGTTTGTTGTGCTTGTTTTTTGCCGCCCGTCTCTCGGGTTTGAACACCTCTCATGACGACAAACGTTTTCCAACTTAGCTCAAACATTCAGATTAAAAGCCACGGCCAGAAGATCCTTCAGCGAATGAATGTTGGACACGATGTTTACTCTGAGCTTGACGAGGAAGAAGCCAATGGAGCGAGTTTACCTATTCCTGGTCCCACCGTTACCAAATTCTCCTCGGTAGCTTCCATGGACGAAGACGACACCTACAGCATCGGCACAGCTTCTACCAGTCTCTCGACGGCGCCTCCCTCATCTGAGGATGAAAACGACGGCGACGACGAAGAAGAAGAAGACAAAGAGGGCTCGAAAAACGACGAACAGTTCATGCCGAACTACCAGTCCTTTGATGCGCCCACTCCAAGAAAGACAAACGTTAGCAGCAGGAAAAGCTGCGACCGTACTCATTTCTATGTTGACAGCAATGAGATAGTCGTCAAGAGTCCAGCTCATTGTCAGACTTCCAAGACGACTCTCAGTCTTGATGAGGCCAACGTCGTGCTGGCCTTGTTTGATTTGTCCAAGAACAACAATCTGTCCAAGTCGACCATTGTTCAAGGCTGGAAATAATTATTACAAATCGTTAATACCACGTACAACAATAGAACTAATAGTAAGAAAAACATATTCATTCATTCTTCAGTGCCAAGTCATTTTATATTCATTACCAAACCACTTTAGACACTTTGGAATTCCCCCTTGACGGCTCGTTCGCCTCGAGGTACCAAATTCTCCAGCCGTTGAATCACTCGTTTCTGTAGACCGACTTCGCTGTCCAAAGTTCCCCTCATGGCTGAATCGACAGATGAACTGATGTCTCCTGAAAAGGCGTACATGAGCATGTTGCGGGCCATGGAAGTTGTCAGACCACGAGATCTCAAATAAAAGAGCTCCTCTTCCGACAGGTCAGAAACGGTAGCTCCGTGAGTGCATTGCACGTCATCGGCAATAATTTCCAACGAAGGAACGGCAAAGGCTCTGGCACGGTCGCTAAGGAGAACAGTACGAGACAACTGTTGACTGTCCGTCAATTGCGCACTTTGTTCCACACGAATTCGACCACGGAACGAACCAGTAGCACGTCCTCCAACCATATTCTTTTGTGACTGTCGGCTCATAGTGTCATCAGCAATGTGATGAATGTTTGTTTTCATGTCCGTATGCTGAGCACCGCCGGCCAAGGAGAACCCATTTATTACAGCCGTCGTTTCTGCCTTCAATAATGTGACCGACATGCTGGTTCGGACACGACCGCTTCCACCGATACCCATCATGGTTCCCTGGTAAGCAGCTTGTTCTCCCATCAGGTGGACATCAATGGCTTCCAAGTGGGTATCTTTCAAGGCAGGTCGTACAGCCTCCAGTTCGCGAGGGTTCTGTTCGCCGTCTTTGACATCCTCGTCATTCATTTCGATGCCTCCTATCGGCATGCCTCCCGTTTCTTCCAGGTAAGAATGGGTGACATTGGCATCTCCCTTGACAAAGAATTGAGTGTATCCATTGTAAAGCTTTGGTCGGTGTGCGTCGTCATCGTTCTCCAAGTCAACGCACGATTGGACTACCGACAAACGACTTCCTTCATCTGCGATTACCAATGTTCGTGGATGTATGGCCACTCCTTTATCGCCTCCTGCACTAGCGTCAGCACCTCCACTATTGGTCAAAGCATTGACAACCAGAACTGGTCTGGAATGGTCCACATCCTTGTTTTGGTCTGCAGAGGCATGAACAAGAGCCACGGCACCTGTTTTGATGGTATTCAAAGCTGCAAAGCAGGCAGTTCCTTGTTGTGTATTAATGGCGAACTGAGTTGTCGGATCTCCAATGCAGTGGTCGGGTGCACTGAGCCTTTTTTGTGAAGTCACCGTGTTGCCTTCGTCGTCAATGAGGACAGGAGCGACCAATTCATCCGTGAACCCGTCGGTAAGACGTGCTAGATATCCCTTTACTTCGTCCGAAAGACTATCAACGATATCCAGATTTTTCACGCCATCGGAAGTTTTTGAGAGCTGGGGTGCGTATCGACCGTCGACGTACACGAGGCGGGCTGAACATGCATCGTCGTCCAGCCAACCTCCATTTTCTACCAGTTTGGCTTTGTAACTAGTAATTTGGTCGTCACTTAAAGTGAGCTCTTCGCCTACCATGCAATTGAGAGGGTGAATAAAGTGAGCCTACACGTAAAACAGGGACGAGGTGAATCCAATGAACACCACGCGGTAACACAACATACCTGTCCCAATGGGGACTGCCGAATAATCTTGTTCCACCATGCCAGTAACATCAAAATGTCTCCAGGTCTCAGCATTTCGTCGGGGTACGGGTAGGCCATATTCTTCCAATCCGTAGGCTGGAAGCAGCGGGGACCACGGCAATCGAGATGTGACGTAGGGTGTCCATTCCTCTTTGTTGTCAACAGGAGCTTGAACCTGCAGGCGAAGAAACAAACGAGAGTCAGAGGAGAGTGAAGAGTGAGTACAATGAATCTATTGAGTCTTTATGCACGACAACCGAAACGTACCTCATTATTCAATGGAACTGTTGTAGAGACAATTTTTCGCGCATCTGCTGCCAAGGGTCCCAAGATACCATTGTCCTGGCCAAGCAAGTTTCCGTACCATTCGTCACACTGTTCGTCAAACTTGGATCTTCTGGATAATCTGTACTCCTCGTGATTTGGGATCTCGTAGTCTACGCCTGGCTCTAGGAGATCCCTGCGTTGGACTTCCTTTTCATCGGGTCCCACACCAATACTAACGTGAAGAGCACTATCTGCGCTTCGGACCCAAGCAGGTGTACCCGTTCTCCTCGAATTGGCCAGAAACCCATGGGTACCAGAGGTTGCCAGCCACAGAGTGGCAATAATGGCTATTGGAGTACTGAATTTCATTTTTTGATGAAGGTTTTATCTGATAAAAATCCTTTCTTAGTCGTCTGTTTTGTGTTTCCGATTCCTCTTCTTCTGATGGCTAGTAGAACTGCAGAGTATTTCTGACGTCGAGATGAGCTATCATTACGTCAACATGATCCATGCAATAATTTGATCATCCATGAAGATCGATGATAGGCTCGGACTGTTTCGCCGTTGAACAACACATCCTAAAACAGGTACGGTACACGTGATTCAACTGGTCATGAGTCGTCATCTGGAGATCTTTCCAGGTGTCACGTGTTGGACCGAGTATTCGAATTCTGTACTCTACAGGCCAGTGGAGATAGACAGATGGGCATGTAATACTAGAGTAGCAGCACCATGTACTAATAGATGGCTACTACTCGAACAGGAGCTAGCATTGCGTTTCTGAGCTCGGTAGCTAGATGGTACATTATAGACGTCGCAAAGTTGAGCAGGAGCTGAATTCATCGTTCTTTGAATTAGGGAAAGATTCGCAGTTATAAGCCAGACGGAAACTACGAAAGTACAGGTGATGTATGCACGTGAAGTCACCGAGCACACAGCAGAAAAAATGATAGTGCCATGTGCAACGCTTTGGCGAGCGGATGTCAAGCTCTGGAAGGAAATTCAATAATCCATTACAGCAAAACTATGGACACTACAGAAATTGCGAAAGTATTCGGACCTATGAACCACCACCACTCTTTTTGAATCTCGATTCTGGTTCCGACCACCAACCTTTGATTCCGAATGATTGCGACTTTTCTTCCGACGGAGAATCTTGCTTTGTGGTGTCTACTGCCGGCTCTGACATTCTTGTTGCGAGATCTGGAACAGTCGTTCCATCTCGGACGATTCCCCGTTCCTCGTCCACGGCTTTTCGCAAATGCTTAAACCGCTGGTTGTAGGCATTTCGATATTCCCAAACTTTCTCTCCTTTTTCGTCTCCCAACTTTGCTTTGAGGAGTGTTTTTACCTGCTCTTGGCTTGCCTTCCATTTTTCTTCACCAAAAGCCTCCTTCATCTTTTCAAGATTGCCTTCTCGCTGATCAATTCTACACTCATGGTAATCAGTATATGCAGCGTAGCATTTATCCAGCATGTATGAGTGCCACTTAGATCCGTCTGTAACGTCATTGCCTTGCATTTTATAATATTCCTGGTGGATATTGAGAGTGCAAAGTGCACAGAGGGCAAAGGCAGAAATATTGAGACGAAATCAGATGGCACTTCCGGCAAGGCATATCATGAATGATCCGTCGGGTATTTTTAAACACTAGCATTGACCAAAAACTCACCTTTGCTATTCCCATGCACTGCAGCCACTTGATTGCAGCTACTTGACATGGCTTCTCGGACGCCTTCCAACTATCCCAAGAATTCTTGATATCTTTATCACTAGGATACTTGAAAGGGTCAATGTATAGGCTGCTATTCTTGTCGTCCATCGCACGATTATTTTCTTGAGGGTGGCTAGAGGATATTAAAACCAAGTTCTCGCTTTCAACTAAAGTGGTATGGAGCAGTGAGCAGTGCTTGAAATAATATGTTGTGGTGCACTGACAAAAACAAAGAAGGACAAAAAATCTTGGAATAGGAAGGCGCAAATGTGCATCCTATTCTGAGCTACCTACTCCTCCTGTTTGACAAAAATTATTGCTTGCTACCTGGTAACTCCATGGGCAATCTTTCTATCAGTTAGACTAGACCTACCAGCTCCTGAATTGTGATGCTTGCTGCTTTCCAGCTTTGGTGCTGATAAAGAAAGTTTTCATTGATGATTTTGGACTCGCTTTAGCGTGACTAGCCAGCGGGAACATTGCCATATTGCGACCCGGCACCGCTAAGAGTGCTCTTCTCGCTCATTTTTTCGTAAGAAGCAATAAAAAGATGGTAGCTGCCGGTACTAAAGGTATGTACAGTAACAACATGAAATCCAGTATTTGAATAATTAAAACTAGAAGTGTTGTGATGGCGAGTATCGATCGTCCTCTTCAGAGAAATCTCGTGGAGAAAGCATGCATTTATAATGGACGTGCATTAAAAGCGCATGTTGCTTTTAGGATCCATAAACTTGCGTGTTCTTGTAAAATTTCTTAGGAATGTACATGCTGGGGTCGGCGGGGTCGCGTCCTCCTTCTCGTTCCTTCAGGTATTCCTCTTCAAGTTTGAATTGGTTCTCCATGTGTTCGCGGTAGGCCTTGAAGTATCCAGAATAATCCAAATCAGGATTCCAGATTTCATCGAATTTTTCCAAGCCGATCTTCTTGTGAGCAGCATTGCGCATTCTATTCTGGAAGAGAGTCCATTGCTCTGGGCTCAACTTATCCTTCATATTGCGCACCACGGCAACCTTTTTGTCAACTTGGCATTCACGTGCATCTATGTAAGGATGAAGGCACTTCTTCAGGTGGTAATACGCCCACGAAGATGGATCGTTGGTGTCTTTTCCTTCTTCGGCATAACTCGACTGTTGAAAACAAAGGAAGAGAGAAGGGTTGAAAGCAAACGAAGAGAGAAGGGTAAGATGAATGTTCTCAAGGTTGGATGCCAAATGGCAGCACTGGATATACGCAGCTTTCTTATTGCAGCGATCCCATATCTTGCTTGGCTTACCTGAGCACCTTTCATGCAATCAATCCATGCAATCATTTGCTCTTTGCAAGGTGCGTTCGGAGTATTGGCG
>Ga0100392_1002701_pt1 | contig 16360 bp, 11 predicted proteins | sample CryGeymeta201516_FD_81548 | JGI IMG/M metagenome (GOLD analysis project Ga0100392, IMG submission 81548) | Groundwater microbial communities from Crystal Geyser aquifers in Utah, USA - Crystal Geyser metaG 2015-16 | ecosystem: Environmental > Aquatic > Deep subsurface > Groundwater | place: USA... | reverse complement strand
TAGCTAGCAGTAGTACTAGAGTAGTCTCTACTAATCTAGTACCAGGCAGTAGCTCTACTAGCTAGCTACTGTAGTACAGTAGTAGCTACTCTATGAGTACTAGTAGTAGCTACTAGTAGTAACTAGCTAGTAGTAGCTACTCTAGTAGGAGTAGTAGTAGTACTCTAGTAAGGTAGTACGGTACTGTAGCTACAGTAGTAGGCACCACCCAACCTTACAATAAAAAATCAGGAAGCAAAACTCTAAACTTAATCGACCACGGGAAACTCTAAGTACTTCGGCGGTTATCGTACGGTAATTAAAAGAGTGTAACATGCGTGACAAGTCATGGATTATATTTAAGAAAGAACTAGTTTTACATAGGTACTTGAAACTGCGCCTCACATTTTATCGTTTGTTATCGTTGGATGTTGGATGTTTGATGACTCTTGAATCTTAGAAACGAATAGTGAAGAATAATGAAAGCTTTCAGCTTTTCGTCCACAATTTTGTTGCTTTCGGTGTATTTGACTTGAAAAAATTAAATTGATTTCATCGCCTTCTTCATTACTCTCTTTATTAAGTCACAATGAGCAAGCAAACCGCAGAAAGAAGCAAGCAAGAACAGGAGGCCTTTATCGCCGTCCCAGTCTCTCTCTCTCAGGAGCCCGAGATCCAAGACGAGGAGAGACTTTTATGCAGTTGGTCAGTCTGTGGAGAAAACTGCCTGCTGGCTATCCTTCCATGTCTTCTCTTTGTCCAATTCGGAGTTGCATACCTTACCGAAAGTCCTCCCCAAATCCACTGGATGGTTGTAAACGTTGGAATCATCAGTTTCATCGCCACAACCATAATCTTCCGCCGCGCCTTTTCCGAACCCGAATCTCTAGTTGCTTTGATTCCCGAAGTCCTCATTGACGTTATCCTTGGTTTGATCTTATTCGAAAAGACCGAGAATGCTGCGTACCTCATGTTCCTAAGCGTGATCGGCATGGGTGCTGTAGCAACTGGCAAGATGTTGTTTTGCGGTCCGAACAAACAAAATATTGACGATGACAGTCTGATTCCACGAGGACTCTTTATTGCTTGAACATTCTCTTGTGAATAATGGTCGGATCTGTATAATATAAAAAAGCATTCCATCTGGTCACTTGAGCCGCGGTCACTCCCCCACTATGACACATTTTATTTGACATACTCAATGAAACGAACCAGTTCGGGGTTGTTTATTACTCCCGCCAGGAAGGCTCATTCGTATCAACTTTTGACGCATCTCTTAGAAACTATCTGAACACATCTTTTCCATTTAGGATACATAATCTCAAACAGGAATTGTAGCATCATTCAATCGTCACTCATCGTTTCTGTTGGTAGAAGGTATTCGATTTGCTTCTCTGAAAAAACTACTTGCACACGTTCTCTTTGAGGATGCAACAGGACAAAAGCCATTGCAAATATTCATTTGATGACAAAAGTTGCGTAGGTAAAAGAGCGCACGAGTGATAGTTGTTGATGTAAACATAGCTACTTCAGATATGATACAGTACTCATCGTTTCAGACTTGCGTGGACTGCTCAGCAACTCACTACGCGCCGGAAAACTGTAACACTTTCTCCACGTGCGCGATGCAAGCATACTAATATTCAACTAGACTGAAATTTAACGCTGCGAGTGTTGTCTTCGGAAAATGGAAAAAAGTCGATTCGATGTCGCACAAACAAAATGATAGTAGCTCCTGTTGGCATTTTTTCGAGCATTCCAGAAAATCGGAATTTGCTAGTTTTGGCAAGTACTCCAGACATGAGGGCATTTGGTAGAGGTTTCACCTTCACGAACAAAAATTGTTGATATCTACATGCCGAGATGCCCAAAGAAAGCGTGCAAAATGCGTCCCTCTCTATTAGTATTCGATGATGTCAGTCGAACAATTTCTAGCCAGATTAAAAAGCAAAATTGATGGGCTCATAGAGTAATTTGCACGAAAGTAATTCAGTTATACTGAAAAAGAAAAGATTACTGCCAAAAGAAAAAGAATCTCCGGTATGATGAATTTCACTTACAAGCTCCTCTTTTTCGCGACCGTCGTTCTTGTTGCCATCGTGTCCTACGCTTCTGCCCAAAGCACCATTCGGGGCGTGGCAAAGGACAGCGAGGCCGAGGTCAGGAACCTTTCTTCCAAGTCTAAAGCTTATTCTGGTTCTGGTGGCAGGTCTGGTTATGGGTCAAAGGCTGCCATGAGGTGAGTCAACTCACGTGTGGAATAGTCCCTTGACCGCGTTGGTTGTGATACCACTCACCCTTTTCATTAATAAATAATTGAAGCAGCGGCCGCGTTAGTGATCACACCAAGGGGTCCAAGGGGTCCAGTAGACGCAATAGGAATCTCTCTTCAAAATCTGCTGACTATTATGGCTCCAAAGCGGGCATGGGGTGAGTCAACTCTATTGTCTGTCTGTTCGCCTGTAGTTTCTTTTCAAGTATCAACTCCACATCTTCACTTTCCCTGACACGTTTTAACTTTATTTGTAGTAGTGGCCGAATCGGTGGTTCTACCTCCAAGGGTCGTGGCGACCGAAGCGGTAGTTCTAACAACTCCAAGGGCGGTGGTGGCCGAAGTGGTGGATCGTACTCCAAGGGCAACGGCGACCGAAAGGTTGGTTCCAAAGGATCCTACAGGCGCAACTAAGGCGCACTCTAGTGCAGTACTGATGGGTGATCCAAATTTTTTAGGGTGCAATGAAGGTGACGCAGCAGCAACGTTAGCGCGATGTTGCTGATTTTCGCGACATGCATTTTCATCCTCGACTATGTCAAGTTTCATACGCATAAGCGCAGTACTGTAGAAATTATGTCGAGTGTTGCAACTTGAGACACTATCAGTAACTTTTCCTATTCGTACAGGTACTGCACGCACCGATAGGTGGTGGGTGCTGTAGAGTAGCTAATAAACTTTCATTCCCGTGCGCGGTGCGCGTGTCATGTTGCTCAAATAGTAGTAGTCTCCTTACATAACACAGCCGTGATTCTCATACGATGTTTGCTCGGCGGCAGCTATGAAAGTTGGCACCACTACTACTTACTAGTAGCAGATCACTCAACAAAAAGACAACAACGCTATTGCGAGCCACAGTAGACTACCTGCTTGCTCGTAGTCTGAAATATTGAGAAGTTCAAACACACCATGGTACTCCCGAGTCCCGAGTGCGCCACTCACTATTATTACTCTGATGATCAGTAGTCTTTCTCACTCTTCGCTCGTCAACAACTTGCTACGTAGTAGCTAGACGTACTCTCTCTGGAACAGAGGGAGTATTTTGAGCAGGAGTAATCTTGGTGATCTTGACTACTACTACTCTGTTGTTGTACTAGTAGTACAGTAGTAGTAGTACTAGTAGTAGACTAGTACTACTAGCTACTAGCTAGGAGTACTACTACGAGTACTACTACTAGACTGGAAACTTTTCATTATCACTTTCACACATTTTTCATACATCTTAATACCTGTTGTTTAACGTCTGCAGGACTCAAGACTGGAGTGATTCGGAGTTTAACACTGAACTTCAGTTGAATTTACCGCTGGCTAGTACTGTACGTCTAAACAACAAAATTTCGTATTCATACTTTTTGTCGCAGATTGACCAAGGACAAAAAAGTTATCCAAAAAATCTGAAACACATGCAACTCAAGAGCTAAACTAGAACACTAGAAGGCACAAATGTACTCAAATAAGCTCGTGGGTTGAAGCTTCTCGGTCACATCAAGAGCTCAATCACACGAAGAAGTGTCAATTGTCAATTCCCGAATTCCTGGCAGTATCCCACATGCAAATAGCTCTATTTTCTTTGGATATCTACATGTAATACGTCCCGAGTGAGCGTATAATAAATAATATACATTCACTCTGTAGACATCAATCAATAATGATAGAATCAGTCATCAAGAAGCGAGCCTCCAGCAATTCACCCGGTAGAGTCACTGCACTATCAGCAGACAATCCACCTGAGAGTGACAAGCTGAGGACCTGGAGCAACAAATGCAGCACTGTCAATTTCATCCTTGGCGACAACACCACCAACGTTCATAGTAATTTCAACATTAACGGCACCAGACAGACCGACGGAATGAGAGAACCCTGGATGTTGCGCACTGTTCGAATAGGGTTTGTCCTAGTACTGGTCTTGTACGTTTGGTCCTCATCGGGAGGTATGGTTTTGAATGTCGAGTTGGACGCAAAAGGAGGATTGCAAAGAGTGGAGGGTTCCATCCGACAACAAGAACAGCACAAACGACACATGTCACTGTTAGAGCTGTCGCAACATCAGTCAACCACAGATTCAGAGCATTATTCTCGCGAACAACAAGACCAGGGGACGGTCGGAAAACAACACGCCAGTGCGGCATCATCATCATCATCATCATCATCATCACCACAACCACCCCTACTAGCAACCAATCAACAGGACGAGTGTGGTATGTACCTCGCGCCGTCTACAATACCGGGTGCCGGTCTCGGTATGTTTACAACTCACGAACTTTCGGCGGGGGATTCAGTCGGAAGTGCGGAGGTTGTTCTTCCAATGGTAGAACTTTCGTTTTTCAATGGGGACAAGAAAGAACTGTTCAATCCATTCATTCATTACTATTGGAAAGGCCAAGAGAAGGCGTTGCACGGAATTGTTTCTGAGCAGCGATCGCATCAAGTCTTTGCCCTAGTACCAGGGATGGAAGCTGCAATCAACTGCAATCTAGCCTTGATAAACGTGGAAATGGCAGGATCGGAATACGATGATGGGAATTTACAGCGCTATAAGGATCCAATGGTAGGAGCCTTTTCGCCGTATCACAGTACCTCCAGCCATATTAGCAAAGATATACCAGCTGGCGGCGAGCTCTTCAAATTTTACGGGGATCAATGGTACGTACAAGTGTTAGTTCTCTTATCTAAGTTCGCAACTGAAATGTGCCATCCCAAGTCTTTTGTCGTTCACAATCAATCTGATCTTGCTTGCTGACTGCATTTTGCAGGTTCGTCGCCCGCCAAGCTCATTTTGGGTTGATACCTCTATCGGCTGACTACCCTCAAGCACAAAGTATCGTGAACAAGTACGATAAACTTCGAAAGAAGTTATTCCCAGATAACGCGGAACTGCAAAACGATTTGTGGTCGTTAACGAAAGACTTTATTGGAAAAGAAATGTGGGAATCCCGCATCATGAACGCCCTGCCCCTCAATGCTACTGCCGCAAAGCAAGCGGCTGAATCCGGTATTACCAGTTTGCACCAACCACATGCCATTCGATCTGTAGGATATTTACAGCAACATGGAAAATGTGTTGATAATATTCTCCCGGGACCGTCATCATTGGAATCGAAACAGGCAGGCAGGGGCGCCTTTGCGACCCGTTCGATCAAGGAGGGAACCATCATCACAGGATCTCCATTGATACATGTTCCAAACAAGGATCTTTTCACAATCTTTCGAATGGAAAAGAACCAGACGACGGCCAAGGAAAAACGGGATGATATATGGATGCGCCATGTCGACGAAATTGTCGGGTATCAGTTGCCCCTCAATTATTGTTACGGACACGATGCATCTACCATGCTGCTCTGTCCCTATGGTCCTGGAGTGAACTATATCAATCACAACCAAACGCGTGCGAATGTAAAGATACAGTGGGCGCAGGACGGAATGACTTCTCACAAAAACGCATGGCTCTGGGAGAAGAAAGTATCAGATCTGGAATTTGACTATAATGTGGGACTTGCTTTTGACTACGTTGCCACAAAGGATATTCAAGAGGGAGAAGAGCTCTTTCTCGACTATGGAGAAGCTTTTGAAGATTCGCTAACGAGCTACCTGTCCAACTGGAATTCTAGTACCTCAGAGGTGAACTACATTCCAGCGCAGCGCTACAACGAACAGCTCGCCAATGCTCCAATACGGACGGAACTGGAGCAAGAAAGCGATCCGTATCCCCAGAACTTGGAGATTCGTTGTCATTCTAGCCTGATTACCAAAAGGAAGCCCGCCAACACCAACAGACATGGCCGTTGGGAGAGTCGCGAATTCGGAGTTCCCTGTCGCATTTTAGATCGCTATCGCGTTGAAACAAGCAAGACTTTGAATGATGCCACCTCGGAGAAAGTGGTCGAGGAAATAGTCTACAAGGTCGAACTGGCGGTACCGCTGGATGAGGTTGGACAGCAGCATCGCAGTGATACTCTTACATATGTACAGCGAAAGAATGTAGATCGCACATCCATCCAGTTCTTCAACCGCCCTTACACATCCGATCTTTTTCAACCGGATGTCTTCCGGAAGGAAATCGGAATACCCGATGCACTATTTCCGAGACAATGGCGTAACTTGGAAATTGACTTTACACAGGCAGACCAAACAGTTGCACCTTCGAATTAGCACTGTGGTGCAGCATTGTCCATCGTCTGGCCACTGCGGCAGACTCCATGGAGCAAAACTAACAAACAATAGGAATAGCTCATTAGTTTATTCTTTTATTGCGCTGTTTTCGTGTTCACATAGGTATTGTCGTTTATTATGATTTCCTCTTCTTATTCCATTGGGAGAATGAAATTTAGTGCTCTACCAGGTACAGTACCTACCTGCTACTAAAAGCAAAAAGGGATGATGAAATTGCGACGGACTGATGGCAACTGGCAACATTTTAGGTACAAATGTTATTATTGTAAAAGTTGTTTGCTGCCAGCTGCCAGGACAAAAATTATTAAAGTAGAGATAATATTTTAGTTTTTGCATTAAGGTTCAGGCAGATGTTCCTGCCTTGTTGAGCAACAACAACAATAATAATTGTCACTCAACAACTGAACTAACAAAAACAACGTCAACGAACAAGTACGTTTGATTTGACCTTCAAACACAGGCACCATAGGAAATCAGCTCCCTCAATAAGCACCAGGACAACTAATTGATCGAATTTGGCTATTACTTGTAGCTAAGACTCAGAATACAGGGTATACCTGCGATTTCAAGCATCCCCCCACCCCACCCCACCCCACCCCACCCCACCCCACCCCACCCCTGCCATGGCTACCCAAAACCAAGATGCAGAAATGCCGCCCGCTGCTACGGATGAGGAAGCCGGTGTTCCCGACGAAGCTGTGGTATCGTTGCTAGATGCCGTATCTCATGCACTGGACGGCAATAAGCCGGTAGGAGAACAGCTTCAGCTTCGGCAACAAATCCCGGGAGTAGGTCCACTTCCACCATCATTACCTCCGGGCTGGGTCATGAAGGAATCTCGGTCCCAACCTAATTACTTTTATTACTACAATATTGAAACAGGAGAATCGACATGGTACTCACCAGAAATTGTTCCCGAAGACGAAGAAAATCAAGTTCCAGGTGTTGATGCGGTGGATACGGAAGCTCCCAATAATTTATCCGCCGAAAAGATTGCGGATAAGTTGTTGGACCACAACAGGAAGCGAGCGGCTGCAGCCCTTTCCAACGCAACCCCCAGTAACATTTCAGCAACAAAAGCAGAAGGTGGTCCCATAAAAAAAGCCAAAAAATCGTCCCGTCCCAGTAAGGTCCGTATACTTCACATCCTCAAAAAGCACAAGGGAAGTCGTCGACCTTCGTCTTGGCGGACACCAAAAATTACATCGACCAAGGAAGAAGCTACGGAAGAATTGAAAGGTTTGATAGAAATATTAAAGGAAGAATCGGGTGAAGACCAAAGAGCTACGTTCGAAGAATTGGCACGAACCGAATCGGATTGTTCGGTATGTATTAAAAACACAGTTTTGGAATTGTATGAAATGGAGTGCTATTGTTTTAGCTTTGTGCACCACTGGATTCCGAGTCATCTGTTGTACCTCTTTGTTTTTGTGTGCGTATCTACATCGTGGACGTACCCATCACTAATCCTACCTTGTCTTTTTACGTTAACTTGAATTGCAATGCTTAATGAATAGAGTGCCAAGCGAGGAGGCGATCTCGGCTTTTTTGGTCCCAAGAAAATGCAACCACCCTTTGAGGAAGCTTCGTTTGCCTTGGAGATTGGCGAAATGAGTGGAATCGTTGAGACGTCTTCAGGAGTTCACATCTTGCTGCGAATAGGATAGACAATTTCTTAATTTATTGAATGTTATTATGTAACGTAATGTGGACGACTTCAAAAATGAGATCGGTCATCATTGTTGTCTGATTCGAACTGCATGGTAACGTAAACAGGATGATGTTGACTAAACTAAACGGAGAAAACTTGTCTAAATTTTTATTGCGTTATACCAGTTCAATCTGGGCACCGAGGGCCTCCAGTGTGGCCTTGAGTTCTTCCGCATTTTCCGTCTTGAGACTCTTTTGAATGATTTTCGGTGCAGATTCTACCAGTTCCTTGGCTTCTTTCAATCCTAGACCTGTAAGGCTGCGAACTTCTTTGATGACCTTGATTTTACTCTTCTCATCATATCCCACAAGCTTGAGATCAAACTTGTCCTTCTTGACTTCTTCCACCACCTCTGCGCTTGCAGCTGCACCTCCAGCTTTGCCGCCACCACTCTTGCCTATACCATGGAAATAAAACTCATCGGGATCCACTGTAAGATCCAAATTCTCCAATACCAACTCACCGACGACAGAAACCTCGTCTTTCTCCAAAGCAATCAATCGTTCGTACAAGTCTTTAACTCTTGATGTTGAAAAGGTCGGCACTTCTTGTGGGGCTGAAGCAGTGTCATCGTTCTTCGTAGCCGCAGCCCCGTCCGCTAATGATCTACACTGCGTCATATACCAAGGCACTTGAAACGTTGCGGAACATGGATAAATCGCACCCGAGCAGATGGATTGTAATGAATTTGTCAATATAGTAGCACGTCCAGCAGACGTTGCAGTCCGTGTCCGCATGGCAATGACCAGAGATCTTTTGGTACACTGTGAAACTGTCATTGCTAAGGGTTTTTCTTTGCGAATGGATTGATCGAAGCTTGACTATTCCGTCTGCCTCAGTTAGTCTGGATTGTCTAGTCCAGTACTACGGTAATAGGTTGGAGCGGAGCCCGAAGCGTATGGGGAGAGCTTTGTAAAAGATTGCAGAAGCTTCTGGAGATAAAAGTAGCTGTTTTCGTAAGACCTTCGATACTCAGCTCATAACCTAGGCAGCGGCTATTTTTTGTTTAATTTTACGGGGTTCTTGCAGAGGCCTACAAGTGCGGGCAGCGACTACAGTACGGCACATGTCGCTATCTACTGTAGTAGGTACTTGAGTGGTACCTGAACAGCCAGTACAAGAGGTTGTGTGGTGCATTTGAAGAACAAGATCACAATTTGTGCAAATACAGAAGAACAAAACTAAGGAAAGAGCAAACGCCGGCCCTCTCAGTAACACGACGAAAGATAGGGATGAATTTTTGTCATTTCGTGGCTAGCCATTACCTACTGCTTAAAGATCGTCATCTTTATACAATTTCGACGACAGCGCCAACTTCTTCCAGCTTCTTTTGGAGTTCTTCTGCTGCCTCTTTGCTCACGTCTTTAATGACAACCTTTGGCGCACCTTCAACCATTTCCTTTGCTTCCTTCAACCCAAGTCCCGCCAGTGCCCTTACCTCCTTGATTACCTTAATCTTTGACTTGGCATCAAAACTAACCAGTTTGACATCAAAAGCCGTCTTGGCGGGAGCCGCTTCTGCTTCGCCAATCTCTCCGTCTGCCTCATCGTCACCACCGCCGCCTCCACTGCCGTCGGATCCCGTGAAAGGGGGCTTTTCAAATTCAAAATGATCTCCAATCTTTGTTACCAATTCTTTCATTTCCAACATGGATAGATTCACAATGTCATCTGCTAGATCGTAAAGCTCTGGAGAGGCCAATACCTTGTCTGGGTTGTTGGCATCTGCCAATGGAGGTGCTTCCAAGACCTGAAGCACTTCGCCAGGCTCTAGATCTTCAACGAATTCTTTCTCTGACCCAGGATTCTTATAATGCAACGGATTCATCCACGGAGGACAATCATCTTCCTCAGCAGTAGTCTCGGGAACAGGGATTGCGGCAGCAGTTGGCGTATCCTCCTTCTCAGCGTCTTTGGCAGCAGCAGCTTTTTCAAGTGCTTCCTCGGCGTCGGCATTCTCCTTATCTTTCTTTCCTTGCAGTGTTTCATCTTTCTTGTCTTTCTTATCGTTCACTGGCGTATCCTCCTTCTCCGCGTCCTTAGCAGCATCTTTTTCGGGAGCTTCCTCAGCTTTGGCTTTCTTCCCTTGCATTGCTTCATCTTTCTTGTCGATAGCTGGCGTATCCTCCTTCTCGGCGTCCTTAGCAGCATCTTTTTCGAGTGCTTCCTCAGCGTCGGCTTTCTCCTTCTCTTTCTTTCCTTGCGTTGCTTCATCTTTCTTATCGTTATCATCGCCTTCCTTGTCGTCGGATGAGAACCATCGTACCGAATGTGTGACGATCTTTTTTGAGGTTGACGACAATCGGCAAGCTGATCTCGAGCCCACATTTGTGTGGATTTGGAATCTCATGTAATGATCTAGTGGAAGAGGAGGAGCCGGATTGACGGATCTTAGCAAATAATCTGCATCATAGCAGCTGGTTGTAGCAACTTGAGAAATTGGTCGCTGTAGACCAGGTCTCACTATCGCGGCAGTCCTCAAAGTTTGTAAAATGATGGATTGCCGCCCCATTATCTTCGATGTGCAACGATGTAATTGACGAGACATGATCAAACTGGTTCTTAACTTGAAACAAGAAAAACTCTATTATGAGTTCTGTGGGCGAGTTACGCTGGAAGATGAGCCTATAGCGGTCTGTTAGTTAGGAGTAGAAGTAGCATTCATTTACCGTAGAGTAGACTAATTATTATTACCAGCCCACTAGACTAGTAGAGACCTACGCTAGTGCCTAGTCTACTATTATTATTTCGTTTGGAGCTTCGATCGTCTCTGCGTCAAAGAAGATAATGAGGGGAGAACAGGAGTGAAGCTCATATCCTATAGTTATGTTTCCCAGTCGTCCCGCTCGTGATCTATCTCATTCGTGCATCGCAACAAACAAACCGAGGTAAGGTCAAAGCACTCGCTTACTGTTCACAAAGAAAGTTAGGCGATGTCCCTTTAGGGCCGGACATGGAGATGGTTATATCTTTAAAGTCCTTGTCTGTATCGGCAACTTTCAGCCCTCATCTTATTTCAGAGAAGGTTTGCCGTCAGCTGATTTCAGGAGGAAGAAAGATGCGCTGATCAGGAAAACTTTGCCTGTTTATAGTATGGCTCTCAGCATTTACTTGAGTGCCAAATTAGAAATGCAGCTAAGTAGCAGTCCTGGATTAGCATTCCTGATCTTGATTAAAAACAATCGTCCAGATCCTCGTTCGAGTGATTGCACGCTATGCAACTCACTTCAACATTATGGGTCATGCTCCAAAGGCTGCAACTCCAATCATGAGTAAATATACAGAGAATTGCATTCATAGACGCATGCCTCGCAAACTAGGTTTATCTGCATATTTCTTTCTAAAGCGATTCAGCTGCAATAAAAGTTGGTCTTTTCAGACTGAACAGCAGCCCTGTAGAAAAGACATGTTGCAATTGCATGCTCATTATTATTATTATTATTATTATTATTATTATTATTATTACCAGGTATTATTATTATTATTTTGCTTCGGCAAAGTGTCCTCGGGGCACTGAATAACACTTCTTGACTGAACTTCAATCCAGCCCATAACCCAACCTAGTTGCCACAATGGCGCTCATTCCCGTGGCCACACTAATAGACTACTAGTCTACTAGACTACTATTATTCTACTATTGCTTTACTCTCTAGTACTCGTACCAGGTAGCAGAGAGCTAGAATAAAGGAGTAACTGTCAAGAGACAACGAAACTTTTCAATTGCATAATTCAAGAGATTACATTTAGATACTGAAAATGATATCTCGTGTTACGTCATCATCATCCCGCGTGCTAAGAAAAAGCTTGTTGACAAATCCATACTCCTGTTCTTCCAGTCGAGCCATTGCTCTGTTTCATTCCACAGCCAGCAGTTTGGAAGCCGAGCAGGCTGCCATTGTCCGAAGAAAGAAGCATGAGTTGTCTCGGGAATCCAAGGACAAAGTGGATGCAATCTTTCAGAAGATTTTGTGGCTAGATATGATGGAAGTTCATCTTGTGACGGAGCTGATCAATCAGAAATTAGGACTCGTATTATCGCCCCGAGAACAGGCTGCTTTGATAAAGGAAGTCGACAGACAAATATTGGCCGACGATGGACACGAAGCCGAAAATACTGGAGGAGAAGCTGTGGAAGAGGCAGAAGTGGTTAAGACAGTGGATCTAAAGCTGGTCGGCTTTGATGTCCAGAGCAAGATTAAGGTCATTAAAGAAGTTAGATCCATTGCTGGTTTGGGCTTGAAAGAGGCCAAGGAATTAGTTGAGTCTGCTCCCAAAATAATTCAGAAGGGTATGAAACCAGAAGAAGCAGAGAAGTTGAAGGAACAGTTGGAGGCCGTAGGAGCAGAAATAGAGCTAACTTAGATGCAACATTACATACTTCCATTTTCCTTTTTTTACTATTCTTACGCTGTCTAATCTCCCCGTCGTCTAGCAACCGCCACACTGTACTGGAATCGGAAAGGAAGAAGTCCATCGAAGGACAGGACATGTTGAACCGACCAGCTAGAGATTCGACAGACCAGACCTATAAATGGACATGAATAGTTACTAAATACAAGTCATACGGCTAGCAAAGCCACAAACCAGACCATTTTTCTTGCTTCCAGCGGGCAGTGCCACTCTGCCTATCAACGCATAGAGGAACATCGCATCGAATTGGAGAAAAAAAAATTTGATTGCTATCTGGTGCTATGTTACTGCGGTTACCATTTTAAGCCCGAGTTGTTTACTCGTTTTAAAGATCAATGCGTACACCTGCCACTAATCGGTACTCCTACTTAGGAAGGTTCTTCATCACGTCATGCAAAATGATTGGGTCCAATAGATCTCGAAACATTCAACACCGTGCTTAGGCATCTCCGATGAGTTCAATTAATTCTTGTTCCTTTCCTGGAAGACCAACCATTTCAACATCAAAGGTAATCACAGCATCTCCTGGAATTCTTGGCTTGCCGGCAGAAGCAGGTCTTCCTTTTGGTCCAAACGCTAAGTTTGACTGTAGTTCATGATGTCAAAATTAAAGGCAGCGAGGTTGAGAGATCATTCCTTCATAAAAACGCAATATGCAATATCAACTTCAAACAACACAAAATTGACTCACAGGAATGGAAAGTTCCCATCTATCACCAACGCGCATCAACGGAAGGGTCGATTCAACACCTTTCAGCAAAGCTCCGCTGCCGATTCGTGTGTAGTATGGTTCTGGCATGTCGAAAATGTCATCAATTTTATTGGCACCATTGTAGGCCGCAAAACGAATAGCCGCCAATTCTCCGACTTCTGGTTTTGGACCATCGCCACTTTTCTTGACGGTATAAGAAACTCCGCTGGGAAGAGTTTCGGCAGCTGCCATGCCAGGCAGGCCAACAACAGCGCTTCCTGCAAAAGCCACAGCCATGGAACTGAGGAAAGCATCCCGAGAAATCGATGCATCTAAAGCAGTGGTCAAACGCAATGTTGGTCGACTGCAAGAAAAGGCGGACGCCGATACCAGCAGCGAGAATAAGCACACCAGAGTAGTCTTGTTGATAAACATGGTCGAAAGGCGTCGTTCGGGGAAATTTTGTTCCTGGGGGGTGCAGATTCTTATTATTAATTATTAAGATCGCTCGCCAGTTTGAATAGCTATTCGATTATTTTCCGGTGACTGGTTATTTTTGCTGGGAGATTACGATTTATCACGCTGCTGATGAGACTGACACAGTTGATTTTGACACCAAACGCCAACAAGTAGAACCTAGCTAGTACTAGTAGTAGTAATAATAAGGTAATACTAAAATCAAAGATACAATTATTTTGCATCACTATTGCGCGTACGTAAGCAGGCAGAGAGCTGCAGTAAGGTTGACGTTTCGTCGCAACTGGAAGCTATTTTCCTCCCTCATCTCGGAGGCGTGGTGCCTGGGCTACTGCTGCATGATTATTTCGAGTAGACTCTAGCCCTACTAGCTAGTAATGGGTCTAGCTGCAATGTTGAATAAAACAGAAGAGTACTCCCCAGTAGTAGCATAGTAGCACATAGACCTTAAAGAGGTCTGTACCCAAATCGGCAGCAGCCGACTAGCTAGCTTCAGCAGCTAGCTGGCAAGGATCAGCAGACTGAATCTACTAGTTGGTCGTGTTGTAGTGAGACATATTATGTAATAAAAGGCTCTGCCAGCTTTATTTGTGCTAATTGGTGTTAGACAACTTACTGGCTCGATAGTGCACCATAATAATTACGAAACAGACGTGGAACAGTACACGCGGGAACAGATGGCCATCTGTGAGGGAAGCATTCAATTTTTCCTCGTGAAGACTTCCATCCAGTCAAACGTATGGATTCACCCAACACAATCTAGCTATCAGTAGGAAAGAGAATGATCTTTATCACATCATTTGGTTTTGGTGCTGGAAGTACTATTATCGACAGAATGAAAATATGTGCCTATTGGGCCTGAGAGGGGGCCACAGTTGGGGCAGTCATACCAGCGGTGGCTGAGAAAGGGGCAACATGATCATGAAACGAAAAGGAAAGGGAAAAGTCATTGTAAGCATATGGATATCAAAGCAGCTGAAGCTCGCAGCAACCAGCAAGGAAAACACATTTTGCAGCAACATACCTCCGCTGGGGGCATTTGATTGACTGGGGGCATTTGAATTACTGGGGACGATACTTGGAGATCTGGAATTACTAGGAGCCGAGGAAAAACTTGGGGTTAGGGGGCCTGAAGGTGCTGCTGATGCTTCTCCTGCGGTGGATGGAGCAGCGGATGCGGATTGAGTGGTTGGGACTGGCGTATCTCTGTCGATTGGCACAAATGTAGGAAAGCGCGTGAAGAGGGGTGTGAATGTGGGGAAGTCAGTAAATCTGCGATTGGATCGACTCTTGCTCTTGCCCATCATTCTTCGTCCTTTTGCGCCGCCTTTACTGCCGCCTTTACCGCCGCCTTTACCGCTGGAATCTGAGTAGTAGTTTCTCGTGTTCATTCTGTGTCTACGTCGAAGGTCGCGGCCGTGAAGAACGTCTCCATCCCGCTCGTTCAACGTTTCTTCCAGGTCGTCCTGTTCAACAGTACTCTCGTCTTCTAGCATGCCGCGAACAATACGGTCTTGGTCGGCGGAAGCGACCCCAAGAAAAAGAAGCACCAACAGAATGACTGCTTGAATCCTCATCTTGTTGCGAATTAGATGGTACCGTATCAAATAGTTGAATCTGAAGTTATCACAAAGGTCGATGCCCTGATTGATAACTGAAAGTTCGATAATGGGTCGTTATAATAATTATCTTGTGAGCCCGCAGATTTTTGCATGGGCATTTCCAACGGTTGGGACAGGTGCAGTAGTGCTCCTTTTTTTTTCGGGCCTTTATCAATATTAACCTAAAGAATGAATATTTTGAATGCTCAAAACTGCTGCCAACATCGCGCAGCTACTGAGCCCACAGTTGCCCCCAAATCGTTTCTTCCCCAAAAATTCTAACATCACGAACGGGCCCTGCAGTTTTATAATGAAAGTCTTGGACTTGATAAAGATTCTACATCTAATGAAGCACTACTAGTAGGTAGTACTTAAAGTCGTTAAATCGTACCGTGGGCGAACACAAGAATCAACCGGCAACATACGAACACACCGCACCCACCTAATTGCAGGGCTCAATTTACTGGTAGTAAGTGCATTATCGAGCAGGCTTGAAAAAGACAACGCAAACAATGCTGATAAAACCCTGAACCGCTATCAACCTTTCTACATTTTAGATGGAAGCTTGAACTGGGTTTGTTCTCATAATTACTGCACGAATTAGGAATCTAGATAAGAAGCCTTACTAGTATGGGCCGCTCTAAAAGCGGAGGCCAGGGCTGCTTTGGAAAGCTGTTGGTCAGCTTGTATGGAATGGGAAGCAAGAGCGCGATCGACTAATTTAGTAGCAAAGAGAGATTTCAGCAAAGAAGTGAATTCGAATTTGAACCTATCCGAGTTAGAATACATCGTGTGGCATTTTCTGTGATTGCTGCGAACGTCGTGCTATTACTAGTAGTATTGCCGCTGCGGAGGTTTTGATTGAACACTAAAGCAAATATGCGTCTAAATCTGAAGCAAAATCTCAATCGCTACCATGGTATTTATTATCAATGGCCCCTGGCGGGGGGTACGCCAACCACTCTTTATAGTATTTGGACCTATGATAATGATCGTAACCTGAAATATTTGACCAGAGTTAACTCAAACCCTTATGATCTCTTGCCGAT
>Ga0100392_1002691_pt1 | contig 16389 bp, 17 predicted proteins | sample CryGeymeta201516_FD_81548 | JGI IMG/M metagenome (GOLD analysis project Ga0100392, IMG submission 81548) | Groundwater microbial communities from Crystal Geyser aquifers in Utah, USA - Crystal Geyser metaG 2015-16 | ecosystem: Environmental > Aquatic > Deep subsurface > Groundwater | place: USA... | reverse complement strand
TCCGATTTCTCCCGATGTGTTCCTGTTTCTGAGTGGGAGACGGGATGGGGCATTTCGGGTCATTCCGGTGACGTCGGATTCGGGTCTCCTTGTCTCACGTTCCCTTCGGCTGGCTCTGACCTTTTCAGACATTTTCAGCGGTCATTTTTTTGACTGGGTACTGTAGTATTTTCTACTATTTTAATGGAAGACTTTTAATTGATCAACCCAAATTTACATTCCTTCTCTTCAGTCTTCAGCAGCATCTATCGACAAGATGAGGCTACTTTTGCTAACAGTAGCCGCACTGGTGGCATCCGCGCAGACTGTAATAGCCCAAAATGTCACAATTAGCTACAAGAAGGATTATCCGAATTGTGCCCAATCCATTTACTATGGTGGCCGCACCCCTTCGTCTTGGGAACGTGATGAGCTGGCAGAGCTTGTTACGTCCACTCACGGAGACCCTCTCCCTCTGGAAGGTGTTTACGAAGCTCTTATTGAACTGGATGCCTCCAAAACAACTGCCGGGGCCGTCGATTTAATTTATTCTGGTGAACCCATTGCCGCCAAACCTTACGGCGAACAAGATACGTGGACCCGAGAACAGTTGTGGCCTGATAGTAGAGGAGCTGTGGGCAGTCACGCCTTTGCAGATATTCATAACAACCGACCTGAGAATACTCGCGTCTCAATGATTAAGCGGGAAATGTTGTTTGGAAGCTGTGGAACCGTCGAATTTGGTGATGCCTGCGAAAAACCTGCCTTCGCCACCGGTCCAAGCGATACAGAACAGGATGGAAAAGTGTGGTTACCTCCCGAGAACGTCCGAGGCGATATTGCGCGTGCATTATTTTACATGGAACTACGCTACAAAAAGGAAGATTTGGGATTGGAAATTGTGGATTGTCCACCTTTTGTTAACGGGAAAATGGCGTATCTGTCGCAGCTTTTGGAATGGCATGCTGCCGATCCAGTGTCGGATGAAGAATTGGAACGGAACACTAATGCGTGTGCCAACTGGCAAGGGAATCGGAATCCATTCGTAGATTATCCTGCTTTGGTTTCCAAATTCTGGAGTCCACCCCAGCAGATTGAAGCTGGCACTCGAACGTATCCCTCGTGTCTGAATATTCCCACGCCTGCCCCTACCGCCGAATCGACTGGGTGCTCAGAATTATCGCCCGGTGATGTTTTCATCTATGTTGTAGAAGCGGATGATCCCGATGGAATTGGCTTTTTGGCTTTGGAAGACATCCCGGGCGGACTTGATTTGTACATGACGGATAATCCGTGGACCGGAGAAGCGTTTGCGTCTATCGAAGGTATCGTCAAGGTAAGCACGGTGTAATCTGTTTGTGTACTGAAATAGTAGGTATTTTCACATTCTTTTACTGACACAAACTCATTTCATTCTTTTGCTTTGTAGTTGACGGTGCCCAGTGCTGGAATCAAGGCTGGAGAGCAATTCGGTTTCGGGTATGAATTCGGTGCCAACCAAAAGTGGATACGAAAAGAAGGAAACTTCAATGTTGGGATCACGGGCGATTCCGTATTCTTATATTGCTTGTTGGGTGATAGTGCCGTGAATCCTCTCGTGGGCTACACCAACCATAATGTTTGGGCTCCCCCAGGATTGACGGTAGAAGAATACGGAGCCGAAAAAAGCGCTCTTCCCGACCAGCTTAGAGATGTGGGCTCGGTGCAATTGCCACATTTGGACAACTACCGATACGAAGGACCCGACCAGGGTAGCAAGGAAGAATTGCAAGAATGGATGATGGACCCCAATTTCTGGGTAGGAAATGATGAAGGTCTGGGCGATCAGAGAGATGGAGCCAATTTTGGGAGTCTATCAATCCTCGTCGCTCTAACTACGGCGACAATTGCGACGGGTCTTGCATATTTTGCTGACACTTTCTAATCTATCTAGTAGACGATAATATTTATTATTTGATATTTCAACGCTATTTGCTACGGAGTGTGTTATAATATTATTATCTCCAACTAAAATAAATATACTCGACACACAATCAATAAGAAGAAGAACCTAGCTAGGGTCTACTACTAGTAGTAGTACTAGACTAGCTAGTCTACTGTACTACATAGTGCATGTGCAAAATTAGGCGGTGGTTAACGACCAATGACTGGTGACTGTAAATCCAAACATTATGATGATGTGACGCTGTGTCCCGCAGGCATTCTTCTCCTCCTTGATGATGCAGCGCAAGAAGAAGCAACGGAGAACAACAGAATACAGTAGTCTGGTCTATTAGTAGTAGCACCATTAAAAACTTGTTGGCAAGATTAAGTATTACTGGTAGGTCTACGAATGGGAAGTTTAATTTTATTGTAAGCATCAAATAATTAGTTTAAAAAAACCGCCAAAGGTAAGATGCATGCCAAAGCGTCGGCATCATTGGTGTTGTATGTGCCAAGGTCCGAAGCTGCGAAGCCAACGTCGGCCTGACGCACCTCTACACTCTACATCCCCTCAGTTTCTTCTGTCGCTCCACTATTCCATACTTCTTCTGTTGCTCAAAGACATCTTTTCATTCCATCCTCAGCCACAGTATCTCAACAAAATAGGATCCAAGCACAGCAACTATGGACTCCACTGACGACCCGGAATATGATCCTCAAAAGGACCCACACTATGACCCAGATACGAGCTATATTCACGGAGATCAACAACCTACGTTTGACCCCAAAAGTGACATCATTCCTGCACTACCACCGGATGACAGTGACATTTTGGGTGACGGACAAGATGATGATTGGGAGGGCGGATATCCCAATGAATATCCGGAAGAATACCCGGACGACTATCCAGAGGATTTGGACGGGATCCCAACGCACGTCGGGGAAGGGTATTCCGAGGACGAAATGAATTACGACAACGATGGTTTTGGGGACGACGATGATGTGTACCTGGAAAATCCAGCTGCTCAGTACGAGATTGAATCGGCAGATCCCAAGGATAACTTCCCAGCTAATATGTTCCGCAATTGCATGCTGTGCTGTGCATGCGTTTTGGTGGTTTCGGGGTTGATTGTTTTGGGCATTCGTCTCGGGGAAACAAACGCAGACGACGACAATCAAGCATCCAGCGCAACTGTGTTTTTGGCTTCTCCTCCGAATGATATTGAGGACAAATGCAACAGGGAAAACGTGCTGTCGGAAAATGGATACTTTGACTGCGAAAGAATTTGCGAGGCAGCAGATTGTTGCAATTATCCCAGCACATTGGCACTCTCGTGTTTGGCAGGGCACGATGAACAGTGCCTAAAGTATCACGAACATTGCATGGTCCTGGATATAGACGAAGAGGTCCTCCAAGCACCACCACCAGCACCCACGGATCTCCCAGAAGCACCCTTCGACATTAAAAGCAAGTGCAATATTGAGTCCCTGAGAACGGTACCAGGATTCGAAGCATGTATCAGTATATGTATGAAGGCAGAATGCTGCTGGAAAAAAGATGGCAGTGTACATCCTTGTACTCAATTGGATGTCTGCGAAGAATACGCTCCCTGTCTGACTATGGATGCTACGGATCATGTTAGTGTCGATATCGAACAAGAAATTGAGAAAAAGTGCGCGGACGTGGAGATTGCAACCGAAATAGGACGAAACCAATGCATTTTTGCCTGCTCTCATGCAGCTTGCTGTTTTAGCCCAACGGAGCAGTGTCCTCACGATGACGGTCATTTCTGTACGCAGTACGAGCCGTGCAATAAAATTTACGATGAATTTGGAGAAGTTATTCAAGGCGGTTCGGCCACTACTACTATTCCTCTTGCGCCGCAGTTTTTGGACACTGCTTGCGAGACCAGCAGTTTGAATATTTTGCCAGGATACGAAATGTGCTTGGGGGCGTGTTCAGAAGCAGGTTAGTTTTTATTGAGCTGCATATCTTCGCATTATGATATCCGATGCTACACTTTGAACGAACTCACTTGTCCATTCTGAAAATATTTTGTTGCAGAATGCTGTTGGAAAGGTGATAGGAACTGCGCTTCAGATTCGGGATGCAATGATTATGCATCGTGCGTTAACCTGGAGAGCCTGGGGGACCAGTCACTAGAAGGGGGTAATGACAATAACGCCAGTGGAATCCCAGACGCTCCTGAATTTCTTGCTGCGGCGTGCTCAGATTCAAGTTTGGATACTCCAGGTAATTATTTGTCCGAGTATGGGAGCTAATTTCATTCCTTTATCCCTGTTTCTAACTCCGAATCTATTCCACAACGACACCAAAATAAATCTAGCCGGTTTTTCATTGTGCCAGGATGCCTGCATGAAGGCGGAATGTTGCTGGAAGATTTCTTCCTGCAGTTCTCAACCAGTGTGCAGCGACTACTCTACCTATTGTGCAAATTTGGTAGCTCGATTGGATGATGCTGAGGGCGAAAGTGGAAGTGGTATCTTTGTGCCTGAGGCTCCAAATGATTTGCCATCCATCTGCGACCCCTCTAAAATTTTTACTTCGGCAGGGTACTTTGAAGCTTGTCAATCAGATTGCAGCAAATCGGAGTGCTGTTGGAAAACGGGAGCTGCCATTTCCTGTTCGGAAAATTCCTCTTGCCAGGCGTGGTCCGATTGCACTATCTTGAATGAATCGACAAAACCACCTACATTATCCACGCCATTACCAACGAATGCTCCTGTCACGCCTCCGCCTCCGAGCGCGTCCGCAAACCAGGCGTATACGTTTGATCAGATCTTTGACGCGTGTTTCAATCACGATAACAATGTTGGGGGCAGCCATAAGAGTTTATGCGAAATTGTTTGCCAGGCTGGAACCTGCTGTTTTGATGACTCCAAAGCATGCCCAAGCGAAACCAATTGTAAAATTTACGACCCGTGCCAAAGTGTACACTCTTCCAAAACTGCAGAAATTGAAAAGGCTTGTGACGGAACCGATCTGTCAGAATGTGTGGGTGCCTGTGCAGCGGCAACGTGCTGTTTTACATCGGATATCTCAAAAATTTGCGACGTTACAAGTCCTGGCATTATTTGCAAACAGTATACGTCATGCGAAATTTTGTACAGTGCTAAATTAAACTCACCTTAAGAGGTTTGAGCGGGAAACAATTACATCAGTGCTCGATGTCTGGCACTGAGGCCAGGCGGCTTGCAACTGCTACAAGCGGCTGCACAGTCGCGAACGTTGACCTGTCACCTTTCAATTCTAAGTAATCAGTGAGCAGAGAAGGGTAATGGACGCTGGTTCAAAGCTTGGAATTCGATGCTGTAGTAAATGGGAACTAGTGTCGAAAGAAGCTGCCACTGTTTAGCCACCGGCGGAAGCGCACTTCCGGCTATCTGCAACACGAAGAGCTTTTTTATGACATTCTTTTTGCTTTTTCTACTTGTAGGCTTTGAAGTACTGCGAAGCCCAAAACGAAAATTTCTCTTTTATAAACATTTTGTTATAAATAATGAAAAATATAATTGAAGTCAAGGCCAGTCTTATTTAGTGTCGAGTTGTCAAGGAAAAGACGCTGGAAGAGTTATATTCCTGTCATTCACTCGGGCAATCGTGGCTTCTGCAACAATTAAAGTTTCAGACACAATTTGTCTCCGCGTGTAGGTGAGCCAATACAGAGCTGGTCATTCTCCAGCTGAAGGAAATGGGGCAACCTACACGCTAGCTGGATCAGCTCATAAATGCCGTACCTCCAGCGGTCAGGGCCTTCTCGGGGGCTCTTCTATAGTACTGCCTGACTTGCTCGGGGGAACCCTCCTCGTACGGAACCTGAATCAATTCGTACAATTCTTGAAGTACGCTTTCGTCTCCAATACTGGCTGCACTGTAGGCATCGACTAGCATCCACTCTCTAAGAACGAACTTTGGGTTGGTCGTTCTCATCTGTTCGTGCACATTTTCGCAATCCTTATCGGCTGCTTTGAGTGCCTCTCTCCACTGTTCTATCCAACCGATCCATTCTCTCCTAAGAGCTGGGGTCAACTTCTCGTAAAATGGACTGGTGTCAGGGTTCTGCTCTAGCTCACTATCCTCCAACGTGTCCATCATAGCTTCGTAGTCGCTTGATTCGAGATCTAGAAAGTCTCTAGCTACGTACGTCAACTGACGCCAAAAAACGGTCCAGTCCACCCGCGACTTTCTCATCAATGGCTCCAGAGAACTCCAGAGACCGTCGGCAACATCGGCATCCTTGTCAAAGCCCATTTTAGCGCGCAATGTTTCATCCATTTTGTGTTGAAAGATTTCCTGAGCCCGTTCAATGAATGGTTCAACAATAACTTCTGGGTTTTCCTCGCTTTTCGCCGCGGCGATCAGAGGCACAATACTGTTGACCAAGACAACGTAATTTGCGTACCCAGCACTGGGTTGATTCATAAAGCCGAAATGATCGCCACTACCCGTCCATTTCGCGAAGAGCGGATTATACTCTTCCATCCAGCCAAAGGGACCGTAGTCCATAGTCCTTCCCGAAATAAGGCAGTTGTCAGCATTAAAGTTGCCTTGTGCAAACCCGACACGGATCCAGTGTGTGACCATAGCGGCCAAATTCTGTGCTGCTTTCTCGAGAAAAATAGTGGCAGCACCAGCCACATCATTTGTGTCAAAGAAAGGATCATAAGCTTCCTCTCGGTATTCACGGTAACAGGCGTGCCAGAACATTTGTTCCAGCTCTTTCCATTCATTCGTGGATGTATCCCATCGCGAATCTGTTTCTTCAGCATTCTCCATGCTCTTCTTCTCTGCTCGACGGGCAAAGAAATCCAAATGTCCTACTCGAGTAAAACTGGGCGCCACACGGCATGTTATGGCACAAGGTTCTGTGATCATTCGGTTAGGATCGGCCTTTTGATTTCGAAGACGCTGAATGATTTCACGTCGCTGTGCTTCGGAATATTGTTCCAACCTCGGGTCGTCCATGGTTGGAATCTGAAGCTGCAAGTCGCTCGAATACCATGGACGATTAGCGGTGTCACCGTTTTCGCTCAGCACCAACGAAAGGGCGCGCGTTGTAGGGACTCCCATCCAGTGCATTGCCTCGCTTGCAAGAAATTCCCGAATGGAAGAACGCAACACGGCGCGTCCATCGGCCCCTCGTGCAAAGGGAGTTCGTCCCGCTCCTTTGAGCTGCAGTTCTTGGCCGTTGAACTCTGCAATGCTAATGGCACGTCCATCACCGTAACCATCTCCCGTACCGTACGGACAATTACTATAGTATCGCTGGCCCATGATGGATAGCGCGTACGGTGTTGCCCACGTCTCTCCCAGCACAAGATTTCCAGAAACAAATTTGATAAATTCATCGGAAGCAATCTGCTCCTCGGTAAGCTTGAGCTGTCCTTCGGCGACATCCTTGCTGTAAAGCACCAAACGCGGATTGGTCAGTCCTGTTGGTTTAACAAGCACGTAATGTCCATTGTACACGGGTCGTTTCGATCGATTGTCGTCTACTTTGGGATCCAGACGCTCGACGGTGCGCGACTTTGCGACGTTAAGTTCCGTCTCGGGGGAGAGCAGACGGGGCCAGGAATTATCAAGAATATCCACTAAGGATGATAAAGGTCCGGCAGCTTCGGGACCATCAGGAATACCTTTGTTCATGGTGGAAAAAGCCCTGGCAGCAAACGGATTTTGCAAACCTGCAATAGGTTGTGGGTGGACAGATAAACTCAATGATAGAAGTGGGACCACTGTAGCTCCAAGCCACCGATTGTCGCGGGTAATGATCCGCATGGTGCTGAGAGGTTTCTTTTCTCCGGTAGATGCTACTAGACGAGACAGGGAGGTGATTGGTGCCGATGACAAGCGAATGGTAGTCAATCTACTCAGCATGCTCTATTGTATCATTAATCATTATCATTATTTTTGTGCCGTGCAGTGCGTGATTGATGAAGGTTCAAAACGACTGACAACAAAAAGTGCACGAATGGATGACGTCAGATTGACTATGTTTCTTAAAATCAAGGAATCAATGGAAAGAATTCTTTTTTAGTTGTTTATTCTTTGCTTGGACAGGTTTATCAAGCGGACAGGCAATTACACCAAATACTTGGTGAAGCCTGGTTACTGCCGCTGTCATTCACCCATCTATCGAACGACACTCTATTCCTTTCCTTTTAAATTTGTATCCGCGTGAAAGCTTGAGATGCTTTGGTGGAATCGAACTCAAAATGATAAAACTGTACAGAGTCCATTCCATCCAAGCACCTCTTTTCTACCTAGCTTGCACGCTTAACTGGATCAGGACATGAACGCTGTTCCTCCTGACATTTGTACCTTTTCAGGAGTTCTGCGGTAATAATTTTTGACCTGGTCTTCCGTTCCTTCGTCGTAGGGGTGCTGAACAAGTTCATGCAGGCCTTTGGCCACGGCGTAATTGTTCTTGGCAGCCCCCTTGTAGGCATCTACCAACATCCATTCCCGCAACACAAATTTAGGATTTGCTTTTATCATGCGTTCGTAATAGACGTGACTGGATTCTCCTTCTTCTTGCAAGGCTTTACGCCACATCTTAATCCAATCGATCCACATGAGGCGGACTTGTGTGGAATACTTCTCGTAAAACGGGCTGTGCCGTGGCCAATCGCCGCTTCCCATATTGTCAGTGGCGCCCTCTATTGATTGCAGCATTTCGGCATAATCTGAAGAGTTCAAATCATCAAAGTTTCGCACGACATATGTCAGTTGTCGCCAAAACAAGGTCCAATCCACACGGGATGCACGTAGGAGCGGTTCCAACTCCTCCCAAAGTTTGTCGCCTCGTTCGTTGTCTCTGTTGAGGCCCAATTTGATTCGAAAGGTTTCGGTGGCAGCTTGTTGAAATATAACTTTGGCACGCTTCATCCACAAATCCACAATGCCTTGTTCCTCTTGACCCGATTTTGCGGCAATGACGGGCGCCACGCTCATGCACAGGATTTGGTAGTTGGCCAATCCTGCGATCGGCTGATTCAAAAATCCATAGTGCTGTCCTGATCCGGTCCATTTGGCGAATAGGGGTGAATATTCCTCGACAAATCCAAAGGGTCCATAATCCATGGTATATCCACCAATCAAACAATTGTCGGCATTAAAATTTCCTTGAGCGAATCCTACTCTGATCCAATTTCCAATCATGGCAGCAATCTTGTCGGCCGACAACTCCAAAAGTTTATTGCTGGCACTGCGAATATCTCCTGAATCATAAAACGGGTCATAGGCTTCTTTCCGAAATTCTCGAAAACAGGCATGCCAGATAATTTCTTCGAGTTCCTTCCACTGACGAGACGTGGTATCATACGGTGAGGCGGATGATGATGATGGTGATGGTGGTACTGTGTCATCATTGTCAGCACTGGTAGTCGCTTGTTTTCTGTTTTCCGCACGAGTGGCACGTCGTGCAAACAAGTCCAAATGACCAATCCTCATAAAACTCGGAGAGACACGACAGGTGATAGCACACGGCTCGGACACCAAGACGTTAGGATCGGCTTTTTGACTTCGCATCTGTCTCAGTATGGCTTTGCGCTCGGCGGGAGGGAATTGTTCGAGACGAGGATCATTCATGTCCGGCACTTGCAATACCATACTTTCGGTATACCAGGGTCGCTGTACGGTTTCCGTGGCACTAACGCACAAACTAAGGGCACGGGTAGTAGGTACACCGAGCCAGTGCATGGCTTCGCTGGCCAAAAATTCACGAACCGAAGAGCGCAGGACAGCACGACCGTCGGCACCACGATGAAAGGGTGTCTTACCGGCTCCTTTTAATTGTAATTCGAAGGCTTCGTTGGTATTGGGATTTTTCACTTCGCCAATGGAAATGGCACGACCGTCCTGTGTGCAGAATTGTATTTTAAAGGTATTTAAAAAAAAATGCAAGTGGTCAGAAAGAGAGACGAATGGTTCAGCACAGCTGCTACACTTTTCACGCAGCAAACACGATTTCAAATGAAACAAAACAAACAACAAAACAAGCAAGCAAACAAACAACAATATTAAAGTTCATACAAAACACAATGCGGTGCGTACCCCGTATCCATCACCGGTAGCAAAGGGACAATTGTCCGTGTATCGGTCACCCATAATGGACAATGCGTAGGGCGTGGCCCACGATTCTTGGAGGGTTCTGTTGCCCGACACGTATTCCAAGAAATGGTTCGATTCCAAAATTGAAGTAGTAGCATTGGTGGACTCATCATCGTGATTGCAACCGAGACCCAACAAGTTCGAGGCCACATCCAGACTCGTCATGATCATTTTGGGTTGAGGTAGTCCGGTTGGTTTTACCAGTACGTAGTGTCCATGAAAGACACGACGTTTTGTTTTGTTGGAAATATCATCCAAAGGCAAACTGCTGAGCTTACGTGCTCGTTGAGCACTTTGTTCTGATTCGGGTGTTAATTGGCGGGTCCATGTATTGACCAAATTGGCATTCAGATCGTCCAGAGACCCTCCTCCTTCGTAGTAGTAATCGCTCTTCTTTGGTTGGTGGCCACCACTCATGATTAATGATTGGCTATCGGCTGGAGCAGAAGAAGAAGAAGAACTTGTATGAGTCCTGTCTGAAGGAAGAAAGAAGGTCGCCAGGCCTCGTTGGTCTTACGTTTACGCTCTTACTTCACTCTGTATTCATTATTCAATAATACTAAGGAGTGCCATAGATTTTTATCAGCAGAAAGAACCTCTGCGATTTTGGTCCCAGAGTCATCGACATACAGGGTTAGGAATAAATGCCTTTTAAATCCTCAGTCAAGACTTTTTTAGCTTCTCTTTATTTGAATCGACCGGTTTCGTATGGCTGGTTGTTGATGCTGCATGTTCAAATAAACCAGAGAGAAGAGACGAGACGATACAACAATGCCATTTTCAGCAAGATATCTTTACTAGTACTATTAACTTGTTTGTTGTTGTTTTTGTTGTTGCAACGATTATCACTCGATTTATTTTCTTCCTTTCATGAAGTTTCGAAATTTTGTTCCTGTTCCACTGTTGTTGTTATTCGCATTCCTTTCTGCAGTACTTGTTGCAGCGTTGGTGGTGGTGGAAGCTGTCGGAGAAGAGGAACAACAAACCTGCAGTGCAGATGGTACTTGTTCGGAGGAGGAGAAGGAGAATAATAATAATGATGATGTACAGCTGACCGAAACCGACAACAGTGGGTGTTCCGACTCACACGAACAGTGTGAATTTTGGGGATCCGTAGGTGAATGTGACAAGTAAGTAGTGACTTGTGACTTAAAATAATTGTAATAATGATGAGGATGGATGATGAAAATGATGATTGACTTGACCAAGGAGAGAAAAAAACAGTCCTCATTTTTCAACTTTTTCTTTTTTAACCTCACAAAAACGTTGAAACTTTGAATTCTGCCTCCCTCAGCAACCCCAACTACATGCATTTGCACTGTGCTAAAACCTGTGGTACTTGTGCTGGATATCGACAACCTACTCTGGAGGATGGATCACTTTTTGGTGTAGCACAACAAGTTAAGGGAGCCCGTAAGGATGAAATTATGACATTGATTGATGAATCCGAAAAATACATGCGAGAAGAAGTTCACAGTGATGACAAATTCAAAGAAGTACGAGAAGGCTGTCAAAATCGTAATGAACTCTGGTATGTATGCAACATTTTCTGCCCAAAAATACAGCAATGATTTCTTTCTGCGAACCGTCGGGGGCTCATACTTTCCTTCTTTCTTTCTCTCTCTCCCCCCTATTTTTCTTTTTTTCCAGTGCCTTTTGGGCCGTCATTGGTGAATGCGATGCGAATCCAAAATTTATGCAAATGGAGTGTGCCCCGTCCTGCAAAAGTTGCATCAATCTTGATTTTAATTTCCGTTGTCCCTTTGATCCCGATGCTCCCTCCATTTGGGGTCCCGGAGATTTGAATAGAATGTTTGAACGTATCACGCAGGACGAATACTACCAACAATACACGCCCAAAATTTTATCACAACCCGGAGTGGGGATCGGCAATTACAAACGTGATGGTCCCTGGGTCATTACCTTGGACAATGTAATTTCAGAAGAAGAATGTGTTAAACTCATTGACCTTGGAGGCGTTAAGGGATACGAACAATCCTACGACGTTGGAAAGAAAAAGTACGATGGTACCTACGATAAGCATTTAAACAAGGAACGAACCAGTACCAATGCCTGGTGCACTGAAGAGTGCTACGATGATAATGTCACACAAAAGGTCCTTCAACGACTCGAAAATATCACAGGTATTCCTGACACCAACAGCGAGTATTTGCAACTTCTTCGGGTACGAACCATACTAAAGCACGTTATGGATGTAGTATCTTTGCTCCCTTCCTTGTTCTCTCACGTTGCATCGTTCTTGGATCTATTTAAAAATAGTATGAAGTCGGTCAAAAGTACGGTCAACATCATGATTACATCGAATACGTAAGTCAATGCTCGCTCGTCATTTTCTCATTGTTGGGTTTGAGAGTACTAACAACCAAAAACCTTCCCGTTTTCTCCACAGCAAAAGGAACGACAGTGTGGAGTGCGCATCATTACAGTATTCCTGTACCTCAACGACGTGGAAGCTGGAGGTGGTACAGACTTTCCCCTTCTGAACCTCACTGTGTTGCCGAAACGAGGTACGGCCTTGATCTGGCCTAGCGTACGCGATTCGGATCCAAATCGTAAAGATGCCAGAACGGAGCATCAGGCACTCCCTGTCGAGGCCGGGATAAAGTATGGTGCTAATGCTTGGGTGCACCAAAGATCCTTCAAGGAACCATTCAACAAGAGTTGCATCTAAAACGAGGAATGGCGTCTCGAATATTATAGACAAGACCTATAGCATGCGTAGCGCACACCTATTCAAGAATCACTTTTAAACAAAAGGCTGCCCAAGCCACAAACCCTTCATACCAAATGCATGAATATCTTTCACTTGCAGCCACAACCTATGGATCCGACGTTGATATTTTGTTTCAAAACACCTGCGACAATATCATAACAGACATACAAATAAATGCCTCGACCTAAAGATTGTGAATTTTCTGTGAGATAAACAGCACATGAGCCTTAACGCTAAATCTGATGACTCAGCCTCGTTAATTAGCTGCCAACAACAAAAATATCTTTTTGTTTTGCGCTTCACTTTTCACACCCGTGAACACAAGTGCGCAACAGATCATTTATTAGTAGACTAGACGACTTGGTGCCATTACAGATTGACAACACGTTTCTACTGCAGGGTCTACATTATCACTAAGACCTGCCATAAATAATGTATACGCCACGACGACAGTGTTCCAGCATGTCATCAAAACATTTGCTCGTTGCCTTGGTAATGATTCTAGTAGCAACGTTGACAAATGTATCCGCTAACGGTGCTGCAGTCGATATGGCAGGAGCTTGGAAACTACCTGCCGATGCGACTGCCGTCGTAACCGGTGGATCGAAAGGTATTGGGAAGGCTTGTGTGGAGGAGCTGGCGGGTACTCTCGGTATGGAAGTCTTGACGTGCTGTCGTAACCAAGAAGAACTCAATACCTGCATGTCCGAGTGGATGGAGAAGGGATACAATGTGAAAGGCGTCACGGCGGATATTTCTTCGACAGAAGGGCGCCAAGCTTTTATCCAGGATATCGAAAACTGGTTGGAGGAACGTCGGCTGGATGTACTCGTCAACAACGTAGGTACCAAGTAAGTTCAGAGGCAGCAGCAATATTTAGTATTTTTTACGTTGTGCTATGAAACCTCATATATTTCTATTTCCCTTTCTCCTGCTGTGCGTGCACCACAGCATTCGTAAGGCATCGGTTGATTATTCCATGGAGGATGTTGAATTTGTCTGGCAAACCAATTTTTTCTCCATGTTTGCCTTGACGACATCCTGTCATAAACTTCTGAAACGAAAGCGAACCGATGGTGCCTCCTTTAGCAGCAGCGTCATCAACATTGGAAGTGTCGCAGGAGTAACCTGCATGAAGTCTGGGTACGTCCATCAAGCACAAAATTATCAAATTGATACACGTTAAAATACTCGTTACTCATTCACTCACTTTGTACTCACTTCCTGAACGTCACAGCACACCATACGCTTCAACAAAAGCGGCCATGAACCAGGTCACTGGGAACTGGGCGTGCGAATGGGGATTGGATGGTATTCGAGTCAATTGCGTTGCACCATGGTATATCAATACGGAACTGGCACAACAAGTATTAAAAGATGAAGCCTACAAGGCATCGGTTCTAGAGAAGACACCCATGGGAAGAGTGGGAGAACCGCGGGAAGTAGCAGGCATCGTCGCATTTTTGTGCGTGCCAATATCTGGCTACATTACAGGCCAAGTGATCAGTGTCGATGGAGGCTTTACAAGGAATGGTTACTACGATAGCTTTTATCGGCCATACTAATTAAGGATCTATCTGAATTCGGTTTCCCAGCTCATTGGGCTGAGATATTTGGTATGAATGTCAATCAACTGCAGCCTTTCCCCTGGATGAGGATCAGAGTGAAATTATGTGAATGGTACAAGGGTGAATCTCGTTTATCCATAACAACGTATTACCGATTTGTCATTTTTCTTGGCACTTTGTCCTCCCTTGAGCAAATATTGTTGATGGTAGTCTTCGGCATCCCAAAATTTGACAGCAGGAAGACATTCGGTTTTGCACCCATTACCGAAGGATGCTACTATCTTCTCCGCAATTTCTTTTTGTTCGGGTGTGTGGTAGTAAATTCCGTGCCGATATTGTGTTCCTTTGTCATTGCCTACTTGATTCAATAAATACTTGTTCTCGCCCAACCGATCCATGGCCAAGTGTACCAATCGGTCGTAAGAGACAACCTCAGGATCATATTTGATCATCAAGGCCTCCACATGACCAGTGGTGCCCGAGCATACTTCTTGGTAGGTTGGATTTTCTTTTTCTCCTTGGGTATAGCCGACCTACATACGTGGTATTTGGCGTTGATTAGCGGTGCGTTGTTATTTGTACATTATTTGTTCCAAGATGAGAGATGACTACTTGATTCAATGTACTGAGATGTCTTGCTATCATTGACTCAAACTCAGTACATTATAAATACAACATGAGCAGCACGCCATCACTCAAAAAATAGAGACATGCAAGGACATACCTTGGTTCCAACTACCCCAGGCTCTCGCATATATTCCAGTTCCACTCCCCAGAAACAGCCCAGAGCAATGGTAGCCACCTGATACCGCGATGATGCTTCGGAAGCATCGTCATCATCATTACCATTGCCAGGATATACCGTCTCTTTTGGTCCCTCTTCGACGTTAACGAGTTTGACTGTGGCCTTATAGCTTGCTCCAGCCAAGGGTGGATTGGCATCAATTTTGAATTTTTCGCCGTCCACCACCTGTGTTACCATGGCCTTTAATCCATTGGCCAACAGCAGTTGTGTTCCTTCTTTGATTTGTGCAGCATCAAAATCTGCGGGCATATCTTTCAGTGCAATCCAGGCTTCCAGTTGAGGATTGCGTTCGCCCCAACCAGCATCTAGATTGACTTCTACTGTTTCACCCAGTTCTGTCATGCTCGAAACGACTTCGTGCAGTCCTGGTAAATAGTTGCCCTCGCCCAGAACAAAGGATAATGGCGTTAGCTTGTCGTCGTCTGGATGGTTACAAATACCATCAAAAAGAGGTTCCGGTACAAAATCAGCAGCAGGGTAGAGACAACATTCGATCGATACGACGGATCCAGGTGTGGGTGGCAACAAAGCAGTTGCGGTACTACTAGAAGACGAAATAGAACTTGTTGTTGATGTTGTTGTTGTTGTTGTTGTTGTTGTTGTCTTGGCTGTATCTGAATCGGCCATGGAAAGCCTGCTGGTAATGGCACTACTAGTAGCATGCTTTCGGCTACTGCCAACATGGAAATTAGAAAACGAGACTACCAGCACCGGTAGCAGCACTACAGGTAGGAAAGACGTTGGTGTGATTCTCATGGTTCAATTATTATGATTATTACTTGTGTTTTCTGTGACACAATAGCTTTCTGCTTCCTGTGCACCTGCATGTTATCCGTTTGTCGTTCAAAGATCAAAGAAGTTCAAGAAATAATGGCAGTCAAGTCAGAGCCAGCCGAAGGGAACGTGAGACAAGGAGACCCGAATCCGACGTCACCGGAATGACCCGAAATGCCCCATTCCGTCTCCCACTCAGAAACAGGAACACATCGGGAGAAATCGGATACGACTATTCCCACTTCGGGGAAGAAGATCCACACGCCAGGCTGCCGAAGCCAAGGCCTGACCCGCAGCCCAGCGTCAAATCCCTACCAAACAAGGAAGGGCCTAGACCTGGATCCAGCAATGGCAATTTACTAGGGCCGACCTTTTCTCCGTTCCGAGGCGCCCGGGTGAGAGGGCAGACCGCTAGGGTTGCTCTCACACTCGGGTAGCCAATCGGGCGGGAGGGCGCGGTTAAGAAACTATT
>Ga0100392_1002685_pt1 | contig 16403 bp, 7 predicted proteins | sample CryGeymeta201516_FD_81548 | JGI IMG/M metagenome (GOLD analysis project Ga0100392, IMG submission 81548) | Groundwater microbial communities from Crystal Geyser aquifers in Utah, USA - Crystal Geyser metaG 2015-16 | ecosystem: Environmental > Aquatic > Deep subsurface > Groundwater | place: USA... | reverse complement strand
TGCTTGAGCAATGGTTTGGGTAGCCGTGACATTCGATGCAAAGTAGCTTTCCCACCGCGTCCACAAAGCACATAAAGCAGCGCAGTGAATAACGACATCGTGATCTTTTACAAGGCTATAGACCTGCTCTGGATCGCCTAGGTCAGCTACAATGAACTGCGTCTCTTTCCCTGTCGACTTGTCCAGAGATTCCATGAGCTTTTGTCCTTTCTCTTGGTTGCGACCCGTTCCAGTAATGGCTGTGACAGATTTGACAATGTCAGGCAAACCTCGATAGCTACCATCGTCCCAACCTTGGTTCAAAACTTGGACAATCCTGCCTCCCAGAAAGCCTGTGGCTCCTGTGACAAGGACGCGAAGACCTTTTGATTCGTTTGCTGCTTTTCTATTGTTACCGTCCAGTAATCCTCCAATCGTTTCGAATTGAGTGTTAAGAGATGCATCTGTGGGTACATTGTAGCTGACAACTTCATCAACGACAAACTGTCGGACAACATCCGAGATTGATCGTTGTTCACCGTCGTACAGATTCAAAATGTAGGGGTAAATCTGCAGCAACATGGCGTAGAAAATGGAAAACAAAATCCGGACCATCATGGAAAAGAATGGAATAGGGTCGCGTAGCCACCATACATCATCATGAGAAATAGAAGCCACTTCCAAGAGAATACTCCGCTCCGTGCTAGACTTGGCCTTGGACAGACTCGACAGGGTAGGGAGAAATGTCATGATGTGTCGAGGAACCACCTCCTGACCAGAGGATGCAAAATTTATTCCAGGAGCAATAACAACGTTTTCTTTTTGCAAAGAATCTTTCCACAATCCTAGGTATGCCATTTTCATTTTCATGGCTACCATGGCAGAGAAGCGAGGCGAGAAGAAGGCCATGCCATTGGTCAGCCTTGGATTGCACTCGATCGCAACAAGATCACCGTTGAACCGTTGTATCATATCAAATCCAAAATGTCCCGTCAAATTCAGAGACGCGGCCACTCGTCGAACATATTCCAACGTCTTTTGTTGTTGTTCCGATGGTGCCAAATCACGAATGGGCGAAAATCCGTTCGTTCCTACCTGGCGAGGTTGGTAGCAGACATGGGCAACGACTTTTCCTTCCAAGCACAGAGAGAGAGTTGAATATTCGTGACCTTCTACAAATTCTTGTACCACATATGGAACGGATAAGGTTCGACATCCAGCAGCCTGACTGGTCCCAGTATCATCTGCAAAAGGGAGTGCGTACGAACCAAAGAGATCTTGAAGTGTATTGGTGGATCGTTCAAATTTTTCACGCTCAATCATATGTGCACCTATGCTACCGTGTCCTGACAAGGGCTTGATAACAACTTTTGCTATTCCCTTGTTCTTGTCAAAGCAAGCTTGCACGGATTTTCGAAGGTGTTCTTCGTTGTGGACCAGAGTGGTTCGAGGGATATACTGTTTGCCAAATATTTTGGCCATTGCTTTTTGGAATTGAAATTTGTCATGCAGAATGGCCAGCAGATCGTGGGAAGACGTTAATATCCGAACTGATCCTGGAGCACAGGCTTGTTGAACACGGTGGATGACTTTGGGCATGGAGAGGTACAGAGTTTCCTCGGCCACGGGAATGATAATCAGATTGGATTTGCCCCGGGATAACTTGCAAAGATCAGAGGTGAATCCACTTAAATCTTGATCCGGTCTTTGGATTTTGACACACCTATCAATGCAGCGACTTAGCGAACCCATATCTCTCATACCGACACTGGTTGCGAAGGTAATTTTAACGTTGACGTTCGGTGCTGTAGGAAGACCCAGAATTCTCAGCAATGGCAAAGCGTAGACACCTCTGCCCACTACGATCACTTCATGGAGATTATTGAGACGGTTGCTGCTGCTGCTGCTACTGCTAGAATTGGAATTGCATTTATTAGTTAAAAGAGCCATCCTTTTTATCTCGTACTATTTTGAACTTGATACTGTATTATTTTTTCTTCGTCACGAAAAAAATGTTGGAATGCGTGAAAGACGCAAACATCAGTTCAGTTGTTCATGTGTAGTCTAGTACCTGGTAGGAGTAATTTCAGTCTACTGCCTACTACAGTACAGTAGAGTAGTATGATTAACAGGTACAATTATTTCGAGTAGTAGCAGTAAATAACAGTAGTAATGTCGTTCCGTAGTAGGTACCACTCCTAGCTAGTCTTAGTACTACAGTAGTAGGAGCTACTCGAGTTTACTTTACTACTACCAGGTACGAGTGGTACATACTCTAGTCTAGCAAATCCCGGTTCAAACCTGGCGGGGTTATTAAGACCAGCAACACGCTGGTGCCTACTACTAGCTACAGTAGTAGTAGAAGATACTAATCCGTACTAGACTACTTGTAGTACCTGTTATTATTTTTTGTAGTAGTAGATACTAATCCGTACTACTACTTGTAGTACCCGTTATTATTTTTTGTAGTCTGCACCTGTAATGCTTTAAAGGATGCATGTGACTTTCACAAAGTGTCATAGGGTACTGACGGATTATTATTGCAGTAGGTCTCTTGGTTTGCTGCAGGAGGTCTAGGCGGCAAAGGTGGACCTTTGTGGAAGGTATCACACAATTGAGTGTACAGACATATTGAGCTAATTTTAGATACTAACATGGCTACCAGTAAAAAGTCATGATGTAGTACTTACTTAAGCTGCTGTAGGTGCATTTGTAGCTGCAGTAGGTTCAGTAGGTGCATTTGTAGTTGCGGTAGGTGCTGCTGTAAACGGGTCAGTAGGTGCAATTGTAGTCGTTGGTCCAGTAGGTGCATTTGTAGTTGCAGTAGGTACTGCTGTAAATGGGTCAGTAGGTGCAATTGCGGTTGTTGGTCCAGTAGGTGCATCTGTAGTCATTGCAGTAGGTGCTGCTGTAATTTGTTTAGTAGGTGATTTGTCAATCCTAGTCCAGTAGGCACATTTGTCAATCCTGGTCCAGTAGGTGTATTTGTAGTTGCAATAGGTGCTGCTGTAGTAGTAGGTCCAGTAGGTGCATTTGTAGCTGCAGTAGGCTCAGTAGGTGCATCATTTGTAGTTGCAGGTAGGTGCTACTGTAAATGGGTCAGTAGGCACAATTGTGGTCGCTGGTCCAGTAGGTGCATCTGTAGTCGTTGCAGTAGGTGCTGCTGTAATTGGTTCAGTCATCAGGTAGGTGCATTTGTAGCTGCAGTAGGTTCAGTAGGTGCATTTGTAGTTACAGTAGGTGCTGCTGTAAATGGGTCAGTAGACGCAATTGGAAAAAACCTTGAATGTCTAATTTACGGGAATCACAACTATGGCGCCCCTGCGGGCGCCAAGGCTACCCAAGGGCAACCATTGGCACCCCAAAGGGTGACAGAGTTGATCACAACTGGACCACACCCTCCAGGGAGGATAGGATCTGTTATTGGGTGACACACACTCAAGGGTTCAGTTACAATTGGTGGGTTTTGGAAGTTGGAGGAGGTCTTGGTTTCCCAGGGGCTCCATGCCCCACCAGTAGTCAATTTGCAGTCATGGCTGTATTGTAACTCCTTTTCTTCAAGATAGATTCATATGTATTTATCCAACATGGCATCAAATTGCTTTTGAGCTGTAGGACAGTTTCAATGGGCTGGTCTAAGATGTATTGGAACTCTGGTAATGCTTTGTCCTTTATGTCATATAGTTGTTGGATTTCCCTGATGGCTTGTTGAGTGGCTGCTGATTGTCAGGTAGCAATATCATGGCCATGTCTGGTGTCATCATCTCTAGCCTGCCAGGCCATAAGGTACTCTTGTAGGTATGTGTCAGCCAGGTTGGTAGTCCGCGTCTGTCCATTTGAGGTTTTGGTGGGTTTGTCCAGAGTATCATCCATGTATTTTTCAAAGTGCTGGGAAATGCATGCTTGCATCATATTGCCCAGTCCTATGAGTTGTTGTGAGAACCATTTGTGGTTGATGTCTTGCCAAATGAGTTCAGCCAGCCAAATCTTTCTATGAGGTATTTCTTAAGGGGTGGTGCTGTTCCAAAGATTCTAAGTTCTTTATTCAGTTTTTGTGTTTTTGTGCAGAGGGTGCCTTGCTTGTGTAAGTGTAGTTGACAGCCAATTGTTGGTAGTATTGGGGGCTGTGCATACTGTATATGTGAGGTGGGATGTTTGTGAAGTAATCATCAGCCAGGGAATCTGAATCACAGTTGAGTTGTGCAGGTAAGGGGGCTGATCATATGGTAGTTTGTCATCTTCGTAGCCCTTGATCCAGTCTACATCCACCTTCATCACAGGTCAGTAGGCGCAATTGTACTCGTTGGTCCAGTAGGTGCAATTGTAAATCCAGTCCAGTAGTAGGTGCAATTGTAGTTGCAGTAGGTACTGCTGTAATTGCTTCCGTAGAAAATGTAATAAGATCGACTCGGAGTTATCTGGGTAACTTATAATAATATAAGGGTAACGAATTGTGTGAGCTAATGATCAACTTAAAACGATAAATCACAAAAATTCAATAATATGTCTGGGAAAATCACCGAGCCAGACATGCTATTTTGTTTTAATTCATGAAAAGGCTGTTTTGTTCAATAGAGATGTGTCCTGTGTACCAAAGCAGATGATCGTACGGCTGTATCTGTCAGAGGTTACAATGAATATATTTTGCGTTTGTTCGTTTGTTTTGAGGCCCATTTTTGCAGTAGCTGCCTATTCGTTTTCGACGAGTGGCGCACATCTACTGGCCATTGCTTGGAATATTCGACCAATCGCAGGTTCGATCCCAGGACATCCGACCACACACTCTTTTCCAGCGCTCGTCGCAAATTCCCGATGACGGCGTCCATGTCAACGTCACGATTGGAATGATTCAGCTGGATGACAAGGGTAGGCAATGATCCACTTTTCTTGTGTACGCCAACAAAGGCACACTGTTGTACTGCCTTTGTCTCCAGACAAATCATTTCAATACCCACGGGCGGAACCAGCCCCAACCCTTTGCCACAATCTACAGCTTGTGCCATGCGTCCCAAAAGGTAAATGTGGTCTGTTCCTGGTTCCACAAAACATATGTCACCAGTGTGAAACTTTCGAATGGCTGTACCATCAACGGGATCCGTACCCACAACTTCCATCGAAGAAGAAATTGCCTTTCCCGTCACACATAGTTCGCCAAGTATCAACCGTTCGTCGGTAGCCGCCAGAAAGGGCTTCCCTCCTTTGCTTTTCCACACAGAAGCATCAATTATAATATCTAGGCCTACAATTTTTGATCCGAGACACACTCCGTACCCTCGGGCACAATAGAAGTTTGAGTCCTCGCCAAGTTGAATGTCGTGAACGCTAGCCGTGGCAATCGGTAGAACTTGTGTCGTTCCGTACACACGGTACAGTCCACCGCAATTACTGCCAATATCGGATGACATCATAAATGATCGGGAAAGATCCCGCGCAAATTTTGAGGAAGTCTCGGCACCACCCACAAAGGCTAGCTGGAGGCTTTTCACCTGCTGGTTTCGGTTTTGAATCTCTAGCATTCTTCTCCACAAGGCTGGAGGCGCTGAAGTAATCTGGGTGTCAAAGTGGTTCCAAATCAGGTGCAGTGTTGCTACGCATACTGTCCTGTCCGGACTGGACAACCCCATAGGTTGCATCACAGCAGTGCCTCCAAGCACCAGATCCAACATGACAAAATTGAGAAAGACGTGCGCGGATATCCAGGGTCCATTATGACTCAACACATCTGTTCGTTGATCGTAACTAGCGGGCTTTGGTTTTAGAACATCATATCCAACATGCTTCTGTAAGAGTTTGGCGTAGCCATCCGCTTGGAAGCACAGCATACGGTGTGTAACTTCAATGGGCGTTGGTGGTCCCGTTGTGCCACTTGAAAACATGACAGTCGCTATCGAGTCTAAAGAGACACCAACTTTATTGCCAGCAACGTCGTATTGCACTAGTTGATCTTTTTTTAGTGCTGGTGCAACTTTTTCAAGAATGGATGACCTGAACCATACGGGCTTTTGCTTCATGTTTTGAAAGGCTTTAGTGGATGCTGCTATTATGCGAAAGATTGTGTACACAAGACGACTGGCTAAGACAGCATCTGGTTGTAATTTGAGCATGACACTGATGAATTTCCTAAGTCCTCCAAATTGAGCTGGTATACCAAATAATAAGACACAGCCAGCTGCTTGCAGAGCCAGCAACAAGGCCAGTATGTCCACCCGACAGGTGGGAGCATAGAGCAGTAAAATACGAAATTGTCTGCCATTGTGGTTTTTTGGAATGGGAACACCTGCCAAATGCAAGGCGACTCGGAATCGGTGGATTTTCTCATAAAATTTCTGGTAGGTAATAGTTCCCCACGAATCAGAGTTGGTTATCAGTGCTTCCGAATTGGAACTGCCTGGCTTCGGTTTTGTTTTGGAGGATTCCATTAATTTGCCGTTTTTCACCTTCCATTGTTTGTCGGTATATACGAGAGCGGTCCGTTGCGGGTCCACCTTGGCCCAGTATTTTACAGCATCAAAAGTTAACGTCGTCTCAACATTAAAGGGAAGGGAAGAGGCAACGTCTCGTTTTTGTTCTTGGTAATTTTCTTTTGTAATGGGAGTGCATTCTTCATGTTCAAAAGGAGAATTTGGATGCTGTCGGCGCTGTCCTTCTTCATCTTGATGCAGGAGTTTGGTTGGATCTGTAGCAGTTGCTGGGCGTGTCGTTGTCATTTGTCATTAGTGTTTCCTTGTTATGAAAGGGTACTGTTTGTAGTACGCGTGATTCGAAATCCGAAGTGCTTCGTTTGATAACCAGCATCCAGCATGATCTCTTTTTGATGGTGTGAGAAAAGGTAACGACAATTAATGCACGACTAGGGTATCGGAGTCTATGTGCGTCATGATCATTCAAAGTAGTAAGACTCCCGAAGAACTCCTACAAAAGTTTCTTTCAAGCAAGCCGAAAATACTCTTAAAGGATATTGGGAACTGCTTTATCTTCCCCCGCTACTTGTATTGGATCCACTTGCCATGACGGCCTTTCGAAGCGCATCGTTTTGTTGTCGAAATCCGTCACGTTCAGCTTGGAGGTTGACGATAGTCGCACGACATCCTTTCACTTCCTTCACTAATAATTTCTTCGTTGCCTTCCAGTCTCGTTCACTTTCTTTGAGTTTTTGACGTTCGAATTGCAGCATATCACTCAAAACGGCCACCTTCTTGTCGTTTTGAGCCACCACTAACTTGAGTTTCTCTTGCGCCGCTGTCTTTTCTTTCTGCATGACACGCGTCAAACGTTCCAACTCCTGAACTCGGCCATCCAAAAAGGCAATGACCTCCTGGTCACTGGCAATTTGTTGCGTTACTTTCTTTTCCGTCTCATCGCTCCTGTTCATAACCTCCTCCATATCTTTTACTTTGGAAATGAGAAATTTCTTCACTGCTTCCGATCCACTCAGTTTCCCTTCCATTTCTTCCTTTTCCTTGTTCAGCAACATGACTTGCTTTTCCTTGGTTCGCAGTTTTTCAGTCATACTGATAATAGCATTGATTTCTGCGTCGTTCAATTTGGCGGCCATGGAATGTGCCATGGCTTCACTGAGAGGAGGCTTGTTGCCACTATCCGCATCGCTACCACCACCACGTCCACGGGCACGAATATTTTTTGGGCTTGCTGCTCGATTGCCGGTCGTCGAAGCATCGCTGGATCTGACGGCGCCGCCACCACCACCTCCAACAACACCACCCTGTAACAAATTATTAAAAATATTTCGACCTGCCCCGAATTGTCCAAAGATGGGATTGTTGGTTGCGGGAGCTGCTCCCGTCGCCGTTTTAGTGGTAGGATTGGAAACAGCGGTACTGGATCCCACAGGTTTTGTTGCAGCTGTAGCTGTTGTTGACTTTGTCGTAGATAAGGAAGCCGTTGTGGCAGTTGCAGCAGCGACCGTTGGAGTCGTAGCCAAAGTCGAGGTAGTACTCACATTGTCATCAGCACCTGTGGTGCCACCATCCGCTCCAAAACCAAACAAAGAATCCACCCTCGAATACATACTGATATTGATCTGGGCCGTATTCAAAATATCGTGGGCTTCCAGAAATCCAAAAATACGCATGAGAATTTCCATATCCAGTGTCTCCAAAGTGACTGGATCTTCGCCATCATCAGCATCGTTCCCAACCAAGGCAACCACAGGTGCAAAAGTATTGATAACTGCAGATTTTTCTTCAGGGACAGTTCGTACTGGGGTAGGATTGGATGGTGGAGATTTTTCGGCGGTCTCCGATTTCAGAGCCGCCGTAGTGGTAGCCGCTTGGATTGTACTCCGAGTATCGGGTTTGGTTGCTTCTGCTTTGCTGGCAGAATTATTACTGGTAGCACTGGTAATGGAAGCTGTAGAAGGAGCAGCAGCTGGTTTATCAGGAAGTTGGACTATGGTCGCCGTTGGCTGCACTACCGGTGCCACAGGAGCCGGTTTTGTAGTGGCGGCTGCTACTGCTGCTACTGCTGCTGGAGTGGAGATAGACGCCGCATCCGCTGCTGTCGTCGCAGACGGCGTTAGATCCTGTAGAGCTATTGATTTTGCCTCGGCTGCTGGTGCTGGTGTTGCTGCAGTGGCAGGTGGTGTTGTCTCTGGCATAGCTACCGGAGTTGCCCCTGGAGTAATTGCTGCAGCAGCAGCTCCCTCCACAGACGAAACTGTAGTACCAACAGGAGACTGCTGCTGATTTGTGCGATGCCGCGCTGCGTACAAATTTTCTTCGGCCTGTGCCAATTTGGCCATTAATTCATCGTATTCAAAAATCATGGCTTGATGTTTCTGCTTTAATTCCAACAGACTCCCCACCTCTTTGGACAAGGACCACAAATCCTTTACGAGAGCATCTGCCAAAAGCGTTTGAGCCTGCAATCGATCCTTTTGAACAACATGCGTTTCTTCAATGGCCAGCGCCTGCGTCGCAATAATTTGCTCGGCTTGGCTTTGATGTGTTTTGACCTTCAATTCGTTTTCTAAAGTCACGGCCAATTCCACATCGGCGACAAGATCATTGAGGGTTGCTTCCACTTCGGATCGACATTGTAGATCCAACAAAGTCTGTAACAGGTATCCCTCAAGGGCCACCGTTGAAACATTATTACTGATGGGAGCAGGAGTTATTACGATGGTCCCGGGGATCTCTTGGGGTGTCTCCATTTTTGGAGAAACATTCTTTTCTTCTCCGCTCATTTCTCCGTTATGTTCTCTCTATTTGTTGCGCTGCCCTTTCAATATATGCTGAATACAGCACGCTTATGCCTTTTGTCACTCGTTGCTAACTAACTTACTAGCTTACTTACAAGCTAACTAACTGGATTTGAAGGAAACAAGGTCTGTAATATTATTTTGTTAAACTCGGACAGACAATTATTAGTTTTTTGTAACAGAAAGCACGAAGATCTTCCAACGCTTATTACAAGAAGTAGTCTAGTCTAGTCTAGTGTGCAGTGGTAGTAAACAAGGTACTGTAGCACAGAATCGTCTAACCCGCAAAACTATTTGTTTTTCGATGACGACATTCAAAAACCAAACAACCGGGGACAACAAAACACGACATGTACTCAGTACGGTACAACAAAACGAACGTATTCAAATTTCACGACTTCTTTCTCAGCAAAAGTGCTCCTCCAAGCACTCGCAAAGTCCTTGGCTACCTTCTAATATTATAGTCGAATGCCATCTACAACCTATGCCTCTTCTTTTTGTGAGGCGGCTGAAACATTCTCTCTTTGAACCTTCAGGAATAACCAAGCCACGGAGCACATCTAAATTTTTCCTTTTCATTTATTGTCATTCATTGAAAAAGACACAAAAAATCAACAAGCGGCAACAACAGCTTCATCAACCAAAGCACCCAGCAACAAGTAACGCCATGTCCACCAATCATAGACATAAGAAACCTCGAAAAAGTATTTGTCTGTTTGGCACTTCAGCTAATCCACCCACAGGAAATCAAGGACATGTCGGTATTGTACGAGCCCTGTCCTCCATGGAGACAAAACGGGAGCAGAATACAACAACAACAACAACAACATTGAAATTCGACGAAGTTCGAGTCGTACCAGTGTATTCTCATCCCTATGCGGCCAAACGAGATTTGTTGGTACCCTTCGAACATCGTCTGGAAATGTGCAAATTAGCCTTTTGTCATATCCCCAATGTCACCTTGAGTCGAGCCGAAGAGTCCATTTATCGTCTCAAAGAACAGCAGCAGCAGCAGCAGCAGCAGCAGCATGACAAACAACAACCAGAATCATCGAAACGGGGTATTCGTGTAGGAACAGCGGATTTGTTAGAATACTATCAATCGCGCGAAGAAGAAAACGATGCAGCAATCTACAATTACACATTGTGTTTGGGAATGGACACCTTTTTAGATTTAATGCGCGGCAAATGGCGAAGGACGGAGGACGTCATAGAATTGGTTCAAGGCCGCTTCGTTGTTCTGTATCGCAAGGGAACAGAGGACCATTCTTGTAATGGAGGAGAGGAAATCAATGACGATCTCAACACTGACAATAATCCACCACAAAAACAAGTACAAAAACAAGATTTACACGATCATCCGCTACTCCAAGCAGCATTGCACAAATTAAAAGAGACCTATGGTTATTCCAATACTTGTGAATTATTACATGTGCCTACGCTGGGAGCGGTATCTTCTTCACTGGTACGTTCCCTGAGCAGTGAACTTAGTCTCAAGGGGATGGAGGAAGACAGAGATGGTGCAAATCTCGATGAAGCAAGCACGTGTGCCCACGGCGACGGCGAAGAAGACGACAACATTCGAATGTTAGAACCCAAACAAATTGAAGAGCGCATGAAACAAATGGTGTCACTACCAGTGTTTCATTACATGCAAGAGCATGATCTCTACGCGATGAAGTAAATGCAGCGATGTTAGGCCTGAATAGCATGAACTATTTTTATCGCCACGATCCCAGAATCAATGTTAAGAGCACAAGCTGAATACTTCACAACCAAGCCTCAGCTTAGTGGTCATCTCATCGCTGAAGAACTCTGCTAGTTATGGTTCAATTTTTTTATGCATTCTAGACTAGTAAGTCCATGGTTTTGAGAGTTTTGAATAGCTGATGTCTACTGCCTGTCTTGGTCCGATACTGTAGAAACCCGTCAAACAAAAGTTCATGACTTTTTGCGACGAGAACTGCAAACTGGTGTATTGAGCCTTCCAATAATAATAATTCCAGATTTCCTGGCGTGCTACATAAGGAAAGACAAAAGCAACACACTCCTGCCATACTTATTATTCTTATAGCGTACGACACAGCTACGACCAAGTGATCTTCAATAGCTGGAGTAGTCAGTATAAAGTAGGAGTATCTTAATACTTGAAGAGTCAACAAGGTTCTACTATTTATTTTTCGTAATCTTCCCCCAGGCTGTTAGTCATCGCAAAACGCAAAACCTCAAAACCACAATCTCAAAGTCTCAACCACAGCACAGCTCGCACGCACCTCCCCCCGACAAGATGCCCGATATTATTGAAGACGGTGATGCCAGTCAAATCGAGCAGCGTGCTCATCGTGCTAGAGCTGCTGCTGCTTTAGCTCAATTGAATGCTGCCAATCGCAATCAACACCGCAATAATAACAACAATAATAATCCAAACCCACAACGGAGAGTAGCGCGTCCACATAATGTCGATGATGATGTTCCAGCCGAGGATGTTGTTGTTGCTGCTGCTGCGGCGGCGGCGGCTGCCAATCCAAACAACAACAACGATAATCAAGCCAACAACCGTGACGATGCCACAGAAATCATGAACTTGGCCCGGCACATGGCGAGAATGGTGGGCGTGGATGTTCGTCCCATGTTTCGAAGACTAGGTGTTCGACGATTGTACGACGTTCGTTATATCAGGGAAAAAGATTTAGACGGTCTTGCACGAATTACAATGATTCAGAAACGAAAACTATGGGCCATTGCAAAATATGTCGCGACAGATCATGCTGTGACTGCCAGCACGACGCTAAAAGACGTTGTCGTGGCTCTCAATTTGCACAAAAAGAAACTCAACAGAGGAGAAAATGACGACGATGCAGACCATAATGATGATGCACCCACTTTAGAACGGCGCGCCATTGTGAGCGTAACTGCTAGGGCTCCTCAACATGATTCCCATTCGTCTGCTGGTATTGCTGTCGTTCCCAGCATGTCCCACGCGACCACCACCCTTATTGATGATTTCGATGGGTCACATCAAGAGTGGTTGCTCTGGAACAAGAAAACCTACCACGGACTGGCGCAAACTCACCTGGGAGATCTATTGACAAAGGGAGGAGATACAGGCACGGAATACGCCGAGAAGACTCGCGGGTATGATACGTTATTGTTCCACATCCTGGCACGAGCCATTGTGGGAGGCAGCGCCAATCATTTGATTCGCAAGGCAGAACAAGCATCGATAGCCAGCGAGAATAAAAAGAGCAGCAGTACCAAGAAAAAATCAGTCTCTAAAAACGATATTGAAAAGCCTAGCATAGCACAAGCGAGCGGACGCAAACTCTGGGAATTGCTGCAAGAAGAGTATACAAAAGGACCCATGGCCTTTTATATTATTTCCGATGCTCGACAAATATTGCAAAAGTTGGTGCTTGTGGGTCCTTCCAAGAGCAGCAAGCGAGGAGGAGGAGGAGGAGGAGGAGGCCAAAACGACACTGGTTCATTCTTGGCTCGTTCGGCGCATGAATACGTCGATCGCTTTCGGTTTGCCAAGGAAACCCTCGAAGACTATCAACAAGCGCTTCCGGACTCATTTCTGGCTTTTTCATTCGTCGAGCACATTCAGGATCAACGGCTAGAGGCAGTACAAAAGCAGTTGATTCAAGATCTAACGACGAAACAATTGTCCCTCGATCAATGTTTTAACAAAGTCTTGATGGCTGCCCACTTGGTGGGTGCACGCGCTGCTGAATCAATTAGCAATCTCAGCAACGATGATGCTGTGAGTAGCAGTGACGTGCGGGACAACCGAAAACGGTCGTTGTATGATGGAAACGATGGTGAAGGTGGTGATGATGCCAAACGTCCCAAACTACCCGACGGTGGTGGCAAGGGTGCTGCACAAAAAGACTCTTAATTTGTTGCAGTCTGAATCATTCAACGCACAATGAGTACTCTAAATACAACTTAGATTTTGTACAATTACAAGACTGTATCAAAATCTTCTTTGCACTTAATAATATGTAGTCTACTGTATAGCTTAAAAATCTCAATTTGAGCCTTCTCCGTCAAATTCGAAGTCGCCGGCACTCGGTCAAGTTACATGCTTCTGTTCAAATGCATCAGCGCCTCCTCCTTCACTTGTTCTGTCCTCTTCTGAACCTTCAGGGCTTCCGATGCGGCAACGCTATCCACACCACCCACCATTCGATTGTAACGTTGACGAAAGTCTGGTTTCTCCACCAACGATCGCAGAGCAAAGTAGTACTTGGCATAGAGACTGTAAACCAAAAATTCAAAAGCAATTTGAGAAATCTATTTCAAGAGGACTTCAGTTACCCACCACTCCCAAAAATGCATCATCAGCACACACATCATGGCTTACCTTGAAGAAATATACAAGTCCCATTTAACCATGCGCAAGAACTGCAGCTCCAATTGGTTGATGGCATCTAACGAAAATTGTGGGTAAACACTGGCAAACTCAATGTTCCAGGAACTCAGATCTTGCCAGACCTTCGACGCCAGCAGTAGACCGCACATGAAAATTGGTTTCCAAGTACTCGCCAAGAGCGGTACCTTGGAGGCTTCCATCAGACGCTCAATGTAAATGAGACAAACAATGGAGCATTCGGATGACAACTGAACGGTCTTAAAGAGCTGGTGAGCAAATTCGTAAATCTCTTCTTCGGTGGGAATCTCATATTTGGGACGGATTTTCTTCTGACCAAACACCATACCTGGCCGCGCCATTGGCACGCGCACCATCGTGCACTTGTACCGGCAGGTAACAAACTTGTCTTCCGAAAAGGCATCCTTCATGGACATTTTAAACAATCCGTCTTCAGAATCGCCGGTACTGAGCTGTTGCATATGGAACCGCCGTTCAATCTTGACAATATGTTGTCGCAGCAACATGGCGACTCGTCGAAGCGCATCGCGAAAATTGGGTCTCGACAACGTTCCCATTGTAGTGGCCATCTTTTGAACAGGGGTTCGTTGCTCTGCTGGCTTGTAGGCAATCTTCTTTCGTTCCATACGCGGAGTGTAGGCGTCGCACGAAGGACGGAACATTTCCACGGGGCCCTTCTTTTTTGCTTTCCGTTGCTTTCGTTGCAAACTAGCATCATCAATGGTAACAGATTTAGACTTGTTCTTTTTCCCAACAGAAGAATGCTTCTTGTCCTTGTCAGCTGCTGCAGCACTCGATCGTCCCTTGCGCATGCTAGACCTTCGTGGTTTTTTGGTGAGATTTGTCCCGGAGACAGTGCTACTTGTAGTCGTAGCATTTGGATGCATGGAGGTTTGCTTCGTAATTACTTCAGCACCACGGCAGCTATGTTGGCCGTGGCGCTGTTGATTGCGGGCATCCAGCTTATCTTGTACTGTTCTCAAGCTTTCCTTCAGAGCTTCGCTATGAAAAATCCCACCAGGAGTTGGTGGAACTTGCTGCTGCTGTTGCTGAATTTGTTGCTGTTGCTGTGCCTTCTCCTGCTGTCCACGAACATCACCGAACTTGTCGGGTGTGCTTTGACTGCTGGAGAGTTGTTGTGAACGAGATGGATCTCCTAGTTGTGCATCTTGAAAGATACTTTGTTGATGTTGCGAATTTCCAGGCGGAGAAGATTGTTGCTCTTGCTTTGAATTGTGCAGTACAGATAACATAGGAGGAGCAAGCAAAGTGGACGGGTCGTAATTGGCAAATCCATTGCCCCCCGGTCGTTGTTGTTGCTGCTTATTTTTATCGTACATGCTTTTCAAACTTTGGGCGCTGCAGTGCTCCAACGATCCGATAGCACTGTACACGGAGCGTTTCTGGTCTAGGAAGGAGGATTTGGGTATACTTTCATCCGCGAGAAAATCAGGAACTGTGGGAGGGACAATTGATTCAACAGGCTCTGCTGGACCTGCAATGATTGTTGTCGCTGTAGCAGCCTGATTGTCTTCTTGAAGTGTACTGGGCGGTGTTCCTCTTGCGCTGTTGGCAAACATGGCATTGGTAGTCGCTGTCGACTTGACTTGAGGTGCCTTTGACTCGAAGGGGTATCTGGGAGGCGTTTGGAGGAGTGGTGACATTTTCCCGTTCTCGTCGTTCACAGGCTTCGGCGGTTCCTGTGTTTGTTTTCCTGGGCCCATCAATGTCAATTGCTCGAACCAGGGTCTCGAATTCTTGCCGAATGTGGCCGGAGAAGTTGCTAGCTGCGTGGACAACGACAACGAGGAAGTAGTACCTCCTGTACTCGCTGTGGTGCACGTCGAGTGTTCATTTTCGCTCATGTTGCGGTTCATTACCATTTGTACCTTTTGTGGATTGATATCGTTTTCATAAATGTCAGTGGTAAAAGGCAGCGGTGGCAGCGACGACGACGACGGCGGCGGGTGAGTTTGACTATCGTTGGCGTCTGTGGTTATGGGAGACACAGGTTTAAAGGGGGTTCCTCTTCCTCTTCCATCGGAACAATAATGCAAACCTTCCTCAATCATCTCTGGAACAGAATCGTACGACTGGCTGTTGTTTGGTGATGATGAAACTTCTACAACGTTGGATTCCACAGTCAAAATGGTTGCCATAGTCCGCCGTTTACTGCAGATCGTGTTGTTCCTATCGTCGTTGCTTGATGATGAAGTGGGACAAAATCCCAATTATTTCGAAAGGTAGAGGATATGTCTAAAGGTCCAGTCCGCCTTGCCTTCTACCGCAATTCGTCCTTCTTGGCAACTCAGTCTCGTGGTCCGCAGCTTTGCTGCACTTGAAAACTTGAAGGGATAAAGAGACTACAGTACGTAATAATATTATGACAAACAATAGCAGGCGGTTGTGCATGCAGTCGAGAACCGAAATAGACTAAAGATAGTTATTACAGTTTACAGTAGGCTTCTTGTCGGGTTGCTGAGTTAACTCGCAAACGACAAAAGATACATTCCATCAAAAAATGTTTTCTGTCAAAAGTCTTGTGGCTCGTGAAAGCGTACTAGTAAGCTTTCCATCTCGCTCTAGCTAGTCTAGTACTGGCTATGGGTACTACACGGACAACTACTACGAGTAGCTGCTCTAAGCTCAAGTAGTACCTGGTAGCTAGTACTAGAGTACGTAGTCTACCGTAAAAAGCTAATGTGGAGACTACTTTAATATTAGATAAATATTATGACTAGAGTGTGTATAGGAAGCAGGCATAGGCACACGACCTAATAGAGTAAGACCTAACTCCTGAGTCCTATGGCA
>Ga0100392_1002666_pt1 | contig 16452 bp, 13 predicted proteins | sample CryGeymeta201516_FD_81548 | JGI IMG/M metagenome (GOLD analysis project Ga0100392, IMG submission 81548) | Groundwater microbial communities from Crystal Geyser aquifers in Utah, USA - Crystal Geyser metaG 2015-16 | ecosystem: Environmental > Aquatic > Deep subsurface > Groundwater | place: USA... | reverse complement strand
GGAACAGAATCCAGTGGTAGAGCAAAATAGGCTGGGTGCTGGTACCTGTGCTGTTAGCCAAACAGCAGGGCAGAGTGCAGTTTAAATCCTTACTCAGGGAGCCCCCCCCGCACCAAGGGGGATACGATCGTCGTCGTCGTCTTCGTCGTCGTCGTCGTCTTCGTCATCTCTCCGTAAATGAGGTGGAAATTGCAGAACTGGAATCATGTTCTCTGCCGATTGCAGCGCCTGTTGAAATCTGTCGTCTTGCACTTTTTGTAATTCATCTTGACTCAAAGTCTTCCATAAAGGTTGTTGTTGTGTGGGTCGTGGGTTTGTTCAATATCTCAGCTGATCCGATCAATGTCACTACCATAATATTATGATTATTATTATTATTATGTTCTGCTTTCAATATAGTATCGTGTCATCTTTTAACATGCCTTTCCATCCTTTTTTTGGACAGTAATTTTTGTCGTTCTGTGGGAACCGATGTCAGTGTCTGGATTCGTTCTTTGTGAGGGAAAATTGCAGTTTCTCCCTTTTGAATAAACAGAGGAAAAGTCTGTTTGTTCCATTTAAGTGTCATGGGAATGTTTGTCATGATTCCTAGTTAGTACTAGCTACGTAGTTGATTGTTCTTTATTGTGAAGGGCGAGGGGTGGCAGATTGGGCAGCAGTAGACTACAAGTAGTGGACCCAATGAACGATGTGTTTGTTTCAAATAATGTAGAGCAGAGCATGACAACATTGTATTATTTACTGTATGTATGTGAATAAATAAATAAATTAATTACTCTATTTAATTTTTTCTCCAAGCACTTCGAAGAGGCTCAAGCAACAACTGTGCGACCTTTTATTTGTTTCACTCCAATCTAGGGTTAGAGACATACTCGTATTCCAGTACCTACGGGTAACAAAGATTTATTTTTCAGCCACACGAATTATTTTGATAAATTTGTTGTTATGTTCATGTTACTACTACTAGCTAGTCTACTCTACTAGCTCTACTAGCTACTACTAGTAGTAGTAGTAGACTATCCTCTCCTACCGGTCTTTAAGAATCGCATAAAACTACACAAAGAGAAGTGCATTCCATTACATTATCCATTTAGCCTTCAACAGCTCAATGCACTCCTTGATCCAATCTTTGTCGCCTACTTGATCAATACTACGACATAATCAAATCGACCCACATCATAAAACTGGGAATCAAACGTCCTCTGCCCTTTTCTTGCTTTCTGTAAGGCAGCTGACATTAGTAGTATTGCACTCCTCTTCCACCACACCACACCACACCACACCACAACAGAACAGAACGACGACGACAAAAACATGAAAACCTATGACACTAGGGACAGTAATAATGCGGATGATGATGTACCTCTTGCCAATCGTCGGAAGGATCTTCTGCGCGGTGATTTGGCTCCCAAGAAGATCAGTCACCTCCAATTCGGTCTTCTCAGTCCAAGTGATATGCAACGCGTGGCAGAATTCCAGGTGTGTTCGCGGGAACTCTTTACCATGCCCGCGAGAGCTCCGGCGCACGGTGGATGTCTCGATCCGCGGCTGGGTGTTTCGGACAAGATTAGTATCTGTGCTACCTGTCATCGCAAGATGGTCGATTGTGCCGGCCACTACGGATACATCCGTCTCGCACTGCCCGTTTTTCATATTGGATTTTTGAGACACACACTGCATCTATTGCAGTGCATTTGCAAGACGTGCTCGCGGGTCCTGTTAACCGAACATGACCGACAGACCTTCTTGAAACGCATGCGCAATCCACGAACCGATATTTTGGGCAAATCCGCTACGTTTAAAAAAGTTGTGGACAAGTGCAAAAAGACGAGAAATTGTCCGTACTGTGCAGCGCTCAACGGTACGGTCAAAAAAATTACAGGTGCACCGACGCTCAAAATTGTGCACGAACGATTCAAGGGACGGCATTCCGATGAAGAAATGGAGAATCTGGCGAATAATATGGAAAATGCCATGCGACTGAACAAGGACATTGCTCCTATTCTTCAGAAGGGTGCTAATCCGCCCTTTGAAGATTTGTTACCCACGCGTGTTTTGGAATTGTTCTCACGCATAACCGATGATGATTGTGAAGGTAGGTTGTTGATGCCTCTTGACTTTTGATTGTGTCTTGTTGTATATTTTGTTATCAGATGCTTTACAAATTGATCCAACTTGCCGCTCACCTCGTTCTCCATACTACAATATTGTAGTAATGTGGATCGACCCACTGATTGGGCGACCCGAAAATCTTATTCTGCAGAACTTGTTGGTGCCCCCTGTTCCTTTGCGGCCGTCCGTGGCTATGGATGTGGGAGGAGGAAGTAACGAAGACGATCTGACAGTTAAACTGCAAGAGATTATTGATGTTAATGTGGCACTCGAATTGGCGCTCACCAAAGGGCCTCATACCCGCACCATTATGGAGGAATGGGATTTTTTGCAGGTTCAAGTGGCGCAGTACATCAATGGAGAAATGCCAGGAATGCAGCGGCCGATTGGGGCAAAGCCCATGCGAGGACTGTGTCAGCGATTAAAAGGTAAACAGGGACGGTTTCGAGGTAATTTGTCAGGAAAACGAGTGGACTTTTCGGCGCGGACGGTGATTTCTCCTGATCCCAATCTAGGAGTAGACCAAGTGGGGGTCCCTCGCAGTGTGGCCATTATCATGACATATCCAGGTGAGCATAATATGTAAAATACCTTCAAAATGGAAACACAACGACTTTTTGATTACTAACAGGCTAGTCCACTTTATTGATCAGAACCGGTGTCAAGGTATAATATCAAAAAGCTTCGAGAACGGGTCATTAACGGACCCAAGGTCCACCCAGGGGCAAACTTAATTCGCATGCAGGATGGTTTCGCAAAGTCGCTTGCCTTTGGGGACCGAGAAAAAGCAGCTCAAAATTTGCGTTATGGTGACATTGTCGAAAGGCACATGGAAGACGGAGACATTGTCCTGTTTAATCGTCAACCGTCGCTGCACAAAGTGTCCATTATGGCGCACAGAGTTAAAGTTCTTGAGTGGAGGACATTTCGATTCAACACCTGTGTTTGTGCGCCCTACAACGCAGATTTTGATGGGGATGAAATGAATATGCATCTCCCACAAACGGAAGAGTCGAGAATAGAGGCATTGCTATTAATGGGCGTAACCAACAATCTCATCACGCCGCGCAACGGTGAACCGCTCGTAGCGGCTAGCCAAGACTTTTTGTCCGCTTCCTATCTTCTCACGCAGAAGGATCAATTTTTTACTCGAGACCAGTTTTGTCAAATTACTTCCTACCTTGGCGATGCGGACGAGGAGATAGATTTTCCTACACCTACAATTGTCAAACCGGTTGAGCTGTGGACTGGTAAACAAATTTTTGGACACGTGATCCGGCCAAATAAAGCTTGCAACGTGTTGGCAAATTTCGAGACAAAAGAAAAGAACTACACCAATTCGAAACATTTCTGTCGCAACGATGGCTGGATCTGCTTCCGAAACAGCGAATTGATAAGCGGAAATGTTGCCAAAAAGACAATTGGAGACGGCAGCAAAACTGGATTGCTCTATGTATTACTTCGCGATTGTGGTTCCGCGCAGGCAGCCAGAGTCATGGACCGGTGGTCTCGACTCTGTGGTAAGTTTGTGTTCCAGTAATCAAATGGCTGGTGACCGTATGATAACTGATGGTCGTTTCTTTACATTTTTTATTTAAAGGTCGTTGGATGGGGTCCCACAAAGGTTTTTCAATGGGAATCTCGGACGTCACCCCGTCAGGAGTGTTGCAAAAGTTAAAGCATGACATTCTTTTCGAAGGCTTTAAGAAGGTGAGCATTGTTTCTGTTTCGGCATAATGATACTTTTAATTAAATTTCTTACATTGAATTCAATTTGCGATAGGCGGACGCCAGCATCGCACTGTATGAGAAAGGCGAACTCGATCTTCGACCTGGGTGTGACTTGCTCCAGTCGTTAGAGGAAATTTTAAATGGAATTTTAGGCCGACTCCGAGAGTCAGCAGGTCAGGAAGCAATGAAAGCCTTGCCTTGGTCTAACACACCCCGTATCATGGCTGACTGTGGATCAAAGGGAAGTCCGCTTAACATATCACAGATGGCGGCTTGCGTTGGACAGCAAGCCGTTGGTGGAATGCGTATTGCAAATGGATTTTTGAACAGAACTTTGCCGCAGTTCGAACATCACTGTCTCTCTCCGTCAGCGAAGGGCTTCGTCGCTAATTCATTCTACACTGGTTTGACTGCCACGGAATTTTTTTTTCATGCGATGGGTGGTCGTGAAGGTCTCGTTGATACAGCTGTCAAGACTGCTGAAACAGGATACATGGCTCGTCGGCTGATGAAGGCTTTGGAGGACTTGTCGATGCAATACGACTCATCAGTTCGGAATAGTGAGAATACTGTTGTTCAATTTACTTACGGTGATGACGGGCTGCATCCCGACAAAATGGAGAACAATGACCGTCCTGTAGATTTTGAGCGCTTGCGGATGCACATTCGCGAAACGTCTCCGTGTCTGGAAGAAAGAACGTTGGTTGGGAACGAGCTCACGGATCTCATTGGAGAAAAGTTGTCCGAGAAACGCTTTCAAGATCTGATGCCAACCGGGGCCACTTTCCTTCAAGAAATTCGTGACTTTGCAGCAGACCTGGTCACCAAACAGAATTACTTCATTGAGGCTGAAGATGGAATGCAAGTAGACGACTATGATCGGGCTTTTTGGAACGATTGCCGAATGACCCGAACGCAGTTGGAGCTGCTTCTATCCGCAGCATTGGACAAGTGCACCTTTGCGTATGCGGAACCCGGCGAGGCTGTAGGAGCTATTGGTGCACAGAGTATCAGTGAGCCTGGAACTCAAATGACACTAAAGACGTTCCATTTTTCTGGTATTAGTTCAATGAATGTGACGTTGGGTGTGCCACGGCTGAAGGAGATTATCAATGGTGCCAAGCTTATCTCGACGCCCATCATTACTGTCAAACTGGAGCAAGACAACAACAAGGTTGCTGCACGAGTAGTAAAGGCTGGAATCGAAAAGACAACACTCGGCGAAGTATCTAAGTACATGAAGGAAGTCTATGCCCCCGACAGCTGTTATGTAAGCATTGAGCTTGACTTGGTGGCCATTGAGCAGTTGAAACTCAACATTGATGCCAGTTCTGTCCGAACTGCCATTCTTAAAGGCACACGAGGAGTGACACGTCTCCCCGTATTACGTTGCCTGAAAGAGAAAGATGTGCTGGTGAAGAGGGGCTCCACATCGAAGTTCCGCGTTCATGTGCCAGAGGTTAAGATTGGCAATTGCCAAACCCTCACCTACTTTGCGATGCAGATGCTCAAAGCAGCGCTTCCAAATGTTATTGTCCAGGGAATTCCCTCCGTCAATCGCGCTGTCATTAATGAAGTCAGTAAGGACGGAACGTCCAATTACAATTTACTGGTCGAAGGATACGGCCTGCAAGACGTGATGGGTTCTCCTGGAATTGACGGACGACACACCACTACTAACCACGTATTGGAAATTGAACAAGTCTTGGGTGTCGAAGCTGCCCGTACACAAATTTCGGCAGAAATTTCGTACATTATGAATGCTTACGGTATTGGAATTGACAGTCGTCACTTGTTGCTCTTGTCTGATGTTATGACATTTAAAGGTGAAGTCTTGGGAATTACCCGCTTTGGAGTGTCAAAAATGAGAGAGTCGGTGCTCATGCTAGCATCTTTCGAGAAAACGACCGATCATTTGTTCGACGCTGCAGTTCGATCGCGAACTGACCAAGTCGTTGGCGTGAGCGAGTGCATCATCATGGGAATGCCCATTCCTGTTGGTACTGGACTTCCATCCTTGCTGTGGAAATGTCATTCGTAGCGACATCACTGTATTTGCTGGTGAAGGAAGACAAAGAATTGTCTCCATACCATCCTGCAGCTTGCCGGTAGAGTCTACGGTATGGACTCTTCGGCTAGAAATTTAAGTATTCAAGCCAATGAGCAACAAGAATGGCAACAGCCCAGCGCAGCCCATATTTTGGTGGACGAGAGCTTTATTCCCCCTGCAAAATAACGCTAGCGCTAGGTGCAATGTTTGTGTGTCATTTTCGGAAGAACAGTTTATAAAGCTTGCCTCATCTCTTTCCAGCCATCTATCTTAAAAGGGAAAGGACCGCAGCTATAATTTCTCTGATCCTTATCTCTGCTCGGTAGTCTGGCAGAAAGTTTCATGAAAAAAATTCGCTTGTTATCAACATCTTTAAGCTCGGTAGTTTTAATACAAACAGTGGGTGGTGGCCTTTGAAAGTTTTATTTGTCTGCTACTGATAAATATTTAGCTTACTATTTTGGTGGAAGTAGAGTACTAAAAATTTGTATAGTCAATCCTAGCAGAGGGAGCCTAGACCTCAAATTCCGTCCATGATAAATATTTAACTTGTTACTATTTTAAAAGTGGAGTACTGAAGATTTCTATAGTCAGACTTAATGCAAGGTCTGTGGACCTCGTCTACTTTGAGGATGTGAATACCAAATTTGTAGCACAGACCTCAGACCTCAGGAGGATATCCTTGACACTAAAAAAGGAGGGGTTGGTGTAACCCCCGCTCTAGTAGGGGCCGTGGTCAACCCTGACTCTGAAACCAACAATAGAGTTAAATTTTTTTTGCTTTAACTGAAACCCTAACTTGTTGCGTTGGGAAAGCAACCAGTCTCACTTTCCTCGGAAACATGAATAAATTGTTTAATCTCTAAACTCTCAACCAACAAACCTTGCTTATCCAGCTAAACGGGGTGGACAATAGTGCAATACAGAGCGCCTGGGTAGAGTTTTCCAAAGATTATAGCTAGTTTGGTTAGCAGCAAAGTGAAATTTTGGAGTGAAAAAGGAAAAGAGAGGAAGGGACACAACACAACAACACAACTACCAACGACGCCCTGCCCTTTTATAATGATTTGCAGTCGATGTGGAGTCGATCAACCCGAATCAGCCTTTTCGGCGGAATCTGAACCTTTGTGTGAATCTTGTTATGATCTGGAATTGGAGGAGGAAGCTCAGGGTGGAATTATTGGCCATGATTTGGATTCATTTTTGGGTGATGACGCTGACAATGTGGATCAGGCTATCGTGGAAAACGACGAAGACCACGAAGAAAACGACAACGACGACCATGTTACAAATCAGACGGAGAAAGAACAAAAACGACAGAAAACAGTACCATTAGCGGGAGCTGCTCGTATACCACCGTCACGACAACATCCACAAAACGAGAGTGACTCTCATGTCACAGTGAGGCCTCCCGATATATCCCTTTTGGAACCTCTGGTGACTGCAATTGTAGGACGTGGCTACAGCAGTGGTTTTGGATTGGATTCAAGAGAAATTTTGACTTCAAGATTACGAAGGGTTTTGTTTGAAACGCCGCAAGACCGCGCCTTTTGTGTGATTGGTTGGTTGATTCATCCATTGGTCACAGCACTGCTAAACAATACACAAGACAATCTAAGCGTCCAAATTGTACCGTATGGTTACAATCAAAGCAAAGAAACAGACGAAAAAGACCGAATGGTAGGGGGCATGGAACCACAATCGCTGTTGCACTGGATATGTCAATGGAAACTCTTGCAACTGCAGTGTGGATGGAAAGGTCATGATGATATGGTAGATTTATTGATCCATGCAGGAGCTGACGTGAATGCCCAACTTGAAAACACCAAAGTGACACCCCTCTTTTTTGCAGTCAAGTACGCTTCGGTCGATACGTGTCGTTTACTCGTCGAAGCGGGAGCCAACGTTTGTCACAAGGATTGCCGCAAACAAACCTGTCTCCGGAATATTTTGCCCCAAGCTAATCCTTACACACTCCAATACTTGTTGTCCAAGGGTCTCGATCCTCACGAAACCTTTGTCACCGAACACAATTTTGATCGCACCAAAATTCGCATCAATGCTTTGGATATATTGCTCACTGAATTTGTTACACCAGAACCGGATGTTTCGTGGGCCACCATTGGCATGGCCAGTGTCGACGATTATGCCATGTGCTGCTTGATACTACTGAGAAAGGGAGTCCAAATCAGTCCTCACTATGCAGATGTTACGTACTTTCTGGGGCATTACTTGCAAGGGTCAGTGAAAGCATTGAAACGATCCTTTTATACGCAAAAAATGGCAGCCTTCATGTTGGGACAGTGGCTGCCTCCAATGGTTCGAGACGAACTTGCGATGATTGATGCAAACAGGAACTACAATAAAGGCAACAGAGTTAGCCAGGATAATTGCGAAAAGGAATGTGCGAATTGTTCAATAAAGAGAGGTGCTTCAAATGCGATTGTAGTTGCCTGTGGTCACACAATTTGCCTCGACTGTTTATCTCGCACAAAGGCAAAGTGTCCAACATGTCATCTACCGCTGGGGCGAGACTTGCTGCCACCAGCTGTTGATATAACTAGGGAGGCACGTACATTGAATAAAGAACAGCAGCGACGCTCAGGATTGTCACAACTTACTCCTGAACAGCTTCAATTTGAATGCCAAGCGCGAAATCTAGTCGTTGCCCAAAACGACATTCAACAACATTGCATTGATTCTCTTGTGGCCGATTGGCAAGATTTTACCTTAAGCAGCGCTTCTAGTAATGCCGACAATGACACCAACGTGGACAAGGATGGTAACACGGGCACCAGAATAGTTCCAGAACTGTCACTCTCCAATACCGTGATTTCGGAAGACAACTTTCTCTGGGTTGCGCCGTCGTCTGGAAGCGTCATGATTCCTATTGTTGTCAAGGGTATTCCCATCTTTGCTCTGCTCTCGACTACGTCACCTTGTACTGTCCTCTCGCCACGCTTTGTCCGGACGTTTTGCTTTCATACAAATCAGAATTTACAGACGACATTGGATAACCCCCTAAAGTACGTTCGGGCTGAAGACGACAACCAGAAATTAGCAAACAAGAATGCTAGTTCCGACCATCTTAGAAGGAACAATATTGAAGCAGCGCCACGAAAGCCCCAGGTCATTGCTGCGGCTCAGATTTGTGTCACCGCGGTAAAAGACTTTTCTTTTTCTTTGGGCAAGTCCGGCATTACCATTCGACTGCAGAGTGCTATGCAGGCATACGCGCCGCACACACAAAATTGGCCTGTGGGTGTAATTTTAGGGCTGGACTTTCTCCAATCGGCCGAATGGACTCAACTTGGCGTGGAAGTCGATTTAGAAGTGTGCTTGGGCCGCACAGTTGGACTTCTCACTGGTAATGCAGAATCAAACAAATTTGGGATGGAGTTTGATCTGTTGGAGCCTCGTCGTGCTGATCACGTGGTACGTTCAATCTATAGTGTCGTCCTTCCTCTCTCTTTCTTCTCTCTTTCTCAAGAGTTGGATCTTTTTGTGCTCGTACCTATTTGTTATGGTTAGGAGCAAGATCTTCGTTATTACAAGGATGGAAAAATATTCTGGACACCCCTCTACCACATCTCCGTGACAACGAACGATTATTGCTTGTCCCTGGCCCAGTATTTGCGCGGTTGTCTGCCTTACCTTGACGACGGCTCAACGGACAGTGTTGGTACCGTACACGACAGGGGCATGACAACATGTCGTTGGTGCAGTCGTCACTTTCCTCGTGTGCCACCCGAAAAGCACCGAACCTGGATGGATTGGATGCTGACAAGACCTATGAGCTCTGGAATGTTGCAATGTTGTCTCTGTCGAATCAACGGCACACCTAGCTTCTACTGTGACAATGACTGCTGGCAGCAAGCTAGATTGCTGCACAGTGTTCGAGTTCACAATGGCGCAAAATTACCGCTTTGCTTGAAATGGGAAGGGAAGACAGGGACATTTTCTGAATATGTGTTTATTGTGTCTACTGTTGTGTTCTTATTAGTTGCAGCTTTCGTTTGGAAGCAATTAGCTTCAACAGCTACTGGGGAAGACATGATTGTCTCTATCGAGGATGTTGGGATCGAGCTGTAAGAACAACGATGTGATGTCGAAGGAAGATTGACTCTAGTCTACCAGCTTTTCCAGGAATCTCTATTTTTAGGTACGTTGCAATGCTGAGGACATTAGTTCGATACCAGCCCCATCCACCATATGACTCGTTCCTTTTGACGCCAAGGCCGATGCCAATTCTTGTCTCTTGCGATTGCGTTGTTTCCGGAAGCGATTCAAAACAACAATCAGAACCAATCGACACGATGGAAGCGTAAAAAATAAAATGGCGTAAAAGAGCAAGACTCGTACCAAGCCATGTTTGATAATGGTTGCCAACATTGTACCATCCTTGAGATACAACAACCCACCTGGATTTATTAGAGAGCTCTTCAACCAAATTGTTCCTACTAAATTAAGAACTCCCAAAAAGACACAATAAAGAAATTGATCCGATGGTAAATGAGTAAATTTGTAGAGTCGTTCGTACAGATAGGCTGGTACGGTTGTGCTGGATTCACCAGTCCGTATGTTTCTTCCATAAGTAGTATGGTTCGTTGGTTTGGCACAAAGTAGAGAGGACCACGAAGCAATACTTGTTGTTGTATCATTGTCGTCGTCATCATCGTAGTGAGTGAAAGCACTGTTGTTGTTATTATTGTAACGCGTCAGGTAGGAACTTTCTGCTAGCAATTCGGGAAAGAAAAAACGTGCCATGTGTGGTGCATTCTGTTGTTGTTGTTGTTTGATGTTATTGTTATTGTTATCGTTATCATTGTTATGATTTGATATTGCTGCTGGAATTCCATTAAAGTGAGCAACCATTGGCAATCCACCTTGTACTATTGCATCTGGATCATTGTAAATTGATGACGGAGGATGATCCATGTAGGGTGAAAGTTGCTGCAACGAAACACTCGCATCGGCAACATCAATAGCAGTAGCAGCAGTATCAGCAGTAGCAGCATCATTGCTATTATTGTTATTGCGATTATCACTCGATAGTTGTACAATGGCAGTAGCTCGTAATTTCCAAATATCTGCTTCGTTCGGTCCAGGTACAAACGGTGATGGTCCAAACAAATATTCTACCGCAATGGAAAGTAGTCCACGTTGATCATTGTCTATCATGGACGTTTGTTGTTGTTGATGTTGTTGTTGTTGTTGTTCATTTTCATCTCCACGTCGTATCAATCGTACTCCTTCTATATCCGAGTCCATGACTTGATAATTTCCATTATTATTAGTAGTAGTAGTAGTAGCAGTAGCAGTAGTAGTATCATTATAATTTCGTTCTCTACCCCATCCTCTTTGCATTCGTTGTCTTCGTCGCTGTAATTGTGAAACACGATACCACCAAAAGAAACTTCCAGGATTGACACAACAAATAGATGACACCAATGCCATATCGTAGGCTAATTCCGTCATATAGGGATCTTGTTGTTGTTGTTGTTGTTGTTGTTGTTGATCATTTTCATTGGATAATTGTTGTCCGAATAAGGCGTAACACCACAATGCTTGGCGAACCGTATAAAACAACGTTCGTAATTGTCGAAGCAGTACGTGTCGTTGTTGATGACTGCTGCTGTTGCTGTTGCCTTGTTGTTGTTGTGTTGACATGGCCACAATTCCTGCAATAATGGCTATCACAGCAGCAATGGTCAAAAGGAACAGACTTAAAATCAATCCAAATGCCGTCATAATTTTTAAACCTTTCCACACGACTTGTAAACTTTGGAACACGAATTGTCGTACATTTTCTTTTCGACGATACCGCAATGCTATCTTTCGAACATTTGTTGGAAATAAAAAGACCATGGTCATGTTATTGTTGTTGTTGTTGTTGTTGGATGAATCTTGTTGTTGAATTGTTCTTTCAAATTGAAACGATGCACCATCCTGTCCTCCTCCTACGGCTGCTAATAATCCACACAGTTCTGCCGTTGCATCTTCTATACTCAAACCAAGGTGGGTAGATATCCGACCAGGTTTGATCTGATAATATTTTTTATCATTATCATCAACAACAGTACTACTAGATGTAACCAAATCTAAAATCTGTTCATCGAGAGGAGATGGGTGCGTAGTAGTAGTGGTGGTGGTGCTGGTGCTGGTGAAGTCATTGTCTACAGTTTCATCATTCCAATTATTGTTGCTATTGTTGTGATGATTGTCCAAGGAAATATCCAGGAGGGATTGCGGTGCTGCATTGGTATTACTTCTGTCCAAGGCATCATCAGTAGATGATATCATGGTGCAATGGAGTATGGATTTATGTGTATGTATGCGTTGTTTGTGTGTATTGTGATGATGATTATGATGATGGTTAGGTATTTATTGCTGTCTTTGGTGGTGGTGCGTGTTTCCACATCAATGGATGAAAAACAAAAAAATCTTGAAATTCGATTCAATTTATTTATTAGGGAAAAGGGGAAACAGCAGCAACAAACAGGAGAAAGTGTGCAGTCATAGGTTTATCAGATAGAGTACAGTACAGTAGTAAAACCAGACAAGAGAAAGTGTGCATTCCCGAACTAGCAAAGACGAACATTTTTTTTTTTTTACAATAATGAAGCAAACTAGTCTACCGTCATTCGTCATGAAACAACCCAAGTTTGGCAAAGCAATTGGCGTCTGAGGAAAACACTTTCTGCTTTCAATACTTTGTCGCAGCTGGTAAAGAATTCGTATTGATGATTATTTCTTGTTCATGAGGATTTGGGGAGTAGTAGTCTAGGAGTTAGGAGTATTATTTATTAGTCGAGAAAAAAAAAAACAGTAAAAAACCACGCCATCATCCACTTCTTGAGAACAGCACAAGCACAAGCACAAGCACAAGCACTACATACTACATAATATTATATAATAAAAGATGACAGACCATCCGAAACCAGACATACCAAAAGTACCACCTCCCCCAACAGATCATCGCTCCTCCTTAGTAGCAGTATCCTCACCTGAATCTATTACTACCTATTTACAGTCCGTACCGTACGGAACAGAAGACCCGGCCTTTCTATCCAAAGTATATGAATGCATTCCTTCATCTCCTCTTCACGAACGAGTAGAAGTAGCACAACTACTGCCGTGGAATATATTGTGGCGTCTTTGGTTGATACGTCAAAAACCATGTCATGGTCCGAACAATGACAACAACAACAATAACAACAACAACAACAACAACAATACTAATAATTTTTGGTCAGCATCCAATCTACTTCCCAAAATAGTAGTAGCCGTGCGAGCCGATCTGTTACAACATCGAGAATCCAAAGCTGCGGGTAATGATTTATTGGATCTTCCAACAGGAGTGGCGGCACTCAACAATAACAACAACAACATCAATATCAATAACGATGTTAATTGTTGGAAACAAGATGTGTTGTTGGTACATTGGAAATCACATCAACGTTTGGTTGTTTTACAAGATTTAAAGGCCAACAATGTCAAACATTGGATGCCACATGCCGAACAAGTGTGCATTGTGGACATTGTAAAGGCTATTGATGAAATTACAGGATATCAAAAATATGCCTTGTCAGAAACAGCTACTAAAGCACTCTTGGCGTACCGTCGTTCTTCCAAATCCAAACAAGGAGATTCGGCAGTTTCGGTTGCAACAACAACAACAACAACAACAACAACAACAACAGTAGCAATGCCGTCAACGACGACGACGACGACGACCACCGAATACAAGAATGATACTATTACTACTACTACGACTACTGCTTCTGCTGTAAGAAGGACGAATGATGCCACAATAGCATCGAAAAGCCAGTCTAGTAGCATGAAAGACTCTTCCAGTGGTGTTGCTGTTTTTCCGCTGCCCTTCTCCAGTGCAACGATGACGACGATCGCAGAATCAACCAGCAACAGCCAAATAAAAAAGAGTGACTGGCCAGAAGAAGAAGAAAACAAAGCGAACAACAATGCCGATACAGTAATAACGACGAGGAAGGATCTTATCGGTCGCAAACGACAACGTGGTCGTCTTCGTCGTCGTCGTCGTCCGCCAAACGATACAGCATCTCTTTTGGTTTCTTCTATGATGAAAAACACTAGTAATACGAATGCTGTTCAAGCTAGTGGTATTGCGAAATCTACAATAAATATAAATATAAATAATGATACTAATACGGATGAGGATGAGGAGGATGAAGGCTTTAGGAACAACGACAACGACTCAGTTTCCATGGAGACAAGTACTTTAGGTAGTGACAGAGAAGACGAAGTTTTGTTACTAAAATTATAGTTTTTGCATCCTCTCTTTGCATCGGACTTATGATGGTATTTGTACGAACTAAATCTCTCATTATTGCTACTCTCAATCTTGTGTATTTAATTGATGTCATTTCCTTTCAATGGCGCCAAAAAACTTGGTGATCGGAGGCGTTACAACCTTCTTGTTGCTATGATTGCCCCTGCTAGAAGATGGACGTTTCCGTATGCTTCGCGTACATTCTAGATTAGAGGAACTACTGTCAGAGAAGGAGGATTTAGAAGGAACATCGTTTTGCGTGTTGCATTTGGCTTGTGACATGGATCTTGGTTCCGAACAAGTGCTGCTGCTCGGTTGTGAACAGGTTGTACCTTCATCACCATTTTCATTTTCATCGGAGGAAAAGGTCAAATCTATGCAACTATCATTGCTGTTGCTGTTGGCGGAATCATTTTCGAAAACATGCCTTGTTTCTGCCTGGGTTGCTTCGTTGACATGGTCCTGTACTATTGTCTTTTTGTGGTTGGAATTAACCAAGGCTGCTGATAGTTTCCGGGGTGCTACTGATTCTTGCCGACTACTACAAGCTTGCTGCTGCTGCATGCCTTTGAAAAAGTTTAGTTTGGCTCTCGACGAGTCCACATACGGCCGAAATAACTTTTCCAGTCTGCGTCGATCATTCGCATCACCAAACACAGTCGGAATGACTTTGCGCGGTCGACAATATTTGACAAATTCTACAAGTTCGGTACAAGTAGAGTGTTCACTGTACGGAATCAACCGAATTTCGACATCTATGGCACGCTGAGAGTGACGGCACTCCAACTGCCTCGTAGAAATGGCGTGCTGCTTGTTCCAATTGCTACTGTCGGCCCATCCTGTGGGAATAAAGGCTACCACCTTGTCGTATCTCGTTTCCATCTTCTCTGCATAGTCAACACACTGTCGATAATTGGGTCGAAAGTAAGGCCACAACTCACCTGCCGTTCCCATGGGAATTACATGTAGATCCGTGGCATTAGGGTCACTTGTGCAGCGTTCAATGATTTGGTTACAGGGCAAAACATGATCTTGACGACGACGACGACGACTACTACTAAAAACAACAATGTGTCGATTGATTTGTAGCACCCTCCAGTGGTAATGATGGCTGTGTCGTTTGAATGCATTGCATCATGGCCATTTTACGATCTGTCACATATACTTGTTGATTGGTTCTCACAGAGGCTTCCCACAATACTTTTTCCTTCCCAATCGAATAGCAGGACAAGAGTATCAGGACATTGTTGGGTCTGCTTGGATCGTTGCTGCTCTTCCTTCGGTCACTGGGCGGCTTGCACTGATCATGACTTGAAAGCAGCGTGTGAATTTGAGTGGCAATTTGATTCACGGCAACATCTTGGGACAAGAAATCGTGTTTGGGATGCCCATAGGTCGTATCTAGATAAAGTAGATCTAATTTCCGATTCTCTACAGCTTTGCTCAAGACAGGATAGGTCTTCATTTTTTCATGAAAGCGCATATCCCCCGTATGCAGGTGTGTTGTTCCACATGAAAGCTGTATGGTAATAATGGCAGCTCCTGGACAATGATTGGCATCGTAAAAGGTGATACTGGCCGCCTCCTTCTCCGTCCACGAATAAGTCCACGAAACTCCGTACTCGTGCTCTACCACAAAATCAGATGGAACCTTGTGAACATTCCTCAGCAGTGCGGCAGTAACAGGAGTACAATGAATCCGTGCAGGACCTTGGTACTTATTGTCACGGGGCAAACTTTGGTAGTGGTCGCCGTGATAGTGGGACAGGATAAATGTGCAGTCTGTCGAATGCGTCTTTTGAAGATACGAGCCCTTAAAAGCGTCCACGTAAAGATTTGGTACACCTTCGATTTCATGGCAGGCTGCCGAGCTGTTCATTTTGCTTTCTCCAGTAGTTGCCTTCTACGGTACTAATGGATTGTACAATGGTGGATTCCTGAATGCGATACGGTAAAGGATGATAAAAAATACTCCCTATATCAGTAACGAGGATACTGGTAGGAACAACAAGAAAATAGTTGTTGATGACGATTCAATTGGTACTACTACTAGAGACTACTATCTAGTCTACTAGTAGTAATAGTAGTAGTAGTAGTAGTAGTCTACTGCTAGTAGTAGTAGCTACAAATTAAGCCCAGGTGGACTGCCATAGGACTCAGGAGTTAGGTCTTACTCTATTAGGTCGTGTGCCTATGCCTGCTTCCTATACACACACACCACTAGTCTCTTTACTCTAGTCATAACTTT
>Ga0100392_1002657_pt1 | contig 16481 bp, 14 predicted proteins | sample CryGeymeta201516_FD_81548 | JGI IMG/M metagenome (GOLD analysis project Ga0100392, IMG submission 81548) | Groundwater microbial communities from Crystal Geyser aquifers in Utah, USA - Crystal Geyser metaG 2015-16 | ecosystem: Environmental > Aquatic > Deep subsurface > Groundwater | place: USA... | reverse complement strand
AGGTAAAGTAGGTAAAGTCGGTCGCGACGGACTTAACCAATGGCCGTCACTGGTAGGTTATATTTCAGGTTACGACTTTTATCATAGGTCCATATATTAGCAAGAGAGCGTAAAGGTTTGAGTTAACTCCAAAAAAAAGAGTGGTTGGCGTACCCCCCCCGCCAGGGGCCATTGATTCATTTTTTCAAAAAATTATTGATAACCCTGAAGCCAAACAAAAGGAAGTGTGCGTCTAGTAGGAAACTACTTCTTCTCGATCACTTATTACTCCGAGTATGTTTTATTACAGTAATTTTTTTTCTCCCTACTGGTCTAGCTTTTACTTTCTGGGATCCTCTCTGCCTTCAACATCCAACGGGAGGATATACATCTATTTTGTTGAGTCTCATGCACAGTATCTGCGTCCCGTATTGAAAGAAAACAACGAAAAGGAACCATGCCAAGACAGAAGCAAACGTTCGCTGTCTTATCCATGTTGGTTGGATGTTTCTTTCTATTACATCATCATTGTTGCGTCAGCGCATTCGCGGCATCCATCGTGACTGGTGCCAGCGGTTATGTTGGAAAGGCAGTGGTTCACGAACTACTGCTAGAAGCACAAGACAAAAAGAATCAAAAGATTATATGTCTGGTGCGACCAGCACGAGTCGACACAGAGACGGCCTACTGGAAAGATGAGGCTTGTGTGAGCGTCGAGCCCTATGATATGATGGACGGAGGGGATTCCCTGCGAGCAGCTCTCAACAAATTACTAAATTCCAATGATGGCCATCCAGTTTCCATTTGCGTGTACCACATTGCATCGTGGTTCTCTCCATCAGATAACCATGTACAAATGGCAAAGGAAAACGTCCAAGGTACTGAAGATTTGGTCAAAATGCTCGGACAGTTTCCCAACTGTAAACTGGTGGTGACATCATCCATGGCAGCTGTGCGAGCAACTAGCCAAGATCCCGTGAATGGGAACTATTACACCAAAGATGACTGGAACACTGTGTCGGCATTGGGAGCAAATTGGGGTGCCAGCTATCAATGGTCCAAGACAGAAAGTGAACGTCGTGCTTGGGCCCTCTCGAAAGAGTTGGATATACCCATGGTGGCACTTTGTCCATCCTTTGTCTTTGGTCCGCCTGCTTCTAAGGAATTGAGTCGCTCATTCTCGACCGAATTGGTCGGTCAATGGATCAAGGGTGAATCTGAAGTCCAGAGCAGACTGTTTGTTGATGTACGGGACGTGGCACAGGCTCACGTGGCAGCAGGGACTTTGCCCAATGCAGTCGGTAAACGTTACATCGTATCCACAGAAGAACGACTAGCATCTAAACGTGTGGCCGAGATTCTCAAAGATATATGCAGGGAAGAAAACTTTGGCGGTGCAGGCGCAATTTCATATGATTCCAACTTTTCGGGTGGCGCCATTGCCATCGGCGAGAAGGAGGTCGAGGCAGAAGCAAGGCTCAAAGAAGAGCTGGGCATTACGCTGCGGTCACCTCAAGATACTGTTAAAGATATGGGCAAATTTCTCATCAAACATTCTCTGGACTCTCTGAAAGAATCCAAACAATAAGCTAAGCAGCTAGCTATCGATTCGTTGTTTCTCAGTCTCTAGCTACTGTTTTGTACATCAATTCTCGCAACAGCATAGTGGCATAGCACCCTGATGGTAGATCAAATGATATGCACGCGGAGGACGCGCTCCGCAGATTGTCTGATTTGTCTTCAAACGTCATAGCCATATTGTCAGCTTTGGCCACAAGGTTTCGGTAGGCACCTTTTGCGGTCCCTTCGGTCGGCCCTTTTTTGTCAAAGGAAATATTCTCTTCCGCCAATAAGCGCTTGTAGGTATCACCAATTTCATTCTCGGGATAGCGGACATCATATCCCGGAAGTGGAAGCACAACTTGGCTTATGGAAACGGAGGAGAGATTCGCTTCGTTTACCACCTTCACATCGTTCTTGTTTGTCGCACCCTCCTCCAGGAACAAGTCGCCAACTACAGGTAATGTACCATGTATGCGAAGCCTGGTAGATGCCATCACATTCCAGATCCACGACTGATAGGCATTAATCCAAAACTTTCGAACATTGTATGGTAGGCATTGGATGGCAGCAAGAGGCTCAGATTTTCCGTAACGTTTCAAACCCTGCAAAACAGCACGCTCTCGAGGCAAGTTTTCACCCTTGGGAAAAGCTTTCAGCGTAGCAGCAGGATCGCCGTTGCTTTCTTTCCAAGCCTGTCTTACGCGTGCTTCACAAGGATTTTCACTTTCATCACGGCTGTAGGAGATAGTTCTGCCTATCATCAATAGATCGATTGCTTCCGAAAAGTTGCCTTGCAGCATGGCTCTGCCTACGTCGAAGGTACGAACACCAACCTCAGCTCTCTCCCCGGGCGTTCCCACACGCTGTTCCCCATAAAAGTTGACAAATCCAGAGCGTTGTATTCTTTCAAACATTTCCTGAAGATGCTCCTTCTCACAAGAACAAAATTCTTCGACAGGAATGCCGGATTTGACCTTTTGCACATAAACCCGCTTAACATTTCGAATCACAATGCGAAATCGGTTCCCTTGTAAATCCCCATTTTGCAGCATAAAACCCACCTTACGCATAGTCCCAATCTCGATGCCCTTCCCTTCCAACATAGGACGGGCTCTTCGAAGCCGTTCCAAGCCAACATTGCGGAGAGTACAGTATTGATATGTAATAGCTTTCATGTCTTTGATGCCAGCCATACCCACATCACTCGTGCGACACTTCAATGCGGAACAAAGGTGTGTAATTGTAGTCAGATGTTCCTTCTCTCGTTTCTTGACGACACATAGGGTGTTAGGCGTCTGATCCGAGGCCTCCGAGATGTTTGCATTGTCGCAGTCTTTATTCGGCTTGGCCTTCTTTAACCGCTTGATCGCACGGGAATCCCAATATATCTCAATGGCGTTGCAAACACCTTTCTCTATGTTGTCAGCTTCTAGCGGATGATTAGACAGTGTATTGGTTTGAAAAGCACGATTCTTCTGTGCGATCAAACGATGGATCGGTCGACGGTCATCTTTGGACAGGTCAGGCTTGAGTCGAAGAATGGGGACTGTTACAACTCCTAAATTTTCCGAGTCGTCCCTGTCACGCTTTCTTTTACCACTTCGTCCTCTCTGGTGGCGGTGTCTATTATTTTCTGATATTGAAGCTGCAGTAAAACCCTGCTTTTGGAACTTATAGAGTATCGGGAGATCTTCTTGTGGATTGTACAGGAACGGTATGAGATCATCAAAGAAGTCATCGGCTGATATTTTCATTTGATCGTGATCTGTCTCACACTTCAGCAGTGGATACATGCGTCGAAAGGCTTCATGGAACGCGCGTCTATCAATACCTGCCAATCCTTCACGATTTTTTAGATTCGAAAAATCTGATGGTATCGGTGGAAACAGCACGTGTGTATCAAGTGCATCTTTGGGGCTAGTATGAGAGTCAGCTTCTTTCATTCGCTGCACAGCGTTTTTCTCGAGCGATTGACAACATTCGAAAATATCTTCTGGTGATCTGTCGTCCTTTAATATTTCTTGTAAGACTGTCTTTAATAGCGTGATTGGAGCAACCTGTGCTGGCATTGCTGCTTTCTCGGGTATAGATGGGTTGGATTCAATCGTTGAACCAGCCACTCGATTAGGGTCTGATTCCTTGCCAGTTTTGTCCTTGGTACTATCAGTGTGTGCGCTCTCAGATTTTGCAATTTTGTTATTCTGTTCGCGAGATGAATGTAATATGATTTCTTCCTCGTTTTGAATATCCACAATATCAGCCACTCGAAATGCTGTTCTCTCGACGTCGTCTGTCACTCTTCCTGGAATAGCACGCCCTTCTCTGGCAATTTCTCTTACAACAAAATCCTCAGCGCTATCTTTGAGAACACCAACGATTTCGGAAGATAGAAAAGATTGTGTAATCGTTGTATCATCATCATCATTACCACCGTTCGTATTGTTTTGTGAAAGACAATAATATGTTTTCGGGAATGGATGATTTGGAGGCTCTAAAAAAACATCATCGATTCCAATAGTAGCATAATGGCGAGGTTGACGACTCGTAGTAGTCGTATCAATAGGACTGTTGTCCATTGTGTACCCAGTGCGCTTTGTCGCTAATTCACTATCTCAAGTATTAGTAACAGGGAGTATTGAATTAATAAGGTAGCAGCATGCTGCAATTGGCTTCGTGTGCAACAAACATTTTCATAATAATAGTCGAGTAGAAATCCTTGACAATTATTATCCTTATCCTTCGTCAATCCTGAAGCTCTACTAGCTACCTCTACTCCTGCTCTACTCCATGCTTTTATCAAAAGCCTTCTCGTAGAATAGGATATGGAGATTGACGATGAAGGTTTTTTCTATCTAAGCGCACATCAGAGCAAAACACAAATCTCTATTCTTACCACTGTTCTCATTCAACAATCAAGCATTGATAGCTCTCTAGTAAATTGCCCAAGCAACAAAATTGGTGCACCAGTACCCCCCTTTTATTGCTCCTGCAGGTCTACCTACCAAGAGGAGGTAAGAATTTTCCTGAGTACGGATACTACCATAAAAAATAATATTGCTCCATCATGTTAAAAAATTCTGCATTCCGCTCGAGTCCTTTTGTGGAGATGTACAGTTTGCATAGCATAGGATGTCGTTGGCGTGACCAGCCATTCCATAATACAGTAGTAGCAGCGTTGCTTGCTGAGATCAGTCTCTGTCTGCATAATGTGTGTCTACTACTCGGCCACACAAGCAGTATGAGAGGTGAGAGATGTTGCCTTCTTTTGCTATTTCTATGAAGAATAGACTGTTTTTTAAGTATCAAAATAAATTGCAGTTACACTTTTTTTTAAAGGAGGAAAGCATTTCCTCCACATTCTTATATTTCAAAAGTCAGATTTCCTGCTTGCCATCATAAATAGATTTGAAAGCAAACTTCAACAGCATACGATTGTGCTGCTTTATTCCAAAGTCCAAAGTCCAAACGTCTCTGGGTTGCGGTTTTGCTTGCTTTCTTTCTTGACCTGATCTGTGTACTTATTTGAAGTTGGGATCGAGATCGGAAACACGAGGTGCCGTCCATCGATCTCCATAGTAGTGACTCTGTCCTCGTTTCCATCCTGGAACATCTTGCATGATAAATTTTTGCTTGTCATGAATATCTCTCTCTCGTACCAAGTATTCCAAATCAGCCTCGGCCTGCAAGAAGGGTGCCATTTGAAACCGCAATCGTCGTTCGGCCAAGGTCTTGGCACTCTTTTCGTGATTGGTCTGACCTACTCGATAGAAGCCCCATGCCATAGCAACGGAGGCTGCTGCCCACAACTGCCATCCCTTAGGACCACGGCTTTTAATAACTTTGGTAATGTCCGTCTAGTATTATTATTATTATTTGTTGTTGTTGTTGTTGTTGTTGCATTGAATAGGTTGTTTGGTGTAAGAGAATTGTAGAGGATTAAAAGGGGGTAGATAAAAGGGGTTGGTAAGTACCGTTATAAGGATCTGGGTAATTTAAAGGGGTATTTTTAAGGTGTCCGATGCAACGCTATTCTGTTCGATCTTTCACACTTTACTCTCATACAGTACCTTGTATGAACTGAAGGACGAGAAGTGTAGACACTCATTCTTACCTCTGGAAAGCCTCCCGGTGGGGGCATATCTTGAATGGGCGGCAGCCCATTTGGTCGGATACTCATGGTGAACAATTATTTGTTGTTAACTTCTTGTTATGTTGTTGATGTAAGTAGGAGGACAAGGCATAGTAGATGTTGCTGTATCTCGTCGTTTAGATTGTGGATTTTAGAGCAAGGCTAGACGCACGAATTTATCCCGGGCGTCTTACAATCACGGTTTTGGACACGTGGAGCTAAGATGAATCAAACAACAAAATAAAAGTCAAGAAGTAGAAAATCTACTAGACTACTAGACTAGCTAGACTAGTCGTAGACCATCATTTTTTGATAATAATAATAATAACTCGGTCGTCCTCACAGCACATCATCGTATACGCAAAAATACAACAGACAAAGTCGACAATGAGAATAATAACAGCTTTCTTGGCCTTGACAATCATAACGACAAATCCACTGTTTTGGGGTTTGGAAAGATTAACTGTATTTTGCACAGCTCAAGCTCAAGAGTCTGTGCCCAATGAAGACAATATCGAGCACGATCAGTACGGACAGCAACATCAGCATGTTGATCAGCAACAACCAAACAATCAACAACAGCAAGATCAACAACAACAGCATCAGCAGGTTCAACAGCAGCAGCAGCAGCAGCAGCAGCATCAGCATGAAGAGCAACTGAAATTATACGAAGAACATTTTCAAAATGGGGTCATAAGTCGTGACCATTTATACCCAGTGGCAGAAGAAGCTCAAATCTTACAACAGCGGAACCATGAAGCAAAAAGTGACCAACCACAGCCAGGGGAATATATACATCACCAGCAGCAGCAGGAGCTGCTGCTACAGCAAACTGATATAGATCAAAAAGATCATCAACAGGTTCCATCATCAAACAAAACACTACACACAGGCACATCAGCTATAAAAACAGAACAAATAAACGCTGAGATCAACGTAGATGAACAGCAACAGCAACAGCAACAACAACCACCTGTCAATGATAACATACTCAATTCTGATGAAAATGACGAGCAGACAGAACTGCACTTCAAGCAACAGACATCTTCTGAGACACAACAAGCGGAAGTAGTGCATGCCGATCAGCGACATCCTCCGGTTGTCGATGACAACATTGCAAAGCAGGAGGAACAAGACGACTTTTTTGTCAGTGAAGATGAATCTCTTTCGACACCACCGTCAACACTGACACAAGAAAAGGAAGAATCTGCGAATAGTGGTACATCCAAGCAACAACAGCAACAGCAACAGCAACAGCAACCGCAAGATCAACATCAGCAGCAACAGCAACAGCAACAGCAACAGCAACCGCAAGATGAAGCAGAAAAAATGCCACCACCAATACCCCATACCTCTGCCCGCCAGTTGGAATCTGACACGAAATCTGCAGACACCCCTGCTGACTCTCAAGAAACACCTCAATCCAGCTCTACTGGCGAAGTCCTTTCCAAAAAGCTTGAAGACGCTACCACAGAAAAGCTGTTTAATGGCAAATGGGGATCTTTCACAGGAAGCAAACGCTATGCTAATCTAGAGATTCTCGGCCATTTATTTCACAAAGATCTGGCCGATGATCCCGAATCCCGGTACAATAAAGTCTTTGAACCCGTAAATGATCTCGTTATTCCCTTCTTGTACAAGGACATTATGGATGGAGAAACTGTGGATGTGACCAGCGAAGCATTCGCGACCCAAGAAAATCGTCCAACTATTGAAGCGACAACAATAGGTGCCATTAAGGGAAAGCGATCCGTCAATTCAGAGTTCGTTGAAGGCCTGGATGACATTGATAAACTGTTTGAGGTCGTAGATCCACCCGATGAATTTGATATCGGTGCCTCTGGGACATCCATTCAAGATGTTCTCATGGGACAAACTACTAAAATCATCATCAAGCGCGTCAAAATTGGTGCGCATTATTTCTTCAAGACGGTCAAAGTTGTCAAGATGCGCGTTACGGATTATTTCGAAAACGAAGATCGACACCTTCCAAAAATGGATAAAGAAAAATTGATTCAAGCTAAAATATGGATCGTAAAGCATTCCAAGCTAGTCTTTATCAAGAGCAAGGAGCTATTGCAGACTCTGCTGGGCGACGACAACGACCTAGACGGAGAAGAAAATTTCGATTACGCAAGTGATTTACAAAAGCGGTTGAATGAGATGAATGGTAACAAGTAAACTAGAGAATTGAGGGCAAAACTAGTTGTAATAATGTACACTATCAAAAAAAATAAAATAGTAGCTGTCGAAGCTACTAACAGTGAGGGAGCTGTTGTACTAAAGCTAGCTCAACTACCTGGTACCGGAGTAGTAGTCTTGTACTACTGCAGCTACTACTACTAGCTACTACTACTAGCTACTACTACTAGCTACTACCAGGTATTAGCTACTACTAGTATTACTAGTCTAGTACTCCGAGTAGTAGTAGACTGCTAGAGTAGTACTACTAGTGAGCTAAAGTCCATTAGCGAGCAAGTGTGCATACTGTTAGCATAAAAAATCTGATAAATCTTTTTATCCCTTACTCTAATGATATGTTTATTATTATTTGTGATGACGTGATGACCACCATCCACCTCAATACGAATCTTCGGAAAATACACATATTATCAACATCTGTCTATCATCCCAAATTTTTCTTTGCGTGAAAGCGAATCCTGCAAGCAATAAGGATCCCGCACGTACTTTTCTATTTTTATAAGCTATGACGACAGCCTTGCTCTGGAGAGGTCTGAACAAACAGGCATTCGTATCCAGCACCAAGAAAGCGTTTCCTAGTACGATTCGATCCATCTCAACCACCACTGCTGCTCTCCGAATGGAACATGCGAATGACGTCGAGCGTTTTTGGACCAAAAACCCTCAAACGGGGCGGCTTCAACGTCCTATATATATTGCAGCAACTCGTCAACATGTTGGAAAAACAACTGTGTCTCTGGCAGTGCTCTCGGGACTTTCCAAACGCTTCAAAAAGATTGGCTTTGTCAAGCCGGTTGGACAACAGCACGTGGCTGTGCAATCAAAAAAGCAAGGTGGCAAAGAAATTCGGGTGGATAAGGATGTCGAACTTGTCAAGGAACATTTTCATTTGGACCATCTGGATTATGAAGATATGAGCCCTATTTTGATTCCTGGCGGTTATACCAAGGTAGGTTAACAAAAGTCTAGTGAAATTGTGGTACTACCGATGACAGCTACTCTTTGTTCATTTAACTTTTCTAATCCGACTTTTTCTCGCTATATTTTTGTTCTAGGATTACGTGGACGGAAAAATTACATTTGAATCTCAATTGACTGGGCTTGAGACCGCAATGGAACATGTGGCAGCCGCCAGTGATATTACAGTGTGCGAAGGAACGGGACATTGTGCGGTAGGTAGTATCGTCGGACTCAACAATGCTAAAGTGGCTAGTCTCCTTGGAGCGGATATGCTCTTGATTGCAAATGGTGGATTGGGAAGCGCTTTTGATGAACTCGAACTGAACCGAGTCTTGTGCCAACACTATAACGTTCGAATCGCTGGAGTAATTATCAACAAAGTGATTCCTGAAAAATGGGACCAAACGAAAGAATACATTGCCAAGGCTATGCTGCAGAGATGGGGTATTCCTTTACTGGGATGTGTTCCCGATCAGCCCTTTCTTGGCTGTCCAGCCCTTGCTGACTTAGAACGACTCTTTTCAACCAAATTGATTTGCGGCCAGGAACACCGTTTTCGACATTACGATGTTGAATCCATCAACGTTGTCACGACAAATTTGACCCGGTTTCTAGAAAACTTGAGAGAGAAGCCTAGTCGGACGCTCTATTTGTGCCACGTGACCCGTGATGATCTTATTGTAGGATTCATGGGTGAATACCAAAGACGAAAAGCCAAAGGCGACAATTTCGAATCTGCCCTCTTGGTTTGTGGTCGAAGTGGAAAATATGAGCTCTCCAAAGAAATTTCTGATCTTCTCAGTGGCTTGGAAGGAGCGCCGGTTATGATAGTAGAGAGAACAACTCACGAATGCACCACTCAAATCAATAAGTTCACACCGTACGTTCCTATTTATTTGTGTTTTTGTTCTGCTGTTGTTGTTTGATTCAAGAACAAAAATCTCTCACATATTTCGTATGTATACAAAGTAAATTGAACATTGACGATACCAACCGCGTTGATGTGGCCATTGAACACTACGAGCCGTACATTGATTTCGAGGAGCTTTTGCGACGGACGACAGCAACTAACTCTAGTTTCAATGAACCTGGATACGTGCAATTCGAACAACTGAAGCGGACGTAAATGTTTTACCACATTCAGCATTGTTTTGCCTGAAAATGCTGAGCGTTCTTAACCGTAGACAGCCCATTATTTCATACCGCAACACTAGTACTTCTAGCTCCTACTACTACTAGTATTACAATAGCATAGAACTAGCTAGTAGAGCTACTACTACTACTAACTACTCTAGCTCTTCTTCGATAGTACTCTACTCGTTATTATTTCGAAACCATAAAAGAATCATAGAGATGAAATTCAAACTTGTTCCCTCTTAGGTTATGAGCTTCCTTGGCGCGCACTGTCTTTTCAAGAGCGAGTACTGAATTTCGACAGTGATCTGCCGTTGCGTAGCACTGCACCAGGGCGCGACTACCGATGTTTGGCTTCTTGCCTGCGGCGGCAGGAGGCAAATGAATGGCTACATCGCGAATCGCGAATCCACCTCCAGAAGCTCTGTTATCGCAAAGAGAACATTCAATAATTCATTATTAAACCACGAGTTTTTCTCATTATCTAACAATAATAGCTCACTGCTCAGGTTATCATTGCCAAGAGCAGCAGTTCATGGGCATAACATACCCCGCTGGAAAGGAGCTAGGAGTGGGAAAAGATGACAACACCGGTAAGTTTAGATGCATCTCGTTGACAGGGTATTGCCAAGATAAGAGTTCTCGTGTCACGAAGGAACATCATCATATTCTACTGTCTGCAGTAGCAGGCTGATTTGGTGAGTTTAGTTGATGTCATTATCTCTGATATCTCACCGCGTCTTCTCTTTATCCTACTATTTGTCTATGGTAATGGTATTGCAGGAGGACGCTAAACCCGCGCAGGCAGACACTGCCACGGCGTCAGCATCCAATGATGAACCAAATGCGGGCGAAGAAAAACCTTCCGCCACCGAACCAAAAACCGACGCAAAGGAAGAGGAAGCCAAACCTACGGAAGACGAAGCTGCAGGAAAGGAGGATAAACCCACGGAAGGTGGGAACAAGGGAGCTGGTAAGGGACCACGGACACCTCGTGAAAGTAACGAAGTCAAAAACTCGCGTGTCTATGTGGGCAATTTGAGCTGGGGTGTTTCCTGGCAGGATCTGAAGGATCACATGAAGTCCACTGGACTGAATGCGCTCCGAGCCAACATTATTACCGGTCCCGACGGGCGCTCGAAAGGATGTGGGATCGTAGAATTTGCCACCCCAGAAGAAGCCCAGCAGGCCGTTTTGACGCTCAACGACACTGAGTTAAGTGGTCGACAAATCTTTGTCCGCGAAGACAGAGAGGACAAGACACCCGTTGCAGCGAGCTTTAGCCCTCAAAACAGAGCAGCTCCAGGCTCGCGTTTCTCAACTGGAACGCAAAGTCAGAACAAGCGTGTCTACGTCGGAAATTTGTCGTGGGATGTGCGTTGGCAAGATCTCAAAGATCACATGCGCCAAGCAGGCGAAGTGGCACACGCAGAAATTATTTGCGAACCCAGTGGTCGGTCCAAAGGCTGCGGTGTTGTCGAGTTTTCCACGGAAGAAGCAGCTCAAGAGGCTATTTCGACCCTTACTGACACAGACCTCAAAGGGCGAATGATATTTGTCCGCGAGGATCGTGAGTCCAACAGCACCACCGTCAATGCCCACCCAGCTGGTTCTCTTCATTCGGGCCGCAGCGGCAACGATAATTGTGCTGTTTATGTGTGGAATATGAGTTTTGAAACAAGCTGGCAAGATCTCAAGGATCACATGCGCAAGGCTGGCAATGTCAACCAGGCCAATATTGTTGAAGATCAGAATGGCACCTCGACCGGATGTGCCGTTGTTGTGTATCAGAAGCCGCAGGAGGCTGCCAGAGCTATTCGCGAGCTCCAGAACTCTGAACTGGACGGCCGCAACATTTGCATTCGTGAAGACAATCACCGAGGCAGGAACCATGGCGGTCGTTTCAACACTGTTTTTGGACAGGGTCGAGAAAAGCCTCGGACTGATCGCCCCTATCGACAAAAGGATAGCAACCGTGCGCAAGACCGTGCTTTTACGCGCCGTGACTTTGGCACTGCCCAGCATCGGGATGAACCCGGGAATAAAGGCGCCGAAAGTCAAGGTAGTGGTGGTGGAAACCAGTTGTTTGTGACCAATTTGAGTTACGAGACTAGTTGGCAAGATTTGAAAGACCACTTCCGTCAGTGTGGCGATGTGGAACGTGCTGAGGTCATGACGAATGAATTAGGCCGCTCGAAAGGATTTGGCACGGTACGATTCTTCAAGGAAACAGACGCCGAGGCTGCAATTAAGCGCCTGAACGGAGAGGAACTTCAGGGTCGCACTTTGGAAGTGCGATTCGACCAGAAAGCTCGCCCCTAGATTGAAATCAAGTTGCTGTCTTTCATGTTCCTATTTCCACTCTTCATGCTCCTGGACGCCACTTGGTTGTTTGGATGAAAGAGTCTCTACGCTGTGCAGCACATGCGTCTCGCAAAGTGAATTGGCGATGCGCTGGATATTCTATCCGGTGCAAGCGAAAACAAATCCTATTTAGAAAGGAGACTCTTGCCTCTGTATAATTACTTAACCAATGTCTAAGTGTTTGTAGTGTTTCACTTTCGCTGTGTTCGGTAGCGAGGCTTTTAGAACAAATATGTCTACTCGTAGTTAGTAGTATTGTAGATATACTTTGAGCCGCAGGACTTTTCGGCTGGAGGTTGCTGTAAAAGAGGTTTCTTTTTGTCGTCTGATCGAAACTTTGCCGCTTTCAAACCCTTGATGACGAATGGCAATGAAAGCGCCAACATTTCAATTCGCTGTGTAGAGTATCCTGTGATATTGAGACCTTGCCCTACCCAAACTTCAAAAAGAAGAAGAGCATTCATAGTACTCGAGTGAGCATAGGAAAATCAACATAGCAGTACTCAAAATTGTGTAAATGTACGCTCTTACCGAGGGCGGCCCATGCTGCAACCAGGAGGTTCAGCTTTATGAAGGTCATTCCTTTCATTTTATCACGGTCAGCTAAGTCCTTGAGAGAGAAAATGAGAGAGGACATTAAAAAGAGCCGGGCTACCCCTGACCATTGCAGACTGATATCAAACAATGATTTTCCAAGGCTCGATCCATAGTACTACAAACAGAAAAGGAGACAGTGAGCACAAGTGAGCTCACGCAATCAGCGGATCCTTCATAAGTAAAACACCACCGCATTGTAAAAATTGTGAAACTTACTCGCACGTAAAAGAGACCCTCCATCAAAGACGAAAACATACTAGCTGAAACCAATAGCAAGCAATTTCGGTATGTCAGTGTCGTCTTTTTCGTCTCTTGGCGCACCTTCAGGTTCTTGAAGGATGAAATGGCGCCACCGTATATCTCTGTTGCAGCTCTACGTGGATTCATGAGGGTGATACGACTGCCATTGGTTTGATTTGCAATGACACCCATACTCCAGCCACTGTAAGCAGCTAAAACACCAAGCATTCTAGCACTCGTCATGATCGCCGTGAGAATCATTGCCGGTCCTGCTGTTGGCAAGAAATCAGCCTCTCCAGGCACCGACAATAAACCCAAAAAGGAAAAACCCAGAAGCCCAACATTCAAGCGTTTGGTGGTGGGACTGTGGAGTCTTCCTTCGGTAGTAGCATCAAGCAGCATTCGAGACACACCCGCCGCAACTCCAAAGCCAGCAGCCCCCCCAAGTTTTGAAGCTAGCTTTTTGGTCAACGTTTTATCAGGCATGAAAAGAAGAGTTGCGCCTAAACTGGCATAAACCAGGCTCACTAATTTGTATCTCCGCCGAACCGAGCTCCTTTGAGCGGAATTCAGATGATCATTATCGTCATCCGAATTTTCTTCCTCGTCGTTGTCGTCCCAGTCGAGGTTCACGTCCGATTCTTTGAATTTCAGGATGCTATGATGTTGTTGTGGTGAATGAAAAGCTAAAAGCGAGTTTTGGTTCGCCGCTCTTCTAGAGACAAGGACAGAGTCAAGGAGCAGTGATCCCGCATGTCCAAATGCTAATAGCAGTATGATACATGAAGTTAAAGATACCATGGTAATTCTATGAAATATGAAAGAGTACTGTGCATCTCAGAAAGATCTGTTCATATTATTATTTCTTGCGAAGGGGATTTTCTTCCACATCATATTTTTAGTCAGGTTATCAACGTGACTGAAATGGTGGTTGCTTTGGTAGCAGACTTGCTCTTTGCACCCACTGCTGGTGCCAAAATTCGCTGCCGAAGACTTTTGTGTACCGTAGGTAACTACTAAACGTAGGGGGTAGTAGCTCAGACAGACTCGACTGTCTTTGCGTTTCCAGAGTGTCTGCTGCTACTCTGCTGCTAGTATTATTCACCCTCCCAACTAAGCTAGCTAGGGCAAGCTGCACACGTTTGGGTAGGTACCCAAGTGATGAGTGAAACAAAAAATCGAGATCATGTTTGGGTTGGAAAACCATAGCCAGCAAGAGCAAGAAGCACAACAGAAGAAATGGCGGGAGTATGTAATATAATATGAAATGTTCCTATAATTTATACATTGCTCTAATTATGCAGTTGATAAAGAGCTGCTTTCCTCTCGAGAACAAGCGTTCAGAGAAGTAGAAAAATTTAACATCCCATATCGGCGGGCAAATCCGTCACAAACATATGCCCGGCCTTGTGAGTAATAGCAAAAGGCACCTTGCTCTCCATCAAGATAGCCTGAGGCGTAACGCCGCACTGACAGAAGACGGGAACTTCATCAGCTGCCATGTCAACGGCATCTCCCCAGTCTGGTTTGTCTAGATCCTCAATACCAATTACGTCGGGACGACCAATGCAAACAGGAGCGCCGTGTGCGTGGAGGTACTTGGACGTGATTTCAACATGCTTTGATACCTGTAACGCAGGGATGGGCTTCATGCTAACGACGACATTTCCGCTGAGAGATCCAGCGGGACGACACTTCAGGTTTGTCCTGTACATGGGAACGTTCTTTCCTTGCTCTGCACTGCGAAGAGGAATTCCTGCATCCATGAGAGCACCATCGTACGAAAAGCTGCAGCCAATGAGAAATGCTACTGATTTTTCGGGCCAATACGCAGTCGCATCCGTCACGTCTTCCACAAATTTGCCATCTTTGTAAATGGAATACATGGGAACATCAGTGCGAAGATCAGCACCAGGGGCCACACCAACAGGACAATAACCATCATCTACCACTTCAATAAGTGGACACGAGCGCGGGTTGCGTTGGCAAAACATCAAAAAATCAAACGCGATAGGACCAGCAGGCAAAACGACGAGATTACATTGCAGGAAACCAGCGCAGACAGCGTTAGTGGGTCCAACAAACATCCCAGCTCTAACTTTCTCGCGAAAGGCTCGTGGGATGTGTACGGGTTTTAATCCAAAGTTTGGAGCTCCGTGCCAATCCAAGCTTTTAACTGCATTGACACTGGAGGTACTACGATTAGTAGAGACCAAAGGCGCTTCTTCTTCTTCTTGTGGGGCTTCTTGAGGTGATGCAGCAGCAGCAGCAGCGCACACTTTGATGTCTTCAGCTTCCTCCTTCTTATCCGTCCCAGTAGGCCAGGCTTGGTGGCAAATATCAAAATCTCCCGTGTGTTCGGTCTTGGCTATATCCGCTTTGCGTCCAATATGCATGTTAGGAAGCTGTTTTTGCAGCTCTTCGAGTTCCGATACGGTAAAGGTATTCGCCGGACTCCCCTCCTGGGGCTGACAAGAGGGAAGTGCATGCCGAAGAAGATCTGCTTTTACAGTTTTGTCAATGATTTCATTAAAGTTACATTCGTCCATAGGGTTCGCCATTCTAATGTGATTCAATCAAAAGATATGAGAGTTGTCTAATAACGAGGTAATAGATGCAATAGATGGGGATGGTTCGGGTTTCGGGTTGTGAGAAAAATGGTCGTAACAGGATTGCAAGCTCTGAAGTGATACTGCAAGTTATGGAGCTTACTTTGAAATAGGGAAGTGTGATTCTAATGAGTCAACAGGTCTCTTTATGAAGTCTCAAATCGGAAGCAATATTAATGTCAACTTTACAAGCCACAAGTAATTATTTTTTTGATGTTGAATTTTTCTGGCTGTAGCTAGAGTAATCGTGGTAACAACGTGTTAATTTTTTTTGACAGATGCGCGGATGATCTGTTATTCTACTTCCGTCAATTCTCGATCGGAGTTGGTTCGTTTCTCATCTCTCACAACACTTTTCAGACCTCTCAGGACATTTCCGATTACCAGGTAATTCGTTCCCAAGAACGACATCACAGCGACACTCATTCGGGCTTTATTTGTAAGTATCCTGGACGATTAGTCTACTCGCACGTCAACGAAAACATAAAAAATGAAAAAACAAGGTAGGAGGGAGTACACTACTACGTACTGTAATACGTAGACTACTAGAGTAGTAGTAGCTACTACAGTACTAGTTAGGAAACTACATCAGAGAAGAGCACCCTACGTATGGCAGAATTTCTCTGTAAGGGTTACAGAGATATCTGCCATGCCCGGGATATTTTACATAACACAAATCTTTTAGTTTCTCTAATATAGCATTT
>Ga0100392_1002621_pt1 | contig 16613 bp, 10 predicted proteins | sample CryGeymeta201516_FD_81548 | JGI IMG/M metagenome (GOLD analysis project Ga0100392, IMG submission 81548) | Groundwater microbial communities from Crystal Geyser aquifers in Utah, USA - Crystal Geyser metaG 2015-16 | ecosystem: Environmental > Aquatic > Deep subsurface > Groundwater | place: USA... | reverse complement strand
TTACCCTGTCGGCGAAGTGCTTGTGAACCATAATTGCGATTGTATTTTGTGGGAAGGCAGAAGTGGTTGCTTGGCTAACGCCATCCTGTTTGTTTTCTTTTTCAGTCAATGTTGTCATAATAAATTAGATAAGGAGGCCTTAATTTTATGCTTGCGATACAAGAGATGGTCAGTTCGTGCTCGCGGGTCCACTGTTATTCAGTTGTAAACAAAGTAAGTTGTCATGGCAGGAAAAATGATTGGCGTTCAAAGATACTCATTTTTTCCCCCTTCACATAAAGTGCTGATCGGGTGAAAGACAGTTTTTCGCATACCTGGTAAAGAGGAACCATCGGGAATAAGGCACGTGATCAGAGAATTGCTAAGGTTACAGGTTACAAAATAATAGATATGGATACGGATAAAGGTATTACAGGCTGTACTTTGCTTACACACCCAGAAAGAGACTCGTCATAGTTAGCGAATTTTGGTTGCTTGCAGCGGCTGCTGAGACAGGTGCTGAATCTGATGTCATAATTTCAGGGGAGAGTCTCCATCGGTCTTGAAGAACAGCTGTTACTGGATCCTCCAAATTCTCTGGTGCCTTCAATATTCCACCGACCACGATAGTCCTGCTTCTCTTGCGATCTTCTTCTGAGACAGCAGAAGTAGCCAACAATTCGATATTTTGCTCTTGCATATCTCTCGGAGAGAAAACTCCTGCTAAATTCCGAACCGCGGCAGATGCCGTAGTCAACCGCACGACACTCGAATCATTGTTGTTATTATTCCCCTGCGTGCAAGATGGTCGTGGCAGTATTTTGGCTTGAACTCCGCCCGACAGTTCGACTGGTACAAATTGAAATGTGTGCTGCAAGACCAAGCACAGGAGTGGCTTGTTCATTCGGCCTGTCGTAGGTCGCAGATTGGCATCCAGGCAACACTGTAACCAGAGGGCCACAAAGATCTTGGCCAAACCTTCTCTTCGAGCTTCATCTGTAACTTTCACACCCAGAAATTGACTGCTTCCCACAAAAGCCGTGCTCCCTTTGTCTCTCGTCGTGTTGTCGTAATCAGGGGTGTTTATCATGAGTAAGAACCCAAGCTTTTCCAATTTATCATTATTACTGCCGTCGTCTTTGCATTCTCGAAACAACCACAGTTGTATTCCATTCTTACTAGGATTGCGGTTGGGATGGAGACCAACAATGATAGAATTATTATCATTATCGCTGCTGCTGTTGTTGCCGCTGCTATCGTTACTGGATGTCAAGATTCCAAGTTTCCAAAAAGCGGTCTTTCCCTTGCCCCATTTTGGTAACTTCCATCGACAAAACCCCCAGTCGGTAGGATACGTGGCTCGTTTGCCATCACTCGGCAGCAATTCAGTTTCCGCGTCGTTACTTCGTTTGCGTTTTTTGGATGTTTTGTTGGCAGCGATACTGGTAACATTTGCCGCCGATTGTCGCACTTGTTGTAACAGACTTGAATAATGATCCAGCTGTTGTTGTAGTGACTGTTCGACAGTTGCATTGAAATTATCCATAAACGTTTTCTCTTCATTGTTATTTTCGATTTCTTTCGCCAGATCGCGGCACTTTGTACTCAAAGTGGAGATTAAACGATCATAGGTTTCTTGATTGGGCATCGCATCAATATTTGTTTGTCCTTCAATAATCATTTCTGTTTCAACGAGTTCAACAGCTTCATTTAATTTCCCTTGTGACAATAAGACGGCAATGGCATGATGATAACTTCGTCGATCTCGAGCCACCTTCAAATCATCAAATCCTTGACGTAAAAACGTTAAGGTCTCTACGGACTGTCGACACTTGACCAATGCCATGAGCACAGCATTGCAGGTCAAACTTGTAACAAATGATCGTGGCATTTTCATGTAGACAATTTCTAGTGCCTCTTTCCAAGCGCGGTTGGTACCACAGGCTGCAATCGCGGCATTGTACGGAGCGGGGGTGGAAATCAATGTCGTTGTCGATAATGACGATGATGATGACGATGATGATAGTGTTAGTTGTTGTTGTTGTAGTAGATTCAAGGCAGCCTCTATTTGCTGACAACGACCACAAATGACAATGGCCAAAGATCGACAACGATCCGATCTGGGACAGTATTCTTCGACGATACGAATGGCTTGCTGATAATCTTTGGTTTTCCCACACAATTGCAAAGTAGCAAACAGTGCTTCTTCCCAATCCAACAAATTGCAACTGTTTTCATTGTTGCCATCAGGAGTAGTAGTAGTACGAAGAGAATAATAACGCAGCAATTCCACAGCCTCCGCCGGTGTCTTGCATTGTCGCTGGATTCGCAGAGAAAGAGCAGACGCTTGTTGGGCTATGGGAATATCAATGGTGTTGAGTAGTTTTTGTGCTTTGTTTGCTACGGCTGTTGATGCAGCTGCTACTGCAACTGCAACGTCCGCATCACAAGATGTCATGGTGGTACTGCGTGCAACCTTTGTACAAGTGATAATAATAGTGCTTGGACGGTGGCTCAACTTCTTGGTCACAGCAGGAACTACAAAGCTAGTCACTGTTGGAACCAGATCACTACTACTACGTATAAGAATCACCAAGAGCAGTACTAGTAGCAAGGAGTTTCTGTTTCGACTGGTCGTCTCGATTTGTTTCATATCGAGGAAGCTAAAAAATATGCAACGATCATACTACTAATCAGAAGCAGCAGTTCGGTAGGTTCTTATAATTATCTTGCTCGCTTTAATCGAATGAAATGGAATACTACTGTTGGATTCGTTTCTCTACAGAGTGTAGTGATGTGATATGTGATGAGTGAAACAAAGAAAAAATGGTTGGTGTTGTTTGAGTCAAAATAAATAATGTAATTGAAATGAATTTGCTTGTTTTAACAGTATCCACTTGTGAGCAAGTGATCGCACTTATATTTACGTGGACTGGGTACTAGTAATCTACTATTACTGAGAGTACGAGTATTTATTTTGAGTAGACTACGGTACAAGCTTCTCTTAGTAGCAGCGCTACTCTAGTTGTCTAGCTAGCAGAGGGCAAAGTATTCGTGTTGCCTGCATATTCGAGTAGTCTAGTCTACTGAGTTTTAAATATCAATAGCTGGTACGCAGTACCGTACAGAATAGAAAGCTAGCTAGCTCAGCCCTTGTAATTTGTTTCTGGTGTAGTTAGCACAATCCTAGTCGCCTATTGCCAGAGGACGATCGGTAATCTGCGCCGTTGACAGTTTTGGAGATGATGATTTTGGTAGGTGCAACAATAATCTTTATGGCATTCTTTACAAAGCAATCGAGCCGAGTGAAAGGCTTTCTGCGCTACCAGCAAGACGACAAAAATGGATCAAAGGCATTCTCTCGGTATGGACATGTACAACCTAACAAATGCAACCGGTAAAGAAAAACTGGCAAAGAAAAATGTTCGATGTTTACAATGTAAGATATCTTTCGATCGAATTTTGGCTATTGTTGTTTCCAATCATGCCCACTTCCTAAAAAAGCCCACGAGAAGATGTGCTCACTTATAGATCCATTACAGTGAAATCTTTCAAGCAAACAAACAAAAGTCAGACAACTCAAACGTTTACTCGTCGTTGTCCTCCTCCTCCTCTTCCTCCTCGTCTTCATCATCATCATCATCATCTTCCTTGCAGCTGACCGACTTGAGGGTAAATTTATCCCAGGACTCTTCCAAAGAAGATTCACCAGATACTTGCAACAGCGGCGCAAACTTGGGCAAGGCCCCTTCTTCTTCTTCCTCCTCCTCTTCTTCCTCATCACCACCCTAATAAATCACACATTACATTTGAGCAACACGGTCTATTCATCGATAGCTGTAAAGTAAACAAATCAACGCACACACAAGCGAGCTGCTTACCTCATCATCACCGCCCTCGTCTGACGCCTCAGATGCCGGGGCTTCTTCCTCGTCTTCCTCATCGGGTGCTGGTTCGTCTCCTCCAGTCTCTTCCTCGGGTTCTGGCGCGGGTTCGTCTTCTTCTTCCTCCTCGTCAGCGGGAGCCTCTTCTTCTTCTTCTGGCTCCTCCTCCTCCTCTTCATCATCGTCCGCAGCGGCCGGTTTGTTCTTATTCTTAGAAGCCATTCGAGCTTCCTTGGCGGCTTGTACGGCCTTGATGTGAAGATCAGGCTCTTTAGCTAGACCCAATTCAATCAACCACTCTTGATCGAGAGCAGGCCAAATGAACCAAGCGCCACCAACGGCAAGTGGAAAGGCCCACATGCCCAAATGTTGGGGGTTCATTTTGACCAACTGGGAGGATCCCGGCATTTTTCGAAAGGCGCTTCTAAAAAATTGAGACGCCATAATGTTCGCTTTGTTGATGAAACCAGATAATCTAACTTGTGCCCACAAATACGCGTAATATTATGTGGAATGTGGAAGAAAGGTTAACAAGAGGACAAACGAAAGTAGTTGAGATGTTGTTGCGAACCTGGAACTATTAACAATAACATAGATACTACAACTGCCGATGCGAGGACGTACGAAAGACAGACTATGACGTCATAACACAATTTTTTCTAGAGTAAGGGTTAAATTCACATAACAGGACTACGTAGTACTGTGCCTCGTGGGGTTTGAATGAAAAAACTACTCTACCTGGTACTGTACTTCGCGGAATCAACAAAGGACCACATCGCATTATTTGCTTGCGAATTCTTCTCTCTCGCGTTCTAACGCAATATTAGGATAAACAAGCGGGAAAACCAGATTTTCAAGACTTTGAAACCACTCTGCGATTGTGTGGATACTACGAGAGGAAAAGCTTTTGTTTGTCTATGGTCTATGGCCAGGAGATGGCCCCAAAGTCCCTCCTATGTTATTTTACGAGATTATAATCGATTTCTATTCTTACTATCTTTGGTGAAGCCCATCTACTGAATGTTAGACGGACGGCCTGTTCTGTGTACGGCTATCAATAAGACGACATGATCTTCTGCAAAACTGCCAGAAGAAAAACCAAGGCAATGGCGAAACTGCTGTCAGACGTCACTCCTTTTTCTCTTTTAAAATTGGAACAAGCAAGTGGCTTCCCTCCTTTCCCTTCAAAATGATCCGCTGCTTGGACAACTTATGCTCCACAGCCAGGTGGAAGGAATCACTCGTATTGAAGTGCCGACCGTACTTGGGAAAGGCAGCCGAACAAATTTGTATGCGCATTCGATCACCTGCAGCGAATCGATTCAAAACCGGGGATAGTTCAATCGCAATCCTTGATTCTACGTTTGGTTCGAGATCAAATCGACGAATAATTCCATCGGCAATATTCTCGCTAACGCCGTCAGGTGTTACATGGCATGCTCTTGCAACGTAGTCTGTACCCTCCACATTCGACACGACATGCAGGACAGCCTTGATTTGACCGGCGATGGTAGTTGGCTCTGCAAAAGGCTTTGATGTGAACGCTAGTACGTCGTCCCTGTTTTCCACTTTATTCTGAGCCATCCGACCACAATTTACAGGATTGAATGTGCTTCCACCAATCTGAGGGGTTGGATCTGTAGGATCATAAACGTATTCGACTTCACTCTCCTCAATTTCAAGTTGTTCATACTCAGGTACATGCTTTAATGTCAACGCATTTTTCTCTCCGACGGCCAGCGCATACCGTTGAGTAGAAATGTTTGTTGGTGGCCAAGTATCGAATTGACGCCATCCGTTTTCGTGTCCCAGCTCAAAAGCTTCGACTGGCGGCAGTTTCTTGGCACATGGATCATTCAAAAGATGAAGATCGAAAAAGTCAAACAAAGATCGAAACAGTTTGGGCTGCATGGCAAACACACACCAGTGGGTAAATGGTCCCACCACGAGTCGACAATCATTGGACAATTGTCTCAAATCTTGATAATCAAAAAGCTGTTCGGCGCAAAAGAAATCGTACCAGCCACCCAATAGCAAGACGGGTGGGACCTTATCTTTATCCAATTGAGAGAAATCGACAAACTTTTTCTTGCCCTCCCAAAAGTCTTCGGTTCCCAGTGGGTTGGAAAAGCCATCATGAAACCATTCCAGAGGTTCGGAGAGGTCGGGACACAAGAATTTGGTGTCGACTTCTTTTAGAGGTGCATGCATGTAGGCATCTCGCAAGCTTTTTCCAGTTCCTCGAAAAAAGGTAAATATGGCTTCTAACATTCCGTAGGGTTTGTTCATGAGATGGATGACCAAATAACTCCAGCGAAATAATAGTTCGACATGTGCAGCACCAGCTGTATTGTTGTGACGACCACCCACAAACATGACGTGATGCAAATCAGTCGCGGCCAGAATGGGCGCGACTGCCTTGAGAGCAGGAACTTGTTCTCTCATGGCTGCCCACGATGCGAGCCCTAGGTAGCTAACGCCGGTGATGCCTACCTTTCCATTGCACCAAGGTTGTTGAGCCAGCCACTCGATCGTAGCTGCTCCATCTTGAGCTTCGTGCAACATGGGGAAAAAATCTCCCGTGGAACCAAACCGTCCTCTCGTATCTTGTGCGACAAAATGATAGCCTCGTTCGGCAAATCGAGCACCCCAGGGTGCCAAGGAGCCTCGATCGTAGGGCGTACGTACCAGTACGACCGGTCGAGGAGAATCATCGTACTCGTATTGACATTTGCTGTTGTTGTCGTTGTTATTATTTTCGCCGTTCTTAGCGACGAGAGGAGAATACAAGGTTGCCGATGTAACTTCCCCGTCCCGAAGAGGAATGGAAAGGTGCCGACCACTACCTTGTTGAGGTCGTTGATAGGAAGAAATGCGATATTCGGGCGGTCGGATGCCCAAGATTTTGGCCTCCATATTACGAATGGTTTCATGAATCTTGTCAATCAGCGAGCCAAAAATAGGATCATTTTGTCCTTTCCCTCCCGTAGTTATCAGTAGGGACAATATCTGGAGTGGTCCCGAACGAAGTAAAACCAAGAAGATTTGGCAGCATCGAAGTCTATGAATGTCTAGGTAACGTCGAACATAGTTTTTGTTAGGAGAAGAAGAAGGCGTTGGTTTCGCTGTCTTGTACAAGGGCCGGAGAAAGTAAAGGTGAAGTAACAAAGCATATAACAATGATTGTACAACAAGGACCAAGCCCAGCCACACGAGCGACAGTCGTATGCTACCACTACCGTCGAAAGAAGAATCGGTAAGGGCTGGCAAAATTTGTTTTAGGACAAGAAACGAGGGTCCGAACAGAGCCAATAGTGGAGGCAAACACAAGACAACCAAAAGAATGGTTATTAGGAGCGCCTTGCTTAAAGACTCCAGAAAAGATGGCTGTGGCGGAGGTGACGGTAGAGAAGAAGGCTTCATGGGGTGATACGGTTTTGTACTGATTGGATTGTATTGGTGGCGGAGAGCGAGTGCGTGTAATTATTATTTATTCTGTGGAGGATGACAAAGGATATCAGCGGATCTTAACATCATTATTAACTGGTTCTCTGGAGACTTAAGGTCGGGGTTTCCCTTCTTCCGGTGATTTTCGGAGGAATGAGTGTGTTTGAATTATTTCGATGCGACCATAAAAAATAATAATACTACTACTACTAGGTCTACAGTAGTAGGTCTAGTAGTCTACTAGTAGTAAGGTTCAACACGACTAACGCCTCAATAAGAGAGTTGCCAAGCACGTACGTACAACAAACCTTCCGTTTGAATTTACTCGTACCCCCACAAAAAAGATAATAAAACATCAGCGCACTACCATTCCCACAAAATAGAAAATAAACTACTACAAGTATGAAAAGAAGAAATTCTACTACAATGATGATGTCCTGCTCAAGGAATAACATCGACGACGACGACGACGAAGAGGATACCTACAGTACTTCCTTGTACGCTCGACGTAATTCTCTCATGGTGGCCAATCCTACCGTTCCTTGCATCGCTCCTACTCCTACTACCCAGTGTGATCGTCAAAGGTGTCGTCATCATCGTCGCCGTCATTCCATGTCGACTGCGGAAGAGAGACAAAGTGTCACCGCCAAACAACGAATGCAGGTCTTATTTCATATTCGAGGCACAGCAGAGGCGAGGACAACACGAGAGAGTATTACTACAAAGCAACAGCAGCAGAAGAAGAGACAACCGGCAAGTCAATATACGTACTACCAAGAACCAGCCGAGTGCGACAATCGACGCAATCCCATTCAGTCCATGTTCCACAATATCCGTCGTCGTGTTCGTCATTCCAATAGTGCCCGTCAAACGGCCAAAAATGAATTGTGTGTGTCGGCAGCCCTGGCACGAGGAATGTTGGATTTTCAGTAGTAGCGAAAACTAAGTTTTTTAAAAATGAGTACACTACTTCCCCTGTTTAATATTAATTATCTCCCTTTCTATGTTGGATTGCAATGGTCGCCTCCAGATTTCGATAGTAGTTCTAGGCGGTCACTGCCTGTATTGCACCCTTGTTCCTGTTGTAAGATCCAGCCTCGAGCAATTTCTTCAATTCTGCTTGAAGCCTTTCGGCTTGACAGGGAAATGGTTTGAGCATAAAGGCATCTGCTCCACATTCTAGGAATTCATCCTTCATATCATTGGCACTTAGACCACATACAGTCGACGTGACGCCTTTTTGTCGAAGGGCTCTAACTGTTTCAGAACCCAGCATTTGCTTTTCCACGCTTGCCATGTACTGATCGAGAAAAATCAGGTCGTACATGTTAGTCTCCGTCATGGTAAGAGCTGTTTCGCCATTGGATGCCTCATCAATACGCCAGTTAGGAGCGGCTTTCTTCAGGGTCCTCTTGAACAACTTTCGTAGGATAAAGTCATCATCGACAAACAACACGGACGCGTATGCGGGTAGCAGTGGTTGATCACTGGTATCTACAGCCAGGTTCTCGAAAAAATTGGGGACCGCCCAATCTTTTGACAAGCTTTCATCATTATCGACACCAGTGCAAATCGACACAACAGATGTATTCATACTCCCCCTACGACTATCGCCGTACTGCGATCGGTCAGGTGGACGATGGAGGTCCAAAACAAAGCGTGTACCGGGACACTCCGAACTAAGTCCACTGTTGTAAGTGGCATCATAGTGCAGATCTGCCACCATGAGCTCACTCAAATTCTTGCAGACATGCAGGCCCAGTCCAGTTCCCTGTGCAAGTAAATCGAAACTCTCCTGGAACTTGTCAAACAAATGCTCTTGTTGTTCCGGGCGGATGCCTGGACCTGAATCCTCCACAAACAGCCGCACACTGCTGTCAAACTCTGTCACTTCAGCGCGAAGCCGAATGAAGCCTTTCGTCACAAACTTGGTGGAGTTAATGGCAAGATTAAGAATGATCTGCTTGACGCGCAATCGATCCACAACGACAACCAATTGTTCTGGACATTCAATCAGAATCTTGGCTTTGTCCTGCTTTACACACAGGATTGCTTTAACAGGTTCAAAGATGTCTTTCAATACATCGGTTGGTGCCTCTTCCAGTTTCATCTTTTTGCTAGCGGTCCGATGGATATCTAGCATGTCGAGCTACACAGTTGCAGATACAAAAAAAGGATTAAAAAGTAGCGCGAAAGCAAGGATCTTTTCGAGAGACGCTGCAAATTGGAAAGAATACATGTGCTTACCAGAAGTGTATTAATGTACTGAAGCGATAAATCAATGATTTCAACATCGTTGAGCAGCGCTTGGCGCGTCTCTGCTTCGTTGACCTGCTCCTTTGCTGTGCTTTTCACAAAACTCACGGCAGCAATTGCAGAGGAAAGAGGGTTCCTTAAAAAGTAGAACAACCAACGTATCAATGTGAGAACAAGAAAAGAATTTGCACAAAAATGCGGGCATTTGCGACTCCACTCACCTGACTTCATGTGCAATAAAATCGTTCAAATGCATTTCACGCTTTGCTTGTAGTAGTGCGAGCTCGGCTTTTTCTTCTTCGCCGCGAGACCTGATTTCCGAGATTTTGGCAGCTCTTGCGAGATTTGCGCGAAAGGCAAATGCCAGGACAAAACAACCAACAATAATGACCACACCACCAAGAACGACAAACGCAATATCTTTTTTTGGTTGGGCCTCCTGGACAATGATACGCCAGGTATGATCCGCGGCTTGGATAGTAGTGGAATAACAATGGCTGGCTGATGGAATAGCGTTAATGGAAACGTCAACCATGACTTGAGTCTTTTGGTTTTGATGCTTTTCCTGTTCGCGGTCAAATATTTGTGAAGCTGCTAAAAAGATAGGCTGTCCGTTGTTGGTCTTGGTTCGTTTGGGGGTCTCGTCGTAAATGAAGACTTTGCTCTTCTGACTTAAAGTAGCCCTGGCGGCTTCCTCGATCAAATCAGGGACTCGAATGACAAGCTTAGCGATGGCGGGAGATGCTGCAAGGTCGCCCGGCAGAGTCGTCAGAAAACCCGGATGAAGGAGTTCAACGCCATAGACACCAGGTCGATTATCTTGAAAGAGCCTCACTCGAGGGCCAATTACAGGTTGAGATGTCTTTAACGCCGTGTCAATCTCGTTCTTTCGGTAGTAGTACAAATCCAGATCCACGGCCGCCTCGTTTTTTTCTAGTGGTTCCATGTAGTGAATAGGGAAATAAAACGGGCGTCTTGGGGACGGTACTAGTTCTTTCACTGTCGCATTTGGATACGTAATATAGTCTCGAATTCCCATGTACTTAAAATCTGGATTACGTGCTCTCATAAAGTCACGAGACTCATTTTCGAGCTTGTCCCGGAGTTCATCTGTAATCTTGGAAATATATTGTATGGCAATCATTTTTTTTCCGGTAGAATTGATGTGCTGGAAAAGGTGCTGGAACTTATTGCGTGAGCAAAAGCCTTGCTTCATGGAGATGGTATGAACTTCTTGTTCTTGACTTGCGATAATAGAAGCATTGGTGAGGCCTTCGATGATATGCTCCTCTACATCGTAAGGGTTGAAGTGACAAGATTCGTGAATCCAAAGTGCAAAGGTCTCGTATCCCGCCCAAGAGTGCTCTATACCGATTACAAATTGAGATGCTTCATGGAAAAAATCTTCCCGGCTCTGCTTGTTGACAGCATTAATTCCTACCATGAGGATCGAGGCGCCAGCAAATGCTCCAAACAGTAGAACGGCAAGGGTAAATGCCAATTTGAAGAGGTGGGAGCGAGATGTACTGGTCTGACCACTTACTAGTTTGGAGTCGCCAGACTTGGAACTCTGCCCCAGTGACACTAAGATTTTTCCTTTTTCAACATCTAACATGTGTAATTCGTTAGGATCAACTTCTTCGGAGGCTGTCATCCCGATTGATGGGCATTCATCGTTGACAAGCATCATTTTTTAATAGGTCGTTTGCGTCAAGTCAACTTGAGCTATAAATTCTATAAATAGTACTACAGTAATAGTACTAGTACTTCAATTTTTTCGGGGTCGTTTTTATAATTTATCTCTACTGGTTGGTACGTACCCTGGTACGTATCCTGTTAAAATTTACGGAGGAACGTGGATTGAAGAAGTCGGGGGATTATTGTGCACATGTCAGGCGGGCTTCTTTTTCATTAAAGTGTTCTGGTTGCCGTATCAGCTGGTGCTACTCTAGTAGTAGTAATAGTTACCTGGTACTAGATCCTACTATCACCAGTCAATAGCGGTACTAGTAGTAGTAGTACTGTACTAGTACTACTGCACTACCTGGTACCTGGTACAGTACTAGCTAGTACCTGGTTGGTTATAATTCAATGATTGCGAATTGAAAACGTATCTACCGGTTCCGTACGTTCTTTCTTGAATTTATGTGGCACCACTAACACTCGGAGTGCTAATAAGGGTACTACTACTATGACATCCAGTTTTTTTTACGGGTACTACCAGTCAATCAAAGAATACCTAGTACCGGTACCTGGTAAATAATGTTCGCGGCAACCACAACATGAGGATACGTACGGTACTACCGGTACTACTAGTACTTGAACCAGTACTACAAGTACTACGTACTGGTACTACTACACGCAAGTATCTACAGCTACTTAGTTGGTACTAGTAGTCTAGCAGGTTCCACAGTACCTGGTGCCAGGTACCTTCTAGACTAGTAGTAACTAGTAGTACATAGAGCATAGAGTAACTTCTACAACGAAGTCCTCTCTCCGTTCCTCCTGTTTGTATGCAGGTATGTTCGCAGTATTGCAGCAGATTCAGAGACAAGACTCTCATAGTTATTGTAGCTTTTTATCTATTTCATCGGCAACTCACGACCGGTTCGGTTTCCTTCATAGGAATTGTTAGGATTATTGATGAAGTTGAACTCTGTTGTGCGTTTCATTCCTCGTTTCGGGGAGTTCAGAGCCATGTTCGTTTCTTTCGTTTTGCATTTTGCCTCCAAAAAGTAGCTAGCTTCTGAAACAAAGGCGAGCGTCATTGCACACCTCGTCAGACACTGCGCTATGATTGCCGTTGGATAATGTTTTCCTGCAGCATATCAAGCAAATGCTGTGATACTCCCGCCATGGCCTTTGCAAGCTTTTTCATTGTTACTTTTTTAAAACAAACAGACATAACCATCTATAGCACTAGTTGACTTTTGAAGGATCTGCGTCATATACTTTTCTTCTTGAGCTCTGGTTTGTGGTTCTTGCCACGCAAAATTAGTTTGAAACAAGCCACTTTGTTTGCGCTCCGTGAGATTTTGAAACAAGCCACTTTATTATTCGCACTCCGCGAGAGACTGACTGAAAGCTTCATTTTTCGTGTATCTTCATTGAGAGAATTGCGAATTGAAATTTCTTTAAATGGTTCTTCAGCTTATTGAGACGTCGTCTGAGGCCGAGCTCGTTAACCAGCGCTTGCAGTGGGAGAAAGTCGATCACAACGTGGGTAGATACGTAGGTGAACATGGCAAAAACTAGCTGCTCACGCAAAGAGCATGGCTACCACATTAGTTGTCCTCTTACTTTATTGACTTGCATATGAATAGTAGGCGCCCGTGGGATGCTGCGGCCACTGCTTATAGATCGGGTCGGATTCTTCAAGGGTTGGATGAAGCTGGCCTGTTACGGAACAAAAATACTACTCTGTATTACAGTAGCTACTCGCTCGAGTAGCTAGTAGTACAGTAGGTCTCTACTACTACTACTACTAGTAGCTAGTAGTCCACCACTCCAAAAAATACGAATGATTAAAAAGAGTCTTAAAACTAAGGATTTCGTCGGTACCTGGGTACTGGGAGGTTCTACACGACTCGATGTGCATCATCATCAGTAGCTATTTTGTACTCATCATAGCTACTACTCTACTAGTAGCTCTACTAGTAGTAGTAGTAGTCTACTAGTACTAGTAGTAGCGTTGTCTACCTCGTAGTACAGTACTACCAGGGTAGCTAGTACTGTAGTTACCTGGTACCAGGTACTGGTAGCTCGTCTACTAGCTACTACTACTAGTAGTATGTGGCGTTGAAAACGCTACGGGATTGACACGGCACTCCGACGACGAATTTTTCAGCGGAAGCTTGCAGCCTGTGATGAACAATGAATATTACTCCCCGGAGTATGTAGCGGCCACAATTCACAGGTCACCATAACCAAGACTTCCTCTCATTTTCTGCAAACCATGTCAACGAAAGACGATTGTTCCGAGACCAGCCCTGGTGCTCCAGAGGCGGGTACTACTAAGGAAGAAGAGGCTGATAGTAGCGTTGGATCAACTTCCGTATTACCTTCACCAGGTACAATAGCACAAGAACCCGAGGAAACAGAGAATCCGCTACCAGAGAAAGTAGTGATGATGGACGAATTATCGTTTGTAGAAGCAATGGATGACTCTAGCGCTATAGATTCCAATGAAGAGAGCAAGCGCAATGATTCCTCCGTAGCCGCACAGTGGAAGAAGGCCCGGTGTGCCGCTACAGGTGGTCTGGTAACTGCATTGGGATTGGTCTTGATTCCAGCTCCGCTCCCCGTTGGTGCCATTGTGACGGCCTACGGAGTCTCTATCTTGGCACAGGAGTTTGAAGGAGTCAAAGAAGTATACGACAATACCAAAAAGTCACTGGAAGGTTCCCTAGAAAACTTGGCCGATTCGTTGCACGATAAGGACAGCGAGGAGGATGGAGTAGCACAGGAGGACAAAGAGAAAAAGCTATCTGTTCAGTGTAATAAAGTCGAATGTCGTTCAGAGGGGGAGGCCCAAGCCAATGAAACAACAGAGGCTAAGGCTGCTGTGAAGGAAGGTTCGACGGAAAAAGATACTACATCAGCTGAAACAACACCAATTTCCGAAGCAACACCAAACAACAATGACGACAGACACGAGTTGCAAGACACTCTTGGCCGCCAGGAGCAAACCTTCATGGAAGGAGCTGGCAAGGCATGGAAGCTGCATACACGCAATGTCAAACAGGTAACTCGCCGATTTATAAACAGTCAGGTTCTCCCAGCGTTGCGAAAAGACTCGAAGATGGAAGCAAGTACTTCTTCAGTCAGTTGCGAAGCTACGGAAACGGCCTCGATTATAGGCAATAGTAACGAGAACGACATAAATGTCCCTGATTCGACGACGAGTATTACTTCTTCTTCTGAGTCCTCGACAGATGACAGCGATGAGTATCTTCAAGACAATGGTGTGGTCATTGCTCCTGAAGCAGTTGCAGCCAGCTAACGCACCACGACCCACACCCGCTACCGAATTTCTCTCAATTTTTCCCGTTCAGCAACTCATGCCGGACAACAGAACCATTCATATAATCACAATAATGATAAATGAACAACAGAATAGACTTCTTGCTTTTAAAATAATAATATCAATAGCAATTAGCAATTGATCGAAGAATGGTCGAAAGCCAGACTGCCCAGTATCCTTCCACGTGTCTCTCTTCTTCACTCAAGGTATTACTACTAGCTACTACGTAGTAGGGTCTAGTACTACTAGTAGTCTCTCTAGCTCTAGTAGTAGCTCCATGTATTTTTTGCACAAAACCAATGCGGTGCACATCCTCCCCGAAGCCCGACGATAGATATCTCCATGATTAATACAGTATTTTTTATTTTTACTTGATGCCCCGGCTGCATCCGCCATCAGCTTAATCTACCAGAGAGAAACAAAAGCAAAAGTAGCAGGATGAAGTCAGCATTATTCGTCCCGTCGACTCTGTTGTTGTGGGTAGGTCTGCATGTAATGATCTTGTCCTTTTCTTGGACGGCATCTGTAGTAGTGGCAGTACATGCCAACTCGGTGGACCCTGCCGTTGATTCATATCATTTTCATCACCAGCAACCTACCTCACGTCAACCGTACACGAGTTCAAATCAGGCTGCTACTGTACTGCAAGTGCCACGGGGTGGAGCTTGGTATTTTGGTAAAAAGACGGCAGCTCGCAAATACCGTGAACTCTTGGAGGAGCAAGTGAAAACGTTGGACAAGCAGCTGCGCCAATCACAAGATGAACTCGCCTTATTGCGTCGCCAGCTCAAAACATCCCAGAGTCTCTTGCATCGTAATCGAGTTCCTTCCAAGAGCAGCAGCGATGTACAAACTGCCAAACTGCAAGCCCTGGCGGAAAATCATGATTTGAAAAATCGCATCCAATCCTTAACCAGAGAAGTAGATGCCTTGTCCAAGATGAGAGACGATTTACAGACCATTATTGACAATCAGCACAAGAAAATGGTAGAATTGGAAGAACGAATGAAGCAGCAGGCAACCGAATCATCGGCATTGACGGCGAGGCACGAAAAGGCCATGGAACAGCTCAAGCGAGATATTGAAAGCAAGTACCAAAAGCAATTGGCAGATTTGACCGCTTTAATGAACAAACGCGTCCAAGAGGCCCAGGAAAGTGCCCGACAACAGGCCCTCAAGGAAGTATCGTTTAAGGTACAGCAAGCAACAGCGGCCGAGCGAGCAAGGGGCGAAAAATTGTTGGACGACGAACGAAAGAAATCCGAGGCGGCCGTCGAACGAGAAAAGGTCAAAATGAGAAAACTGGCCAAAGCTTTGTTTGAGCGGGAAAAGAAATTGAATACCCTCGACAAGGATCTGACAGATTCTAGTACTATCAAGGCGTCAGCATCGCCCATGGCTTCCGGAAAGACCAGCGGTACCTACAAGGTTGATACCATACGCAAGTATTGATGAATTTTAGATCATCTTGTTGCTATAAAGAGATACACGTGTACATTGTTTGTGCCTTTGAATATTCTTTGCGAACAAGGCTGTCAAGCATTCGTCGTTACCGTCATGATTTTTATTTATTTATTGGTACTGTACATAGTACGTAGTACGTAGTATTGAAAGCTGGATAACACCTGCAATCCTTGCATTTAGACAGCAAATGGACAGCTTACTTGTGCTGTCACCAGGTTGTTAGAGGCCTATTATTATTTCTACTTGGTCGATCATAGGTGTTCATAGTATCAAGGCAAAGCTAGCAACCGAGAGAATCGACTGATGACAAATTCTCGGGAAGAGACTTAAAAAAAATTAAAATGAACCATAGTCTCTCGCTAAGCCCAAACCTTAATAAACAGTAGAGTAGCATTATTAGCTACTGGTACTGTACCTGATATCGGACGACGGACGACGATGACAGAGTGCAAAACAGTCCAGGGGGACTGTCAGCCCTATTCCTCCAAAACGGAGGATAGTCTAGATAACTCTTACTTAGCATGGTTCCTAGGTGTCCATGGCCCACTGGTTAAGGATTG
>Ga0100392_1002614_pt1 | contig 16639 bp, 16 predicted proteins | sample CryGeymeta201516_FD_81548 | JGI IMG/M metagenome (GOLD analysis project Ga0100392, IMG submission 81548) | Groundwater microbial communities from Crystal Geyser aquifers in Utah, USA - Crystal Geyser metaG 2015-16 | ecosystem: Environmental > Aquatic > Deep subsurface > Groundwater | place: USA... | reverse complement strand
TAAGATATGGCGAATGCTTGAGAAATACGTTGATGTGGCGAGGGCTTTGAAAAATGGGTTCATTCAGCGTAATTTGAAAATTTTTCGGGCACCCTGCAGTCGTTGCTTGCGAAGCGGCGAGACATTGCAGGGTCGAAAAACCTGATGAAGATTAAGCTTCGCTCTCCTGAGCGCTAATGAACCTATTTTTCAAAGCCCTCAGATCAGCCTCTTTAAAAAGGTTATCACGTTATTTCAACGTTAACAGCCACATTGTCTGTCCCGTGGATCTTTTGCAACATGGTCCTGATCGGGCTTGGACCTAATGCCCTTATTTTTTCATCCATTTCTCTGGCCACCTGTGAAAACCGCGGGCCATCAGAGGCGGCAATATTATACATCTCCAAACGCCCTCCGTCTATGCCTATCATATCGAGTATTTCTTTGGTGTATTGCACCCTTTTTTTGGCCCTCAGATTGCCTGTAGAGTAATGGCACTCGCCTTCCAGACATCCCACTACATACACTCCGTCCGCTCCCTTTTGAAAGGCCTCCATCAGGTGAATGACATCCACCCTGCCGGTGCACGGCACTTGAATAATCCTGATGCTGTCAGGATAGGACAAACGCATCGAACCTGCCAGGTCCGCAGCTTCATATCCTCAATATATGCAGCAAAAAGCCACAATAACCGGGTTGAATTCCGTCATTTGCTATATTACCTCCAGCAATCCATCAATCTGCGCCAAAATCTGATTATCCTCAAAATGGTAAAGAGTAATCGCCTTTGGCAGGCATTCAGCGGCGCATATGCCGCACCCATGACATTTGGAGATATCAATCTCCGAAACGCCCTTCTCATTAATAAACGGCACCTCGTAAGGACATGCCCTTACACAGGCCTGGCATGCGGCGCAGCGATCCGGATTTACCTTTGCCACAACGCCGCCCACCTCCATATAATTCTTGGCCAGCAGGCTGCAGGCCTTTGAAGAGGCGGCCAGGGCCTGGCCAATGGTTTCGTCAATTCTTTTCGGAGAATGAGCTGTGCCGCAGATAAAAATGCCGTCGGTCTGGGTGTCCACGGGACGTAATTTTACATGGGCCTCTAAAAAGAAACGGTCGCTTGTCAGCGGCGCCTTCAGCATATTGGAAAGCTTTTCTGTGTCGCCCGCAACAATTCCTGCGCTTAAAATTAACTGATCAGGAATTATCGTCACATCCCTGCCCAATGTAATATCCCTGAAACTTACGTGGATACTGCCATCAACCTCCTCTACCCTGGGCTCCTCATGTTCCCTGAACAGCATAAAATGGACTCCAAGCTCCCTTGCCTTTCTATAATAATCTTCAGCAAAACCGTAAGTCCTTATGTCCCTGTAAAGGATATATATATTATTGTTCGGGTTAATCTCTTTTAAGGCAATGGCATTTTTTACAGCCTGCTGACAGCAAACACGGCTGCAATTCGGATTTTCGGCATTCCTCGAGCCGACGCACTGGATCATCGCGATCGAGCGCCATCCTTTAGCAACATCTCTTTCCTTCAGGAGGATGTCCTCCAGCTCGACCTGCGTTTTAACAGAGTCATTCTGGCCGTATAAATATTCCTTAGGCTTGTATTCTCTCGCGCCCGTAGCGACAATCAGCGCCCCATGCGCAACCTCCCGCTGATACATCGCAGGGCCTACATTCAGCGATGTCTTGAAATTACCCTTTGTGCCGGAAAAGTCGGCGAGAAGCGCTTCTTTAAGGATCTGAATCCTGTCGTTATGGGTTACCTCTTCTATCAGGTTTTCCAGATATTTCTGGACGTCGTCGCCAGCCAGGGTTCTATGGATCTTACGCGCCATTCCCCCCAATTCCTTCTCGGCCTCGACGAGGACGACATCAAAGCCCTGCCTGGAAATATTCAACGCCGCCGTCATGCCTGCCACACCGCCGCCGAGGATAAGGGCCCTTTTTATCACCGGGAGTCTTTGCCGGGAAAGAGGCGAAAGTTTTGCGGCCCGGTACACCGCCATCTTAACCAGATCCTTTGCCTTCCGGGTTGCGCCCTCCTTGTCGGACTGATGAACCCAGGAATCCTGATCCCTGATGTTTGCCATACTGAAAAGATAGGGATTCAGACCCGCCTCGCGTATCGTATCCTGAAACAGCGACTCGTGCGTTCTTGTCGAGCAGGATGCTACAACCACCCTGTTTAACTTGTGTTCTTTTATCCTTTCCTTTATCTTGACCTGCGTATCCTGTGAACAGGTAAACAGATTTTCTTCCGCCCAGACGACATTCGGCAGCAAAGAGGCATACTTCGTTACGTCAGGAACATTCACAACACCGGCAATATTCGTCCCGCAATGGCATACAAACACCCCTATGCGAGGCTCCTGCCCGATAACGTCTATCTCCTCAGGATACTCCTTCTCTTTTGTAAGGGTGAATCTTGCACCGGACAAAAGGCTCGAGGCTTTGGCCGCCGCGGCGCTTGCCTGCGTGACCGTCTCAGGAATATCTTTTGGTCCCTGAAAGACTCCGCAGACATAGATCCCGGGTCTTGTCGTTGCAACAGGGTCAAAGTAGCCGGTTTCGACAAAATGGTAATGGTTCAATTCTACGCCGATATTCTTCGCAAGCTCGATGGATTCCTTCGGCATGTCAAGCCCAACGGACAACACAACCATGCTGAAGTCCTCCTGGGCGAGCCTTCCTTCCTCGTCAACGTACCGTATTTTAAGGTCTCCTTCTTCATCCCCAGGCAAAACCGCGTTCACCCTCGATTTTATATACCTGACACCCATCTCATCCCTTAAGCGGTTGAAAAACTTCTCAAAATCCTTCCCATAGGTCCTTATATCTATATAAAAAACGGCTGTGTCGAGTTTAACGGCGCTATGCTCCTTGGCGACCATGGATTGTTTTACCGCATAGGTGCAGCAGACGCCGGAACAATAGCCTTTATCACTCGAATGGACGTTCCGGGAGCCGACGCACTGTATCCAGGCAATCTTGCGGGGCTCTTTTTGATCGGACGGGCGGACGAGGTGTCCCTGATACGGTCCGGTTGCGCTTAATATTCTTTCAAATTCGAGACTCGTAACAACATTGGGAGATTTCTTGTAACCGTAGGTATCGTTGAGCGCAGGGTCATATGGCTGAAATCCTGTGGCAAGAATAACCGCCCCGACATTCAAGGTTATCTGTTTTTCCGTCTGCGTGAAATCAACGGCGCCTGCCGGACAAAACCTCTCACAGAGCCTGCATTTCCCCTTTTCAAAATAGATGCAGCGATCGGGATCAATAAGGTACTTTAACGGCACGGCCTGGGGATAGCGGATGTGGGCCGCCTTTCTGGTGGCAAGTCCGGCATTGTAGTCGTCGGGAACTTTCGTCGGGCATTTTTCAGTGCAGGTTCCGCACGCAATGCATTTATCGAGATCTATATACCGTGGCTTCTGATTGACCAGAACCTCGAAATTCCCCGCCTCGCCGGAAACGGCCTTGATCTCGGAGAGCGTCAGTATGTCAATATTCAGATTCTTCCCGCATTCCACAAGCTTCGGGGACATGATGCACATCGAACAGTCGTTGGTCGGAAATGTCTTATCCAATTGAGACATCCTTCCCCCGATGCTGGAGGATTTCTCGACCAGATAAACATAGAAGCCGGACTCCGCCAGATCAATGGCCGCCTGTATGCCTCCAATACCGCCCCCTGCTACAACAACCGCGCCTGTTTTGTCCTTTGCCATAAATTCCCTATGTTAGAACCCTGTAAATAAAATTATATGCTTGAAAGAAATTCCTCTATCTTGCTTATATCTACACGATTATTCGCCAATCCGAGGGCTTTTGAGTCTATGCCCAGGCTTAATCCGAGAAGCTGCGTATAAAGAATAGCAGGGAGGGCATGAATTCCATCATGACCGGAGCTGATAATCATCTGCTGGACATTGTCAAATTGCATATGACAGTATGTGCATGAATCGCAGAGGTAGTCGGCGCCCGATTCACTGGCGTTTACAATCTTCTTCTTCGTTAAATCCATGGACAGCTCATCATTTATTCCCAATAACGGGGCGCCGCAACAATCAAGTCGAGATTGCCAATAGATGCTCTTCGCTCCTGTAACCTCTACAAGCTTGTCAAATAACTCAGGGTTTACCGGGTCATCAAACATCACAACGTCGCTTGGCCTTAAGGCATGACACCCATAGTGGGTTGCAATCTTAATGTCCTTATATTTCCTGACAACCTTTTCTTTTATGACATCTAAACCTACATCATGGTACAGAACAGTCAGGATATGTTTAACTTCCGTTTTACCCTGATATTCAAGGCCCTCCTTCGCAAGTATGGCATTGATCTCTTCCTTAAGGGCATTGCTTTCCTTAAGTCTATGCTCAGCCTCCTTAAACATGCCAAAGCCGCACATGCAGAGAACAACAATGTTTAATCCCTGCTTTTCCGCCAGGGCCATATTGCGCGCAGCGGAAAGAACGGATGCCTTGTAGTCAATATTTCTCAACGGATAACCGCAACAGTTGAATTCCTTTATATCAATTATGTCAATCCCGATCTTTCTAAACACTGCCCTTGATGACAGTTCATATTGCTTGACTCTGGCAGGAATGTTGCAACCTAAAAACAATGCAAATCTCATAATAGTTTTTCCTGATTCTGATTGATTAAACTGCTTTGGCTTTTACACTTTGTATGGCCAGGTTCTTTAATTCAAAGAGCACCTCTGTCACCTTCACCCCCTGGGGACACTGCTCCTGACACTGATAACAGGTAACACAATCCCAGAGCATATTTGACCCAAGGGCAAGGTCCTTTAGTCCCAAGCCAAGAGAATACATGATTTGATGAGGCAAAAGCCCTAATGTCTCTTTTGGATTTTCATAGTTTGCAACCACTGGGCATACATTCGTGCATGTCTGACAACCAAAACAATCCTTAAAGGCGCTTGCCTGAAAGGACAGGGATTTATCTTGAAATTCGCTGTCATACGCCGGGATAGTTATCACTTCAGTCTGATCTTTTATCAGATCATATCCTGCAGTTATTGTGTTTCTTGCCCGAACTAAAGGTTTGGTGTAGTCTTCCTCAGGGATGGTATCCCGCATGAGTCCCCTGTAATACGATAACGGCGAGAGTAACGAAAATTCAGGATAGTCCTTCTTAAACATGCTCTCCCTCATGCTGAACCATAAATCCTCTAAATTGATACCCGCTGGGCAAACGTCGGTGCACCTATGGCAATTCGTGCAGATGGAAGAACCTTCCAGAATGCGCGCAAAATTTTCCCCGCTTTCCTTTCCCGCTGCAACCTTCCTCAACGATCGGATCTTTTCGGATGGAAGGATATTGGCGTTTTCGAATGTCTCATAGGAAATGGCGACAGAGCATCTCGCGGTGCATTGGCCGCAGTGGGTGCAGGCGTCAAATTCAACGGCCTGTCTTGTTTCAACATTGGCCGCCTCAGAGACTTGTCTGTCCATGACACTGTTTGCCAGGATGCTTACCGGGGTGACAAAGATATGGAAGAATTTTGAAAAGGGAAGATAGGCAAGCCCGATAAAACAGGCAAGAAAATGTATATACCAGAGAAACGTATGAACGCCCGCTCTGTCGAGCGCAACGGCAATCCCCTTTACCAGGCGGGCCGCTGAATACCCCATGAATGCCCACCGGGGTCTGGAATGACATGTCACACAGCTCGTCTCGTGAATTTCCCTGCCCTTTTTCAGCAATTCCTGGTCAAATGGCCCTTTTACATCCGGAGAAACAACGCCGAAATTCTCTACCCAGAATGCGGTGAGGGGTTTTATTTCCCCGGCATCTTCCATACCTGAATATTGCTCAACCATACTTTCATATATCGAGTATGATCCGATCTTTGCCCCCTCTAAAAAAACGCCGGAGAGCATGATAATGGCCAGCAGTATTATAGCGTAGTGATCCATCGCGTTTGTTTTAAGTCGAGGCGCCTTAAGTATAAACCTTCTGTAAATAACCAAACAGACGCCTACTATGACAAAAAGGCCGAAAAGATCCCGCAAAAACATAAACGGATTTATTGTGGGCGAGTAATCAGGAAAGATTCTGGATGTGATTAACGAATCAAGGGCGTGCATAACGAGAAGCAGCATAAAAGACCAATAGATGAGTATATGGGCCAGCCACCTTAAAAAATCCTCCCGCATGACCTTTCTCTGAATAATTACATCCAGGAAAAATACCTTGAGGAGAATCAGGATTCTGCCGCTGAAAATAGCGGCAATGACGCCCTTTAAGGCCATCAGAAATCTTGTGGAGACCTTTTTTGATTCCACACTAATCGTGAGAGAAAACCAGGTGCTTACCTTATAGATTAAGCCAATGATAAAAATGGCCAAGGCGAGATAAAGGCTTATAGAGTAAAACATAGGCTCGTAATCCCTTGATAGTTTTTCGCGTTTAAATTCCAGGAAAGAAGTGCTAAAGCTTTGCCGCATCCAAAATGGCGGGAAGCCTGTTTTCCCATAAAAACCCCTGTTCTTGCCATCTCTGCCATCGTCTCTTCCCTTTCAGGTTGCCTTTTCCAGCTTCACCGCGCAGATCTTGTATTCAGGTATCTTTACCACCGGATCGAGGGCAGGGTTCGTGAGCACGTTTGCAGCTGTTTCCGCGAAGTGAAAGGGAACAAAGACGGGGCCGCTCTGCACAATCGGCGTAATCCTCGCCTCTACCTCGATTGCGCCCCGGCGCGAGCGCAACCGTATCATCTGCCCAGCCTTTATCTTAAGTTTCTTCGCATCCAACGGATGGATCTGCACATAGCAACGGTTGATCTGTGCCGTTAATGACTTGGACCGGCGGGTCATGCTCCCCGTATGGAAATGGAAACCGTCTCGTCCCGTTATCAGAATAAAGGGGTACTCCTCGTCGGGCAGTTCTGCCGGCGCCTTGTAGGCTACGGGTTTGAACGTGCCCAACCCCTTCGAAAACCTGTCCTTGTGCAGGAAGACTGTCGAGGGGGCATCTTTAGTTGGGCAGGGCCACTGGATGCCGTTTTCCGCGATCCTCTCGTAACTTATGCCCGCGTAAAGGGGAACGAGCGATGCGATCTCAGCGAAGATCTCTGATGGGGATGCGAAGTCAAAACCGCCAGCGCCCATCGCATGGGCCACATCACAGATGATCTGCCAGCCCGGCCGGGTGTCCCCGATGGGCTCGATGGCCTTGCGAATCCTCTGGACCCTTCTGTCCGTTGTGACGAACGTGCCGTCTCTTTCGGCGAAGCTGACCGCAGGAAGCACCACGTGGGCAAGGGCGACGGTTTCCGTCGGAAAGATATCCTGAACGATGAGCAGTTCGAGCGCTTCAAGGGCTTTTTTTACGTGTTGAATGTCGGGATCGCTTACCGCGGGGTTTTCACCCATGACATAGAGCGCCTTTATTCCTCCCGTTCCGATGGCGCCCATTATTTCCATAAGTGTCAGGCCGGGTTTCCGCGGCAGGGTGACACCCCATGCAGCCTCAAATTTGGACACAACGGCATCGTCTGCAAGCGATTGGTAGCCGGGCAGTACGTTCGGGATGGCCGCCATATCGGTGGATCCCTGGACGTTGTTCTGCCCCCGCAGCGGATTGACGCCGGAGGCCCATTTGCCGATATGGCCTGTTGCCATGGAAAGGTTGGCCAGACTGAGCACGTTGTCAACCCCGACGGTGTGTTGCGTAATGCCCATGCAATAAACGATCGAACTCTGCTTGGTCTTGGCAAACATCTCTGCCGCCTGACGTAGTTGCGCTTCCGGAACACCCGTTATCTCCGCAACCCGGGCGGGCGGATACTCCTCGAGAAGCGTTTTTAATTCAGCGAATCCCTCTGTTCGTTCCTCGACAAATTGCTTGTCGTACCATCCTTCCTTGATGATGATGTGGAGCAGGCCGTTAATTATCGCCACGTCCGTACCCGATTTCTCCGCCAGGTAGAGGTCAGCGTAGGAGGCAATGTGGGTCTTACGGGGATCGATCACGATGATCTTGGCCCCCTTCTCCTTGGCCCGGAAAATATGCATGGCAACAATTGGATGGGACGCTGTCGTATTGGAGCCGATGATCATAATGCAGGCCGCGTCCTCCAACTCTTCAACCGAGTTCGTCATGGCGCCACTTCCAAATGCGGCGGCAAGACCTGCCACCGTGGGAGAGTGTCAGAGGCGGGCGCAATGGTCGATGTTGTTCGTGCCGATGACCGCCCGTGTGAATTTTTGGAGGAGATAGTTCTCCTCGTTCGTACATTTTGCCGAGCTTAAAGCGGCGAAACTGTCGGGGCCGTGCGTCTGTGTGATGGCCTTGAGCTTGGATGCGATAAAGGAGAGCGCCTCATCCCATTCTACCTCTTCCAATCGCCCGTCTTTCCTTAAAAGCGGTTTCTTCAGACGCTCAGGGCTGTGCACGAATTCATGGGCCGACCAGCCTTTAATGCAGAGCTTTCCCTGGTTGATGGAGTTCGTCTTGCACGGGAGAACCCCTACAAGTCGGCCATTCATAACCTCAAGCAACATTCCGCAGCCGGTTCCGCAATACGGGCAGGTTGTGTAAACGGTATGGTAATTGATCATAAAGCCTTAATGGCCCTCCTGTTTCCCGAATTCTCCATCGCCGAGATACTGCAGCGGTCCCTTGCCCTCTTTCGTGATGCCGGGCGTAAAACCAAATTGTGTAGTCACCACGTTCCTCATTTTCTTGTAAAGGGTTCTGAGCGGTATCCCCGCAGGACATGCCTCTTCGCAGAGTCCGCAATCAACGCAACGTTCGGCCATGTGGAAGGCCCGGACGAGATGGAAGATGGGCACCTCCGGCGGAATGTTCCCCGTTTTAATCAAGTCGTTATCTTCGAGTACGCAGTCTGGGCAGAAGCACATGGGACAGATGTTGCGGCATCCGTAGCACTTGATGCACTTGCCGAACTGGTCCATCCAGTACTGGAAGCGCTCCTCTTTGCTGAGGCTCTCGAGCCGGTCGAACCTCTCGCTGTCCGATACCGGCGCCGCCCGCTCCCCAAAAAGGTGCGACGATGGATAGGGCTGGGCGCACTGGCAAGCGTTCGCCTGTTCCTGGGTGCAGGCAATCCCGAAGATAACTACGCCCTCCCCGTTCAACTGCTCGTTCCGATCCAGTTCCAAAACGGCCCGTTCGTCGCAACCGCGGGCGACGATGCCGAGGCGCGCCTCCGGGTCGCTGCGGTGTATCTTGAGAAGTACCCCGGCCAGAGGATAGCGAACGTCGCCTACGACAAGCCGCTCAAGCTCATCAATTGCCTCCTTCGTGAAGAGGTGGGGTCTCGGGTGCCCTTCCTCCAGTATCAGCCCTACGACGCCTGCCACTTCCCCCGCTGTTAAAGCTTTTCGTATCGCCTCTCTCAGACTACCCACGGGCAAACTCCTTCCTCTTGAAGGGGGAGGGCCCCATCGCCCTGATTTCCTCGGTAAAACTGGTAAAGGAGCGAGAGAGCTTTTCACTCTCCGCCGTCCCGATATACTCCATCCTGATTCTGCCCTCGCCGATACCTACGAACTTCAACATAATCCTTCAGCACATCCACGCGTTTTGCCGTCAGATAATTACCCTTCTGGTAATGGCATTCTCCCAGGTGACAGGCTGCGATAATTACGCCGTCAGCGCCCTGCTGGAATGCTTTCAGTACGAAATGGGGCGAAACCCGCCCGCTGCACATGGTCCGGATCACGAGTATATTCGCTGCATACTTCAGCCTCAGTGAACCACTAAGGTCTGCCGCTGCATAGCTTCACCAGTGACAGCAAAAAGCAATAATCATGGGTTCAAACTGTACAGGTTTTTCCAGTTGTGTCTGTGCGGATTCTTCCATACTTCACCACCCGTTTGACATTGTTTTCGAAGCTCATATCATATTCAAACTTAAAGTCCACCATTTTTTGCCCGGTGAATCTGCAAGATTTAGAATTCGATCCCCAGGTTCACCTGCAGGGCAAAAATCCTGCCGACCGACTCGATGGCCGGCATCCGGATACATTTGCGCGGTCTCGTCATCTTGCCACCGCCTCCTTTGACGGAACAGGCGTCTCTGGAAGGGCCAGCTTCCGGCCGACATAAAGGGGATCGGCGCGTTTCAGGCGATTCAGATCCATGAGAACGCGGACCGTTGTGCCGTACCTTGTCGCAATCGCGCTCAGCGTATCGCCCCTTTTCACCCGATATGCCACTGTCGCTCCGGACTTCGAGATGGGGTCACGTTTTCGGTCGGCGACGGGTTTTGCCTTTCCCTTCGCTGCCCCAACAGACGGATCCCGAGGCTTGCGATCCCCTTCACTGCCGGAGACGGATTCGGCCATCGCCGGGAGGGGCGGCAGAAATGCCGCAACGGAGCGGGCCATTCCCTCCGCGATCCGCATCTGAAAGCGGTCGCTTCCCAGGAGCTTTTCCTCTTTCACATTGGAGATATAGGCGGTTTCGACCAGAACCGACGGAATCTCCGGGAGCTTAAGCACGCGGAAAGGCGCCTCCTGAACGGTCGCGAATTTCAGATGGTTCGCCGCGCCTAATTCTCTCAGCAGAAGAGCGCCGAAGGTCCGGGACTGGTTGATGGTATGGGTCTGAAACATATCCAGGATAATCGGATCGGAGGCGTCGCCTCCTTCCCCGTTGGGGACCCCGCCGACAACGTCGGCCAGGTTTTCATAGTGGGCAAGAATCTTCGCCGCCTCGCTGCTCGCCGCCCCAGTGGAGAGGCAATAGACCGAACTGCCGCCGGCCCCCCGATTTCTGGCCGCATCCGCGTGGATGCTGACGAAGAGATCTGCACCGTATTCTCTCACAATCATGAGCCTTTTTTTGAAGGATACATAATAATCGTCATCCCGGGTCAGAAAGGCGCGGTAACCTTCCCTTTGATTGAGAATATCCCGCAGTTTTATCGCAATCGCCAGCACGACATTCTTTTCCAAGGTCCCCTTTTTCCCGACCGCCCCCGGTGCGTCGCCCCCATGACCCGGATCGATCACGACGACCCGCGACTTGCGCGTGACCTTGATTCGTTCCCGCGCCTCACTTTCCTGTTTCGCGACATCCGGCAAACTGATGTCAATAACGATCCGGTAAGGCTTATCCTGAAATTTTTTCAATTTGAAAACGTTGGTCTGGAGGGGACCGGGTAAGGAGATCTCCACGCGCACCCCGGAATCAGCAAGGACGGAAAGGACAATCCCCTCCACCCCCGGCTTATTCAGGACGGTTAAACGGGGAAGATTGGGAGGCAGGGATGTGGCGTCCAGATTGACGGCAACTTGCCGCTCCCCTTTCTCAACGGTGAAGGAGGCATCCTCGCTCGTATCGATCACGACCCGGGTGTGGTCCGGGGCCACCCAATGGCGAATGTTCAGGATCTCGTTCAAGGCCAGGGCCGAGGAGACCCCATCGGATACGAAGATCCAGATGACCAGAATCACGAAGAATTTTCCTGCACGGGACATGTCCGGATCCTAATGATTTTGGAGGCAATGTATCAGCTCCGGCGGACAAATTCAACCAAGATCACGAAAAGAGATTGACAAGGCGGAGCGTTGATGGCATGGATACCGCCGCCAAAAGACAAGTGTCGCGGCGTTGTGGAAAAAGGTTGAATATTCTCCCGGCCTGTAGTATGGATCAATGCCAAGATCGACCGCTCCGGCGGACGTTTTTTTAGGGGGCGATTAGCTCAGTTGGATAGAGCGCTGGTCTCCGGAACCAGAGGCCGTGGGTTCAAGTCCCACATCGCCTACCAATGGCGCAGGGGTCTCCATCTTGATAGAGACCAGGTATCGAAGACAAATTTATTTCAGCAGAGGGACTCTCCTTGCCCGGACGCGAAGTGCGGGCTATAGAGCCGAAAGGAGGAAGGAACATTGAGGAGATACGAAACCATATTAATCGCCCATGTCGATCTGCCCGAGGATGAGCTGACCACCCTGATTGACCGTTACAGTGCTGTCGTAACGGGTCAGAAGGGCATCCTGGTCAAGGTCGAACGGTGGGGGAAGAGGCGGCTGGCCTACCTGATCAATAAACAGGCGAGGGGATTTTACATCCTGATCGATTATGCAGGTGAGAGCGCCGTGGTCAATGAACTGGAAAGAAATTTCAAGATTGATGACAAGATACTGAAGTTCATGACCGTACTCCAGGATAACGCGGTCGATGCCGGCGCCCTGCAAAAGGAGATCGAGGAAGCCGCAAAGAAGACGGAAAAAAAGGAGGATATCAAGGTAACGGCCTCCACACCGCCTCCCCCCGCCGCTCCGGATAAAAGTCCCGAACCGATGGCAGCGGAGATTCAACAGCCGGTTCCGGAAGAAACTGAGACAGACGTGAAGGGGGGGAATTGATCATGGCGACGACACCTGCACCCAGAGGCCCCAGCAGGGGAGCGAGACCGCAGAAAAAGTTCTTCCATCGGAGGAAATTCTGTCGTTTCTGCACGGACTCAAACCTGAAAATCGAATACAAGGACCCGCAGACGCTGCGCAATTTCACAACGGAAAGAGGCAAGATCATGCCTCGCCGGATCACCGGAAACTGCGCAAGACATCAGCGGGAACTGACCGTGGCCATTAAAAGGGCGCGGACAATCGCGCTGCTCCCCTTTGTCGTTTCCGAAGGATAAGCGAAGACGGGCCAGCCGCGGCGTTCCGTTGAAAGCCGCGGCTCTCCCGTCCCCGCCGGAAGGGGGACCGACAGTATGATCCAGGGCGGCGCGATCCTCACGTTCACTTTTCTCTTGGTGGCTCTGATTCCTTTTGTCGGACCGTTCGTGTTGATCCTGACCCCGCTGCCGGTCCTCTATTACGGCGCCTGTCTGGGCCGGTTGCGCGGACTGACGGTCCTGGCTGTTTCGTTCCTGGCGGCATACGTTATCCTTGACCTTGCAGGGCATCGCGCGAATCTCTCCGTTCTGTTCATGATCGGATTCACCGGCGTACTGCTCTCCGAGGTTCTGAAACGGAATTTTTCCGTCGCGAAGACGGTTCTGTTGGCGTCATCGGCGTTGTTCTGCTGTGGCGCTGGCTTTGTTCTTTACCATGCCTTCCGGTCCGGCATTGCTCCGTGGCGAATGGTTGAAACCTATATTGCCGGAATGATCGAGGAGAATATTAAACTCTATGCGCAGATGAATATCTCGGAAGAGCAGGTCCGAATGATCCGGGAAAACGCCCCCCAACTCACCCGTTTTTTCACCGGGATCTTTCCTGCCCTGGGCCTATCGGGGACCGTCCTCACGGTATGGGTAAACCTGCTTGCAGGACGCCGGCTTTTTCAGAGGAGCGGCGTCGCCTTTCCCGATTTCGGCGATTTGGCCGCATGGAAGGCCCCGGAACGGCTGGTATGGATTGTGATCATCGCCGGGGGTATGCTGTTTGTCCCGCTGGAAGGGATGACCGTCGTCGGGATGAACCTCCTGATCGTCACGGGTCTGATCTATCTGTTCCAGGGGTTGGCCATTGCCGCCTTCTTCTTCCGGCAGAAGCAGGTCCCCAGGATGTTCCGGCTGCTCTTTTATGGTCTGATCCTGGTTCAGCAGTATATGCTCATCGTATTAATTGCCTTTGGTCTTTTCGACCTGTGGGTCGATTTCCGCAAACGGATCAAGGGAATCAAAGATAACATTCATAGGTAAGGGGACACCTTGCGGCAAGATGTCCCCTTTGGCAAATGACGGCTGCCGTTGCCGTAATCACTCAAGGAGGAACAACATGAAGGTCATTTTGAAGCAGAATGTGGAATCTCTCGGCAAAGCGGGAGATCTGGTGAAGGTTGCGGATGGTTATGCCCGGAATTTCCTGGTTCCCAATGGGCTCGCCGCAGAAGCGAACATCCGGAATCTCAAGGCATTTGAGCACGAAAAGAGTCGCATTCTGCTCCAGGCGGAGAAGGTTCAGAAACAGGCCGAAGAAACGGCGGCCAGATTGAGTAAAGTGACCTGCACCATCGCCCGCCGTGTCGGCGAACAGGAAAAACTCTTCGGCTCCGTGGGCGCGAAGGACATCGAAGAGGCGTTGGTCGCCCAGGGGGTCGAGGTCGAGAAGAAGAGCGTCGTTCTGGATGAACCGATCAAGGCGCTCGGCGAATTTCCCGTCCGGATCAAGATCAGCGCCGGCGTGACCGCCGATATCAAGGTCGTCGTCGTGGCGGAATCCTGAACGGATTGACCGGTATTCTGCGAGGGTTTCTCCCATGAAAGACATCGATGCCTCCCTGCACAAGGTGCCGCCCCAGAACCTCGATGCGGAGCAGTCCGTTCTGGGGGGAATCCTGTTAGACAATCTGGCCCTGAACACGGTTCTGGAGGCGTTGGATCAGTCCGACTTCTACAGCGATGCGCACCGGAAGATCTTTGCCGCCATCATCGAGCTCTCCGACCGGAACGAACCGTGCGATCTGATCACGCTGAGCAACATCCTCAAGGATCAGAAGCGGATGGAGCAGGTGGGGGGGACGGCCTATCTCGCCTCGCTGGTGGACAATGTCGCCTCTGCGGCCAACATCGCCTATTACGCCAAGATCATTAAGGAAAAGAGCATCCTGCGCCGGCTCATCGGTACAGCGACCGAGATCCTGAACAAGAGCTACGACGCAAGCATGGATGTCGATCATATCCTCGACGAGGCGGAACATGCCATTTTCGAGATCTCCGAAAACAAGATCCGCCCTTCTTTCTACCCGATCCGGGAGATCATCAAGGACAGCTTCAAAACGATCGAGCGGCTCTATGCCAAAAAAGAGCTGATCACGGGGGTGGCGACCGGTTTCGACAAGCTGGACGACCTAACCTCGGGCCTCCAGAACTCCGATCTGATCATCATCGCCGGCCGGCCGAGCATGGGCAAAACCGCCTTTGCGCTGAACATCGCCCAGTATGCCGCACTCGAGATGGGCGTTCCGGTTGCGATCTTCTCCCTCGAAATGGCTAAGGAACAGTTAGCGACGCGCATGTTAGCCGCGGAGGCCCGCGTGGACTCCCAGCGTCTCCGTAAAGGGTTTCTCGGGGAGACGGACTGGCCGAAACTGACCACCGCCGCCGGTCGTCTCTCGGACGCCCCGATCTACATCGACGATACGCCGGCGATCACCGTCATCGAGATGAAGGCCAAATCCCGGCGCCTCAAAGCCGATGCGGGTCTGGGGCTCATCGTCCTCGACTATCTGCAGCTCATGAGGGGGAGCGCCTACAAGGATTCGCGGGAGCAGGAGATCTCGGAAATCAGCCGCTCCCTGAAGGCCCTCGCGAAAGAACTCACCCTGCCGGTGATCGCCCTGTCGCAGTTGAACCGCAAGGTGGAGGACCGAACCAACCGCCGGCCGCAGATGGCGGATCTCCGCGAGTCCGGGGCGATCGAACAGGACGCGGACGTGATCGCGTTCATCTACCGGGACGAGGTGTACAACCGGTCGGAAGACAACCCGGAAAAGGGGATCGCTGAAATCATCATCGGCAAGCAGAGAAACGGGCCGACGGGGATCGTCAAGCTGGCCTTCCAGGAAAAATACACCCGCTTCGAGAACCTGGCCCGCGCCGACGAAGGGAATTAAGGTTCATCCGGTTTAAGCGTACTATTCTAAAATGTCTTTCTTCCTGCTCCACAACCAGGCAGAATCAGGAAAATCGGACTCATATCCTCGGCCCATGGATTTGCAGAGCTCAACAAAGTTGATCCGAGCAGTGTTGTTTGATTTCGACGGCACGCTTACCGAACCCGGTTCCCTGGACTTCGGTGTCATTAGGGACGCCGTTGGCTGCCCCAAGGGGCGCCCGGTTCTTGAATTCATCAACAGCATGGCGTCGCAGGCGGAGCGAGCCGAGGCGTTTAAAATCCTCGACGCATTTGAAGCCGAGGCCGCGCGGCAATCGCGTCCCAATGCGGGGGCGGAAGAAGTGCTTGAGTTCCTGCGCGCGCGGGGCATGAAGGTCGGAATCATCAGCCGCAACAGCCTTGCTTCGATCAGGACCGCCCTCGATAACTTCGGGCGAATCCAGTCGTTGGACTTCGCAATCATCCTCTCTCGCGACGACCCTTTCAACCCCAAGCCAAGCCCCGAAGGAATCCTGGCAGCAGCCAGGATCCTGGGGGTTCCCGTAGCGCAAGTCCTGGTCGTCGGCGATTTTGTCTTTGATGTCGAGGCGGGACACAAGGCGGGAGCGCTCACAGCTTTTCTGACCAACCGGGGTTCCTCGCATCCTTGCGCTTATCCATCGGATTTCACCTTGGAGCACCTGGGTGAGTTGAAGGAGATCGTAAGCCTCTATGCGCCTCTGCCGGCCATATCGTCCTGCACTGGGTATTAATGCCGCCGGTTCACCCTGGATGAATTCAACGAGAGACTGACAAGTTGTTGAAAAGGATGCGGGCTTCACCGCGTCGGAGCCATTCGACACCCAGAGGGCCTACCATGACCAAATCCTTGTCGAAAGGGGCGAGTGGCGTTTTTGCGTCGGCTTCATCAATCCCGGCCATTTTTCCGCCGTGAAAATGATCGCTGTAGAGCTGAATGGCCCCTTTGGCTTGCTGGACCCGCCAGTCGGCAATGTTTTCCCGGGATTGCCGGTCCTCCAGAAATAGCCGGAGCGCCTCTGCCGCATCAGCATTCTTCAGGC
>Ga0100392_1002612_pt1 | contig 16644 bp, 10 predicted proteins | sample CryGeymeta201516_FD_81548 | JGI IMG/M metagenome (GOLD analysis project Ga0100392, IMG submission 81548) | Groundwater microbial communities from Crystal Geyser aquifers in Utah, USA - Crystal Geyser metaG 2015-16 | ecosystem: Environmental > Aquatic > Deep subsurface > Groundwater | place: USA... | reverse complement strand
CAGATAATCCTCAAACTAAAAATTTCGCTGCTGTGTTGTGTAGTTTGGAAGAGGTGGAGACACCAACTATCACATTGGAAATAACAGCTTTCGCCATTTGATTGAAATGTTTCAGGAACAGTACTGGGCCGCTGCAAATCGGAAAGGAAAATCCCAAATAATTGCCAATATCATTCACCAATGGAGGGCACAAAAGCCCGCAGGTCGGTTCTTGACGAAGACAGATCCAGCCAAAGGCGAGGAAAGCCTTTGGCACGATGTAGGAAACCAGATGTAAGCTCTGCTGCGTCTCATTTTTTCTTCCAATGTCAATCTGCCTATCTAGGAAGCTCATAAACTCGTTCGCAATTTTTCAAATCATTCAGAGCCGGGAGAAAAGCCTCCAAGATTCTCAGCGAAATGCGAATCGGAAAGGAGAAAAAAACTACTGAAGGTATCTCGAACAAGCGCCAAACGGATTCAAAGAGAACCTTAGATAACCCGAAGAAGCTTAGAGCACCATCCGCGCCGGGCCCAAGCTTTACAGGGCAGCCACTGGACACTTTTTTAGCGTCTCGAAACTCGAACACCATTGGCAATCAGCTGTTTCCGGGTTCTCCCCTATTCAACGCGAACACAGATCTCGGGAGCTTTCCAAATATGAATATTCAAGACTTTTCTCGCATTGCTGCTGCCAGCTCAACCTTGGCTAGACACAGCAACGAGGCCGTTTGGGGACAATTCAATTCTCTCCAGCAGCATCTAGAACTACAGCAACGACAACAACAGTCACAACAACAACAACTGCAGCAAAATCTTCAGGATCAGCTGCATGCACGGGACTTTTTATGGAATGAATCAAAGGTAGAGTCTCCATGTGACATGCTGATCACAAACATCCATCAACCAAGTTATGAATCCAAAACCTCGCCAAGCTCTGGAAAACAAAAGAGTCTTAGATTTTGTCTGCTAGCATGACTTGTTGCACGTCTTGTGACGAAAGAAGTACTCAAGGTCCACCTCCAAAGATGGATAGGTTTGCCGACCTTGCTGCGGTGGTTGTCCGCCAGCAGCATTCCGTAGCCACTTGGGAAGACGAGACCAAATGTGTTGCTGGGTGGCGTAACGATAATCACACAGAAAAATCGAAGCATAGTCGCTGGCGTGCCGAATAGCCCTCCCGATACTTTGGTTCACGGCTCGCATACATAGATTTTGGTAGTAGTCTCTCCCTGACAGACCCCCAACTCCATGTTTCTCCATCATAGCCATTTTTTCCTGCAGCTCTGGATCCGTAATATCGGGGTAGGGTAAACCAACGATGACTACTCCCCGTGCCATTTCATTTGCCAAGTTGATACCCTCCGACATTTTCCCTCCAATGACAGCTAGAAGTAGAGCTCCACCGATGCCTTCATTCGTAGTTGCGTTCTTGCTGGTCATCCTGTCTTTAGATGCAACATCAGCAAACATTCGAAGCGTAAATTCCAAGCGCTGAGCGCTCTTGGGCTCTCGAAAGATTTTTTTTCGATCGTTGAGTTGATTCCACAGACCTGACTTCTGCCATTCTGAGACCAGGTGAGCTTCGTAGGAATAGCTAGGTAGAAAGACCACGAGACCATTCGGTACAACCTTTGCAATGTTTAAAAGAGCACTCCCGAGTTCCTGACAGAGATCTGGAGACATTCGTGATTGGTGACGAAAGTCGAACTTTCGTTGACCGCCAGGACCAAAGGAAAGACATTTGACCAATACGTTGCTAGAAGGTACGACATGGTCACATGTAAAGGCTGCAAACTGGGAAGACACGAAGGACATGTTGCTGCTGTCGTTTTCATCATTACTGCTCACCTGGGATTTGAAACTGGCGTCAGCTTTGGATGCCAGGTGAAGAAATGAAGATTCGTTCGTTTGTCCCTTGGTCTGCTTTTCCGAGGCCAAAAGTTCGGCTGCGACATGACCAAAAGGAGCAAGCGTACCACCAACTAGTGCCAATGCATGAGCTTCGTCTAGCACATTATCGAAGCATGAGGCCGGATGAAGCAATACATAGCGTAGTGTGGGATGCTGAACACGACTGTTATTGTCTACTGAAAGGGCTGGCCAGTCTGTGACAACTTTCCCTTCTTGACCCTTGAGGTTAAGCTTTTCCAAAAATGTTTGCACGATGGACATGGCAGACACGTGCTTCGAGAGACCTGCATCGTCGGGAGCCTGCTCGATTTCATCGTCTTTGTTTTTGGCACTAGTGAATCCGAGCAGTTTTTGAGAGAGCCGAGAACGCTCCAAATATCTTAATAGCTTGAAGAGGTTGATATTGTCGAGCTTCAATTCCAGTAAGAATTCTCCGGTTGACAGCAGAGCTCGTTTCTTGGCCATGGAGCTCTTCTGAAGCGAAGTGTTAGAATTTTCTTTCTGCTGTAGTACTGCATTGACAAAGTTGGTCCCACCATCGTTCAAGTGTTTGGCAAAGGCTTGAAGCAATTTTCGGAGATTTCCCAAGTACATTAGATTCCGGCCAGCCAAACGCTGAGCGTAGGCTTGTGTGTATCGTGTCAATTGTTGCATGGCTGCCTTGACAACTGGCAAGGATAGCTGTGAGGAATTGAGTTGTCGTAGGGCTTCCGGTAGATTGTGCGCTTCGTCTACCACAACGAGCGATCCCTTTAATGATAATCCAATTGCGTCGCGTGTTGGCTTTGACAATAGCATGCTATAAGGCAACACAACAACTTCAGCAGCCGTCAGTGCATTCCGAGATGCATAATAGGCGCAAGTATGCGATGCCGATCCCAATCGTGCCGCATCTTCAATGTCCGAGGGTGTTGTCAGCAAATGGAGCCCCAGAGTCGACACAGCTTCTTTAGATTCCAGTAAAGGACATCCACTGGTCTTATTATTGGAGGAGCCATTCTTGGAACGCTTCTTTGGTTCCACGGTACTTGCCTTATGAGAGCCATTTATGTTGGAAGTACTTACCTTCCCTTGTTTCAAATCCAAGCAGGCTTCCGTCAAGGACGATTCGGTAGGATGTAATTTTTTTAGTTGTTTGTTGCCACACAAGAGCTGTCGACTACCAAGTGCCACCACCTTGATTTTATCTCCCCAGGCTGTTCGTTGTAGCTCTCCCACAAATTGTGACAACTGTGAGTGCGTTCGAGCCGCATAGATGATTTTGCGTACACCCGAACCAGGAACAACATTGGCGATGGTGTTGTTCGATTGTAGTTTTTGCTGCTGCTGGTACTGACGATGACGATTGCTATCGCGGTAGGATCCATCCAGACGATGTCCATTGAGCAATTGTGAAGCTACTTTCTTGTGATCTTCACAAGCTCCTCCTAATTCGGTAGACCTTTTGGTATCATCATCCGTATCACTATCATCATCCTCTCCTACTTGACGGCTACCACAATCATTATCGGAATTATAATCGTCTAAACAATAGTCTTCTTGCTGTTGTTGCCGTTGCTGTTGTTGTAGGAGTTCCGCTTTTGTCTTGGTTCGTTTAACGCGTTTCCGTCCCACTTTTTCGGCCATTTTGGTCACTGTAACGGCTGATCGGGCAAAGTTTTCCCGTCGTTGATGAGCCCGATCTTTCGTGGCTCCGTCCCCGTAGATTTTGGACCGCCACAAATCCAATTCGTTTTGCAATTCTTGTCGGGCTTTGGTGGCTGTTTGCCTGGTGTCCTTCCAATCCTGTTCTTTTTGGGTCGTTTCTGGAGGGACCCAAGCATTCCACCAATCATCATTGCCTTGTTGATTCTCGTTGAGGCTGCTAGTGGAGGGGACTGGGTTGTCGGTGCTGGTGTTAGAGGTGCATGCCAAATCTCTTTGCTCGCAGTACTTGAGCCAAGCCAGGGCACTGCATGCCAGAGATAAAGATTTCCTGTACGTGCGTGTTTTTTGATGTTTTATATAGGGACAAAATTCAAAACGAAGGAAATGAGTCAAGCCAATCAAAAGAAATTTTGAATACATGGCACAAAGACAGCAAGCCTTGTTAGACAGCATACACCTACCCTGTACCAGTCGGACTTTCCAACATCATGACAGCTGCTCGCTGTTTTTTCCTCGGGCCTGTGCTGGTGTTTGCACTTTCCTTCTCCAACTCATCATCTTGATCTTCTTTTTGTTTCAAACAATTCAAAAGTGTATCCATAAAGGCTGTTTGTTGAGGATACGGAGTTGAATAAGGAAAGGGTACTGAAGAACCCGTAGGATATTCTAAATGAGTTTCCTCGGTCGTATCTTTCATATCGTTGATTGAAACAGATGGTGCCATTGCGACAGAGATCGAATAAAAACTGTACTTCTCTTCTTTTCTGTATCATTAGCTTGTGCTGGATCGAACCAGTAGGTCAACATACAATTTATTATATCCCGACAGGTATAGCAGGGTGTCTGTTTGTCATGGTTGAAAGATTTTATAGTTTAATTGCCGTTGTTTTGTGTTGTTAAAAATCCAATGACAGCGTACAAAGGCCAGACCATTTCCACAATTGAAATGAGCATAGTACCAAACCACAATGATGCACGGATGAACAAAAAAAGGCAGTCGACTGACTGACAATAATTAATAAAAGTAATACTCGGTATGTAATTGCGAGTTGAAAGCCGATTGTACGGTAACGTTTTTTAAACGGAATGTGAGGTTTCATGTTTCGCACCAAGTAGGAAACTCAAAATAAAAGTAATAGTCCAGTTCACCCAAATGTAAATGAAGGTCTATACATTAGTCTACATATAGTGCCATCGCCCACCTGGCTCGTCCAGTCAACGGTTCGTATAAATTTCCAGAATCAAATACTATACCGGAGAACAAGCGAGTTCCCCAACCAGCAGGCAGGCAGGCAGGCAGGCAGGCAGGTCATATCCAAAACACGTTCATTCGTCATCTTCCAAGTTGGTACCCCCCGCTTATGTAGAAGGCACCATGGAAACCTTAAACGGCGAGGGATTTAGACTTGAGAATTATCTTCTGATTCGCAAATACGAATAATTCGTCCACCGTCTTCTGTAGTGTTATCAAGAGAACATGCTTCGGTATCTCCGTCATGATGTTCCTCGTCAGATTCTTTGAAGGAGGAGCCAGTATAATCCATTGGATAAAGTCCGGACTGAAGCAGCCTAGAATTTTCATCTGCATATTTTTCATCTTCGTCGTCGTCATCGTCATCGTCCTCGAGGAAATCCGCCAGCAAATACAAGATGGAATCCACCATCCAGGTTAGACTACTCGCTAAGCTCAGGGATGCATTGAAGATCCACTGTGTCCGACCCTCTTCATCTGATACCGTAGGATGATCGCCGTAACTGGCAGCGGTATCAAGCAGGGCTCCCAATAAGAACAAGGAATCACCGAGCATCATGAGTTTCATATACCTCGTCGTTGTTTGTTGGGAAGTCCTTTCGTCAGCCGGAATAAAGTGTCGATTCATTGTAAAAATAGCACAAAAGAGAAAAAAGTGGACACACAAGACTTCGGAACAAAATCCTAGCCATGGTGAGCTTTCATCCTCAAACAATGACGAGAAGAGATCAAATAAGGCACCCAGACCAAAAAGAGCTGGGACATTAAAGCGATGTTGGCGTTCTTGTTCTTCTTGTTTGTGTTCATTGGAATCAACGTCATTTCGCGGCTGTTGTTGCTGCTGCCAACGCGAAAAAAAATTAAAATCATATTCCAACACTGTATCCAGCAAATAAAAGAGGGTCGAAGCCACCCAAAGAAATTTGGTGATATTCCAAACCAACAATGGATTGCTTCCCCCATTGCTCCTGTCATCGCTGTCGTCGTCGTCATCATCATCACTATAGGCAATGGCTTCTTGGACATCCATTACGGCAGCCAACACAGCACACAAGGTTCCCAAAAAGAACATCGCGTGCTCCAGCAAGGAATACTCCAAGCAAAATCGTTTCCATCGCCGGATTTTACGACGAAGTTGACGTCTGGTTCCACGTGACAAAAGGAAATAACGGCGTTTTTTCTTTTTGGCAATGGTGCCACCGAACAATGGCGATAGTTGTGGTGATACGAGTGGTGATACAGGACGAGAAGAAAGGCCCGAGACAGCAAGAAGAAATGTGCCCTCAGTCGGTTGTCCACCGTGATTCTCCTCTTCTTCCTGCTTGATCGTGTCGCCTTCTTCCACTGATATCATGATGTTACCCTCTGGTGTCAGCATCGTGGTACTGTAATCAGGGCTTTGCATGGCTGTTCAAGAAAAATAATGCACATTTATTGGTTCTTTGATTATTTTATTGGAATGATCATGTCACAGTAGTGCTTCCTTCAACCACAACTTCTCTCGTTGTTGTACTTATTATTCTTTCTCCGGGATAAGCTGTCGCGACGCCAAATTTTTGCATGGGTTTACTTCTTAAGATTGAAGAGACTCGCTCGTAAGACTCGTTTCTGTTCTCTCTTTCTCGGAGAAAGTAATTAAGGAAAACATGGGTTCATTTAGGGCTAATGGCTTCATGCTAAGAGGGCGAAACACGTGCCGACAGCATGGGTCATGTTTACTACAGCATGGGTCATGTTTAGTACGGTACCTGGTACTACAGTAGTCTACTAGTAGCAGTACCAGGTACACTGTATCTCTTTAACATAATCAGACAACGGACAAGTGAACTTTAATCCAGCCTTGATGATACACACGTGCTTACATAATCAGAAACGCTAGCCCTAATAAATGGAATCCTTTGGCACCAAAAAGCATCTTGCTTCTTGTTTTTTTTTTTAAGATTCGCAGTTTCGGTTTTTCCCGGTGCAACTAACACAAGACAAGGCTACAAACTACAACAGCACAAGCATCGATAATTATATTCGTTACGAACGATAACACATACTAGATGTTATCATGGATGATGATGACAATGATGACCATGTCGGCTTTGAACGTAGTCCCTATACGGTCAATGAAGGTCCTTGGCTGCTATTGGGAACCGCAACCTTTTGTCTCGCCGTAATGGTGGTTGCATTGCCATGGCTTCTGCATTCGTTTGGCAAGCAGCACGCCACAACAATATCATCAGAACAAAATGGTAGCTCTGTCCCTTCCAACAACACTAGTAATAATGGCAAGAATAATGGCAACAACACTTTTCAATTTCTTCGGACTATTGTACGCTGGGACAAGGAAACAAAACGCATTCTCAAGCTGGCGGCTCCTTATACTTTGTCCATTGCCTCGACCCAAATATTTTCATTGATTGTTTTGATAATGATTGCCCAGTATATAGGAAACGGCAATGATGTAGTCGCCTATGCCATGGTACATCTGCTGCTAGAGCTTACAGACGGTATATTGATGGGACCAATTCATGGTACGTGCGTTTGTTGCATTCGTGCGTGTATCATCCCAATTCCCCAAAATAGACTCTTCTTCATGACAAACAGTGATATGCAACATACTAATCACTCGTCGTCAATTTTCCTATACCTCGTGTTCTCGACTTTTATTATTACTATTGTAGCCTGTGCGACACTCTCGTCTCATGCTGTAGGAGCAGAAAATTACACTCTGGGTGGACAATATTCGCAGCTGGCGGCATTACTGTACGTATCGATGAACATTCCCGTCATGTGCTTTTGGTATTTCTTCATGGACGATACCATCCTTCTTTTGAATTGGGGCGACGATCACACTGCTTCACTGGCACAGGACTATGTTCGAACCTTCCTGTGGGGTGTCGTGCTCAACGGCCTCATGGACGTCATCGTCGTACTATGGGACATTGAAGGGTACGCCTCCGTAGGGTCGGCGATCACAGTAGTCGATGGCGCTGTGACGGTTCTGGTGTTGGCCATTCTTCTCCACTATCCAGAAATCTTTGAACCAACCTTGGAGATGGTCGGCTGGGTGAACAGTGCCATGTCACTGGTCACGTTTGTTGTTATTCTGATAGTTTCTTACTGCAAAGGTTATTTGGTGCCGTACTACCGTGGTCTCTTTGGAAAACTTGCCATAATTCACAACCCATCCGCCCTTCGACCATTGCTTACCACCGCTCTGCCTCTGTCAGGTGCAGAAGTACTAGGACAAGCTGAATGGGCTGTCTTGACTTGTTTTGCCGGCTCTATCGGCCTAGCAGAAGCTGCTACGTGGGCCATTTTGGGTACGCTGTGGGATCTCTTTTCGTCCATTTCGGAGGGAGTTGGCGAGGCTGCCGAAATTAGAATATCACTGCATCTGGGAAACAATAACGCCGTGTTAGCAGAAAGGTCTACCTACAAATCACTATTTCTTGGATTACTGGTGGCTTTGATCATTTCGGTGATTACTTTTTCTCTGGAAAATATCATTCCAGCATGGTTCACACAGGATCCTGCCTTGCAACAGCTGTTAAAGGAACTAATTCCATTTGTAGGTGTTGCCAATGTTACAATGGTTTTTGGAATGAATTGTTGGTATATTCTCGGAGCACAGAACAAATTTGTTTTGGCAACATGGATAATGGCGCTGAGCAGTTGGGGAATTTGCTTGCCCTTGGCGGCCCTCTTTACCTTGGTTTGTCATTTTGACCTGCAGGGACTAGCGTCCGCAGTGGCATCTGGATACGTCATAGCTGGAGGCTGTCTATCCTACATTACCATTATTACAGAATGGGATGCTGTTGCGCTGAAAGTGTCCACGGACAACGAGGAGTCGTCCTCGAGTTCCGAAGAGGACGACGAAGAGGAGTCTAGCAACGACAAGGAGGAAATTGGTTGCAAGGAATCTTCCCCACTTCTCCCAAAAATTGGAAGTGAAATACTATTTTTAGAATGAATTACTGTCAGAGCGGTTTGGAGGCGACGTGTTGTTAAGGTGTTCACAACGTCTAGTTAAGCTCAAACATGGACCAAAACGGCAACCATAACTTTGTTCATATTGAACAAAGCATCACCCCTCGAAACGCATTGGGAGCTCGTGATGTGACAATACTCATCACAAGCCACCATTTTCTCGTGTTTTTCTCTCCTCCAAATCAGTACTCACAATGGCCGGCTAACTACTTTAGTCGTACCCATCACAAGCCACTTATCTTCTCGTACGTTTGTTCTTCCAAATCGGTACTAGTAGATACTCACAATGGCCGGCTAACTACTTTTGTTTGGTAACAACTGTGGATCTTTTATTTTGTAGCAATTCAGAATTCGCCTAGGTGCAGCTTCATTGGCGATTTACAATTTCGGCGGAAGCGGGTGAGCAGAGTACCAGCTCTCTGGAACTGCAAAAGGCTCATTCGAAATCTACGAGGAAACCCTGTGACTTTCTTTGGTTGTCCATCCTCATAAAAGTGACCTAGCTCGCACGATATCTTGACTTCTATGTTTTGCCGAAAAATCAAGAGATTGTTTTTGCCTGCCACTGCAGATGGATTCAGTGTGTTACAAAGACAAACCTTTGTGGCGTCCTATTAGCATTCTATGTTCTATATATACAAGATTTACGATAATTCTCGTTGTAGCTTATCTCTTCGAAAACCAAGTTCCCGTCGCTTATTTTCTTCTTGTCGTGACATATTGTCCGCATCTACTTTTAGCTCAAACAGATTATTGAGGGCCTGCAATTCTTCGGCTTTATCGCCCCGTTTTTCATAAATTTCTGCTAGGGTTTCCAGCGATTGAGGACAGCGGTTGCGTCCAATATTGCAAGACCCCTGGGCAGCCAAGACAGCGCCATCGAGATCTCCCAATGCCATGCGTGCAATGGCCTCGTTTCGTCGAGCTTTGACCATCCACACGAGACCGATGGGTATGCCCGTCGAATCCGTGACCAGGGCCTTTCCTTCAGCCTTTTCTCGTGCCATTTGAACGTCAAGGGCCGACCGAAAAGCAGTATTGATGGCCCGTTCGTATAATGATATGGCATGTTCGTAATCTTTGCACTTCAAGGCATCTTCTGCTTCGACGCTCATTTCGTATCCTTGGATTAATTCCTCTGGTACTGTCAATTGTAGCCTGGCACCAGCAGCATCATCCTTCTCATCAACGCCACCACTATCATTGCTCGTATCTGCATTCATGAGTAACTGCATAATCTTTTGGCCCTTGACTTTTCGATGTTTCACCGTTGTCGTCTTTTTGTTTGGGCACATAACAATGGGACCGTTGCCGCACAGCGAGCAACAGTCACCTTTTTTGATTTCCACACCAGCTGGTGCAATGGCTTGCAATTTCGAAAAGGTAGCTTCAGCACCATCGGCTATACAACCAGGAGACAAACATACTTCATAAATAACTCTGCCGGAATTGGTAGCGGTGGTGGTGGTAGTAGTAGTGGTGACTGCGCTGTTACTACTACCACTACTACTTCTACTATCATTCTTGGCCTGAGAAAATGCTGCCGACAAACAGAACTGATACGAGATGCAAGACAATAGAAGACCAATGGCCATGATAAATCTCATTTTGTGTGTGTATATGGGATGGGGTATGGGGTGGCTGTTACAGCATTGAATGGAACAGACTTTTAGTTGTCTTCAATATCGTCAATGTTCTTCCCTGGTGTGAAATCCGAGTTTGTTGGCTTAAAAATATTATAAAAAATAGTGTCAAAGTTCAAAGTCAAAGGGAGATATTTCGCTCGAGTACGATAGGTCTTAGTCTAATAATAATTTCATCGAAAGTGACTTCGTTGCATCATCATGATGGCATCATAGCTATGGTTGTACTTTTAGTTGTCACTATCATTCATACGTCAAAACAAATCTAAAAGATTTCTTCCGTTAAAAAGTAACGTCCGGGTAAGCGCCTGTCCGTAGATTCAAAAACAGTCGAACGTTTGCGAACGCGCGCACTTCTACTCCTCTTCTGTGAAATCAGAAATAAGAATGCCTGAATTTATTCCATCATCGAATGCGACAGACGAACCGTAACGAACATCGTAACAAGCAAGCAAAAAGCAAACGTTAAACAACTGCAGATCTCACTCATCAAGAAGCCTCTACCGTTGTCGGTGCATTGCCACAAAAGGAAGCCTTCTTTTTAGCATTGTTGTATCAACAACAAACGAAATATCAGACATGAGCGTGAATCCGAATGTACTAATAACAACAATGTCGTTTATTTCACCCGAGATTTGGGCAGAAATGCTTTCGTACTTGCCAGCTTCAGAAATTTCCAAAGCTTCGTCGCTGATGCTTTCAATGGTGTCCTCGTCTTCGTCATCTTGCACAGAAGTTGCGGAACGTGCGGCTTGGTTGGCACTCGTGTCCAAATTTGAAGCATATTCACATCATAAAAACTTCCGTATTCTTAATGGGAAAGCGGAATGTGGTACCAAGCTGCAAAAGTACAACGATGGCATGGGCACCGAGGAAACTTTTCTAGATCTGTACGATCTATCCTCCGTGTTAATCAGCGATGCAGTGGAAATTCATCTGCGCGAAGCGGTCGCTCCTGAATATAACATGGCTCCACCGGGAGCCACGACTTTGAAATACAAATGGATCATCAAGCCGGCGACGGAATCGGCTTTGCTTTGGCTACTCTTTGGAGTGAATACAATAGTACAGCAGAAAGGCATTCATGATAATTTCGATTTGGAAAGAATGCACATTAGCGTGGCCAAGGCGCTTGGCTCTGTTCTTAATCTTATTCTTGTGAGAGAAAGGTCACCTGATAGTACTGCTGCAGGTCGGATACCCTCTGCTGCGGGCTTAACTGCCACAAGGATTCTTCAAGTGGCTCTTCGTCTCGAAAGTATTGGTGATTGGAGAGGAGCCTTAAATTTTCTACGGTGGGCAGAGACTTCATTCAAGCAACATAGTCCCATTTTGGACGTCGAGGTCCAAATTTGCCTTTGTAAGTTTCGAATCGATCAGGTGTATGCAAAAACGTACGTGGATAAAAGCTACGAAAACGCGGAAAATATTATGAATGCCGTTCTCCTCGGAAGATATGCAGTGCAGAAGATACTACTAATGATGAGGAAGGAGGCATCGGCAATGAAGACTTCCACGAACAAAAATAATCCTATTTCACACACTACTGCGCCGAATTTGGACGATTCCCAGATAATTATGTCGTCGTCGCCAACGCCCCAGGCTGCCCTCAAGTCATTGTTTGCTACTCCCAGATTACGTCTGGCGGCAGCACGTCTAGCTTTGGTCCGGGCTTTGGCATCCTTGGGGCAGCACGTAGCGCTCGGAGCAACGGACACTAGTCAATTCCCTATTCCTTTGGTGGTGGAAACGTCTACAAACAATGATAATGATGCAAGATCTGTGGTGGTGATGTCTTTGTTTGAAGAAGGTCTGCACGTCATTCTGTCGTCCTTGATGGAACTGGATGGGAATGACATGGACCATGGAGATGAAAGTCGGTCTAGTAGCGGAGAAAATGAGGTTGATATGGATATCCTCGAAGTACGGAGTGCAACCATCGCTGCTCTTGGTGAGCTATTATACTGCGCAGCATCCGCCAACAATCACCAAGTTGTACCACTACGCACAGACGGCGAGGTTATGACCATGGACGAAATGCTTCAAGGATCAATGAAATCACTTAAGAAATCGTTTCTGTCTGTAGGGTCAGAAATTTCAAAAAGTCATGGAACATCTGTTCACTCTTGGTGCAATCATGCACCCCGATCGCTGGTGCTTTTGCAGTGTCAAACGGCCAAAGACCTCGGAAAGGTTTGCGACTTTGCTCATAATCTGCGCCTTGATGGACTGGTTGGTCCTGTCGTTGGCAGCAACAATGACCTGGAAGCTATGCAGTTTCTACAGTTTGCGCATGCCGTGAGCCTTCACCTTTATGGGAAATCGCATCCATCAACGGAAAATATTCAACGTCTCCGTGGACAGGCTAGTGTCGACGAAAGTGAAGTCAACGAATGGCTCGCTGATGTTTTTATAGATGTCTTGAGGTAGTAGAAACAGTGCAATGCAGTATTTACGGGAAACTTCCGATAGATTCGACACAACGAAGGTCTGGGGCAAAGCACAATGAATCTATCGTTAGTGCCGGCAGTACTACGCCCATCCTTTGGTATTCTACGGATTCTTTGAAGCGATATGTCTTGCCATAGGAATATTTATTTAGCTGTGCTTCTATAGTTCATCTCTAAGGTTTATATCTTGGTTTGCTACAGTTTAGACACTGTTTTTTCCACTTGCATCTCCAAGGCTCGTCGGTATACTGTTTGAAATCCTTGCGGGTTATCGTACATGAACATGTGTCCACATTCCGGAATTTCGTAGTAGGCAAGTAGGCCCTTGGGTGCCCATCGTTCTACCATGGCCAGTTCTGTTACAGCTCGAACCTGTCTTGTCTTGATAAGGGCGTCGTTGGCACCATGAATGATGACCATGGGACACTTTAATTTTGACAAAACATGAGGTTTTGGAGGAGATATAGGTGTTTGGATGGGTGTAACGTTAAATGCATTGTTAGCATAAAGAGCCGGAGCTCTTGCTTGATGTTTCATGGCAGCTTCGTGGTATAGTTGAAAGCCTCGGTCTGTGTTGGGTGGAAGATTGGCCTTGTCGAGACAAACGGCTCCAACAACAAAACGGAACTTTTCAATTTTAGCAGTGTGAATGTTGGGAGTCATGAACTGGACCACATAATCAATGGCATCCGTTTTGGTTATCAGTAGCTTTCCGGTAGCTTTGCCCGTATTTGATAAAAGGGAAGTATGCATACCATTCAGAGGCAAAGCACTGACCATAAAGACAGCAGTTACATGCTCGGGATAGTTCAAGGCCAACCAAGCTGCTGGACCTCCTCCTGTGGAATATCCCAACACCATGGTTTTATGAATTTCCAATTCCTCCATAAACAGCTTGATATCCTGAGAATTTTCTTCGTGCGACCAATTCTCTGTGTGTTGCGTTGAGTCCCCATAGCCTCTTGGATCTACTCCAACAATCCGGTGATCTCGAAATGCTGCATACCGAGCCAGTGTAAAAGCATTGTATTTGGAGTCGCAACCGTATCCAGGAATAACAATCAGCGTGTGACTTGGCGCTACCACTGCCTGGTAAGTTTCTGGTGAATAAAGTTGAGCACAATTTACATCGACGTAACTCAATGTCTCACCATTCTTCAGAGCCACTCTGTGACGAGGGTACTTTTCTTCCAGCTCTTGAAATGATGGTGTTATTGTCGTCATAGTTCTTCTGCCACTTATCCCGACTCTTGTTGCAGCACGAGAACTTCTTTTTATTTGAGACGTTATCAAAAGAAAGGCCATCATTTGCGGTGTGATCAAAGATCAAAGAATGAGTTTACTACAAAGAATGAGTTTACAGTATTACTGGTACATACAAGATGAATAATAAAAAATAATAATGCGGACAGTAGAAGATAATGATGTAAATTGTAGCTCCATCCCTAATGCGGTATTGTGGAATTATGAATAATTAGGAAGCACGTACTACTAACAATAGTAGCAGTTATTAAAGCACATAATGAATTCCATGAAAGTATTGTGAACATACCCACCTTAGAATAAGACTACAAATGAGACAGTAGGGTAACTACTAGGGTCTACGTCAGGCAAATTTAATCTTAAGTAGGAGGTTAAAATCACTAAGTCCACATTACAGTGAGAAAAAACACACAAAAATACAAGTCCGGCACTGCTAAACTGTGCCACCATGGTGATAAGCTCAACAAACAATGTTCCGGATATCAATGTTAACCAGATATCAAACAACAAAAAGCAAGTTAACCTGCTGCTTCTTGTACAGCTAGTCGATCAGCTCGTTCGTGTTCATGTCGGACAATGGCTTCGCGATCCACTACTCTTCCAGGCAATCTCCTAAAGGCTCCTCCAGGATCAATAGTAGGAGCAGTAGGACGAGGTGCTGCGGCTACTACTACTCCTAGAGGAGCAGCAGGAGGAGCATGGAGGCGAGGTTGTCCTGCTGTGCGAATGCGAAGTCTTGGATGTGGACGTCCATTGTAGCGCTTCCGGTCTTCCAGCATCTTGTTGATCACCATTGTCACACTCATATTCCTTCCATAGACTTGATAGACAAGATCAACAGCAGTAGGAGCTGTATATCCTGCATCGACATGAGTAGCAATCACATCCCAGAAAGCTTTCCTCCTGTAGTACTTCTGCTTCACGGCACCTCGTTCCACTGGACTGAGGTCCCTCGCAGCCTTCAAGCCACCCAATCCATGGGTGTATTCAGTCCACAAAGTGTACAGATCCTTTGGACGCTTGGAGAGTTGGGCTTCTGGTCGTCTTGCAGCAACAAGTGGAGCATCCTCGCCATTCGTCCCTTCTCCTTCTCGTCGCGGTGGTCGTCTTGCTGTTGTTCTTGGAGCCATTAACTGTAGCCTCTTGATGTTCTTGTTAACCGAAGCAAGCTGCCTCTGTAGATCAATCTTCAGCTCTCCAGTAGTAGAACTGACCTGCTCTTCAAGTCTTGTTAACCTCATGACAATGCCATGGAGTTGCGCCGTCAAGTGGTTGAAGTACTCTTGTCTTCCAGCCACACCGGCACCATGTTGTCCACCACCATAGTACTGCCTCTGCACTGCTGCTGCTCTCTCATTGTCTCCTCGGCCACCACCCCCATCAGCACCATCATCATTATCTCGTCCTCCTCGTCCATCTTCATTGTGGTTGCCACCATTGTTGTCGTGCCCAGTGAAATCATCTGGAGGCAACTCATCAATAAGCAGTGTCTCTCCAGCTCTGTAGATAACCAACCGGATCTTTTCCACTGGATTAACATCATCAAAAGCTTCAGGACGAATGACACTGTACTCACTCTTAACTCGGTCAAGAATGAATTGTGGCACCCGATCTTCCATGGTTGGCTCAAAGCATGCCCACAAGAGAGCTGTACCCAACACTTCGGCGATGCGACCTCCAGCTTCATCGCCAAAGAACTCTGAGATCTTTGGACAGACATGCTCGTGCAAAAAAAGGTTGGATACACCACAACCATTCTTCAAAGCGTACTTGATCGGACCATCCACACACAGCAAGCTGCATACCTTTGCATTAGAGTATGGCTGGCTTGGGTTAATGTACCTTGAAGACACCCTCCCTCGTCCCTTTTTCCATCGTCCTCGGATATCTACTTCATTTTGAGTTGCACCCAAAAGAGTTACCCATGTTGCTGGAAGCTTCCTGAAAGAGTGCATGCCAAGAGAACCTCCCCTGTTAGATGCAAGGGCTTGGAAGACAGGGTTAAGAAACACCTTATCTCGTACAGTCTTGGAGTAGGAGATGACAGCTCTCTTAGCAGCAGCATCATCAACGTCTTCAGTGTAAAGGAATCTCGATTGGATTCCAAATTGGCTGAAGCGCTCCTCAAGGTAAATGGCAAGCGACAAGATAATGCAGAAGACAGGGTTAGCAGCACCAAGCATAATCTGAGAAGGACAATCGCGTTCCTCCAGGACATTCTTGCTCCACATCATTTTTGTCTCCAAAGCAAAGTCAAACTTTGGATGAACGTGGAGCCACTTAGTTTCCATGTGGTGGACATCATCGCCTCGTCCAATCATGTGGAACTGCATCCTCATTGCTTGAAGTTAGCGGTTGCAGTTCCAGTCATCTTGTTCTTGTAGTATCTGTGCAGCCAGCTTCGTCTGAAGGAGGTATTAGCCGTAATCATTTATGACTTCCGTATTACAGCTAGTCAGGGGGGGTCTAGGCTGTAGCTTACGGCTACCAGTCTGTAATGTGCACTAGTTGT
>Ga0100392_1002608_pt1 | contig 16647 bp, 10 predicted proteins | sample CryGeymeta201516_FD_81548 | JGI IMG/M metagenome (GOLD analysis project Ga0100392, IMG submission 81548) | Groundwater microbial communities from Crystal Geyser aquifers in Utah, USA - Crystal Geyser metaG 2015-16 | ecosystem: Environmental > Aquatic > Deep subsurface > Groundwater | place: USA... | reverse complement strand
CAGGAACAATTTCTTGATCACCAAGGGCTACATGGATGTTGGCAACATTGTAGTTGCTACTTCCAATTGCTGCGAGAGACTTTTCTCAGAGGCAAAGTACATCATGCTGCCACACAGGAGAGGCATGTCGCCTATTTTGTTCGAAGCTCTGCTTTATTTGAAGAAGAACCTGACCTTTTGGACTGTTAGCACTGTTGCCAAAGCCATGCGAATGAAAGAAGAAGTCATACAAGAAGACATTGAGAGAGACGATGAGAGTTTCTATTGAATTTGTGGCTGTAAACGCACTATTAGGTATACTTAGTGACCCAACAAGAAGGAATATAGAATGTATATTCTTATTCCTAGTGCTTGGAATAAATATATTATAATAATTTGTTATTGGAATATCTATATTATAATAGGGGAATATAGAATATACGGCATTATAATGTATTATTACCAAGGTCTGATCTCACCACCACCACCACCACTATCACCAGCAGCAGCAGCAGTCATCCATACGCATCAAAACGAAAACAAAAAGTAGTTATTAGTTCAGTTGGTGGTTTATTTTGATAGTGACTTTTAAAAATCTACCCACAAGCAGCCACCATCTTGAATCCCACAAGAATAATAGCCATGGCAAATTTTCTCAAGAACATGTTCTTTCCCGCCAATGATGTTGCTGGGGCCAATGATACAATTCAATCGCATCAGCATCGGCACGAAGGCGAGACAAGTGGTTTGTTATCCAAATCTGATAATCAAAAACATTACAATGACGGTACTGCTATGAATGGCAACAACAACAATGCTCATGGTGGTTCCAACAACAATTTGGAATCCTGTTACAGCAGTCACGTAGGTACCGAACATCGAATAGTGGTCAACAATAACGAAGATGGTGCCACAGAAAACAACCTTAGCAGTCTTGCTAGTGATCCTGTCTTGAGGAAATTAAAAACTGCAACGGCTCTCTGCTGCGCCTTTATGCTGGTGGAAGTAGCGGGTGGATTGTTGAGTGGATCGCTGGCAGTCCTCAGTGATGCCGCACACTTGATGGCCGATCTGGCATCGTTTGCGGTGGCCATCGTTGCCGCCTATCTGGCCGCACGGCCATCTACCAGCAAACACACGTACGGACTAAAACGAAGCGAAAGTTTGGCGGCCCTGTTCAGCATGACGTGCCTGGCCATTATCAGTGTAGGATTGGCCGGGGAGGCCGTGCGTCGAATTTATGGAATACTCGTTGCAAAGAACAATGACAGCAGCGCAGTAGAAGACGTGGACGGAAAACTAATGAGCGTTATTGCTGCCATTGGAGTCGTTGTGAACATTGCACTGGCGCTTGTTTTGGGCCAGCATCACGTGCACATGCCTGGTGGAAGTCACGGGCACGATCACAGTCATGATCACGGACACACTAGTAATGAAGGAGGAGAAAACGTTGCTGATGGACACGATCACCAGCATCAGCATCAGCACGACAGCCACAATCACGACAAAGACGACGAGCACCGAGATCGCGATCCGGAATTACCGTTGCGTCCCAACGAGGTTGAAGTTTCCAAAAATGATATTGAAAATGTCAATCTGCGTGCGGCATATTTGCACGTCATGGCCGATCTGACTCAATCGGTGGCGGTCCTTCTTGCCGGCCTGGTGATTTGGTACAATCCTGAATGGAGGATTGTAGATCCCATTGCAACTATTTTGTTCTGTTGTTTGGTCTTTTATTCGACATTGGGTGTCATTCGGTCCGCCATTTGCGTCCTGTTGGAAGAAGTTCCTCCCGATGTTTCCTGGCAACAAGTTCACAATCAAATTGAAATGTTACCAGGAGTGACCAATGTTCACGATCTTCATATTTGGTCCATTAGTCACGGTATTACTGCAATGAGTGTTCACGTTCAAACAGCCTCCAAGAGTGTCGAAATCGAAGAAGTTCTGAAAACTATAACTGCCATTTGTCAAGCAAATGGCATTGAACATTCGACGGTTCAAGTCCAACCATTTTCTAACAGTAACAATGATTGTACAACCTGTGTTGCCAATCAGACCGATAGTAGGTGCGTCGTATCCAGTAAACCACCGTCCAGAGAAGCGTCCAGCAATGGAGCATCATCCGATACATCGACACACACGTGACGGATCTGGTAGGAGCGGCAATGATGATAGTATAAAATGCTAAGAAACAGTATTACTCTATAACATTAGTAGACGTAAATTTTACGGGTGAAGGTAGCTAGCAATATCTAAGGAGTTATCATGCTGTCGCTGTTGGGCAATCCTTTGTCTTTTTCAGCAAGACGATCTCAAAACACGATTCCCCTTCTACCCACATCGTTTGCATCCCATATCGCAGACCTGATATCCTGCCAATCTCACAAAAAGACGAGTCCGCTGGAGGTTTCTCAATACCACCTGTTACGTGCGCGAGAGCCACTATGCCGTCGTCGTGCGTTAAAAGTCCCAGAACATCGTAAAGACTGTCCTCCCAATTTTCAAATTCAAGCGAGGCTCCCAGGAGAAGGTCAAACGTTCCAAATTCACAAACAATTTCAGATATACGTTCGGGATCGGTAAAATCAAGAAGACTGACATTCACGTTCAGTCCATTCATTGCCGCATTTGCTGTGGTTAGGGCCAATGACTTTTTGGATCGATCAGTAGCAAGAATGCGAACGTCCCTTCCGAAAGCTTCCGCCGAGGCCGCAGCGGAAATGGAAGCAGCTCCAACACCGGTCCCTAGTTCCAAAATAGAAAGTGGACGCTTGTCGACACATACTATGTTTTCGTCAGGGTGCCACAGACAGCGTTCTTGGGAACACCACAGTGGTAGACTGTTATCGGCGCCAAGGGCCGAAAAGAAATCATTCACCCACAAACTGAGGAAGTATCCACCGGGCCACAGGATAGTTGCGGAGTCATAAGGTTGGAGGAATCCATCTTGTTCAACGTCTAGAACGCGACCGGTTCTTGGTAAACGGATCCGAACGGAGATTTCGCTCACCAGAGGTAGTGCCAGAGCGCCACCTGATCCAACACCAAGGGCACAGCCGATAGAATCCGGTGTAATTCTGTCGGGAGCACAAACTTGTGGCGAGAGCGACAATGTCAACTCATCATGTTCAAAATGAATTCGTTTGCAGCACCTTTCCCAGCAAGTCAAATCCTGCGCTATTGTATTCGGTGATATCGGAAGTGATGGTAGAGGAACGAGCTCCAAAGAGCGTCGTTTTTCGTTGGCATTTCGATAGTGTTTAGCGTGGATGGAGTAAATCTTGTCGAGGGCATTGCTGTCGTCGGCATTAAGAAGCATTTCTACGTTCTCGCCCCACGCACGGGCGCATTCATCCGCGGCATTCGTGTCGATGGTTGCCAGAGGATGTGTCGAGCAATACTGTAGTGCTACGAACCGCGCTGTGTGGAAATCTCCCGAGAGAAGCAGGGGCGCCAGTAGAGTAGAGCAAGAGACCATTGATACTGTGAAATCGTGCTAAAGTTGCAGTTGTTGTTGTATAGTTTATTTATTTTTTGAAATATATGGGCCAGGGGCCAGGCAGGATGATGATTGATGATTCTGGCACTGTTCTCGAATCTTCGTCCAATCGTGTGATCGTTCTGCCTCTCAAGAGTTTTGCCATTTGCCAGCAAGCTGGTAGCTGATTGCTGCTTTTAGCTGGCCGATACGAACGCTCTTCGGCAAAGAAAAAACGAACTGCATGAATGGAAATTGAAGCTATTCGCTTCCGCTTTTCCTCCACCAAAACGAAAAAAAAAATAATAGTAGACTCGTCTATTTAATATTATTAAATAATGAAAAATGTGAAGCGGAATAGGGGTCGAGTCACGAATGTGCAGTAACGGATGGACCAACTATCGGTCCGGGTGATTGGTGAAAGTCTGATAGACAGTCCAAGTCGCGCAACAAGCGCGCAGACGCATGAACTTACCCATCTACTAAAAACACCAAGCGAACTAGCCAACATTACGTACAATCATCATCAACAAGGAGTGGGCAGACCAAATCAAGCAGCTGTAAGGAAGAAAGAATCTTGCGTACTATTTGAACGGTGAGTACGGACGAAGATGATGGTGTTGTTGTTGTTGTTGTTGTTGTTGTTGTTGTTGTTGCGAAATGAATGTTATCGCTAGTAGAAAGACGTTGGGCTGTTAACGGAAAGTTGCAGGGACGAAGACCGATCGAGATAAAAGAATGGTTGGATCGTGTTGGTTTGGCGGCGGGTGTAGCAATAGAGAGTTGAGCCCTTGACATGAGTGAGCAGCACTGCTAGTCGGTCGCTCGACTGGACTAGCTGATCTTGCAAGAAGTATCAGATAGCTTTGGCTGTCGGCAGTATTGGATTAACGAAAGAGGCACCGCTCAAGCCTCTTCCTTTGAACGGGACTCCTTTCAGAACGGATTGGAGTGTGCACCTCGCTCGTGTTGTACCGTTTCTTTCTTTGATGCAAGGGTACCGAGCACTAGAGAGGAGATGGTATTGCAAGACCAGTGTTATTTTCAGCGCATTGAGTATACCATGCTTGAGAGGCATGGTCGGGATTGGAAAACAATTTGACAACTGCAACACACTTTTTTCCGGTCGCAGCACAGTCTTGCCTGAGCACTGGTTGTTTCAAATTCCATTGCCCAACTGCATCCTTTTTGATTACTCACTTCATCTTATTACTGTTCTTTTGACACTAGACTTTTAATACAGAAAAATGGGAAAAGTACACGGATCTCTAGCTCGTGCCGGTAAGGTAAAGGGACAGACACCAAAGGTCGAAGCCCAAGAAGACAAGAAGAAGTTGCCTCGCGGCCGTGCCAAGAAGAGACTGCAATACAATCGTCGTTACGTCAATGTTGTAACTGGAATGGGAGGAAAGCGAGTCGGCCCTAACTCCAATGCTGACAAGATGAAATAAACACTGTTACCACGGTTATTGCGCAACGCTGTCGTAAATTTAAAACAAATAATATATTGCCTATTATCCTTTACCAGTGTATTTCGCTTACGAGTGAATGGTAAAATATGAAATGATGCGTACTACTAGAGTATCTAGATGTAAAGCTGCTCTTCCTCCTCGTATCCATCTTCAGTCTCCAAATCAGCTTTTGGAATAGAAGAAATATCTTCATGTTTCCCACCTGACTCTTCGTCGACCACTGACAACAAGAGATCTTGATAGTATTTCGGCAACCGCAACACTTCCTCGTACGACAAATTCAACAATTGCAGATCTTCTAGACGCCCACTTTCTCTCAGGTTGGAGTTTCGAATAAATGCTTGTCGTTCTGAAGCGCTAACATAGACACCGCCAACGTAACCGCTTTCGAGGGTCGACAGGGATTCTACCAAGTGCTCTAGCAGTACCGCGTTTATAGGAGTCGAGTTTGGAAATGAAGAGGGACTGTCTTCCTCACTCTTTCCGATCGATGCTGCTACAGGTGACCGTGGAGACCCCAGTCGATAACAATCGTGTCTTCCTTCACTGTCCTCGGAACTCGAATTCTGGATAGACGTCGCAAAAGTGCTCGCTGACCAGGAAGACAAACGTTTCTCTGCATTAAACGGACTGCGTGCGACTGTTTTTGGTTTTTTCGAAGAGGGTTTTCTACCGATAATATTTGCAGCCTTGGGTGTTGATGTTGATAGTCGTTTGACTCCTTTCATCTCCTTTTGCGAGAGACTGCGCATGTAGGAGACACATTCGCCAATCTTACAGGAGGGAATCATGTAGTATCCAGTGATTGGATGACGCAGTTGGTCTTTTTTCAACTGCAAGACTTCCATCAGATATTTTTCAATGCGGACGGCAAAGTAGGCATTCCATTTGTTTTTGATGTTGTTGTCCGTCCTGCCTGTCAAATGCTTAGATATAGCGCTCCACTTGCTCCCGTGCCTACAATATTGCTGGAGGACAATTTGCTCTTCCTCTTCGGTCCAGGTCCGAGACTTGATGACATTTGGATCCAAATGATTATGCCATCGTTCTCGACATTGCTTACCACTTCGGCCTGGTAGCGCAAGTGCAAACTTAGACCATCTTTTTGCGCCTGAAAAAGATATATAGTACGAGTCTGGTGAGTGTGTTTTGGTACTCTGGAGTATTTTTATACGAACAACTTACCATTTTCTTTGACCAATCGAGCGATGGCTCGGTCTTCTTCCTCGGTCCATGCCGCCGGTTGGGTTTTCAAACCCGTCAAAGATTCCCAACGAACTTTGCACTCCGCTCCCGTTCGTCCAGGACAAAACCTGGCCGCAGCCATCCAATCGACTTGATCGTACTTGCTCTGTCGCTTTACATCGTCACTCTTGGATGATCTATAAATCTCAATGAAATCTTTCACTTTCTCTTGTAAAACTGTATCCTCTTTATTGGTCCACGGTTTAGAGGAAACATGTGATTGGTGGCCAATGGTTACCCCTCTGTCGTCCTCGGATGATGAAGAAATGGGATCATATGGCGGCGGTGGTGCTGCCAATTTAGTCGGTGCTCTATCAATAGGGACGCCTCCCGAGACACCGAGAATCTTTCTTTTTCGTACCATGTTTGCAGGTAAGTAAGCTTGACGCAAGACTTAGTAGGAAAGAAAGGGTTGGCGAGGAATGCTATGTTCTGTAGTCGTAGGGTTCCTTCGACAGGTAGTTGGAGGTTTTCGGTTTTTGTTACCAGTAGTTTATTTTCGCTTTTTTTGCTAGCTTTCAGGTTCGCAAGAAAGACTGCTCGCGATGAATTTAAATGTTGTACTCGAGAATAGATCTAACGAGAAGGGAACAGGTGATGTAGGGAAGTTAATTCGAGGTACTACGGTATATGGTATGTTGCTTGATCTGGTGTGAACCGTTTGTGATGATGTTGGCTGCTGCTGTTTTGAACCAGAAGCAAAAAAAAGGCGGTTTGTTTTGGGGGGGACTGAAATAAAACCCGTCAAATTAGATAATTTCCTTGTTTGCTGATGAAGTCAGTTACCGTAGGTCTAGGTCCCAATTTTCGCTAAGTGCAGCCTCCAGAGCGAAAAACAAGCGTATGCGAAGGAGACAACCACCACAGTACGAGGTAGTCATGCAATAGTAATTGCATAGAAAAGTATCTTCAGGGTTGGTGAAGGTCGTGGCTTCCATGTGAGCATAAGGTTGAAAAGGAGGTTCAACGTTCTGCATATGAAATAATGGTTTTGGGATTCTGGACAAAATAATACTCCTAGGATTAGATATGATAAACTGGTTTTAATCATAAGCGGTACAAGATTGAAAATGCCTCTTTAGCTTACCAGATTAGGAGTTGAATGAGGTAACTGTCTTCTAGCTCTCATTCTCGAATTTTTAAGAAGAAATATAAATGGTTTCGAAGATCTGGACAGAATAATATGATTGGGTGTAATGATAGTGTATGTATGTGTTATTAATCAGTAGTGATACAAGTATTCGGCTGGATTTGGTCGGTGTCCGCTAGGGGATAAGACACTGGCAAATCAACTCTTCAGGCGTATCCTCCACCACAGCTAAAAGCCCTGGTCTGAAAGAAACAACACAGAAGACAAATAACAAGTGAGATTAAAAGAGCTATGCATTCAAACACCTTCATCAGCAAAAAATAGTAGTACTTACAACGAACGAAGAAATGCTGGTTTCTTTTTGCTGTTGGGAGGGTGGTCGATTTCGACCCTTCAGGCGTGTTCGAAACAGATCACTCCGCCCACTCTCCGATTCTATCTGACTTTGAGCTGGAAGAACATCACTCATGTACTTTGAAACTACAGGGGGGAACATTTTCGACGTGAAGGAATAGTCCTCATCCTCGTCCTGACTATCGCTCTCGGCTTCGAAGTGGCAGGATCCTATCTGCAGCATGGCAGCTCCCAAATCTTCTAATCCGACATCGGAATTAAACTCTGTACAATCGCTGTCATCATCGCAATTATAACTGGTGGTATGTAGGCCACGCGTCTCGTCGTCCACAGAAGCGCTACCTTCCGAATCCACATCTGATTCGTCGTAGGATCCTTCCTCTCCACCTTCCCCGCCCGAGTCCTCTCCAATTGTATCCAGTAACGACACATCACGAGATGCTGTCTCCTGCCATGTAGCTTCGCTTTCGTCATCATCTGTTGACGAACCAGAGTCATCCGAGGAATCGCCGTCTTCTTCTCGGAGAAGCAAGCCTGACTTATTCACAGTAATTTGAATATTATCTGCATTCATTCTCGGTGATTGACTGCGAGATGACAGAGTAGAGTTGGCGGTGAGCTGACCTCCAGATGACCGTGACGATATGGAGCTGACTTGGCTCCGTAGTCTTTCGGGAATGACATATTCCGACCAATGGGCCGTCGATGTGTTCGAGGGATACGACTGGTGCTTGCCCTCTGTGATGATATTGTTGCTGCCATCGCTGGCTTCGTATCCTGAATCATTTCCAATTGTGTCTCTGGAAAAGCTACCAACGATTGAAGTGAAAGTTTTATGGACGCCATCTTGAAGTTCCGAAGAGGTATGTGACAGTGACGCCGTAAAATTTGTAAAGGCATTCTTAAGGTTTGAAGAATCCGTCGACTCCGTTTGTTTCAAATGAGACCTAGGCTTGAAGTTCGTACCGCCCAAACGACCTTTAGTAGAGGACCAGTCACTGGAGATAGCACCGGACGATCTCGATGTATTAATGCAAGAGGATCCTTCCATGGCAGACTGGTATTCATCTTCGCACAGTGAAGCGCTGGCCAGCTCCACGACGGGCATTCTGAGCTACTTGGGTACTGTTTCTGCTGGTGAATGATAGAATGTTTAATCTTTGAACTGTTTGTTATCTTTACGGTTTCTTATATTGACCTTGTTTGTCAAATCCTTGTTTTCCACGCAGGAGAAAAGATGAGCGATAAAAAAGTTCGTTACTTGATGACTGAAATACTATTTTGACCTTCAGTCGTGTATAATATTCTAGCTAACGATATGACTTGCACGCAATGAGAACATAGCAAAAATTGCAGGATACGGAAAGAAGGCTGAAAATTGCCACAGACGGACGGAACGAACAGTTCAAATAGACAGGTACGCGTACTAACTGGCATAATTATTAGGGAATTATCGGAAGCACAGTATGAACAATTAATTACACAACAGGTGAGGCATCCGAATGGTACTGAGCTTCGTAATTCATCTGCGCTATGGCTCTGGTGACGGAGTGCCTATCTGCTCCCGCGATACAAAAGGTTTGCGGTGCCACAGACAAGAACATTTCTTCCTTGGGGGATAACATAGGAGGAGTAAGTGGTACGGAAATAGGTGGCGGAGTGATCAGGTCACGACCAGCGACTTCCCCGCCGTTGCCTTCAGCTGCGAAACCAATTGATGTGAGATTAGCATCCGATTTGCGCCTTTGCAGAAATCCGCTAGAAGTTTCTTTCGCAGCGCTTGCCGAAGCTTGCGGCAAAGATAACACAGGCCAATGCATCTCCGTCGGCCCTGCCGTCGAATCAGTTGGATCAGCAATATCCATCCCGATGAGACTAGTGTTGGATGCCACGTAATTCATACCGACAAGGTTTGTGTTTGATGCGTTCGTTGTTTCGTTCAAATGGCGGTCCATGGATCGACGTCTACGTTGTCGGGCCGGCTGGCAGCTGACAAGGTGCTCCTCTTCAAGAACAGCGGGGTCTGCAAGCACAAAATCTTCATCCTCGTCAATGTCGCTCACGGATCCGTTATCGTCGCTTCTATCCATTTTTCTCTGGTCTTCCTCCATCATGGATGTTAGCACACCCCCGGGCCGTGAAGTTGTAAATAAAGATTGAGTTCGCATATCCATGAATTTCCCTTCATCGTACGTATGGAGAGAGGGAGACTCAAACTGAACTTCAGCTCCTCTCTCATTCAAAGAAAAGTCCAAAAAGGGTATGGGAGCTTCTTCGCGGTCGTGCGCTTCTTTGAAAACAGGCACCACTTCATTGTCATTAACGCTTCCATCGGCAGAGAGCGCCAATGAATTAGTGGACCCAGGAAATAGGCACTGTATGTCAGACAAACTGGAGCAGCCATGGTCTGATTCTGTACTAGCAGACACGTCTCGTAGAGATGCCGCGGCCGAAAAGGACGGCAGAAAAGGCGAAGAAACATCCACATCGACGTCAGAAGGAGATGGAAATCTTGGTAGATGGTTGCCTCGTTGGCCATTTTTGTGGCAACTTCGAGCACTTCTTGGGGTCAAAGTAACCCGGGGCAGCGGGGTCTCTGGGGTACGTGGAGCTGTTTCTTTGGAGGAGGTTCGGGACTGTTGGCTACTCTTGATACCCGCTGCAGGTGATGTCGGTGACAGTAGCCTGCTTGTTCCAACAGCGGGAACATGCAAGGTACTGTCTTGAACTGTACAAATGCTGTCAGACGAGGGGCCCCGACATTGCACAGTCCCGGGTGGTAGCATTTTTCTAGGAGACCTACTTTCGCTGTCGTCATCACTGGAGCAGTCGAGAGACATCCACAAGGAGCTCACTCCACCTCCTGGTAATGGCGGTAGCAAGTGATTGTCGCGAGCCGGTAATTTCGTACCTCTGTCTTGAAGAACCGTCAGAGAGGCAATCTTAGGAGAAGACTTTGTAGAGCCGCCACCGTTGGGCGAAAAGCCGTAACATCTGGCACCTGTGTTCCATCGGGCATTGGTCGCAATGGAAGAAGAGGAACCAATGCTTCTCAACGAGCTACCTCCGGGAGAGGCGGCGCCCTGGACGGGAGTGAAAGACGATCGTGGTTGAATGGTTTGCCTCATTGGCGACGCAAGGGAATGATTGCTCGCCACAGAGTTGACTACCATGGGAAGATGATTTGCAGACGGGGATGCTGAGGAGAAGGACGAAGGTGGGGGCAATGACGTGATATGCTGGCTATCCGAGGATAAAGGGGCGCTGTCTGGATCCGTCCCATCAATTCGCTTTGGTGACTGCAAGGAAAGACACTGCAAATCGGCCAGGATGCCACATGGGCTCCGATTTTCTCTTGGTGTTGTTGTTCTGAAGGCCGATTGTATCCTGGGAGGCGATGTAAAGCCAGAAGGGTTCACAGCTTCAACAGAAACAGGTCTGCCATGGGGTGTGGGAACACATTTGGGAGTCAAGAGAGCTACTCGTCCAGCAGAGCTCATAGACTGGGCGGATCGCTTTCTGCCCCGGACCGCATCAGTCGTTGAGACGACAGTCCCACGGGGTTTCAAACGAAATGGAGCCGAAGAGAGAGATGATGAAGGACAAGTACCAGAAGAGCTGCATTCTGGTTTGGGAAGGGAAGATGGATTTCCTCCGTCCTTGGAGGAAGACACAACTCCCTCACTCAATGGTGTTGGCAGTTCCAGGCACTGCTGATTGTTCATTTGCACTCCATGATGTGTTGACCCTCGTGGCATATTCGGGGGCGAAGGTAGCCTACTAGTAGAAACCACATCATCTTGTGCGGAGGAGCATATGACTTTGATGGATTTATCGAGGACTGCAGATGGCGTGGTGGCAGCAGGATAACTTGCAGTACCAGAATCATGCAGAGTACTCCTCAAGGCAATAGGGGCAAGTGGTCCCATGCTTAAACTGCGCTAAAATGTGCGCTATCCTACAATGATCATCACAAAGATAAAGGTGCGCCGCACGTGTGATTATGTCAAGAGGATGGCGGAGAAAGATGAGGTGAGATGTGTCACTCTGCAAAAACGGGGAAGCTAACTAACACCTATTCCAAAGTAGTGAAGTAATCATGTCGTCGATGGCGATGGGTAACACATTCTCCAGAGCAACAACTTGCAAGTATGAAGTCAGGCATGGCCAGAAGCATTATAAGCAGTGCATTACAAGCAGTGTATGTTGACGCTCAATTTCTGCTTACTTCACTGGCAACGAAAAACATTCTCGCACGGTCCCCTGCCCACTTCCCTCCAACAAACAAACTATACGCGCACTCGAGAGTCCTCTGCTCATCCCTGGATTGTCTTACCTTGGAGCTCTTGTATATCTTAAGCTGATAAGAAATAGCTAGTGGTGATCAAATAATAGAACTAGTAGTGTTAATCAAGTGGCTGTGTACTACCAGCTATCCTGTAATAGGTACTAGCTACTGTAGTACGATGAAGCACGCGGCATCTATCAAGTGTCATTGTTGAAGCTTCTTCATTATTATTTAGAAACTTTGCAAATCTGCTCGGTGTCTTTTTCGTAAATCATGTAGAAATAGTACCACGATAGTCTGTATGCCGACAGGATGGCTTGACACTTTCCATCTCATAGTGTTGGAAGTGTTTATACACACACACGCACAAGGCCCAAGCAGAATGCCCTCATCTTTACGGCTTGACAACTAAATTTTTCGACAAAGAAGTGAAGTCAGCTTTCGTCGGCCAACCATTTCTAACTAATCCGTTCTCACTGGCGCTGACGAAGCGCTGCCAGCCGTACCTGGTAGCCATTAATGTCCGGTTGGTTGAAATTTTTGTCAAGATGTACTACGGTACCAGGTACCTGGTAGTAGTGGTAGTACCAGGTAGTTCTATTAGTAGTAGTACCAGGTACCTGGTGGTAGTAAGAATAGCAGCAGAGAACTGTACGAAATAGCTAGAGGAGTAATCGATGAAGAACAATATTTTTCCTTTATTTGGCTATCCCTGGCTCTCTGCTCGAGCAATATTATGGTCTAATGGATGTCTGTTGAAAATACTGGTAGAATAGAGTAGTAGTACTCGTAGTAGAGAGTTCTCTCGTCGCTCAACGTTGACGCTATTACCAGTACCGTAGTACTACTAGACTACCTAATAAAAAAATAGTATTTTCTCGCTTTGTTATTATTGTTATCGTGGTACCGGGTACTGTACCTACCTGGTACCTGGTATTAGCTCTTGTATTTTGGAAGTGATAGGCAGTACTACTACTTCTACTACTGTACTAAGATACGGCCTAAAATGCGGTTTAAAGATGAGAATTTACTGGAAAAATCAAAGAATAATTGCTGAAGGACAAAACATCATAATATTCACGGTCGTTTTCTCATCGACATTAATATTTTTTATTAACAGACTTGAAGAATCAGGGAGGGGGAATAATCAGGTCGAGATTGCATTCACGAATGGAGTTATCATAATATCAACGACTGCAAGTTAAAAACAAGATTAAAAATAATGGAGTCAAATTAGTAGGTCTAGTCTACTATTAATAATAGCTTACTGTTTTTTTTATTACACGGGAGCTCTACCAGGTATTACACTGTCACAACCCGAACCGTGAAACAAAAAGATACCAGTACTGAACGACAACGCAAAGAAAACAACGAATGGCGGCGCTTTAAACCCAAAATTATTACTACCATTCGAGAGATCCAAAAGTTTGTCCCGGAAATATTACTATCTAGACAGTCGAAGCCTCAATAATTTCGAGATTTATTGAGAAGTCTCGATCGATTTTTGACGAAAAAGAGACCCACAAAGCGACTAATATTCTTAGCATTTATCAGCTACAGTCCATATCATAATGAGCTTCCTTTGTTGTTGCGGAAAGAATCCGGTCGAAGAGGAGATTAGCTGCCCTCACGTCACGCGCCAGAAGGCTACCGAATCGGTTAATGAACATAAACTACCGCAGGGGGTGATTCTTTCGGGCGGTTCCAAGCTTCATCAACAAGGTCTGACAGGTACCAATGTACGGGTAGCTGTAATTGATTCAGGTATAGATATGGATCATCCTGGATTTCATGGTCAAGTAAAGAAACAAATATGGCTTCGATCAGGAACTCCCTTGGAAGAGGATGATCATGGCACTCATGTAGCTGGTACCATTCATTTGATGGCTCCCAAAGCAGATATATATGACTACAGAGTCTTTGGTAGGAATGGAAAATTGGGAGTGAATGAAGCCATTGCAAAAGCCATTCAAGATGCCACGGATGAAGGATGTCATGTAATCAATATGAGTTTGGGTGCCCCATTTCCAACTCCTTCCATCCACAGTGCTGTGAAAAATGCTGTCTCCAAAGGTGTTGTAGTGGTATGCGCAGCTGGAAATGAAGGTGACAATAACCCTCTCACCAATGAACTGAGTTACCCTGCTGCTCACGAGGAATGCATCAGTGTTGCAGCTGTATCAAAAAAGGATGGATTTCCTGTTGCTGTCTTTTCCAATAGCAATGCCCAGGTTGACTATGCTAGTATTGGTGTGGATGTGACGTCCTTTAAACCAGGTGGTGGTTACCAGATCATGTCAGGCACAAGCATGGCATGCCCCCACGTTGCTGGATTAATTGCCTGTCTCATGACAAATGGAAAGACCAAGGCGGAAAGTATTCGAAAAAAGCTCAATGAACTTTCCATTGATATTGGAACGGAAGGGATTGATAATGCAACTGGTATTGGATTTGTGACATATTTGGAAGAGGAAGCATTTGATGAGGTGCTCCCAAGAGGATCCATTGCTGGTGGAAAAACGAAGGAGATGTATTCGGCGGTTGTCAGCTAAGTGTGAAGGTTCTTTGCTGCCCTGGAAAGGTAGAAAGGAACGCATGTAGCTGTGCAATATAAGTGAACTTCGTTAATCTGAAACAGGCAGCTATCATGGGCGCCTCTACTTCCTGGGCTCCTACCGGTAGCTACTCTAGCTACAGTGTAGTAGGCTCCGTGTTGTTTTAGTCAGTTTTACTGGTACTCGGAGTAGGAATTAAAAATAGCACGATTCATCATTCACGATTCGTACAGTTGCTTTTTCAGCGAATGGAACAGAACCACGACAACAACAACATGATGTATTTTCTATTTTTTTTTGTGTATCAAATTTTCGGTGCACCTTCCTTCATTAGTAGCACCAGCACAAGACGCATCCCACATACTCGACAACCTGCAGAAAGATAGATACTCGGAGTTCTAAGTCAAGCTATGGCATGTGGACCTCGCACCACGGGTGGCGCAGCCATTCTTTGGTTTACAATTTTTGGTATTATCGCTGTCATTGCTAGTATTAGCTACAACTACATTCTGGCGGATTCCCAGTACGCCAGCACACCAGCCAAATCATGGGCTTTGATCGGTGGCTTGACATCCAACTCGGTTCAATTTCGAATCCGATTACCCGTTGATGACTACGAGAAACATCTCATCGTCTCCGAGGCTGGTGCTGAAACAACTGAGCGGATTTCCGACATTGCTCTGACCACCACGGATCACCAAAGCTCGCACCCAATTATGAACGCGTACGGTCTTTATGCTGTGGACGTGACAGATTTGGAACCCAACACTAAGTATTCCTACAGTCTCACATCGTCGGCGCCAACCGATAGTGACTCTAGTCTGGATACAATACAATTGAAGGGCACCTTCCACACACCTCCAACCGAAGGAAGTCGCTTTTCCTTCAAAGTTGCGGCAGCATCCTGTGCTTGGACAGGTTCTACCGCGTCTGTCTTTGACCAGATTCGACAGTCTCATCCTGACTTACAGCTTATGTTACACCTAGGCGATTTTCATTACGAAAATAACAACACAACCGATTTGCAACAGCGGCTAGATGCCATCAGTACTGTCCTTGAAAGCAATCCACAAGCAGAGTTGTATCGTTCTTTGCCCCTGGCGTATACGTGGGATGATCATGATTTCTTGGGCAATGAACGACCAGATCTGAACCCCTCTACGAGTACTGTAACGCGAGATGCAGCTCGCTTGTCGTACCAGTTGGCCTTTCCTCATTATCCACTGGCGGCGGCGGCGGCGGCGGCATCAATTTCCACTTCCAATACTTCAGCAAACACCAACAATGAAACCACGGTATCACCGCTCCCGATTTATCACGCTTTTACTATTGGAACTGTTCGTTTTATCATCAGTGATCTCATGAGCGAAAGTGATGGAACTTCTATTTACAGCGATGCCCAAAGAGATTGGTTGATGCAAGAATTGCAAACCGCTGACCAATATGATTACGTCGTGTGGGCATCGAGCAAACCATGGATTGGAAGTGGCGAGAGTGCAGAGAGCGAGTACGGCTCTTGGATGTCCAAAGAATATCAGCAAGATCGTTCCGAATTGTCCAGCTTCATCACGGATGTTCTGGGAGGAACTGATGGACCACAGAATCTCATCATGGTGGGTGGAGATGCACACATGGTGGCATTCGACGACGGTACCAATTCGTACTTTGGTGAAGAGCCACTTAATGGATTAAATAGTACGGTAAATTCCTTTCCTATCCTACAATCGGCACCCTTGGATCGGATGGGTTCCAAATCGGGAGGACCGTATTCGGGTACTTGTCAAGCGTTTGATTTGGAACGAACGCATCAATACAGTACCATGAGCTTTGAGTTTCCCACAGAAAACGACGGAACATCCTCTCCCTGCCTATACATTGAATCCTTTCGTGTAGATGAGTGGTACGGCCAATCACTTATTTTCGACCAACGCATCTGTGGCAAACTCTTTCGTCCTGCGAGGAGCCCGGAAGTTTCCAAGGATTCTTGTTCCATTGAAGTCGCATCGACTACATCACTCGCCTTTTATATTACGTGTATGGTCATGTGCCTACTGCTGGGGTGTGTGACCTTTCTGGTAGCCATGAGAGATCGCAATCAAAGCATCTGCGGTAGAGTTTTCTGTGGAATTACTGGTACTCTGTTGGGTTGGTTCTTTGCTGCCTTGACTTTTGCTGCTGGT
>Ga0100392_1002607_pt1 | contig 16651 bp, 17 predicted proteins | sample CryGeymeta201516_FD_81548 | JGI IMG/M metagenome (GOLD analysis project Ga0100392, IMG submission 81548) | Groundwater microbial communities from Crystal Geyser aquifers in Utah, USA - Crystal Geyser metaG 2015-16 | ecosystem: Environmental > Aquatic > Deep subsurface > Groundwater | place: USA... | reverse complement strand
CACCACTCAGAGGCCACCATTTGCGTGCACATTGTGTTATTTTGCTGTTGACCGCTCTGAAAGTCCCTTTTTGTCCGCGGCTGTCGCCAAGCGGCCAAGAACACAATGTTGAACGACCAAACAGCAGCAACAATAGCGTCAATCCAGTCAAGACCAGAAAAAGTCTCGTCTCACTGGCTCGTACACAGATTGCAGGCACTCTTGAACCTTCCAAGCTTTGCGGCTGTATGAAAATAATGATCTCACAACAACTATAATATGCATTTTTTTCTACCAAGATGAAAGGTGGCCGCTACCTGCATGTCCATGCAAAAGAAAATCCATGCACTCGTCACATGCACCATTCGCAGGCTGATAAAAGTAAATAAATAATATTATTATTATTCAAAACAATAGTACTCGAGTAGAATTAAAAATAAATAGTAACCGTAGTAGACTACTACGGTACTACTTGTTCTGTGTCTTAATAAAAAGCCAACGGAACAGCCTCGTGATGTGGCGTGTTGTGTGAACTGCTCGTGTCAACATGCAAGGCGGGATCAAATCCACTCTCGATCGTTCTGCAAGGGAAAGGTTGAGTTTATAAAACTAATTTGAACCGCGCAAATAATAAATACTGAGTAAATACAAAAACTGTACAACAATTTCTCGTTTCGTGGCTCAACTAAGTTAAATGCATGTGCAATTGTCATTGAATGCTCTTGCTAAGGAATGAGAATCCAAGTTTACCCAGTAAGTGGCTTCGTGTCTTTTGATTGGTCGAGAGGAAATTTTGCTGAGATCGCTGCTTTGCTGCTCTCGAAATTGCATGGCAATATTTGCCGTCATAAAGCAGTCTGTAAAAGACAACGCAACAATAAAATATAAAATTATCAGAGATAACAACCACGGGATGATACGTATTGATAGCCAAGCACTTAATCTACTATTAAGCACACCACCACCAGCATTAGCGGTGTGTTCTGCTGATCCTTCATTGAGTTGTAAAGAGCAACTGTACGATGACTGTATACGAAAGGAAAAGCGAGCCGACGGCGATGATGCTTCAGTTGGTACTGCGGAGACCGTTTGGTCTGACGATACGGAGGAAAGCGATGACGAGGACAATGATGATGACTTGACAAGACGAGTTTGCTTCGTTGAGCCTCTAGTAACCGAGGAATGGACAAGGGAATACACACCACAATCGGATGTTGCGGCGCTCTATTATTCATCTGAAGACACTACAAGGTGCGTTTTTTACTTGCTTCTCGTTTTCATCGCCCACGTAGGAATCTAGTACATCTCTACAGGGGCGGCACGCGCGCACCTGAGCAATCATCACTTTTGCCCTTCCGTGATTGATTCCAGCTGTAGTTAATTTATTTGTTTACTGTTTTAGTTAACCTTGTTGTAAGTTGTAAGACTACTTAGCTAACGTACACCTTTCACTTTTACTTCGTTGACACAGGTTTCGTCAAGAATATCGCTTGGAACGGCAAGTTCTCTCGGATCTCTGCATCAAGAGTGATGAGCTTCCCGACGCCGAGCTGTTTTCGGACATGATGGATGCCAAGCAACAAGGCAAAGGCCGTCATCAGATCTCGAGGGTTGTTGTACTTCACAACGACAGGTTTCAAGCATTTGGTTCGCTGCCAAACGTTGAAGCTGTTGCTCCTCCGGATGAATCTTTTTCAGCCACCGACCCGTTGATTGGCGGCGGTGAAGACTTTCCTGACTCGGACAATTTCTTTGACAGTGATTCCTTTTGGTCTGGCGCCGTGACTTGGTATTAGCAGCCCTCCTCCTCACATACATACGTACATATATACTTTAGTTCGGTTTTGTATGTGATGTGGAGGCTTTCTCTGCTGGAACACCATGAGCTGTGTCATACATACCAGTGCTCTTGTTGAAATGACAAGTCTGCGCACTTTACGGAATTCGCACATGTTGTGTCATCGAAAAAAAAATGTTAATCGGCAAGGAAAGATGGAAAGGAAGAGCTGAGATGGTTGTTCACTGGGGAACCTGTAAATGTCTTGTCTCGGAAGAAAAGAATGAGGAATGGATTTCAATCATGGTTCTCGTCTGGGGAAGAATCATGAGGGATTTTTGGCTAATGACCGCGTGTTATTATTATCTACGCACTTCACAACACACAACACTGTTTTTGATTTTGTAAAGCTACCTGGGGGGATGATTGCTTCATTCCACCGCTGCGCAACTTTCATTCATTCAAGAGCACCTGGTATGTTTCAATTGGTTTTTGGACTGCTGCTGGTCTCTGCATCATGTACAATTTGTTAAGTAAATATAACTCTATAGAGGGGAACATTAATTTATGACTGTGATCTATTGAATTGTGCAGGAGAGGTGTTTGCTGGCTGGCCTAAAAACAAAGCTCTGTTGTTTGTGGCTACTTCTAGTGCCCTACTATACCTCAATACAACCACCAGCATGGCAGCGAGAGCTTTGAGCGTACTTGTTCCGTGCGCGCTTCTGCTGCTGCAGCAAAAACATCCAGACTCGTGATAATAATATTAAAGCAGCGGACCAGTTTTCCTACGATGAATGAAATGAGCACTTTTGCGTCAGAAGCATAATACGCATCTTATCAAAAAATAATCGTCATTAGGCAGGACATAGTGATGCGAGTTATAGATTGGTAAGGTATCTAGTAGCTATGGCAATCACGGCAAAGCTAGCTAGTAGTCTAGCTATCTGACCCAACCTGTGGCTACGTCTTCCAAGATACCAGTACTAGCTAGATCTACTAGCTACCTGGTACCAGGTACTACTAGCTAGACTAGTCTAGTTAATAGGGCATGATTCTGAAGGTCGACCCGTGAAAGCAATCCCACTTTTATTTTTGCATTCATAGGGGCAATAATAATATTATTATTATTTATCAAGGCGCCGGCAGTCCCGTAGGCTGTCCGGTCCCTTTGCACCACCTCATTGGTGGGCCACGTCATTGTATGGAAATAGAGTACAGTACTGAACGGCCACTATTGCCCAAGAGCACCAGTGCTGGAACTTCATTGGCGAGAAAGCGAAGAAAAAACTGGTTGAACGACTCGAGATTCAACCGTTTGCTGTTGGGTCATCAAGCGTACAGTAGATTCCATCTCCGTCGACCGATATATATTATTACAACTCATAATATTATTATTATCACCACTCCTTCTCTCCTACTATGATACAACGATATATACTGGCTCTTGCGGTATTTGGATGGATTGGCATTACTATTGCAGACGATGAGTTCGCTCCTCTTGTTCCAGGCAACCATTGTGGGCATGCTGATTCCATTTCCCCTTATTCAATCGTAAGCTTGCTGTGAACTCCTAGTTCCTTTTGCCTGTCATGTGATTTATACCCCAGTCGTCTAACAGCCGACATGCACTTTGATTGCTGCAGGTAATTGATGGTGGATCAACTGGGTCAAGACTGCACATATTTCGCTTCCAGCAAGAAGAGGGCCCCGATGGAACAGCTACATGTGCCTGCGTTCGGCAAGGTTCTAGCCGAGCCGATGTTCCCATGTCGGCATTTGGACCAATGGGAGATGAAGAATTAGATGCACATCATGTCGCAGCTCATATGTTACCCCTTTTTGAATATGCAGCAGAGATTGTCCCACCAAAATGGTACGAAACGACGGTTGTCAAGTATCAGGCAACCGCTGGCATGAGATTACTGACCGAGGAGCACCAAACACAGGTTTACGACGCTTTGTATCAAGGATTGATGGATTCCGATACTTTCGTCTTTCGCGGTATGCAACGAGAAGACATCGGTACGTTATCGGGAGAGTTGGAAGGGTACTATGGCGCAGTCGCTGCCAATTACTTGTCGGGTCTGATTGACGCGAATCTTCACGTCATTGAAGGCAACACTGATAGTAGTAGTAGCAGCGCAGAAATTCCAGCAATCAACGATAACCATCCCATTGGGGCTCTTGATATGGGGGGAAGTTCTACTCAGATTGTGTACTTGACAAAACCACTCCACAAAAGCAGCAGCTGCGGAAAGAAGAGCTCAACCCTCTCGGATAGCGACGCGGAGGAGGACCCTCATACCTGCAAACTTTCCGAATATGAGGCAGGGAAACTTAAAATTCATGGTGACAATTTCTTTTCCACGTCATATCTGTCTTACGGTGTGGATCAGTTCCGGGAACGCCTTTGGCTGGCTCTGATTTGGGATAGCCAGGCAGCAAATCACTCTGACTCTTGTGAGACCAAAATGATCTCTTATCCATGTGGATTCAAAGGCCACTACTTCGAATGGAATGGCTACACATTTTTTGGAACAGGCAATGCTGACGAATGTACCAAACAAGTCCAGAGACTATTGCCTCATCCCGAGGACCTGACCGACAATCATCAAGAACAAGCAGGGCGTGTAGTCGGTGGAATTGAACACCCTCCTCTCAATGGAAAATTCTTTGCCATGTCGCTGTATTTTTTCACGCTGGACTGCCTCCGTGAGCTGTCGCACCCCATGGCAAATGCTCACGCTGCCCTGAACAAAGCTTGGCCACGACCAAGTATCAGAGAATTGACAGACGCGCTAGAAGGGCTATGCTCGCGCAGCTGGACGAATGATTTGGAGGCGATCCAGCACAATTCACACGAGTTTACAAGAGCCGAAGTTCTCCCCCATCGATGTTTTGAAAGCGTCTACATGGTGACGTTGTTGAGAGACGGTTTTGGTTTCCCCCCTGAATCACGTAATATCACATTCACTTTTCTAATCGACGGAAGCGAGGTTGAATGGTCACTAGGAATGGCCCTGGCTCTTTTCTCTGATGTCAAGGATTCTGACAAGACCAGCGCAACATCTGGCAGTGTCGGCAACAAAACAAAAGATAAAAACGTCACCACTCAAGATGATGGTTGGCATGCCAATCAATCCTCTACGAACTTGAGTGTGCCTCCTTTACAGTTCACAACAATGGCTGGAGAATCTGGCTGAACAGTATCCTGTAAGTGCGCCACTAACGAGGATCTTTCTCGTTTTCTACAAGACCGAGGCAGCAACATTGCTCCGGTTTTAGATTCCTGGTCGCAAGGTTGCAGTCGTCGTTGCATTGTAACAAGGCCGGCGAATGGATTGAAGTGCTGAGCATACAATTTTGTTACTACACCACAGGGCAACCCTTTGATATTCGGTACAAAGCGACATGCAGGACGCAGGGGCTCGCGTAAAGAGTGAAGAGACACGTTATCGTCTCCTCACATGGAATGTTTTTTTATGTTCATTTCCATAGATTCAAAACAAGTTACTTTATTTCTATTATTGGAGGTTTAAAGTACAGAATAAATTAACGTGGTGCCGACTGCTAGTATGCAACATTTTTGAAATACGTTACCCACCTAGATTTCTTTTTGCAGCTCACAAAGATGCACTCGTGTGCACGCTTATTAGTTTCCTTTTCTCCTACGACCTCGTCTTGCCAGGAGGATTGCAGCCTTTCGATTTCGTTCCTTTTTGGTCAGCTTTACACTTTCATCCCTCTTGTGCACCCTTCTTGGTCTTGGACTTTTTTTATCTGGTTTGGGAGATTTCTTTTTGTTTTCGGACTTAGGCTTTGTTTGTGCTGCTGCCTTGTTGCCACCGGTTGAGGTTTTGTCATCGCCAACCCCAGCTGCTGCCGCCGAGGCCTCTATGATTTCGTGCACCTTTTCTTTTGTGGCCTCTGCGATGCGACCAATGTCATTTTTGGACAGAGTCGGCCGGACATTGATTCGTCTTCCCAAGTGGTACGTTCTGTGCAACTTGGTCGCCTCTTTATACGAAGCTTCATCGGCAACATCAACAAAAGCTACCCCTTTGAATTTTCGTGTCATCGTTTCACTATCTCGATCCGTATAGCAAAGGCGAACCGATGTGACGAGACATCCTTTGCTAATAAACAGGTCCCGAATATCATAATCTGTGGCATCGTAAGAAAGCTGGGTTACATGAAGCGAAAATGTCTTTGTTGGCGTTGGTAAAGATCTGGCCTCTACTTGTTGTGGTTTTCTGGGTGTTGCTGCTGATGATGATGCCGCGGCGTTCTTATCCGTCGATGTTTCCGACCACATGGCAGCGGCTGCGAGTAACTCGTCTTCTTCGTTGTTCGACATATTTCTTATCCTTGACTTGTGCATGAGGTGCTACTCAGTATTCGTATGGTTTGTAGAGAAGAGTACCTAGACTAGACCCTACTGTATTGCAAAAAACAATTTCTGTTGTCAAAACAAAGAATCACTCCATGTACTCCCTGTAAAAAAATTCTAATACTAGACTACTGCTAATAGTAGGGTCTAGAATACTGCTTTTTTTTAAATAAGTAATAAATAAACCAAGTTAAGTAGTGGTCGCTGTGAACAAACTACGGAAGGACAGACGAACGCTTCAAATCCACCCAAAGGTAGTTTACCCTTCGATTCAAGGCCAGGAAGTACTTCTTTAAAGTAGTAGCTACTAGACTAGACCTAGTCTAGCTAGCTACTGTACCAGATCAGATAGATTTGGTTCTGATAAATCCCAGAATTATTTCTTCGGACGGCCGAACACTTTTTGGCGAAAGTACGCTTCGTGGCGAACTATACTCATTCGTTTCAAGGGAAAACGACCTTTAAAACGGCATGGAGGGCCAAAAAACTTTCGTCAGTCTCGTTGCACTTCTTCTGTATTCTGCTGCGCTCTCGGGGAGATTACCCAAGGATTAACGGTTTTCAGGACGCAAAGCCATAATACTGTTCTTGTGAGATGTCGTGGCGGCTCACTCTTCTTCCTTTTCCTCATCCGCGTTTCCTTCCTCCTCTTCTTCATCATCACCCTCTTGAGGTTCCCACCAGCTGGTCAATCCAAGCCCATCTTCACAAATAGACGCAACCACATGCATACTGGCCGGAACATTTTCAGACTCGGTCAAGTCAACGGATAGACTTCGCTTCCGCACAGGCTGTCCTTCTGTGTCATCGATACTTCCTTTGCGCAGCGAAGAACCACCTCCATCGGAATTGCTTCCCATCATGTTCGGATTTCTGGATTGTGCGGTTGTCGTCGTTGTAGCTTGCATTCCCTTGGCTGTTTTTGTGACTTGTGTAAAATTAATACTCTTGACCTTGAAGCGAATCTGGTCCCCTAGTTCCATGACATAGGACGATTCATCCTCTGCACTAGTAGTATTGGCTTGTTCTAATTCCGATGATGGTTCCACACCTTCTTTTGTCTCTTCACCAGTTTCTTCCCCGCCATCATTCTCGTGTTCACTTGCCTCCTGGTCGTGATCCATTTTTGTTTCTTCTGTTTCTTCGTTGCCTTCGTCGTAATTAGGCGTCCAAACCCACAACCCTGTTTCTTTGTTAAACTTACTAGGTCGCAACATCCAGTAGGGAGGAATGAAAATATCCTGAAAGAATCCCAAACTAACTTGAATTCCATCAGCAGTACCTTGTTTTTAAATTCATAATTCGAATAGAAAAAGTAAAAAGAGAAGGAGAACAAGGCAGTTCTGATCGCGTTAGAGAGAGGCATTTCAGGTAGTCGTTTAGTCTCGCGTTGGCCAACCGCCAAGTACAAAATACAGTAGTTCCATTTTGACTGGCTTTCCGTTATCCCAGGAATCGTCTGTCAGGTCTCCTGAAATTCCACAGCAAAATTGTTTGTTCAGTGCAGTGCTTGCTATGACAAAATACAATAGTATACTCACTTTTTATGATTCGTCCCGTGCAGACCTCATCTACAAAGGGCCGAAATATGACCAGCTTGACCAGGCACTCGTGATGAGCTCCACCATCACCTTCAACACAAGATCCATCCCCAATCCGCAAACAATCTCCGTACCTCGAGATGACCAATCCAACGTCCATGAGGACACGGTTGGGATACCGGCGATCCATCTCATCTTGAACGGCCGTCTTGGTAGGCACGGCTAGGTTGTGTGCTGCAATACGAATGGTATCAACGACCGTTGTTAATATGAACATGGTGTGCTGCACGAACTAATAGCTTCGATTCGATGACTTGTGGTGTATCTACTGTGCACGTGTGGCTCCTCTCGTCTATTCCTGCTCTATTGCTAGATGTGTGGTTTGGTACATTAATAGTATTATTGTCGTGATGTATGTATGGCCCGTGTCGTGTTGTTTCAAGTTGCAAGTCAGTTTGAACTCTAACCCTTTATTTCAATCAAATTATTGAATTCTAGAGCAGCGTAAAAAGCTTTTCTGAGAGTAGGTCTACAACAATAAGCCAGTACGTTCCGATATTTGAAATAAACAATGATGAATATGAGCCCAATTTGGCGGACCTATTACTTTTTACACTACTAGTAGACTATCCTCCTTGGAGGGTGTGGTCCGGTTGTGATCAACTCTGTCACCCTTTTGGGTGCCAATGGTTGCCTTCGGGTAGCCATGGCGCCCTTCGGGCGCCATAGTTGTGATCCCCGTAAATTAGACATTCAGTTTTTTTTTTTACACTACTAGTAGACTAGTCGATCGCGTAGGCTCGTTGCAGGGGCATTCAGAACGAACGCAAAGGCTGGAGGTACCCTGGAAGAATCAAACGTCACATAGATCCATTTATATTTTTTGGTTGCAATTTTAGATTAGAAGTTCCTTGGTTTCAACTCCGAAGTATGAGTAGTTACTACTAATCCTAATGTTCATGGTCGATACTTCCTGTGCTCAGAACTAACATGATCGCAACTTGGCTAGCTAGGCTGTGATATTAAGGCGTACAATTGACGCTAGCCCGCAACTCGGCCCGGATCATGTCTGTTGCTTGGATCATATTCTTGAGAGCACCAATCGTTTCGGGCCAGTTTCTGGTCTTCAGACCACAGTCTGGATTCACAACTAAATGCTTTGCATCCATTGCCTTCATGAACGCTTTGAGCTTGTTATAGATGAAGTCAACGGGCGGGATTACTGGAGAATGAATGTCATATGTACCGGGGCCCAGATCTTTTGTATAGCCAATCTCTTGAAAGGCCAACAATGTCGCATTATCGCTCCTGGCATTTTCGATAGAATTGACGTCTGTGTCTAGTTTGTCAATGGCGTCCATGCAGTCTTTTTATTGGGAACAAAGCAAAAGAAGATCAGGCATTGTTCGTAAGTATATACAAATCAATTTTGCAAAACGTTCCATAAACTGCACAACTTACCCGCAAACTCGCAGTAACACATGTGCGTATGAATCTGAGTCTCACTCGCGGCCTTTGCTGTAGCTAGACGGAATGCATCAACAGCCCAGTCCAAGTACTCTTGTTTTTTGGAGGCTTTTAGCGGCATAGCTTCCCGCAAAGCTGGCTCGTCCACCTGGACGACACAGCATCCAGCTGCCTCCAAGTCAGAAATTTCGCCGCGAATGGCAAGAGCTAGCTGGTAAGCTTGTTCCTTGCGACTGATATCGGCTCGAGGGAATGACCAATTCAAAATAGTAACCGGTCCAGTGAGCATTCCCTTTACAGGCTTCTCTGTTAAGTCTTGTGCTACTCGAAACTCGCGCGTTGTCATCGGCTGTGATCGAACAATATCGGCCCAAATGATCGGTGGGCGGACGCATCGAGAGCCAAAAGATTGGACCCACCCGTTTGTTGTGAAAAGCATCCCTTCCATCTTTTGAGCGAAAAATTCTACCATATCTGTCCTTTCCGGTTCTCCGTGGACGAAGATATCGAGACCAAGTGCTGCCTGTATGCCAATGCAAAATGCAATTTGCTGGTCGATGGCTCTTTCGTACTCAGCCTGCGTCATTGTTCCCTTCTTGAGTTTTGCCCGGAGTTGACGGACTTCTTTTGTCTGCGGAAAGGATCCAATCGTAGTCGTGGGGAGTAGTGGGCTGTTTTTCAACTGCTTCGGACGACGGATATTGAAAGGTTCTGCTCGTACAAAGTCCGACTCCTGTAGAGCCTTCAATTGGTTTGTCACGCTGAAAGAGGATTGGCTGGTGACAACCTTGCTCCGGTACAAACTCCAATGCTCCGAAACCTTGTCGAATACTGTGGGATCGGTAAAAGATTCGGTAACCATTGTCAGTTCTTCGAGCTTTTCCTTAGCAAACGACAAAACGTTGCCAGCCGAATGCTGTAGTATAGCTGTCTCACATTCCAATGTCCATGGATTGTATTGCAGCGATCCCGAAGGCTGCACTCGGATGTTACGCACAGCTTTAATCTTGCTCAGCATTGGACGCAACTTTTCGGGGTCTACACGCCAAACGCTACGGCAGTCCACAAGTCCAGCACCCAGGATTTTGCTCTCTGGAAAACCAAGGGCGTCGATATGGTCCAACGTGTCGCCCCTCGTGAAGTCCAACGACACGATATCAAAGTCGGCGACAGAAATGAGCCATTTATAATGATTCACCCCGACATCTTCCATGAAGGAAGCCACCATGTTTACTTTCATGTTCCCTTTTTCCAGGAGCACCTCTGGATACGCTGTCCCGAAGAGTCCAAGCAAGCTGTCGTCTTCCATGACAAGAGCGGCTTCGTGAATCTGTACTTCCGTACATCCCATGCCAGCCAGGTCACTGATCAGTTTCTTGTAAGAAGGTACCAGAATCTCAATCAAGATTTTGCGGCGCTGCTCCGTTTCAAATCCAGGAGAGAAGCAATCGTATTCGCCGAGCATTTTAATTTGGGCCAGATGAATCATAGTCACCGGTCCAATCACAACAGGAGTGGCAGTTTCGGCACCCAAATAGTTCATTCCTCGACGGACCTCCTCAAGAAAGCTGGTGAGGTCTGGCCGAATACAGGATTTAGGCTTCCCCGTGTAATCGAGCTCGGGAACCATGTAGTGGTAGTTGCTGGTAATCCATTTTTTCATGCCTGTAGAAGCAAAGGCTGGTTAGAAAGATGCCCCACTTCAGATTTGGAGAGATAAACACTAGAAGCAAGCGAACACTGTTCAAAATAAAGCAATCATTGATTGGACTTACTCAAGGCTGGGGCGCCGTCCACGCCACGAGCCATGGCAAAGAGGCGGTCCATGCCAGGTTGGTGATGCTGGTGGCGTGCGGGAACTAAGCCCAAGTAGTCCGCCCAAGCCAAGATTCCGTCGTACAAGTAAGAGTCGCCGACAGAAATGCGGTGGACTTTGGCTTGTGACTGCAAATCCCAAGCCATCTTTTCGACTTCATGGAGAGCCTTAAGGAGGACTTCCGGTGCAGAATTACCTTTCCAATACTCTTCGAGCGCTTTCTTCAGCTCTCGATTGGGCCCCATGCGTGGGAAACCAAGAGTGGAAGTTCCATGTAGTTTCATGATGATGATGCTAACGAGAAGACGGGAGACGATGAAATGGCCTTGTGACTTGCAATTTGCAAACCTCGGCAGATATTTTGTGAGTGGAGGTTGCTTTTTTTAATTTCTTGCGGCTCTTTCATTTGACTTGTCGACTTCGAAGGAATGCTGTTGAAGGTGGAGTGGAAGATCTTGATCTTGATTTTGTGGACATGGATGCCTCCAAACGATACACGTTCTTGGGAATTGCTTACGTCCAACTAAATGTAAATTGTAGTATTCTAACATCTTATATCAAGAGCACCTCCCGCGCTTTCAATGGATCTTCTCGGGCGAAGCACGTTCTTCTCACGAGAGATATGCGCGAAAGCTCCAAGCGACGATGCACGAAGCCCGATGCACGCTCTTCATAGAATTGGCATTGGAGCTGTAATTCTCTCTTTTCTTTGACTCGTGTAATTGTCGATTTTCCTTGGCGAAGATATTACATTGATGATTAGAACGAACGTCTCCTTGCGATGCACGTTCTTCGGGACTTTTGTCGTGTCCAAGTTTCTTCATTATTTAATTTTCCGGTTCGTATAAAATAAGCCCAGGTGAACTCCACCAGTTAGTGACTACTCGGAGTATGAATTTTGCAATGAAGGGAACGGTCCGCTCCATGCTTCCTTACTCTATTGGACATGGCTGCCTTACCCCATCGCTGCAGTGGACCCTTTTTTGATGACGTGCCCCACCTCAGTCTGTCCCATGCCAGCAGCCTGGCGGTCGGTGACCAAAAGGATGGCGTCCACAGTGAACAGATGATAGCCCTCTCCGCCACGCATGATGCTCGCCTGTGACCTATGAAAGCACTAGCTTGCATCACTCAACACCAACATGAACATGACGCCAATCCAGTTTTTGACCTAATCTCTACTTACAACGAGAACTCTGCACTATTATTGTTTTTTCTTCGTGGCTTGTTTTGTTTTTGCGATTCCATTTGAACTCTAACCCTGTGTCTTAAAGAAGATCGCAGCTCAATCGTGCTCCGAACAGCAACAGCAAGAAGAAGACCACGACAACGAACGAAGAAGAAGGAATCAATCCCAAACAAAACAAACAACAAATTGAAAGAGCTACAACTACTAGTACTTGTAACAACCGAATAGATTACCCAAACATCAACGCACAATAACAACCATGACAAAACCTAATCCTGAAACTCCCAAGAAACGAAGTGGATCGGATAAGGATGATTTTGAGGCAATGAGAAAATATATTCTTGACTGTCCTCTGTTCACTCATCCGCACGAAGCATCCGCAGTCAAAGCAGCTCTCGCTGGTCTCGACAAGGAATGGCAACAGCGCGAACGAGATGCAAAACTTCAAAAGAAGTTTGCGCAGAGTTCATCTCTCCAAACAACAAGCGCGACTGCGGCTGAGGCCACAGGTGCTGCTGGAAGTAACCACTCACCGTTGGGAGATGGTGACGAATGGCACCAAGTCAACACGGCGTCTTCGGATTTTCCTACGAACCTTCACAACGACGACAATAATAATAAAAATCAGTATGATGCAAACGATGAAGTAGAAATTATCGACAATGATGAAGATTCCAGTTATCTGGGTAAGCAATTGGCAGAAGTTAGTATTGCTAGTATTGCCGAAGCTCATGCGCTCGTCAGGAGTCCCCTGGCGGCGCTGGCCGTGGCGATTCACGCCGCGATGCGGTCTGACATTTTGGGCTTTCGTTGTACGGGTGTCACGGACGATACCAGCAGCAAGCGAACGAACGGTTTTGCTCCGCCAGTACGAGAATTGCCAAAGGATGTTTTTTTGCCAAGAGATTACGACAAGGAGGCCCTGAACAAGGACACGGGTGTCGTCACGCTGCGGTATCGCAAATCGGGCACAGGATCTGTTCTTTTAAAGGTCGAACTCGTCGAGTTATCATCATCAACGGAGAAGGAGGTTTCAGTCAAGCTTATTCCGGGCAAGACACAAGAACCTCCAAGCCAGCCTCTGGTGTTTCCACTCTCCAAACACATCAACTTGGATTCCTTCGCTTCGGCTCAGAGAAGTTCCTCTGGAACTTTTGGTATCGCACCAGCTCTGCATTACAAGGGCTTATCGACATTGTTGACATCCTTTGCCAAGACATTCGACCTTGGAGCCGTGTCGGAAGACGCTGGTCACGAACAGAGCTATGTGCCTCCCGTCACGCAAGTACTCCGCCCCGCCCACGATGCCAATCCTCGCAGCACCGGGTTTGCTCCTCCTATCATTACGGGCCCCATTCGCGGCGTTTACGATGAACGCAATCCTACGATTGACACAGCGTTTCCGCAGAGACCCATGTTTGTTGGAGACTTTTCGGGGGACTTAAATGGACCAGGTTTTCCAAACGATCCGCTCCGTGTGCCCAACGCGGGTGGCATGGGCAATATGATGGGTCCCAACCATCCAATCTTTCAACAGGGTGGTGGTATCAGTGGCATGGGCGGAAGTTCTGGCTTTGGAATGCGTCCTCGATTTGATCCTTTTGGTCCCCCTGGTGGGCCACAGGAGATTCATCCACCAGATACTGGTCCCAACCCGACAGGTGGCCCACGTCATCGTCCTCCTAAGGGGGGCGAACCTAACCCCGACCATCTACCGCCTCCTACCAGCCTTGGAAACAATGGCATGTTTTCCTGAGCCGGCTAGAGAGCGCAGCTAACAGGAGTCCATTTTAGAATGGACAGTGGAACGATGCCGGCATTTCCGTTGGCCCGACTAAGATTGCTAGCTTTTGCTTCTTGTGTATTGATATCCTCGTACAACCTATTTTTACAATTGTTATCATAAATACCACATCCAAAATAAATTTTGTCTTTCCATTTTACTTGTCTTGTTTGATCACTTCAAAATCATACTTGCCTCCAGGAATCTTTGCATCTAACCCCGCTAATGTCTCTGAATCGCGAACATCTTCTTCTTCCGACATGTCGAGGCCTCTGCCCAGCTCTTGCTTTCGAAAAGCATCCAAAAATTCACTATATGAGACTGCTCCATTTGGACGAGCAAAGCAAAGATTTGGTCTCGTGAGCCTTTTTTTATTTTTCCAATGAGCACGACGATGAGAATTGATGCTTTCAACTTACTTTTTCCATCCTTATCAACATCTGCACTCTCAATTATTTCAGTTATTTCAGATTCGGCGTTCTTTCCTAAAAATTCGCGAAGGTTTTCTCGAGAAATGTACCCTGCAAGAAGAGCAGAAATGCGATAAGCAAACAAGAAGGCGATCGTGTAGTATTTTCAGATAAAGTGCAGAGCGCACTTTGCAAGCTGCTTACCACTATCGTCAGAGTCCAAGCGATCAAAAGCGGTGGCTACTCGCTCTTCCTCGATGTAGCCGTGCGTCTCAATAGTTGCTGTGGCGTCGAAAAAGACCACGTGAGGGATTGGGATTTCTATAAGTTGGTTGCAAAATGAAAGGTGCACAGCGGCGGACTTACCAGCCAAAAATTCTGTGTACATGATATGACCATTGTGATTAATGTCGACTGATTCAAATACCTCCCGCAAAAGTTCATGTGAGAAATCCGATTCGTGCAATGCGGCTTTAAATTCGTCGAACGACAAGACCCCATTTTTCTCAGTGTCGTACTTTTTGAAAACGTCACGGAGTTTTACAATCTCTTCCGTTCGAGAGTTGTGGGCAATGACATTCAAAGCAAGTTTCTTAAGGGTCGGTGTATCTTTGTAACTCAGAAAACTATGTTCAAGTTTTGAAAGTATTGCCTCAGACGGCGCTCTGTCAGAATGCTGATTGCAGTGTTCCAGCCAAGGATGCGCCAGAGCTCCTGTTGCATTTAAGCGCTGCTTGGGGTCAACGATCAAAAGGTTGTTGACAAAATCTTTTCCCTCATCAGAAATGTCATCCCAGATGGGGCCCTCCATTGCGTAGTCTGCTCGCATTATTTTGTCGATCACCTTACGTCTCTTTTTATCCGCAAATGGCTTCTCAGATGACATAAGCATAAAGGAAATTACGCCAATCGACCATAGATCACACTGACTGGTGTAGATTCCCTGTAGTACCTGCGGAGCCATTGTGTAAATTGTTCCGACGCCCTCGTTCATGTGGTGCTGTTTGCCCGAGGCAAACTTCTTGCTGAGTCCGAAGTCCAACACTTTAATCGATGAGTCGGGACTGGCAACTTCAAACATGATGTTTTCGAATTTCACTGCAGAAGTTAATTGGTTGCCGGCACAGGCAAAGCAGTGTCGCTTAGATCCATATTGGTTTAAAACTCTTTTCATCTCTTTGTGATCAACACGAACGACTTACAATCTCTGTGCACAATGGCGTGGTCATGCTGCAGTACAGAAATCAGAACAACAACAAATCATTAACATTTGAGTCATAATATCGCAAATTTTACAGAAGCAAGCACAGAAAAGAGGGCAAGGTACATACCATGTATTTAACAGCAGAACACAGCTCTCCAACAATCCGACAAGCAACTTTCTCGGAATAGGGAGAAAACTGGTACAGATCGCCACCTTGGCAAATTTCTAGGACAAGATAAATATTCTTCTTGTAGGTGTATACTTCATGTGCTTTGACAATATTGGGATGGTCTGTCGATCTAAGAATTTCAATTTCGTTCCTTAATTCTTCCACAAACATTGGCTTCACTCGATCCAATTGACTGAGAGAGGCGAAAAGAATATGTTTGAATTACTTTCCACTGACAACGACAAGCAAGCAAAAAAGCAAAGATATTCCGATGACGACACAAGGACACAATTGCTTACATCGATTTGAGGGCATACACATTGTCAACCTTGCGACGTTCGGATGCTTCCGAAATATTTGACGTTTTCTTGTGTAGGACTTTCTGCATTATCTTGGCAACAAAACCTCCAGAGTTTTTTTTGAATGCGGACCCTGACAAGGAAGTGGAGTACAAGTTCAATATGATATTTGACCGAAATTTGTAATTCACTTCACGCTAAAGCCACAAATAGAATACGTACCACCGATCTTCGAATCCTTAATTTTCACCAAAGATACAGTCCCCATACTTCCCGTCCCTAGGACATGGAGAACTTCATACTTTTTGAGCACATCTTTCGACTGATGGCGAAGGATATTATCGTGAAGGCTGTCGCTCATGGTATATTTGTTAATATTTGAATTGTGTGGCAGAGTGTGTTGTTTGTTCTCTACTAGACTACTAGCTAGCTAGTGGACTTCTAGCTAGTCGGTGTTTTATTGTATCGAAGAGGTATTAATGCCAATCGTTGTTTGTGAGGCTTCGTTCCGAGCATGAAAAGTCACAAGGTATTTCCAAGATTCACTTTCTGTTCATCAGTCTGTGGAAAAATTCAGAGCTCGTGTTTAAGCAACGTTTCAATCGGAGCTCGTGGAAGAAATTG
>Ga0100392_1002603_pt1 | contig 16668 bp, 13 predicted proteins | sample CryGeymeta201516_FD_81548 | JGI IMG/M metagenome (GOLD analysis project Ga0100392, IMG submission 81548) | Groundwater microbial communities from Crystal Geyser aquifers in Utah, USA - Crystal Geyser metaG 2015-16 | ecosystem: Environmental > Aquatic > Deep subsurface > Groundwater | place: USA... | reverse complement strand
TTGTTCGTCCTCGCCAAGAGATTTTCGTAGCTGGTGGATGGAAAACGAACCGGAGACAGTTGCGGTAACCGCGCCACCTTCCATGATGTCCAAATTTTCGTCAATTATAAGAACAAATTTATCCTGAGGGTTTTCCATCATTTTCTTGCAGATTATGTCAGTAAAATCATATATCTCTTCAGCTGTTTTCCCCAAAATCAGAATATGGTCGCCCTGGAAGCCAGTCTGTTGCAAAAACTTTGCAAGTAGCTTTTGTTGAATCGGGGAGTCTTCTACTGCAATTGCCCAAGTAGAAGGAGGAATAACAAAATTCGAAGATGTCGCAGACAACTCCTGATGCTGCTCCTTCCATTCGTCAGAGATTTTAGCTGGACATTCAAATGTAAGTGTGGTCCCATTTGCCAGGTACTCGATTTTGCAGCTACCACCCAAACATACAGCGCACTTTTGCATAATCCAAGCGCCGTCGCCAGCTGACCTAGCTGATTTCAGTCTACCTTCTTCAGTGTCCAGACGCTGGTTCTCATCCAGCTGGGTACTTTCCTTAAAAACACGACCCGCTTCATCTACTGACAGCTCCAATAGTTCCCGGTGGTTGTATCCAGGCTCATTGTGTACCTTCATACGGAAAACATGTCTCGCCATGTCATAAGATAAAAATGTCGTGACGTCTCCGTTTTTCTTGCCATACTTACAAGCATTCGAAACTGCGTTCTGGTAAATTTTTCGGATAAGCTGAGGGTCTAGCATCAAATGAGGAAAGGGGTCTGGCGTTGCAAAGAGTGGAAACTTTCTTGCCACATTGCCTTCTCTGGCACCTCCGCAGGCACTGCGCTCGCGCTGCCTAGCGTCTAATAATTGAGTCAAATCTAAGTTTTGGTTTCGGGGCACGTAGCCTTCATAAACGACTTCTCGGATCATTGCATTGTCGAGAATAGACTCTAGAATTTCCTTCAGGGCAGCGTCCAGATCCTGCATGTGCGAGTCCTCGTCCTCCTCTGACGTTATCTGCAACTGTTCCTTCAGAACATCGACAATGCCCATGGCAGCGAGCAAACCATTTTTGACTTCGTGGCGAGTGAATCGAATCGACTCAGCATCCTTCTTACGAACGATAACTTCTTCCAGGAGTGCCTTCTCTACTTCAAAACGCTGATATCGCTCAGACACGTCTCGAAGCACCAGCAGAACGCCTCCACATTCAATGCCTGTGACTTTTGCTTCGCACGTGACAGGAATATCTTCTTCCCTATCTGGGTCATGCTGCATCATTTCTACCAGTGACCAGCTTGCTCCATTGTCCTTCCAAGCCTGCTGGTCGTAACAGGCTTTCTTTGCCACCTTTGCGATAGTTGCAAGATTTTTTCCTCTCGTGGTATCACGCTCTTTGAAATCGCTGTTGAAATTCTGGTTTCGCCCCTGTTGTGTCTGAACGTGGTCGGCTTCCTGCTTCGACCCTGGCTCTGAGAGGTTCATTGGAAAACTAACGAAAGAATTATCAAATTTTGATATTTCAAGAATAGTTGATGAGTATGCTTTCCCAATATCACCAGGGTCTTCTGATGCAATCTCCGACTCTAAGAGCGGGTGAGGAGACACGACAGCGTGGATAAAAGAGTCTGTTTCGGCACAAATGACCAAGACATCAGCTGCAAAAATAAGTCACGGCGGTTTAAGTAATCAGTTCACAAGATTGCTAAGAAATTTTTAGCATGACAAAATAGGACAACATATCACTTACTGCTCGCCTCCCAGAGAGCTGACATCAATGTGCGCATTTCTTCTAAACGCCTTGCCGACCGTGCGCTAGTATCAAAAACCTGATCGTAGACATTCAACTGCATTACAAGGTAATATACCTTACTGATAGCTTCCAACCCTGTACCGATGACATAGGAGAGCTCTGGCGAAGCCCAGATTGAATTCTTTTCAGCCCAATTTGGTAAAAAACTGCAAACGGTGAAGTTTCCAGCAATGAGCGTCCAGCAAATGCAACACGTGAGAATCAGCTGAAGGCTCCTTCTCGAGCGGTCTACTGCTTCATTGAGAAGAAAATTATGTCCCCGCGTCTGATGGGTGTGTTTGGGAATTTGCCGCCTCTGCTGTTGCTCAAGATATCTATAGCGGCAATATCTCTGATACAAACGAATGAAAATGGTTGCGTACAAGAGCCAGCTGATGATCATAATTTCCCACCAGACAATTCTGCTTTTGGTAAACGGAAACAAAGCTCCACATATGGTACTGAGTGCCATAAAGCCAGCATGCCACCAAGCGACTTGGGGTGAGTGTGCCTGAAAGGCTTGTTGTAACGGAGCGTTCGAGTGCCAGTTGAGATCCACGGCTTCTGTCAGGAAGGTCATGAGAAAAGCCAGGGGAGCCCAGACAGCAAATCTCATCAAATGGATGCGCAACCCACTGACAGGATCAATCATAACGGGAGTAGGAAATACCACAGAGATCCAATTGCTCACGATAGCGATGAATTGGACAGTGAAACTTCCAACTGAGTAAAATTGGGATTGTGAGTGCAAAGAAAAAGAAGTCGTTTAAGTTCAGAGCAAATAGCTTCCCACATGAACGTACCAACAAGACCGCTCTTTGAGAATTGAAATCCATTTTTCTGGAAGGCCAAGGGAATAATGCGTGTCGTATTGGTAGCAAACAAAAGAATGATAAGAGTCCAAGTCGCCTGCTTTTCGGTGCCCGTGAGGTATTCGTAACTATCAGCGGGGGCAATCAGGTAGATATTGGCCATCAAAAAGATCCAGAGGATAAATCCCACGGCAGCTCCCTTGATGATAAATTGTCCGACAGAATCCAAATCGTCATCGCTCATGAGCTGTCCCTTGGACTCTAACCGGGTTGGGGCAATCACCACTTCGGGTATTTTGTCAGCATTCATTCCACCTATGCTGCTGTTGCAATCATGTTTCTCGGTCGAAAATCCTGTTCGTGCAGGGACAGCTCTCATTTCCATGTTGTCAACCGTGTCAATGTCTATTTCCTCTCCAAGCTCGGACACGGAAAGAAGACCCGAGTCGTCACTGCTATAATCGACAGCCGCAGTGGTTGTGTTCTTCATTTTGCCGCTTGAGTGCTTGCTCTTGCGAGCTGTCGATGGTGTGCGCGATTCAGAGCCTGAGTAAGTATCGGTGCCCAACCTGCTGCAAGATCCCGACAAAATCGACGATTCACCGAGTGGTGGTGCTTGTACAGGTGCTCGGGTGCCAGCCAATACCGATAGCGATACAGGAGGATCGCTGGACTCACCAGGTCCGTTGCGTCGGCGGCGATGCCGTAGGGACACTTCCGGAATCTTATTCACAGCCCTGCGAGGAGCCATGAAGAAAATTAAAAGAAGATGGAAGCAGCAATTATCCTTTTTTTAGAGTGGTTTCTGTCAAGAGGAGAGGAGCTTTTGAACACCCTGGAAATGGACCATATTACTTTACTGTTACGACTACTAGTCTAGCTAGTAGTACGTACAGTACCAGGTACCAGGTACTGGTAGGCACCAACCAGGTACTATCAGTACCGGTAGACTACTGCAGTACTACTGTACGACACGGTGACTTCGTAGACACCTCAACAAAGCAATCCAAGTACTACGGTACTGTACCTGGTAATACTGGAGTAAAACACGTCACCTGGTGGTCTTCTTGTCACACTTATTACCGGTATTCCTTTCTTCAAATGACTGGCATTATTTTCTTGTCCAGTACAGTACTACGTAGGTACACTAGTACCTGGTAGTCGACTGACGTCAACTTGCATTTAAATGAAGAGAAGTGCTTTAACCCTAATAGAACTCTGAGTTCTTGTACATCGCTGGGACCAGCAGAAACGATAAGATCGTAATAATAATATTATGATGTCATCATCAGGACAGGGAAAAAAGAAATCCCTACTCATATTGGGGTGTCTTTATCGTTTATGTTGTCAAGCTCTCCGCTCTTTCTGAAAAATGGATGCCAGACACCCTTTATTGTCTTCGCCCAAGTCTCGTGACTCGTCGTTTGCAGATAGCATGGATCGAGAGCAACGAGCGCAACGACAACGGGAAATTGATGCAAATGCCGTCGATCCTCCTCAAGTTTCGACGATCATTGTGTCGAGACGTATCGAAATACCCGACATGGTGCGAGTGGATCGATGTCATCGGTTACCAGAATACGGACCCAAGCTACTTTTTCTTTCGGGTGGATCGGCTTTGCGGAATCTCAGCGAAGTATTGAAGCATTACACACACAACAGCATTCATTTGATAACACCCTTTGATTCAGGTGGCTCGTCGGCTGAAATACGTAGAAAATTTAACATGCTTTCCATCGGTGATGTAAGGAATCGACTAATGGCTTTATCGGATGAATCGGCATTAAATTACAATCCGGAGGTTTCCGCCCTCTTTTCCTACCGACTGTCGGCCAACGATTCGCTCTTGGCGCGGATGGAGTTTGAAGAAATTTTGAACGGCCAACACGAACGGATTGCAAATGTTAGCCTGCCAATGCGAGGCATCTTTCTCAGTCATCTTCGATGGTTTGCCAGTCGCATGCCAACAGATTTTGATTTGTGTGGTGCTTCGTTGGGCAATCTCATCATTACGGGCTGCTTTCTAGAGCACGATCGAGACATTGTAATTGCAATTTTTCTTATTTGGAAATTGTTGGGTGTTAGTGGCATCGTTCGCCCCATTACAGGTGCCAATCTACACATCCGAGCGCATTACGAAGACGGTTCAGTAGAAATTGGACAGCACAAACTTGGGAAGAAGAATCATTCTGGAGTATTGAGAAAGATTACAAATATTGATCTCGTCGAATCGCTAGATGATTCTTCGACAGTCGAATGTGAAACGTGTCATATTGATGGGGTATGTTCTGAGCTTCTAGCAACCGCTGATATTATTTGCTTTCCTATGGGAAGCTTTTTCGGTAGTGTCATGGTTAATTTACTTCCCAAAGGAGTTGGACGAGCTATTGTTCAACGACACTGTCCCAAGGTGTACATACCCAACACTAGATCAGATCCTGAAATGCATGGATACACTTTAGTGGAGTGCATTCATTGGATTATTCAAATGACGCGGCGAGACACCGGCGAGGAAACTCGCGCGAACGAGATTCTCACAATTGTCCTTGTTGATACAATGAACTGTGACTATTGTGTGGAAATTGATAAAAGCACAATTGAGCACAATATGGGAATCTCAGTTTTGGACGTTCCGCTGGTGCAACCGCATCATAATGGGGAATTGGCAAAACGCCTGGATCCAACCAAAGTTGCAGAAGTTCTGCTGACCCTAGGTTCCTAGAAAAATGGTGTAGACAGCGCACCTACTTTTCGTTGAAAGAAGCTAATGTTTTGTACACAAAGTTCCATAGGAAGTCAAGCAGCAAGCGCTTGCTGACTATCAGTAACTCTCTTTCCGACCTCTTTTACTTGCTCGATGTTATCATAAAGTTCGTACCATCAAAATGAGTGCAAGCCCTGCGAATGGCGGAATAAGCAAGGACCTGCTGCTGTTACCCTGGGTGTTCTGAGTTGGCATGTTTTCTCTTAGGAGTATCTCGGGTGAACGAGTGAGCGAGGCCAAAGCAGCCTGTATCATGAGAGGCCTAGGTGGCTGCATCGGAAAAGCGGATAGACCGACTACTTTGAGAGAGAACAGAAAAAGGCGGCAAGGCTTTGGTCCAACGAAATAACTTCTTGACTTGTCTTGCAGCGGTTGCCCAAAATTGCCAAACTTGGTTCCAAACAAATCATAGCCCATTATGCTGTAGCAGTAGGCCTGACTTTACCCCTCAATGTTATCTGAAGCGTGTGATAGTAAGATTCCATTCGACTCAATTCGATCCCAGTTCAATATTTATGTGGCAGCGGTCCAGCCGCGTCCTCATTTTTTCGCATGACATCATCATCGTTTCGAATCCCAAGAATTGAATGAACGAAAATCTTTCGACAACCCTCCAATATTACTAGACTAATACAGTACGTAACACATGTGCCTACGATAACCACTCAAAACTCGCATAAACTAAAAATTAATTGATATATTGCCAATACGATTATTTGCCTTCGACAAGACAAGCAATTCAGTTAAGCGCATACCTGCAATATGACCTACAACGTGTCGGAAGGAGCTGCGTACGCAGTCCTTTACAGCGTCTTGGCTGTCTTTTCCTTTTTGGCCATCGCCAGCACGGGTTTCCTTAATCGCTGCTTGCCCGATATTATTGGACGCTGCTTTGTTCTGAAACCGACGTCGAATGAGGAAGGATCGCCGTCCCTCAACATGACAACCGATTACTTCTTGTCGGCGAGAAACTCGGCCAAGGCTACCTCGATTGCCCTCTCCTTTTTTGCTTCCGGCATGGGTGCTTGGGTCGTCTATGGAACTACTGAGATGGGTGCCACGCCTTCTTTGAGTTGGTTGGGAGTCCTTGGGTATTCCAGTGCCTCTGCTTTTCCAGCTGTCTTGATTTGTTGGTTGGGTCCCAAGGTCCGAACCTACATGGACGAGGCACCCGCCAACAAGAATCAAAAGGCCTTTTGCACCACCGATTTTGGTCGCGAGCGCTACGGACGCATCATGCAACTATCCACAGCTGCCGTCAGTGTCTTTTACATGTTCATCTATTTGGTGGCAGAACTAACTTCCATTAGCAATGTCTTCGCGCTGCTCGTGGGAAACATGACCGAGTCCTTTAGCAACATTGTGACTATTAGTCTGGGCGTGGCGACAATCCTCTACACTGCTGGAGCGGGCTTGCCTGCCAGCATCGTCACAGACAAATTCCAGGGAATTATCATGGCCCTTTTAGTACTCCTCTTGACGATTGCGGTTTGTTCCTTTCCAGATAATCAAGTAACCAGGGACGAGTTTGCTTTGGCCAGCAACTGGACCACGGATGGTCTGATGGCTGCCGTGACTTTGATCATTGCCATTTCTTCTGCCGAACTTTTTAATCAGGCAACCTGGCAGCGTGTTTGGGCGGCTGAGGACGAACGCGCACTTCGTCTCGGCTTTGCCGTCGGATCTGTCATGGTTTTTCTGCTGATGGCTTTCTTTGGTATTATGGGAATGTTGGCGTATGCGAATGATCCTGAAGCCTACGACAACTACGAAAAGTATGCATTTCTTGCGTTCTTTGACTTGCTTGAGCCTTTGAAAAATGGATGGCACATTGTTGTCTTGATAATGGTCACAGCCTTGGCAGCATCTTCTGTAGACTCACTTCAGAATGGTATCACTAGTATTTTTAGCGCCGATTTGGTCAAGGTAGGCATTCATCCCAAGTGGATCTCTCGGTTTTTGCTCGTTGTGGTCAACGTTCCAGCAATCTACATGGCATCCATCAAATACGATGTCATTAGTCTCTTTTTGGTGGCTGATCTGGTCTGTGCTACGAGTGTCTTGCCCGTCTTCCTGGGTATGCAAACCAAGGATTTTGGTGTTTTGGTTGCGCCTACCGAGCTGGGCGCGTTTTCTGGATGCATCGCCGGAATTGCCACTGTGTTGGTCAATGGTATTATCAATGATGCTGAAGGTGGATTGTTCGATTACTTTTGGCTTGACAATGGCGCCATCTGTTCTCTTTGTGGAAGCAAGACTATGGTTTCTTTCATTATAACTCCTTTGATGTCTGGATTTTTTACATACTTGGTGTCGTTTATCGACGTCAAGGTACGTGGCGACCGTGCCCGTCAGCCTTTGATCCCTGTAGCCTTTGATGATACGACGCAAGGTGAGATGGAGGAGGAAGGAGAGGAAAAGGAGGTTGTGAAGGATGGTGTCGAATTCGAGAATTATAACCTTGATACTGAACAAGAGGCAGGCGAGGCAGAATCGGACTGCAAGCCTGCAAGTTCGGAGAATTCTGGTATTGAGAATTCGGCCTAGATTGATTAACAATGAAAGAGTGAAGGTAAGTTTCTTGTGAACTCTTTTGGTGAGCACGTGTTGTGATTGTGTTGCGGCTATGTCTAACTTCGGGGCACCCAATACATGCCTTTCACTTTGGCTGCTTATAAATGCCGCGTAGTCAAGAATTACAAAATATGTATTAGCGACTTGATGAATGGTCCGCATTAGCTGGCGGGAGCAAATCGTGCAATTTAGTTGCATGGATGCTGAGAGTGAAGGTTTGATTGACCAAAGCAGAATGGTAGTCAACTTCTTACCGTTTGAACCTGAACGTGGTAATGCATGCGTGAGGGAACAGCTGACGACCGACTTTCTCAAGTGGAAACTAGAGGCGGAGTGATATGCTTAAAGCGGCGACAAAGATAGAATATTCTGAGCAACCAAAGCTGATTGCAAATCGAACGAGTCACGTGTAGTATAACATTCCTAATCTATTCCTTATTGTGACAGAATATATTTCTGTATGCTTTGGCTTACTAGTAGAAGTGCATTTGTAACAACTATCCAAGCAAATGATGCTAACACAAATGCGCCCGCATTCCTTAGTGTGATTTTATGAGAACTCGTAGTGGTGCTCGAAGCCGCACAAACAGTCGCGAATGACAGCAGTTCCTTGCTTTCTCGGAGATAACATCGCGTCCGTAAGCAAGCTTGTGCCAAATGCAACTGCGCGCGTTGGTCCCGTGACGCTCAAAATGCACAGTGTCTTTGAAGCGTAACACGGTCAATCAAGAGAGAGTCGAGCAGCAATCAAGAGTGGAACAAGCCGTCATGAATTTGACCACAAAGCTGACCGCCTGAGGTTGTTCGATTGCTCCTTTTACATGATGTGCAATAGTAGGTGACGGAAATCCCATCATCTATGACTGCTGCGGGAGAAAGAGTCCTACAGCATGAAAAACTGTGCAAAGAAAATAATGGACAATCGATTTGGATTTTTCTTCGAAGCAAATCATTATTTTTAGATGTAATAAGAGTTGCATGTACTCTCAGGGTAAATTTTTTCCTAGTACAATTGTTTTTGCTTGATGGATGTGTAAAATATAAGCTCAGATTACTGTAGACTGGCTTAGCTGTGCCAGCCTGACAAGATTTTTTCGCGTCTGATTAATCTGCGAAAGAATCTTTTTGTGCAGAGGAATTTTTGCCTTTCGGCATTCTGTCGCCGACAGTGATTGTGCTGGATTCCAATCGTCAAGAAGTGGGCAGCTGGGAGCATTGACATCGTCACTGCGCTCGATGATGCCCGTTTCTTCCCCGCTCGTGGAGTCTTCTCTATCTAAAGACGCTTCATCTTCATCATCGCTTTCGCCATAGCTGTAGTCATCGCTTTCACTGTAGCTGTAGTCATCACTGGTACTATACCACTCGTCATCGCCGTCATCAAAGTCGTCTTCATCTTCATCTTCGTCTACTTCGATTTCCCATCCGTGAGGATTATAATTAATAAAATCCAGAGCTTCTCCTGAATCAGGTGAGATGTAAGGAGGCAGTAGAATACCGTTTCTGTATCCGGCAGGATTATTTTCGCTGTCGTACATCATATCCTCGTTGTGAACGTGTTTCAGTTTCCGTCCGGTCGGTTCAAAATGGACAAAGACATTGGCGTAATATGACCCTAGCAAGGCAAAGGGCCGTCCGTGGATGAGAGTACCACTCTCGTAAAAAATCATGTCCCCGGGAACCATTGAGATATTGGTTGCCTTGCCTCGACGGTCAATCACTTCCAGAGGCCAATCTTCGGTCATGGTGGGATCTTGTGCCACATTTATAATGGCTGATGCAATCAATGGATTCCGATCGACATGAGGACTCAATATGGCACCCTTCCGGTAGACTCGGATTCCGTAGAGGGACGTCGGTCGCAATTCCATGCCAGTCCATTCTTCTAGGAGAGGTTGCGTCAAATGCATAATGCGATCATGCAACTGCCAAGATCCAAAAGTTTCGGGATTGTCCATTCCAAAATAAGACGTATTCTGAGTCCAGTAATTGACGTACGTATGTCCTTTGGTCCACGCTTCTACTCGTTCTGGATGGTTCAAGCGTTCCATGTCGACTTTTCCTTGCGAGGATGGATCGTTAGTACTAGATTGCATATTACGGAGCCAGTGCTGATGGATCAGATCGAACAATTCCGTTGGAGCTCGAGTTTTGGCAAATCCAGTGGATGTGTAGTTGCGCAGGGATGGTACTTGTCGAAGCATTTGATTCACGCGTTGATGTTCTGTTAAATCGCATCTCTCGCCGTACTGGGCTCGACATCCCTCCATAAAGGCTTGGTACACCGAGGTCCGATCCTCCCCGAAGGAAACCTCGTGACAGCGAACATCAGTCTTGTCTCGAAATTCTAGTGTGTGAATGGGAAAAGAGCAGTCGACACCGTACTCGATGTTGGCCTCTTTGTCTTCTTCTTGTTGATGAGCAGAGATTGTGAACGAGAAAACTTGCACTATAAACAACCACCAAAGCGATATTGGGATCCGCCTTTTCTTCTGATTAGTTGTAGTATTGATAGTGGTGGTCGCAGTGGACATCGAGGTCGACAACATGCTGTTTTATGGAATGATAGCTTTGACAGCGTTTTTGTTGTTGTTGTTGTGATGGCAAGCAACATGATAGCTAATACTGCTGGTATGTTATTCTGTTGAAACGTTTCAACAATGGCTTTCGCAATCTCAGATATTTTTGGTGCCAATAAAGAAAAAAAATTGTTAGATACTAATATTCTTATCGGCGAATTGGATGCAAGTCGGGCGAGAAAGCATTGTGGACCGTCCTCGCTCGAGTACGGAATACGGTACCAGGAGTTCTAGTCTACTCCGAATAGTCTAGTCGTGCGTCTTTCCTTGTGCGGTCAGGCTCGCCCAGGTGGACTTGATTGCTACCTGGTTCTACTACTGGTCTACTAGAGTCTAGATAGATTTATTGTTGGCTGATAGAGTTGACAAGGTGGTAGTCTACTACCTACTAGCTATGGAGTAGTAGGTGTCCGCCCTTGAACGACAGAGAGCCAGCTAGTAGAGTTTCCTTCGCGTTCCAAGGCGTATCCTTTGCCTTGGTATTCGATGTTCGAAATCACAGTACAATTGTGTGGGGCCCCAATCACAATTGGAGTGCGGTTTGTTCGTTTGTAAACGTCCTCCAGCGTCATGGCGTTGGTTAATGAAAGGATATCAATCCTTAACCAGTGTGCCATGGAGTGCGGTGTGTATCATTGTCGCCGTCGTTACGGACAAGACAGCTGGGACATGTTTTTGGGATCATGATTATTTACATGTGCTATCAACCGTAAAAACGCTGATTCTGGTTTTAGGACGAAAACGTCATCACTGGACGAATATTAAGAAGTGTAGTTAAAGTCGTGCTGAATCTCGCAGATGTGCCGTCGTCACTAGTTACTCGTCAAGGCAATGCTAACACCACTTATCAAAGCTATTCAGAATTCAGAACTCTTGAGGTGGGCCATTGAACTCTTTTTTCGAGAACGATACAAAGCTTATCGCTTTCAGCAAACCCGTGCTAAGGTATCCGGAAAAGCTAATAGCTAATACGAAAGCTAGGAGAGAGAGAGAAAAGCAAACGAGAGTTTGGCTCATCTTTGGCGGAACATTTTTCCAGAGTACTTTTCATTCTCACGTGCTCACTGTTTGAGTGTAACACCGCAAAAACAAAAGAAACAAATTATTTACGCACCTTCAATGTCTGCAAGCATACAGCCTACCACTCTATATAGTAGCATTGAGGTGCGTACCTCTGCTACATTAAAATGATGTGTTTATGTTTTGTAATTAGATTATTTAGTTTAAGGGGTCCATCCACAACAGACGATGAACATGAGTGTGTCTTTACTTTGATCGTTTATATAGTAGAGATATAGCATCCTTCCAACACATCGCTAGAAGATACAAGGAAAGTGAAAACAAACCTGCTTCCTAATACAGCTGAAAGAGTGCGTGAAGATGCTGTAGGAGCACGATTGCCCTGGTCAATTCAAAAGATAGAACATCGCTGTTTATTTTCCGAACTGAGTTCCCAAGTTGCCGTTACCGACAGCGGTTGCAGGGGGCCTTGGTCCACAAACAGTGGGGGTTGTGGCACATCCCAAGGTGGGCAAGTAGGCCGTGAAGACCAAACATTCGGCATTTTTGTCAGCGAGAGGACACATGATTTGAAGATCATATTGAGCATCGCAAAAGGAATTGCCACTTGATCGGACACTGGATACGTTCTCCGTGTTGGAAGATCCAAGCGAACGAACGGATTGGGTTGCCTGGTAACGGTAGTCGTTGGAGGCATCGGGGAAGATGGCATATCCGGGCAACATGGCGGTTTCACCAGGCTGCCCTTGAAGGTGGGCACCACCCTCAATGGAGCTGGTCCTGCCGTTGCACTTCAAGGTCACACGCTCAACAGAATCCAACTGATTGTGCAGGGCATTGGCTCTTTCGTAGTTCATGACACCAGACAGTTCGCATGTGGCGCCTGTGGGATTGTTATCCACGCAGACAAAGGTCGATAAGTCTTGGTACATAGTTTGTAAATGGCGTCTTCGGGTCTCGTCAAGGCTATTCATTTCAAAGCTGACAAGCTTGGAGGTCGTTGCAATACGTTCTCCAGAGGCCTTGGAGGTCAAGTCAGTTCCGTTGTCGACCTGTGTGTCCTTCACGAGTTTGGCAATAGCAAAGGAAGTTCCAACATTGGCCAAGGCCAACAGGATGGTGAAGATCGACAGTGCGATCACACCCTTCTTGAGGTTCATGCTCTTCTTGCTCTCATCGCGCAGGGCCTCCAAGAGTTCACTGGAACGCTCCTGTTCGTTCTGCAAACTCTCGAAAATAACACACACCTTGTCAATTCCTAAGTATCCCTGATTCTGAGAATCCATGCGACGCAAGGCGCGTTCGGTATCATCCAAGTAGCCCTTACCATTGCGATCGAACATGGCGGAGACTTCAGTGAGTCCACGCTTGACCAAACTGGGTTCTGAAAAGGTGACGCCGGTAGCTGCGGAGGCCTTCATGTTGTTGACAACTTCAAATGCCTTTTCTTCGTCGACGGAGTTGTTGTTTTGGTTGTTCATTACGCTGCTGTTGGGACTTTCGGAATCAGTGGATGGAGTGTTGGAAGAGTAGTATTCTTTGTTATTGCTCATTGATAGATAGGTAAAAGATAAAGAAGTGCTTTTGTTAGTGGTTATTGGGAGTATTATGTTTTGAGATTCTTTTCTACGAGTAGTAGACTACTAGCTAGACAACGTAAACATGCAAACCAGCACTATTCTTTTTGTAGACTCCGTGGAAATTTCACTACTGCAAAGTAGTCGTTTGTCCAGCCAGCCTAGCCTGTTGGCAGCGACTCTAGAATCTTGACGGAAGGCTTCTCCCCTATTTTTCTCGCATTTACGTACGTCGAGATCTAGCAGTTGCCGCGTGTCTCAAACCGGTAAAGCCAATGTTCTAGTTGAAATTTTCGTATTCCACTCCGAGGTATGCTGGGACATCCACAGCTGCTCTTTGCGGGTACAGATGTTTTCATTGCACCCATGCTTGTGTGTGCATTACGTACTCCTACGAGCCGGTAATTTCAAAACAAAATCACTTAGGAGATAATGTCGCATCTTGTTAAATTTTGTTCTTAAGTAAACCAATTCAAGACTGCCAGCTCACACTCGGAGTGCCATGATATTGAAGTGACGAGACAAGGTAGATGGTGTCCGGGTGGCAATCTTGTAAAATCATTGGCTCACGATGAACCAAGACCGTTTTTCTCGACTGAGGAATATTATTTTAGTCGACAACGAACAATGCTGCAGGAGGACTACCAGTATTTGAGTACTGTAACGAACAACGCAAGCTTTGCGGAAGGCAACGGTATGGTAGTACTCGAGTACCTAGTAGTCTGTATGTGTCAGGCCACGACTCGTTGCGGAAGTCAACGGATCTGTTCCGTCAATCGAGCAATCATTGCTTCAAAATGGAATCCTGTTGATTGTTTGTTAATCTACATACACTCCGGACTACTGCTACGCTATGCGGGAGTTCCAGCTAGAGTACGACGACTCTCAGAGTAGCAAAATGTCGAAAGCAGGATCATTCCTGCAGCCCTTGTAAATTATTTTTCATAGAGGCAATGGTGTCAGCTTGAGCAGCAATTGCTCTCACTTCTGACTATTTTGGCGCACCTCCAGCGGTCCCGCATACTATGGCTTCCTTTTTGCACCTCCGCTTTCAGGGCGTGTCCATTTGCCTTTTCTGCAGGGCGCAGACCACTACTAGCTAGTAGTAGCTATCTGTTCTACTGGTAGTAGAGTAATAATAGATACTCTACTAGAGTAGCAGAACACTACTAGAGGTCTACTCCTACCGCGTTACTAGTAGAGTAGTCTAGTCTACCTGGTAGTACCTGGTATTACTATTATTTATTTATTTTAGTGTGCTACTGTAGCTATCAGGTAGAGTAGCGCTACTGTGCGTTCGAACTTATACCCGACTCGTGAAACGTGACTGGCAGAGGGAGCCATTATTATTTTTTCAATTCAATTTTTCTTTGTGATGAATCTGACGATGCCATCTTCAACACAACTTCACCATGGCCTTGACACCATCAAGCTAAATAGAGGGAAATTTTGTTTCTGGAGGATGTCTATGCGAATGTTTTATACTTGTTGTCTGCAAGATGGTCAAGAAACGGAGGACTGAGCGGTTTTCTTACAGCTCCAGGAGTGGGGCTGGAATGGCAGTCCTGTTGCCTCGTTGCAGTGGTCTCATGATGTTCTTGGGTTTGATCGGGCTGATCAGCCACGGTATTCTTTTCTCGACGAAATATTTCTCCATTCTCCCCATTCTTCTAATGGAAAAAGCAGATCCGTCCATTGACAGTGATGACAAGAGAGAGAACTCTAACGCCCATACACAAACCCTCTCACCTATATTCAAACCCAATCGTTCCATTGCCTTGATTCATATTGGAAAATCGGGGGGCTTGACTCTACGTTCCATGACGGGTTTAAAATGCGGTGGTATCGAAAAGTGCTTGCTGAAGAATTTTGGCAGTACAAATCCCCGAGCGTTTCCCCTGGCCCTTCAAACGGTTGCCTACGTCCACATGAGTTCCCTTCCTGTCGTGCAACTTCAAGCCGCCACCAGTTGGTTGATCGTGCTTCGAAATCCCATCGATCGTGTCATCAGCGCATATCAATACAGTCATCCCGGAAACTGCAAAAATAGAGTAGGGCAAGAACGACGTCGTGATTCTACCAAGAGGGCGTGTACAAATTATAGGTTACTTCAAATGTACTTGGGACAGCAGAATGGAACTGCTGTTGCGACCCCTACCACAAAACGACAACAGCAAGAAAGTCCGGAACAGCTCCAAGACCAGCAGCAAATCTACCGAATATTTCACGAATGCTTTCCCAATCCTGATATGGAACTCTTTGTTACCAGTGCGTTGCAAAAAAATAATAGATTCACATCGAAATCCTGTTCTGATTTGGCACGGTCTGCTTTGTTAGGACTTGAGCCCATGCATCCCATTTCCCATCTTGTGTACAATTATCATTACTATCAATTTAATGTTTTACAGTCATACACGTCTCCTCCCAGGGAATGGCTCGGCATTCGGACTGAACACTTGGCCCATGACTTTGCCTCCTTGAATCGATACTTGGGAGGATCGGATGATCATGGTGATAGCAGCAAAATGAAGAATGTAACCCACGGCAGTGAAGAATATCGCACGGCATCCTCTTACCAGTTGAGTCCCAAAAGCTATCATGGATTGTGTTGTATGCTCGTGGACGAGGTGACTATTTATCTACAATTTATCCAACGCATGGAGAATTGGGTTCCCCAGACAAAAGCCGCGACGCTTCAGGATTTGGCCGAGAAATGTGGCATCGTGACTGTACCGCCCGGGGTTACATTCTTGCTAAGTTCCACCAAAAGGGGGATGGAGGACTCTTGGGCTCAATGGAATCGACTGTGGAGCGCATGGGATTTATGGAGGAAGACAAAATGTCGGACTACGTAGGAGGTGTCCAATGAAAGAGTCAAACGGACAGGCTACCCTTGTAGATGAGGTTCTTAATCTCATACATACTCGCCAGTCTCACCACAATCTGGTAGGAAAGGAAGTCAAGACCAGAGCAGAGTGTTTGGCTTGTTTTCACCGAGATGCTTTCCGTCAATGGCCTTGTTTTTGCCGACGCCAAATGTTTCACCAAGAAAATGCTGAAAAATGGTCTTGCCGTTAAGGGCGGGTGCTACCCAGGAAGATGGCCATGTCAGAGATGCAAGAAAGAAGCTTTTAATTCCATGTAAGTGCCATTGATTACTGAATTTGGCATATTGCGGGTACCTGCATGCGAAGAACATTGAAGCTCAAATTGGTAGCGGAACTACTGTTAATCTTTTCATCAACCTCCACTGGATTGCTGTATTTCTACCCTTTCGGAAACCTCTGAATAGATAGGAACCAATATTCGAGTTATTCCCTACCGTCCCAGGCAGATGTGGGTGTTACGACCGGCGCATCTGCAACTCTGCATGCCAGCTACGACGAATCCGTTACTCGTCAGGATTACTAGTTCTCACTACGCTACTATTGATTCCGAGGATATTATTCAAGTTTTGATTTTACAAAAAAGAAAGATCGAAGATCTGGCTGGGTCTAGTAGTAGTAAAAAATCACGTTATGTCTGCCTTATATTTGTTATTCTGTGTGTGTGTGTGTGT
>Ga0100392_1002594_pt1 | contig 16700 bp, 17 predicted proteins | sample CryGeymeta201516_FD_81548 | JGI IMG/M metagenome (GOLD analysis project Ga0100392, IMG submission 81548) | Groundwater microbial communities from Crystal Geyser aquifers in Utah, USA - Crystal Geyser metaG 2015-16 | ecosystem: Environmental > Aquatic > Deep subsurface > Groundwater | place: USA... | reverse complement strand
TTACAGCAAAAAACCCGGCCAATAGCCGGGTTTAGGGTTTAACGTAAGATCAACAAAGAACACTTCGCTTTGCAGATCATGGCAGTGGTGGTACTGCCAACAATAAATTGCCGGATCCGGGAATGACCATAGGCCCCCATCACCATTAAATCGATTACATGCTCTTGTTGATACTGGTGCAGCACCGTTTCAGGCTCACCCGCTACAATGGCTGTTTTGGTATCAAAACCGGCTGTACGTAAAATCTGTGCGGCGGTGTCCATTTGACAACGAGCCGCTTCAACATCAGCACCGGCCATCACTAGGTGTACCGGTAAACCGCGCCCTAATGGGCTGGCGGCTAGCATTTCCAAGCCTTTTAAAGCGGTGGCACTGCCATCGTAGGCCAACATAATACGTTTAGGTTCGGTATAACTCTGCTGCGTTAACAGTATTGGCTTATGCAAGCTGCGGATCACACGCTCAACATGTAATCCCATATGGCCGTGCGCTTCTGCACTGCTAAAACCGCGCTTGCCTAATACCAGCAAGCGGGTTTCGTCTTCAAGCTCAGTTAATGTTTCCACCAATTGACCATGGCGTAAACGCTCGTCTACCGCTTTTACACCGGCCTGTTCCGCACGTGACTTAGCCGCATCTAAAATACTACGACCGCGGGCCAGCGCCAGTCTGCTGTGTTTTTCATCCAGCTCAGCCAGTTGCTGTAACAATAATTCCTGTGAGCCAAGGCCTATGCTGCCACTTAAATCTGGTGTATGAGTGTGTTGCGCTTTATCGAGGATATGTACCACAGACATTGCAACATCAAGCTTTTTCGCTGCCCATACGGCATAATCGCAAACGGCTTCGGCATAAGGTGAGGCATCAATACACGCCAGTACTTTTTTAGTCATTACTTTGCTCCGTAGTCCAGTTTACTTATCAGTGGCCCATCAGCTTTTCAACGGCATCAGGCTGATTGTGCACACCAAATTTATCCACTAAGGTGGCACTGGCCTCGTTTAAACCAATTAGCTCTACTTTGGTGCCTTCACGGCGAAACTTCAGCACCACTTTGTCCAGTGAACTGATGGCGGTAATATCCCAAAAGTGTGCCCGGCTCAAATCAATTTGCACCTGCTCTACGGCCTCTTTAAAGTTAAAACCGGCGATAAACTGCTCCGCCGAGGTAAAAAACACCTGACCAACCACCTGGTATTGGCGTTGATGGCCGTCTGCGCTGAGTTTCGAGCCAATAAACAGTATTTTGCCCACTTTGCTGGCAAAAAACAGCGCACTAAATAACACGCCAACTAACACGCCATAGGCCAGGTTATGCGTAAACACGGTAACAATAACGGTGGCTATCATCACTACACTAGAGCTTTTAGGGTTGGTGCGTAAATCTTTAATTGAGCCCCAGTTAAAGGTACCAATAGACACCATGACCATAATGGCCACCAAGGCGGCCATAGGAATTAAACCGACCCACGCATCTAAAAACACAATTAAAATTAATAAAAACACACCCGCTAACAGAGTGGATAAGCGCGTACGACCGCCCGATTTTACGTTAATGATAGACTGGCCAATCATGGCACAACCTGCCATACCACCAATAAGCCCTGAGCCAATATTGGCGATGCCCTGACCAACACACTCACGGTTTTTATCGCTGCTGGTGTCGGTTAAGTCATCCACGATGGTGGCGGTCATTAATGACTCCAGAATCCCCACTACAGCCAGCGCCAAAGCATACGGAAAAATAATAATAAGTGTATTCAACGTTAGTGGAACTTCAGGCCATAAAAATATCGGTAAGCTGTCAGGTAACTCGCCCATATCAGCCACAGTGCGAATATCAAAACCAAAATATATCGCTAATGCAGTTAATACTAAAATGCATACCAACGGCGAAGGAACGGCTTTAGTGACATAGGGAAACAAGTAAATAATCGCCAGGCCCAGCGCGGTCATACCGTAGACCAGAGCCGTACCATGCTGACCGCTTAGTTCGGGCAATTGCGCCATAAATATCAAAATAGCCAATGCATTGACAAAGCCGGTGACCACTGAACGCGAGACAAAGCGCATTAAATCGCCTAGCTTAAAATAGCCGAAAATAATTTGTAGTAAGCCGGTAAGTAAGGTTGCAGCCAACAGGTACTGTAAGCCATGCTCACGCACTAGCGTGACCATAACCAACGCCATGGCACCCGTCGCAGCTGAGATCATCGCAGGACGACCACCCGCAAAGGCAGTTATTACCGCTATGCAAAATGAAGCATATAACCCTACCTTGGGATCAACTCCGGCAATAATGGAAAATGCGATAGCTTCAGGTATCAACGCCAAGGCGACTACCAGCGCTGAAAGCACATCACCGCGCAGGTTAGAAAACCAGTGTTGTTTTAAGTACATAAGCATGACAGGCGCCGATTAAGCAAAACAGAGGGCGCATATTCTAGCAATAATCAGCCCGTCTGCCCACCCGTAAACTAGCTTTGTTGGCGTATTATGTATTAGCCTTAAACCGGTAAGCCTTCACGAAAAAACTGCACACCACCGCAATCATTGCATACCAGTAATTCTGTAGGGTGAGTATAGTCGATGTGCTGCAAGCAATGGCTGCAGCGATAACGACCCATACCAACCACTTCGCCCTGATAATAAACACCCTGATGCTTGAAATCCTGCACCAACTCTTGCCATTCCAACTGGCTTTTGTCGGTAATACTACTTAGCTCTTGCCACAATGCCTCTGGCCACAGTGAAGGCGGTTCATGGGCTTTTTGTGCAAGCTCTTGCTCATTGTGCTCCTGCCACTGCCGTTTTAGCGTTTCGACAAACAAGGTCGTTTCATAGGCACTTAAATCCTTACCAGCCTTTAAATAGGCTTTAAATTGCTCGACAAAATGCACCATACTGTCCAACTGCAACTGATCATTTTGCTGTAAAGTGCGGTTAAATTCGCTAAGCCACTGCTGATATCGCTTCACAAAATCTGTCATTACGCCTCCTGTTATGTAAAACAAGTATAGACAATGCGCTGCTTATTGTTGTCAATACGCCTCTGCGGTATGCTATGGGTACTTTTTTGCCGTAATAGCGGCAGCTGTACTAACCCCTTTTTCGGAAGACCTGAATGCAAGAACAATATAACCCGCAGCAGATTGAAACTGCTCTGCAGCAGCAATGGGAAGATACCAACGCTTTTAACGTGACAGAAGATGACAGTAAAGAAAAGTTTTACTGTCTCTCAATGTTCCCATACCCAAGCGGGCGCTTGCATATGGGCCATGTGCGCAATTACACCATTGGTGACGTGGTTAGTCGTTTTCAGCGTATGCAGGGTAAAAATGTTATGCAGCCAATGGGCTGGGATGCCTTTGGTCTACCTGCAGAAAACGCCGCTATTAACCATAAAACGGCACCAGCAAAATGGACTTACGAAAATATCGACTACATGCGCACCCAATTAAAGCGCCTGGGTTTTGGCTATGACTGGAACCGTGAAGTGGCCACCTGCAAGCCAGAATACTACAAGTGGGAACAATGGTTTTTCACCAAACTGTATGAAAAAGGCCTGGTATACAAAAAAATGGCCACGGTTAACTGGGATCCGGTAGATCAATGTGTACTGGCAAACGAGCAGGTTATTGACGGTCGCGGCTGGCGGTCAGGTGCCTTGGTAGAACAGCGCGAATTAGCACAGTGGTTTATTAAGATTACCGCCTATGCAGAAGAATTGTTGCAAGATTTAGATCAGTTAGATGGCTGGCCAGAACAAGTTAAAACCATGCAGAAAAACTGGATTGGCCGCTCAGAAGGCGTTGAGATCCGGTTTGATATTGCCAACACAAAAGACAGTTTAACCGTGTACACCACACGGCCAGATACGCTATACGGTGTAACCTATGTTGCGGTAGCAGCACAGCACCCTTTGGCACAACACGCCGCTGCAACAAATGCAGAACTGGCCGCCTTTATTGAAGACTGTAAAGGCGGGAAAATGGCCGAGGCTGAACTGGCTACCATGGAGAAAAAAGGCTGCGCTACAGGCATCTTTGCCGTGCATCCGCTTACAGGTGAGCAAGTTCCGGTATGGGTAGCCAACTTTGTATTAATGGATTATGGCTCTGGTGCCGTAATGGCGGTGCCCGGCCATGATCAACGTGATTACGAATTTGCCAGCAAATATAAATTGCCTATCAAGCAAGTTGTTGCGCCAGCTCCGGACAGTGCACAGGATTGCGATTTATCCAGCGCCGCTTTTACCGAAAAAGGTGTACTGGTTAACTCTGGCGAATTTGATGGTTTAGCCTTTGAGCCAGCCTTTAACGCCATTGCCGATAAACTCGCCGCAATCGGCCGCGGCGAAGTTAAAGTGAATTATCGCCTGCGCGACTGGGGCGTTTCACGCCAACGTTATTGGGGCACGCCTATTCCTATGCTAAACCTGGCAGATGGCAGCCAGGTACCCGTACCAGAAGGCCAACTGCCAGTGCGTTTGCCTGAAGATGTGGTAATGGACGGGGTAACCTCGCCGATTAAAGCCGACCCCAATTGGGCAAAAACCACCTATAACGGTGCTGATGCCTGGCATGAAACAGACACCTTCGACACCTTTATGGAGTCGAGCTGGTACTATGCCCGTTACTGCAGCCCTGATCACGATAAAGCTATGCTGGACCCGGCCAAAGCCAATTATTGGCTGCCGGTAGATCAGTATATTGGCGGTATTGAACATGCAATTTTGCACCTGTTATACAGCCGTTTCTTTCACAAATTACTGCGCGATGTTGGCTTAGTAAATTCTGACGAACCGTTTAAACGCCTGTTATGCCAAGGCATGGTGTTGGCTGAAACCTTTTATCGCGAAAGCGAAAATGGTGGTAAGCAGTGGTTCTCGCCGCAGGATGTTACTGTTAGCCGCGATGAAAAAGGCCGCATTTTAACTGCTGTGTTAAACAGCGATAACCAACCTGTTGTTGCCTCTGGCATGAGTAAGATGTCAAAGTCGAAAAACAATGGTATCGATCCACAGAAGGTTATCGACCTGTATGGCGCTGACACAGTGCGTTTATTTATGATGTTCACTGCACCACCAGAGCAAACATTAGAGTGGTCTGACTCAGCAGTTGAAGGTGCACACCGTTTTATTAAACGTATTTATGCCCTGGTTACTGACTTTGTCGCTGCTGGTAACGTGGGGACGCTTGACATAAACGCGTTGAATAATGATCAGAAAACCCTGCGCCGCGAGCTGCATAAAACCCTTGCCAAGGTGTCAGATGACATTGGTCGGCGCTACACCTTTAACACTGCTATTGCCGCCATTATGGAATTGAGCAATAAACTACAAAAAGCCAGTTTATCGACAGAGCTTGACCGAGCTGTGATGCAAGAAGCCGTTTTAGCGTTATTGCAAATGTTAAACCCAATAACGCCGCATGTAGCACAATACCTGTGGGCACAACTTGGGCAACAGCATGGCATTGAGCAAACGCCTTGGCCAGAAACTGACACTGCCGCCATGGTAGAAGACGAAAAGCTGGTGGTGGTTCAGGTAAACGGTAAAGTACGCGGCAAAGTCACGGTCGCCGCGGATGCCGATCAGGACGCTGTGCTAAATGCCGCAAAAACGGACGACAATGTTTGTCGCCACCTTGAGGGCGTTACAGTACGTAAAGTGATTTACGTACCGGGTAAATTGCTGAACCTGGTGGTGGGCTAGTATGGTCCGCTTCAGTGCAATGCGGCTGCTGCAATGTGGTGTGCTACTTAGTAGTATGTTGCTAAGTAGCTGCGGCTTTCATCTGCGCGGTGATTTACCCCTTAGCCATTTCCCGGCGATGCATGTTCAAAGTCAGCGTCATTCTGAACTAGCCTCGTTACTCAGCACCAGGTTGGAGCAAAACAATGTGCAACTGCTGAAAAGTTATCAGCAGTCTGCACCGGTACTACAACTCATTGACGACACCCTTGAGCGACGCACCCTGTCATTATTCCCTAATGGCCAGGTCGCTGAGTACGAGCTAATTTATAGAGTGCGCTATGCACTCACCATGCCTGAAGGTGAACCACAAAACTATCAATTTGAGCTGTTCCGCGATTATCAGGACGACCCAAACCAAGCGTTAGCGAAAGCCAAAGAGCTGGAATTGATGCTGGGCGAACTTCGCCAGCAGGCCGCCAACCGCATTATGCGTCAATTGTCCCGGCTGCATTGATGCGCATTGGGCAAGGTTGATGCAAAAACTGTATGCCAATCAATTACCCCAGCATTTAGCTGGTGCGCTAGCGCCCTGCTACTTGCTGTTTGGTGATGAACCACTGCAAAAACTTGAAGCCATTGACGCCATTCGCGCTGCAGCCAAACAAAAAGGCTTTGCTGAACGCATTAGCCTGACTGCCGATACGCAATTTGATTGGAATGAACTCAACAACGAGCTTCAAGCGATGTCATTATTTGCTGAAAAACGGCTTATTGAATTAGAACTGGCACAGCAAAAGCTGTCCACTGCAGCAAATGAACAGTTAAAAGCGCTTCCTCAGCAGTTACATCAGGACATTATTCTGCTTATTCATGGCGATCGCAGCCATAGCGAAGTCAGTAAGCTGGCCTGGTTTAAGCAATTGCAAAACCAAGCGGTACAAGTACCCGTTTATCCGTTGGATGAGCGTCAAAGTATGCAATGGTTAAAAGAACGCGCCCGACAACTCCAGCTGCAGCTCAGTAGCGACGCACTGACATTGTTACAACAGCACTGTGCGGGCAACCTTTTAGCTGCAAGGCAAGAACTGGAAAAATTGGCACTGAGTAATATTGACCAGCCGCTGGATGCCGCCTCACTTAGTCAGTTTTTAGCTGACCATTCAAACTTTACCGTGTTTCAGTTAGTTGATGCTATCTTGCAAGGCCAAACCCACGATGCGTTGCACAAGCTGCAGCGTTTGTGTCAGCAAGATGTCGAACCGGTGATTATCGCCTGGCAACTGCAAAAAGAAGTACTACAACTGCGACAACTGCAACAGGCTGAGCAGCACAACCTCAATAATCTCTTTAAAACGTTGGCTATCTGGCCAAAGCGCCAACCGCTGTATCAACAGGCGTTAAAACGGCTCTCCATTAACTGGTTGGACTATCTGCTACAAGAACTGGCAGCATTCGACCGGTTATATAAAGGAGGTCGCCTGAGTAATACTGACGTTGCACTAGCACACCTGGTTACCTTGTTTATTCAGCCAGTACCTAAAGCGTTTTCACTGCAACAACAGGCGGGATATGACTAAGCATATTGGCATTCTGGGGGGAACTTTTGACCCGGTACACCTGGGACACGTTAGCTGTGCTCGCTTCGTGCAGCAGCACTGTCAACTTGACGAAGTTAGACTAATGCCATGCCATTTACCTGCACATCGCGCCACACCTGGTGCAACCAGTGAACAACGCGCCGCTATGGTAACACTGGCGATACAATCTTACACAAGGCTTTCATTGGAAAGGCTGGAGCTGGACAAGCAAAGCGCGTCTTACACCGCAGACAGTTTAGCATTGCTCACCCACCGCGAACCCAACAGCCGTTTCTACTTTATTATTGGCATGGATTCACTTTGCTACTTCCAACAGTGGAAAGACTGGCAAGGTATTTTAAAGCAGGCCCATATTTTGGTATGCCAACGGCCAGGATATAGCGCGGCAGAGGGTGATGCGCCATTCCTATTGCAGCACTATGGCATCAACAATGTAACGTCGCTGAAACAGGTTAGTGCCGGTAAAATTTTACTGCTTGATAACCCACTTCACGCCATCAGTGCCAGCCATATTCGTCAACAACTTGTTAGCGCTAACCCAGGCACTGACACTTTAGATCCTGTCGTATTGAACTATATTGCTACACAACAACTCTATCAGGCGTAAGAGCTATCGCCAGACGTAAACTATGCTAAAATGCCGCTTTTTTAAGGTGCAGAGGATTTAGGGTGCAAACATCCGAGTTAGTAAGTTTTGTTCAAGACAAAATTGACGATATGAAAGGCCGTGATATTGTTGTGTTAGATGTCCGTGGTAAGTCTAGCGTAACAGAGTTCATGATAGTGTGTTCAGGCACATCTAATCGACATACTAAATCAATTGCTGACTATGTTGCGGCAGAAGTTAAAAAAGCCGGTATTAATGCGCTAGGCATTGAAGGCCAAAGCTCTGGTGAGTGGGTTTTGCTAGATTTGGACGACGTAGTTGTGCACGTCATGCTGGAAGAAAGCCGCAGCTTTTACCAGCTGGAAAAACTTTGGGGTGCTTAAACCAGTATGAAGTTAATACTGATTGCTGTAGGCAGTAAAATGCCAGCTTGGGTACAAAGCGGCTACGACGAATACGCCCGCCGCTTTCCGCGCGATATGGCGTTGGAATTAATCGAAATACCCGCGGGGAAACGGGGTAAAAACGCTGATATTAAACGCATTCTTGAACAAGAAGGTGAAAAAATGCTGGCGGTTGTGCCGCGGGGTAGCAAAATAGTGACACTGGAAGTAACCGGTGATAACTGGAGTAGCCCACAGCTGGCCAGTAAGTTAACCGACTGGCAACGAGATGGCCGTGATGTCTGTTTGCTGGTTGGCGGACCAGAGGGTTTGGCACCAGCGTGTATCGCTGCCAGTGAGGCTAAATGGTCGCTGTCTGCGCTAACACTGCCTCACCCGATGGTGCGAGTCGTACTGGCAGAAAGTTTGTATCGGGCATGGAGCATTTGTACTAACCATCCTTATCATCGCGAGTAAAGATGTTAAAAAAGCGCGTTGCCATCCAGGATTTCGCTGCCGAAACCAGACTGTTTAACCACAGGGCTGTGGTAGCAATGTTAGTTGTTGCGATACTGTTTTGCGTCATTATCTTTAACCAATATCAGTTGCAGATAGTCTCGTATCAAGACTATCAAACCCGCTCTGAAGGTAATCGCATTAAAGTTATGCCGATGGCACCAAATCGCGGTCTAATCTACGATAGAAGTGGTATTTTACTTGCGGAAAACCGGCCGGTTTTCTCACTGGAGCTGGTACCTGAACAAATCAAAGATATGGATGCGGTGCTTTCAGCACTGGCTCAGTTAATTGATATTACACCAGAGCAAATAGAGTCATTCCTCAAGCATGTCAAAGCACAGCGCCGCTTTAATAGCATTGCATTAAAAGAGCAACTCGACGATACCGAAGTTGCCATACTTGCTGCGAATCAACACCGTTTCCCGGGTATTACGGTAGAAGCCCGTTTAAGCCGCCATTATCCGTTTGGTGATCTGTTTACTCATGCGCTAGGCTACATTGGCAAAATAAATACCCGTGAACTGCAACAACTTGATGAAGATGGTGAGGCCGCTAACTATGCCGCCAGCCGCGATATTGGCAAAATTGGTCTGGAACGTTTTTACCAGCGTGAGTTACATGGCACCATGGGTTACCAGGAAGTTGAAGTTAATAACCGTGGCCGGCTAATCCGGGTATTGCGTTCAGTTCCTGCAGTGTCTGGACAAAATATTCATCTGGGACTAGATGTTGGCTTACAACTCACTGCTCAGCAAGTGCTAAAAGATCAACGTGGCGCTATTGTGGCGATGGACCCGCGTGATGGTGCAGTATTGGCGTTTTATAGCAACCCAAGTTACGATCCTAACCTGTTTGTCCACGGCATTAGCTCAACCAACTACAATGCACTGCTGCACTCGCGCGACAAACCACTGTTTAACCGGGTAACACAAGCTACCTACCCTCCGGCGTCAACGATTAAACCACATCTCGCATTACTCGGCCTTGAAACGAATACCATTACACCCAGCAGTAAAATTTGGGACCCGGGATATTTTATGCTGCCAAATGTCGACCACCGCTTTCGCGACCACATAAGCTGGGGCCATGGCTGGGTAGATATTTACACTGCGGTGATGAAGAGCTGCGATACATTTTTCTACGAATTAGGGGTAAAACTCGGCATTGATCGTATCTCTGAATACATGGGAAAAATGGGTTTTGGTGAAAGAACCGGCATTGATATTTTTGAAGAAAGTAGCGGCATTATGCCATCTCGCGGCTGGAAGCGCGCCAGACACAATCAGCCTTGGTATCTCGGTGATACCGTGCCGTTAAGTATTGGCCAAAGTTACTGGACGACGACCCCACTGCAATTGATTGTTGCCACGGCCGTAATATTAAATGAGGGGCAGTTGGCTACGCCACATCTGGTAACTGCTTTTAGCGATGAACAAAACTCCACTTTTCACTCACCACCATTACAACCGGCAATAGAAGTTGTAGACCCAAATAACTGGCAGGTGGTAAGAGATACCATGCATCGCACAGTGAAAGACATCGGAGGCACGGCACACAAAGCGTTTATTGGTGCCAGCTATGATGCGGCAGGTAAAACAGGCACCGCACAGCTAGCCGCCATTGCCCAGGATGCAAAATATGATGCCAAGGCGATAGATGAACGGTTGCGGGATAATGCTATGTACATTGGCTATGCGCCTTACGACAACCCAAGTATTGTTATCGCTGTAGCATTAGAAAATGCCGGTGGCGGTGGCAGTAATGCGGCGCCGATAGCACGGCATATGCTGGACTATTACTTTACCGCCGGAGTAAACGCCAATGAATGAACAGTTTGACAGCTCAGCCAGACAAAGCAGGCTGGCGCTGTTCCACATTGACGGCCCCTTACTGCTCGGATTAATGCTACTGATGGGCTTTGGCCTAATGATCCTCTACAGTGCCTCAGGCCAAAATATGATCATGATGAAAGCTCAGCTTATTCGTCTTGGCGTTGCCCTGGCGGTGATGGTAGCTATTGCGCAGGTTAAGCCTCAAACCTTGAAGCGCTGGTCATTGCCGCTTTTTATTGCCGGCTTAGGCTTATTAGTTGCCGTGTTATTGGTTGGACACGTGGGTAAAGGTGCCCAGCGCTGGTTAGATTTAGGCTTTATGAAGTTTCAACCGTCAGAAGTAATGAAGCTGGCCGTTCCAATGGCCGTGGCATGGTTTATCTCGTCGCACAATTTACCTCCCAGACTATGGCATTTGTTGGTGGGTTTTCTCATGTGCGCTATTCCCACCTTACTTATTGCCAAACAACCCGATTTGGGTACCTCTATTTTAATTGCTACTGCGGGTGTGTTTGTGTTGTTTATGTCCGGCATGAGTTGGCGCATTATTATTTTTGTTGCTGGCGTAATTTCGGCATTTTTACCGGTCTTGTGGATTTTTTTGATGCATGACTACCAACGTCAACGTGTCCTCACTTTTCTTAACCCGGAAAGCGATCCACTTGGCTCTGGCTACCACATTATTCAATCAAAAATTGCTATTGGCTCAGGTGGGTTAGAAGGTAAAGGTTACCTACAGGGCACACAGTCACAACTGGAATTTTTGCCTGAACGCCACACCGATTTTATCTTTGCCGTGGTAAGTGAAGAAATGGGGTTGCTGGGCGTGCTGGTTTTGTTAGGTGTCTATCTGTTTATTATTGCCCGTTGCATGTTCATTTCTACTCAGGCACAAGAGAATTATAGTAAGTTAGTGGCGGGGAGTTTTACCCTGACATTTTTTGTCTACGTATTTGTTAATATCGGTATGGTATCGGGCTTGCTACCGGTTGTGGGAGTGCCACTGCCGCTGGTAAGTTATGGCGGTACCTCTATGGTAACTTTGATGGCTGCTTTTGGGGTAATAATGTCTGTCTGTACACATAAACGCATGTTGGCAACGCCATGATGAAATACTTGTGGGTAGTGCTTTGCCATCTCTGTCTGCTGTCGGCATGCAGCAATACACGTGATAATGCTCAGAGCCGCGCCAGCGAGCCTAATGCCGGTCGTTATCAACAAAGCAAAGACAGCATTCCCAAGCGACTCCCAACCTTATTGGAAATGACTGACCCAACGCCTCAATCTGAACCGCTTAGTCGAGGCGGCAACAAGCCATATAATTTATTTGGCCAAGATTACACGCCATTAATTAGTGCTGTAGATCATACTGAAGTTGGCATTGCGTCTTGGTATGGTAATAAATTTCACGGCCATCTGACATCAAATGGTGAAACCTACAACATGTTTTCTATGACAGCGGCCCACAAAACGCTACCGCTACCGTCATACGTTAAGGTAACTAATCTGGATAACAAACAAACTGCCATTGTAAGAGTTAATGACCGCGGCCCGTTTCACCCCAACCGCATTATTGACTTATCCTATTCTGCTGCCAACAAGCTGGGGATGCTACAACAAGGTACAGCCAGAGTTCAGTTAGAACTGTTACAGTCGCCGGCCATGCTGGCACAGACAACACCTGTCGAGCCATGCTATATTCAGGTCTTTGCCAGCGTCGACAGCAATAAGCTTTCGCAATTGCAGCAAGAACTGAAGCAGCAACAAGCATTGCCGTCTGAAGTTCGCCCTGCCAGTGGAATTTTTCGCTTGTTGGTGGGTCCGATACATGACAAGCAACAGGCTCAACGCTGGCTAAGTCAATTGCGTACGGGAAGTTTCCCATCAGCCTATTTTGCTGATAGCCAGCAGTGCAGCTGAACTCGAATTAGTGTTTAATCATCCATAAATTAAAAGAACAGGTCTCATGAATAGTTATTGCCACGTTTTCTCCGTTGCCGCCCTTACACTCGCTAGCATTAGCCTTACGGCTCAAGCCCAAACGGTAATGCCTGAGCCACCTGAGGTTGCCGCTAAAGGTCACATCCTGCTTGATTTTGACACTAATAAAGTCTTAGCCGAAAATAATGCAGACATGTCATTAGCCCCTGCTAGTTTAACAAAAATGATGACTAGCTATGTTATTGGTACTGAGTTAAAAAACGGTAATATCACCAATGACGATATGGTGACTATCAGTGAAAATGCCTGGGCGAAAAACTTTCCGGGTTCGTCACTGATGTTTATTGAAGTGGGCACCAAGGTTTCAGTAGCAGACTTAAATAAAGGTATAATTATCCAATCAGGGAATGATGCCTGTGTCGCCATGGCAGAGCATATTGCAGGCAGTGAAAGTGCCTTTGTTGATTTAATGAATGCCCACGCTCAGCGCTTGGGTATGCATAGCAGCCGCTTTGGTAACTCACATGGCTTACCAAGTGCAGAGAATTTTTCTACACCAAGAGATATGGCCATACTGGCAGCAGCACTTATCCGTGATGTACCAGAAGAATATGCTATTTACGCTGAAAAAGAATTTACCTATAACAACATTAAACAATACAACCGTAACTCTTTGTTGTGGGATCGCAGCCTGGACGTTGATGGTATAAAAACCGGCCACACCAGTGAAGCTGGCTTTAGCTTAATTACATCTGCAACACGCGATGGCATGCGGCTTATATCAGTTGTAATGGGCACTAACAGTGAGCGTAGTCGCCAAACTGAAAATAAAAAATTACTTACCTACGGCTTTCGTTTTTTTGAAACCTATATGCCTTATCAAGCTGGAGAGCAGTTTGCTGAGCAACGAATTTGGCAGGGTGATAATGAGAATATCCAGCTCGGTATTTTGCAGTCAGTGCAAGTTACAATTCCGCGAGGCCAACGCAAAAACCTACAGGCAGACTTTACCTTGAATCAACAACTTGTTGCCCCCATAACCAAGGGCCAGCAAGTTGGTACTATTTACCTTAAACTCAATGGTGAAGACATTGCTACCTATCCGTTAGTTGCACTGGAAGATGTTGCCGAAGGTGGTATCTTCAGCCGGATGATTGACTATATTAAAATGCAGTTTATCTAACTGGCTCAGTTGTAAACGGATGAAGTCCCGGCAACGCCCGGGACTTTTTGTTACAATACACCTATTAACAGCAACACCTGCGACAGAGAGACAACCATGGTGCAAGAAGTAAAAAATACCAAGTTCGACGAATATCTGGAATTTCCTTGCCAGTTCAGTTTCAAAATACTGGGCCTGGCTGAAGACGCGTTGGTAGATCAAGTGATGGCTGTGGTGCGGGAACATACTGAGGCCGGTGATTATAGCCCGGCCGTTAAGCCTAGCAGCAAAGGCACTTATCACTCCGTGTCTGTCAACGTAACTGTGACCAGTAAGCAGCATATTGAACTGCTGTACACTGAGCTTGGCAAAATTGAGCTGGTGCGTTACGTACTTTAAGGTAATACCACAGGCATAGCCATTCGTATTCCATGTATAAGGCGGTATAATGCACAGCGTTTCGAACCACGCCAGACAACAAGTGCCTTTAGAACAACATATAAATAGCCAACTCGTTGTACGTGATCTGGCATTGCAGGACTACACTACCGTGTGGCATGCCATGCAGCAGTTTACGGATCAGCGCAACGCTAGCACACCGGATCAATTGTGGTTGCTGGAACACAACCCGGTGTTTACCCAGGGGCAGGCCGGAAAAGAGGAACACCTGTTGTTTCCCGGCGATATACCGGTGGTAAAAGTTGATCGGGGTGGCCAGGTAACGTATCACGGCCCTGGGCAACTGGTAGTCTATGTATTATTCGATTTAAAGCGACGTAACTTAGGCGTACGCCAGCTGGTTACGTTACTTGAGCAGGTGCTGGTGTCATTATTAGCATCCTATGGCATCAATGCTTATGCCAAATCCGATGCGCCAGGTGTCTATGTTAATGATGCCAAGATTGCCTCGTTAGGTTTAAGAGTGCGCAAAGGCTGTACCTTTCATGGCCTGGCATTAAATGTAAATATGGATTTGGCGCCGTTTTCCCGTATTAACCCCTGTGGTTATGCTGGTATGACGATGATCCAATCAAACGATTTAGGCGGCCCGCAAAGTATTGCCGAGGCCAAACAAAGAATAGTGCAGTGTTTTATGCAGCAACTGAATGTCGCGACACTGCAGCACACCACAGGGTTAGACTGGCAAAATGACTAAAACTGCACGTATGGAACCGGGCGTAAAACTGCGCGACGCGGAAAAAATGGCACTTATTCCGGTGAAGGTGTTACCGACAGAGCCAGATCAAATGTTGCGTAAACCCGAGTGGCTAAAAATCAAACTGCCAAAAAGCTCAGAACGTATTGACCAGATTAAAGGCGCACTGCGCAAACATGGTTTACATTCTGTATGCGAAGAAGCCGCTTGCCCCAACCTGACAGAATGCTTTAATCATGGTACCGCTACGTTTATGATCCTTGGCGCTATATGCACCCGTCGCTGCCCATTCTGCGACGTAGCGCATGGCCGCCCCCTGCCGCCAAGTGCTGAAGAACCTGAAAAACTGGCGTTGACCATTCGTGACATGAAACTAAAATATGTTGTAATTACGTCAGTCGACCGCGACGACTTGCGCGATGGTGGTGCGCAACATTTTGCCGACTGCATTAGTGAAATACGTAAACATAACCCTGAAATAAAAATTGAAGTGCTGGTACCTGATTTTCGTGGCCGCATGGATACTGCACTGGATATTTTGACGCAAACCCCACCAGACGTGTTTAACCACAATCTGGAAACCGCGCCACGACTATACAAGCTTGCGCGTCCCGGTGCTGACTACAAATGGTCGCTACAACTGTTACAACGCTATAAAGCGGCCCACCCGGAAGTTGCAACCAAGTCTGGTTTAATGGTCGGCCTGGGTGAAACCACGGAAGAGCTGATTGAAGTATTAAAAGACCTGCGTGCGCATGATGTCGACATGCTTACGGTGGGCCAGTACCTGCAACCGAGTAAACACCACTTACCAGTAAAACGCTATATGCCACCGGCCGAGTTTGACGAGATTAAACGCATTGCTTACGAGCTGGGATTTAAGCATGTTGCCAGTGGCCCCTTTGTGCGCTCAAGCTACCATGCCGACCGCCAGGCAGCAGGTGAAGATATTAGCTAACAAAGATTGTAATTAATGAATTATATAAAAGCGCCATAAGGCGCTTTTATATAATTCGAAATCAGCTACTTGTGTTGCCTCCACACTAATTTCATTCCTAGCTGTAGCGCTAATTTGTTACCATGTAAGCAGTGCCTTTGCAGGTCATATACGCATAACAACTTGCTCTTGTGGTTTGCAGGCCACATGCTTGAAAGACAACGCCGTTACCGCCTAAGCGCTGTGTATCAATCTTTAGTTTTGTCATCAAATAGCCCTGGCTGGGTTTTTCATCCATTCTATCAACCTGGCAGTAGTCTGCATCAACATACCCCACTACAGCAGCGTTTAATTGCCAAATCTCACCCTCGGAGTATTCTTTTACCACACCCGCTCTAATACTATTTTCTGCTTTGTTTTGCACGTAAGGACCCATGTTAGAATTAAACACAATTCCTGAGCACCCCGTTAGATAAAAACACAATATAAACAAGCTTGCTTTCATAAGCCCTCCAAACACGCACCAAAACTTTATTTCATTCTACCTGGTGAATGTTAATTTACAATAAGTCAAACTAACTAACATATTCTACTAAATCAATCGGAACTTACTTTGCTTTCCAAGCTACAATGCTAAAGATATACTGCGGGAGCATTGTCGTGCTTTTGTTTAACTTAAAAGACGCTATGCTCAATAAAGATTAATGGGGGACGAAATGGATAACAGACGTTTTAGCCGGGTCAATTTTAAAGGCAAAGCTCATCTTGATATGGGTGAGCACAGCTTACTTACTGAAGTACTGGATCTCTCATTGCAAGGTGCCTTGATCAGCAAACCTAACGACTGGCCAACGGCTATACCTCAGC
>Ga0100392_1002587_pt1 | contig 16735 bp, 9 predicted proteins | sample CryGeymeta201516_FD_81548 | JGI IMG/M metagenome (GOLD analysis project Ga0100392, IMG submission 81548) | Groundwater microbial communities from Crystal Geyser aquifers in Utah, USA - Crystal Geyser metaG 2015-16 | ecosystem: Environmental > Aquatic > Deep subsurface > Groundwater | place: USA... | reverse complement strand
TGTATCCACACACTAGTCTAGTTTACTCCTATTTGCCATAATATTCATATTTACTCTTATGTCTCCACACTAGCTTTTTACGGTACTACTAGTAGTAGTAGTAGTAGTAGTAGTAGTAGTAGTACTAGTAGTACTAGTAGTACTAGTACTAGTAGTACTAGTAGTACTACTAGTAGTACTACTAGTAGTACTACTAGTAGTGCACAGTAATGATATTATTAGTATTTGCAGTCGTCAAGAGTGTGTCATCAGTCTCTCACCGAAGCTGTTTAATGTTTTTTATTGTGCGGGGGTTGTTGTCTCTTGCGCTTTTGAGAGCACCGACGTGTGTTCTTGGATCGTAATAAAATTCCAGTAGTACTTTCATTATTATTGTTGGTGTTGGTGTTGGTATGTTTCAACCACGCAGCAGGTGATTGACACAGCAAGTCAAACGCAATACTTACAAGAGTCGTATTGTTTGCGGTAGAAATAGTTCGTCGTCGTGTACTCCATCGAATACCTTCCCCACGAAAGGATGGATCGGTCAAAAGTGCAATCATGTCTTCCACACGTGTAGCACGTTGCGCCTGGGAACGTCCTAAACGATTCAATTCCAAATAATATGCAATATCTGCTTGACATACTGATACAGCAGATTCCCACGGCAAACAACTCTTTAGGAATGCATTCGTTCGAAGCATTTGTAAACAAGCAGGAGCTGTTTTTTGAATCGTTGATACTTCATGGATATCGATGGAAAATTCTCTCATGCCTTTGTTATGAGTCAAAGCAGACAGTAAAACGTCAATGCATCTTGTTGCGACTTTTGTTGTGGATGGCAAATTCAAATGCAGACATTTTAGAGTACTGTTCGCTTGTAGACAAGGCCGTACCGAAGTACGGTACTCTTCGGTACAAGAAGGAGACAAAGAAATGGCGGGTAGTTCAAGTTGCGATATTTTACAAACGCTTTGATTATGTGCCAACTCCTTCATCAAAAGAGCAAAACTTTTCGTATCCTGAAATGTGGCGTCGACATGGAGGACTTCAAAATTCGACAGTAGTTTACAAAGAATGTCGACATGACCGATTGATAGTGACAGGGGTGTGTTGTCATTTTCTGGTTCAAGACAAAGTTCTTTCTTGTGGAAACAGTATGCCGTCATGATGCAACGAAATAGTTCAAGATTATTTGGTTTCTCGTAAAGTGCGATCGATAAGGTCCGTTTCATACTGGCACTCTCTGGATAGAACTCCAGTATCGTGGTCAGGAATTCCGTTGTGCACTGACGGCGCATGGCCTTGTGAAGTGGTAAATCGTTACTGTCGTCTTTCTTGCTGAGCATAGCAGGAGCCTGCCTAGCGAGAAAGAATGGTATATCATCCGTGCTAGAAAACATGCAGCTTCGATGGATCGGATAAAATCCAAAGGTTCCTTTCGTCTGCAATTGTTTCAAGTGTTTTTGCTTGGATAATGCGTAGAAACGTACGAAAGAATCGAATTGTACGTCAATCCAGAGCAAGTGGATCAAAAGAGTTTCCTGCCAGCATATGTCTAAGCGTTCATCCATCAATGACGGAAATTCTTTGCACAAGGCATAAAGCTCAGTCATGGCATTTTCCTTTTCCACAAGTGAAGCTGTTGGTGTCAGTTCAGCGAGAACAACATCATTGATACGTGCCAACGCTTGGGCTTTGTCTTGAACTGCCACAGACGGATTATCATTCGTCTTGGCTCGTCTGGCATTCCGACGCCCAGTACCAATACTTCCTTTTTTTGGCATGGGATGAAAGAATAATACTAGTGTTTGTGACTGTTGACGATCACGATATGCATCGACGAAGTTTGCTTTTGTTGCAATACATGTTTAACCTCAAGTCTCGGATGTACGTTAATAAAGGAGTTTACACGCGATTATCTGATCTATCTATACCGTGACTCACTACTATTGTGCGAGAATTATACCAATAATCTCGCGCTCCGCAGAAACAATTGCTTTTAGGAGGATGCGTGGAGACGACACGATCAAACGCACAATATCAAAATCACTCCCAAGGTACTCAATTTTTGCGTACGAGGGTTCGTGTTAACTTTAAAAGAATAGTCTGGAATCAAAGACAATTACAAAAGAATAGGTGCCATCTAATAAGCCATCAAACTCTTAGCTGCCATTGCTGAGGTTAGTATTCGAACTGTTGGAAAACTTCTCTTCAATGTCGGCCATCATGACGTCAATATCATTCGTGAGACTCTGCGCTAGTTGCTCTAGTTCTTGTATATCATCGTGACTGCTCTCACTCAACGTCTCTTCTCTGGATATTTCCTGACTTGTAAGTTGAAGAAAATTGTCATCATCTTCTGCTTCTTGAGCTGGCGTTTCTTTGCCTCCATCTCCTTCTCTTTCCTCTTCCGCTTCGTTCTCTTTCTCGTCATCGTCATCTTCCTCCTCATCGTTTTTCTCTTTAGTATTTGGTTCATTTGATGGTGAACCGTTTGATGAACCACCACCATCGTCAGTTCTATCATTTCGATTGTTCTTCGTCTTGTTATCGTTATCGTCACCGTCGTTGTTGTTATCGTAAAACGAATCACCGTCGTGAACATCGTCTTTGGCTGTTCGAAAACGTTTAAAACATACCTTAAAACATTTGATAAATAAATCTACCAAAAATTCCCGTCCACATTGCAAGGCAATCATAACGATAATAGATATACCACCAGCAGTAGCTAATCCATTCGTTTCTGTGAATTTGTTGTGGTCGTTGGTAGTAGTAGTAGTAGTAGTAGTAGTAGTAGTACTTTCTGGTGCAGGAAATGGAGTGGGCACGTCATAAAATAATAATGTTGGTGCAGACGACGATGGATTCACACTGGGTGCAATCGTTTCTAATTCTCGTACATTCCACATAGATGATTCGTCTAATCGTTCCAATTCTTTGGTAAAGTCACCATCTTTGATTGCCTTTTTAACAAATTTGTTCAAATTGTCTGCTACACGTGAAACTACCATGGGAGTTGTTGTTGTTGTTGTCGTTGTTGTACGATCCTGCCCTCGAACAAAAGCTTTGACGGTCGCATTAGCTTCAAAACATTGACGATTTGATAATATATCTGGTGCTGGTGTTGTTGTTGTTGCTGTTGCTGTTGCTTTTCCAGTGTCGGCGTTACCATTATCACCACTACTACTACCACCTTGACAATCAATCGTTGTCAAATCTTCAATAGTCACCGTCTCACGAGGTAAAACAATCGAAGCTGCCATATTTTGATGCAATGATCGCTGCTGTCGTGGTCGTGTCCTTAATCGTCGCGACAATCCTTCCTCTTCTTCTTCTGTTGTAGTAGCATCTAATAATGATTCTTTAACAAAGGGTTTTTCAATAACATGATCGACCAGATTTTGAAATGCCAACCTCATGAGTGTACCAATGTTTTTTTCATCATCATCATCTTCTTCGTCGTCGTCTTCGAATGACGAATGTGATAATGGCAATGCTATTTCTTGATGTTCCAAGTATAATTTTGTTGACATTTGAATCATCGCTGCTTGCAAACGACCGTTTGCGACATTATTTATGATTGTGGTTGTAAATGCCCGACAAAGCATTGTAGCACGGTCATGTTTCATAAATTGTTGTTCTTCGTCACCTTCTTGGCGAGTGGTACGATGAGGAACAGGAGGAGACGGATCGGATTCTGATGACGATGAACTAAGTACTAGATTGTCAATGACAAGATTTACAACTGTTGTTGATTTTGGTGGTGGTTTTGTTACCGTTGTTGGTGTCGTTGTTGCAGTAGACATCATGTTTGTATATACAATCTGTAATTCTACAGGAATAGCTTGAAAAGGAAATCCTTCGTATGCATTATTTGTCATGAGATTGATAAATGACATGTATTCTGTTACAGTCAATACCGTATCAACTCCATCTGCATTGGCCTCTTGAAGAACGATAGCGGTACAATTTTGAACGTTCGGTGTGGTAGCTGTTGCTATGATGTTTGGCGTTTGTGTCGTAGTGATTGTGGATGATACTGGTGATTGTGATAAAACTGGAAGAGTTGTTGATGGTGGTGATGATGTTGTTCTGTAATGTTCCCCCTTCTCCTCCACATTATGACTGTCGTTGTCGTACTCGTATCGTTCAATATGAGTAACAATTTTGGCTCGCTGTACTTCGTAAAAGATACTCTTGTCGTTGGATTCTTCTTTTGAGAATACTACTGTTGATACTGGTGGTGGTGGTGGTGGTGGCGGTATGTTCCATAGAACATCGGTAATGTATTGTTCCATTATACTATTGTTGTTGTTGTTGTTGTTGTTGTGGTTGGTACTATTTTCTTCTTCTTCTTGCCGATTCTGAAAATCTAATACCGTTTGAACGTATTCGTGTGGTATCATAATACCTTCTTCTGGAAGTGATGATTGTACTGATAATCGTACAAATTTGGCTTGTAATTGACAAGAAATTACTAATGGCCAATCAACAATCGTACTATTATTGGCATTCTTATTATCATTATCATTGTTGTTGTTGTTGTTATACATGAGTGTTCGATCCTTGAAATGCCATTTGGAACAATTCAATTGTACTACCACTTGTTGTGGTTCTTGCTTTGGCAATTGTTTTTGTACCAACTGTGATAAAAAGAATGCTGTTGCATTGGCAAAGGCTGCTGTATGTTGTTGTTGTTGTTGTTGTTGTTGTTGTTGTTGTTGTTGTTGTTGTTGTTGTTGTTGTTGCTGTGCTCGTAATGATTGTGGAAAGAAATCAAAATAAAAATCGATATGATATATTCCAGTAGCAGCAGGACATGATTGCATTGTATCACTCAAATACCTATTAGTGCTGGTGGTGTTGTTGCTTTTGTTGGAGCTGGTGTAATTTGCCTCCAGTTGTTGTTGTTGTTGTTGTTGTTGTTGTGACCATTTTTTGAATTCATTCTTGGAGGTAGTCGTATTGGTATTGCAAACAACATCTGATACATTGTAAAAAATGTTTGTCCCTTCTGGTTGTGTCCTCCAAATGTATCGTTTCAATAATAACAAATAAAAGTCGTCGTCACCATCATCAGTATCATCATCATCATTAGTTTCATTATTAGTATTGTTGTTATTGATTTGTTCTTGGACACACCTATCAATAGTAGTAGCATTTAAAACTGTTTCCTCTTCTCCTAATTGTACAGCTTGAACCATTACACCAATTTGCACAACAACCATTGGAGTACCATCATTCGTTGTGGTTGTGGTTGTTGTTGTTGTGTGTGAAGGATTGTAGTAGTGGTCGTAGTCGTAGTCGTAGTAGTACAAACGAATCGATACAGCATTCATCCTTCCAAATGCCTTTTGCAATACATCCGTATAAAATGATTTCATTTGACACAGTAACGCTTGATATTCCGATACGGTAGGTGGTGACAATAATAATACTGTTGTTGGTGCTGCTGATGATACTGTTGTTGGTAATTGCTGTCGTTGTTGATTCTGATGATGAGGATCGACCAACGTAAGTTGAAACAAGTGAAAGGCGGAATGCTTCGTGTTTTCGTTGTTGTTGTTGGTGGTGGTGTTGTCGTCGTACAAGTCACTACTATTATTCTGCAGGTGATCATTATTATTGTCGTCATTGTCATTATCATCATCATCACTTCCACCACCTGACAGGGACGATGCACCAGCAGTAGCTGCAACAGCATCCACAAGACGTCGATAATACTGTTCTTGTTGCTGCTGCTGTTGTTCTTGTTGTTGTTTTACGTACGAAGGAACAACAATGTGTTCCTCCAATAAAACAGCAGCAACACTAACAACGACAAAATTCGTCAACAGAAGGAAACAGAAAACGACCAAAATAGGAAGAGCATTGTTGTTCTTTACAAGTAGTAATTCTTTCTTTCTTTCGGTTCTTTTTTGTACTTTCGCTTTTGTTGTTGTTGTTGTTGTTGTAGTTAGTAGTTGCCTCATGATGATGATGATGATGATGATGATGATGATGATGATGATGATGATGATGATGATGATGATGATGATGATGATGATGATGATGATGATGATGATGATGATGATGATGATGATATCGTTTGATTATTGTTGTAATAATATTATTATATAATTACGGTATCATGAAGACGCCATGATGTTAGTTCTTAGTATCACATGGTGGTGTTGAAGCTGGTGGTGTTAGTTGTCTATTGTCTACTCTAGTAGTCATTTGATGTGTTTGTTTGCTCTATCATTACTGCTATTAGTACTAGTAGTAGAGAGACAAAAGATATTATTATTTCGGATAGTGGGAGGATTCCTTTTGGTGGAATAAAGAATTAGTTGAGCTCTCTAGCTAGTAGAGAGGCAATGGTCATGGTGTGATGATGTCGATAATGATTTGTGGCTTGATTTTATTATTACTACTATTAGCTAGTAGTGCGGTAGTATTAGTAGTAGACTACTACTACTAGTAGTAATAGTACGGTACCTGGTACTTTCGTACCGTTTGGTTTCTTCGTGATTCAAACGGCACCAAAACCCGGTTTTGTAGCAATGGAGCAAGTCTGCTACTTTCTTTGCTATTTAGGTTTTGTTTTCAAGCGAAACCGTCTAATTCGAAGAACAAAGAAGAAGAAGAACATTATAACATTCGTGTCGACGACGGTTGTCTGCTACTGGTATTGCATTCATCAAATTATTCCAATTCAATAATTTACTTTGAGGACGACGTATACTTCTCAGATGCTTTGTCGTTGCTCTCTTTGTCATCCTCGTCAACATCAGTAGGAGCAGGAGGAGGAGAACGACAAGATTCGTCGTTTTTCTCGTCTCCTACATCATCATGACAACTTGTTGTGCTACCACCACCACCACCAGCAGCACCACCACGATACCTGTTCCAACAATCAGTAAAACATTTCATCATTTTACTCGTTATAAATTCACGACAGCATTGTAATGCAATTAATATGAAAAATGCAGCTCCCGTGGCAATTCCTAATTCGGAACTTGCAATATCTTTCAGCTGGTTCCACCACGACGACGACGACGACGACGACGACTCTTTCTGGTTGTCATTCTTATTTTCTTGTTGTGACAATTGGAATGGCATTGAAGGAGGAGACGTAGATTGTTCGGTTGGTACAACAAACACTGATGATGATGCAATCACGTTGGCAGGTGAAAAACTGGTAGGAGCACTACTTGTGGGTGTTGTCATTGTCGTAGGAACAAGAGATGATGGACGGAACGTTGGTTCAGAACTGGGACTCGTACTCAAGATATGATGGATATCGTTGTATATTGTCCACGGTGAATTGGGTGCTACGACATCCAAAACGGTACCCAACATACCTGCTTTTATACCATTCAATACCAACATTTCGGCTTGGACGGTAATGTCTTGTGCGTACTTGTTGTCTTTGTCGTTACCTAACACAAAGACTGGAAATGTTCCTTTTACCATGTAACATATTGTTGTATCAACATCTCCAGTATCACCCGGATGACGTGGACATAAAATGTCTTTCATTTCATTCAGGACTACCTCTTCGGACTTGAGATATACAAGTCCTTTTCCTCTCTTCTCCTCATCCTCCTCTTCTATTTGCAGTATTCGACGAGTGTTTTCCTCCTCGTTGTTGTTGTTGTTGTTGTCGGACACGCTGTTGTAATGGATGCTGAATAATGGAGCAATTTCAAACTCTAAAAATTGCTCCAATGCTTCGGAAAGGGTTGCATTGCCTTGATCTGGGTAACACTCTTGGCTAACACCGCCGCCGCCGCCGCCACCGCCACCATTGTTACTGGTACTACAGGATGCCATAAATTGAGTTCTACCCGTTGCTATTGTAGAAGGTTCCCGTGTCGGAGTGGTACGGATAGTTTCTGTTACAGCTTGAATGGTATTTTTGCAGATTTGACGAATTGTACTTTGGTTATCGTCGTTGCTGTCCTCGCCACCTCTTTCTTTATTCATTTGTATTTCGAACGCTCCAGTCGGGACCTGGAAGTGTGCCAACGAGACATAATTGATCTTCAAGGGTTCAGGCAAAGCATCAAAAGCATATCGTGGAAAACTTGTCTCTGTAAGGTTGTTGACAAGGTTTACATACTGAACCTTGTTGAGGTTATCGTCGTCGTTGTTTTTGGTCGTAAAATTATATAGCATCGCTTCGCATAGATCTTGTTCAATGGGAGACTCGATATCTTGACTGGGATGTAACGTTCCACCGGGAATTACTAGAACTGGAACATCTTCTGGGTCAGAAATACCTAGCTCTAGACTTGATGATGGATCAATCTCGGTGCTCGTGGTGTCTTTTCCTGATTCTGTTTTTGTGTCGAGTCGGCGCCCATAATAGATGAGGAATCCGGATGCATTCCCCATGCATCGGGACGACCCGATCCAAACTCTCCGGAGGAATCTAAAAAAGCACTGCTGCCATTGCCAATTGCATCCGGAAAGAGAGAACTTTCTTTCAGTTCTTCATCCGTATACTTGTGGATGCGACTTTGCAGATGTGCTCGATTCACATGATAAAACGAACTCTCTTTCTCCGGTGGTACCTTCCATGCGACAGACTGAATATAGTCTTGCATCAGCGATCCACCATCTACCAATCGACTGGCCAAATGATATTTCAAAACGTTCAAGGGAACGTCATTACCATCGGGTAAAAACTTCCCTTGTACTTGAAATAATACAGTGAAAGGAAATTCTTGCGCGTCGTCATAGGACCATTCTTCTGCTTGAAACGTCAGATTCATACGGTACGTCGTTGCAATGGGGAGTTCCTTGTTCAGAATGCCCGTCATGAATGTGCTCGTTTGTCGTTCCAAATCATCTACTTCTTCTTGTGTCGGTTTGCTTGCCGAGTCAGGAAAGTACCCAAATGTGATGTTAGCCATGTAATACCCTCGTTCGGGACACACCGAGGTCGAAAACTTGACATTTTGAAGCTCCAGTACAGCCTGAGCTTGATCTGTGTACAAAACTTGCGTGGATATCATCTGCACCTCTTTCACAGTGGCAAAAACATTCTCCCCAAGCGGCCAGGCGTGTTCCACCATGCGTTTCAAGAAATGCAATCGATCTTGCAACTGTGAATTCATTTCCACGGGATCTATCCATGTCCCCAACTCGTCTGTGGCATTTACCATGTAGCGAATGATACTCTCTGGATGCTCAGCACGTTGATTGTCGTTCATTGACCACTCCAGCACTTGCAGTGTGACATCTGTAAACGACATTTCGGGTCGTCCCTGTTGTAAGAAATCAGTATAGAAGTACTTTATTTGGCACATGGCCGTTTTGTAGTCCAATTCTGATGGCTGTTCGTTAATGCCCATGTCTTGCCAACTGGTAAAGCTAAACTTTAGTGTATCCATAGCAATGGTGGGTTCCCCTAGTAGTAGTAGCTGTCTGTGGCTGCTATTGGGTAGCCCAGCAGTAGTAGTAGTAGTAGTAGTAGTAGTAGTCACCGGGTAGCGAAGCAGACGGCGCTGTGTGTGTCTTTGTATTCTGTTGTGACTTTTTGTGCTGCTCCATGACGAGGCAGTCGTTGTTGTCGCCCAAGAAGAGCTGATGGGGTCTTGGTTCCTCGAGGACCACCAGCACCAGCACAGCAGCGATAATAACAGAAGAAACGTTCGACCGATCATGAGAAAGTTTGTACTCGTATATCCTTGAAGGATATTGATGCAATAAGTGCTTCGATGAATGATGCATACTGATTATTAGCTGCGTTTGTGTTTGGTTGGGATAAATATAGGGTATTCCATTATGCTGCTGACTGCTGACAGCAAGGAAAGGTGTTTGTCAAATATTTAATCAATTATTTGTGTTTCTTATTATTAGAGTACGAGTAAGTATCGTTCTGTTAACTCTATCCTTTCGCAAAACCTTCTACTATTAGCAATACGAGTAGTAGTACTAGACTAATAGCTACTACTACTACTTCACGGCTCATTAGAGTTCTACTTGTAGTAGCTACGACGACTACTAGTAGGTACTAGTACTCTTAGTAGCTGGTAGTACAGTAGTAGCTACTACTAGCTAGTACTAATAGGGTGGTACGGTAGTAGGTACTCGAGTACAAGTTCTAATGAACACTCTACCAAATAATAATAGTACTAGCTACTCCAACAATAGAATAGAGCAACCTTCGTGTGCATTTTAAGCCGACCATTCGGCATCGACCCCTTCAAATCCAAAAGAGCGAAGCTAGCCAGCCTGTTGAAACCGCACACTGCTGAGCTAACGCACTAGCTTCCAATCGATAAGCAAAGTACGACTTCAATGTTGCAGCTGCTACATTGCAATGTTCCTGTCCCACGAATGCATATTATTTATTTCTGTACACCAACTGCTCTTTATTCGTTTGTTTGGCCGCTGACAAAAGCTGGATAGGACCAAAAGATGGCTTTAAATGTTTTCTTTTTCCACGGTGAAAAATATTTTCCTGTGACAATGACACCATCTAAAGAATGTGTTTTAGTCACTGCAGACGACAACAGCATAATATATCATGAGTGAAACGACGACATCATGGGCATCTATCCCGCTAAAACACTTTCGCCCGTCAAAGATTCCTTCAAATACTACTAGACTATTACTACTAGTCTAGTACATCAACTTCAAAGTCATATTGTGTTCAGCTTGAGCGTTCACAAAATATAAGCTACTGGAAGATACCGAGCTCATAGACTAGAGTTCTTGGTGTTCCATAAAGTATTTGCCCAGTTGGTCAATAAATACCCAGTCAGAAGCTGTACTAGTACCTGGTGGTACTCGAGTACTACTAGACTACTGGTAGAGCTCTACTTGATGGGACAAAAACAAAATCCAATCTCATCGAACCATTACCAGGTACCAGTACTAGTGGTACGTGGTACAAGTACAGTGATATGTACGAGTAGACTCATTTTTTATTATCAACGAATTCCAACTTTTCGCAACGTCACCGAGGTTTTCAATAATTAATACCAGTAGGAAAGCAACTTTCAGCTACTACCAACTCGGAGGACGTGTTATATTTGCCAACAAGACTGCAAAAATATCCGTAGAGGAGATGACCCTATCTGGTCATTATTAATAACCGAACCAACAACAGTATGATACATACTCCATGCCTTTTGGGACCAGCTACAGTAGGTCTACTTTCAGAGAAATTTTTGTTGAACGTGTATTTCCATTGCCTAATTGTTTATCCTGATGTTCGTTGACCATTACCAGTGGTAATGTTTATGACCGAGATTAGGCAAGCAAGTTTCTGATTGCCATTACACACTACTACTGTAGATAGTTACACCACCGTAGTTGACTCTTGGAAATTTCGAAAGGTCGTTTCGTTCGTACCAGGTAGCAAATCCCAAGGAAACACAGTACGTAGACTACCAGTACTACTAGTACTAGCTACTCTTTACTAGTCGTAGTAGTACCAGTTTACTAGTAGTACTAATAAGAGATGTGGTAGAACCCTACATACCAGCAGGAGTACCTCGTAGTCTACTGTACTTACTTAGCAAGATGAAAAATTAATACTGGTAATAATAAAAATGAATAAGTAAATGAGATGCTTTGGAGGTGAGCAGTACCTTTACCGGTAACGAGAAGTCGATGGTCAAAATTGGGAACAGGATTTATTTTCGATAATGCCTACTAATATTACAATTGAATATCCCTGGGTCATGCATCTTTAACTAGTACTTACGTGAACCCTGTGAGTGGGCTATTCTACTCACATTTACCTGTCGTGAGTAGTACCACTCGTACCCTGTTAGTACTCGGAGGACTACTAGGTGATACTACTACCGTACCTGGTACCAGGTACCAGGTAGGCATTTGTTTTCTCGTTTACCAGGTACTAAACCTACTGGTACCTGATAGATAGATAGATACGAGTACACAAGGCGACTAGTCCAAATAAAGCTATATTGACTCAACTTTCAACTCGTTATCGCCATAAATGAATAGTACTGTCGTCAGATGCTTTGCTACCTGGTAGGTTTCTCATTCAGTACTTTTTGGGAAAGATCCTGAATTGCCAAAAATTACGTCTCGAAATGCTTCATCAGCATGAACCAGCATGAACAAGTGTATGGTATAGTAGCTAGCTACCTGGTATTGAACTGGTAGTTCTCAAAGTAATAATCTCACAAAAAATAAGTTACAGTATCTCTGTAAAGTTTGAGAAAGGCCAACACGAAACCGCGCATTATAGTAAGCAAAGATTTCAATCCAAAGATGAGTGCTGACTTATTGGATCCCATCGATGAAAAACATCTGGACGACGACAGTGATGACGACAAGGGGGGTGAGGAAAGCACCGTGGCAGACTTTGATAAATTGCAATCTAGCTCCCGTGATACTCCCCTAGCTCAGAAGGAAACGCGCTGGGTCAATTATTCCAAAATTTTGGTCGTCGTTGTCATTCTTGTCATGGCCGCAGTCATTGGTGCACTGACGTACCATTATGTGAGCAGCCAGGAAGAGGCCGACTTTCAAAAACAGGTACGATAGACGAAGCTTGGTTCTGGTACAGTGATAGTGTGGCAGCAGCTTACACACCACTGCAATGTTTTGTTGTTTTGGCTGACCAGTTCTATTCTCTTGTAATTCGCTCTTGTTTCCGTTGTACAGTTTGAGAATGTAGCACGCGATATTGTGGCATCTTCAGATTTGCGCGGTCGTGCTATTTTCAATAACGTGGAATCGCTCAGTGCCACAATCACGACTGTTGTTGCTGCCTCGAATCAGACCTGGCCCTTTGTGGTCGTGCCAGATTTTCAAGTTCTTGGCATGGTATCCAACAAACTCACGGGTGCGCTCAACGTTGGCATTTGTCCCATTGTCTTTGATAAAGATCGAAGTGCCTGGGGAGCTTTTTCGGCTCAAACTGGCATGACTTGGTTGGCCGAGGGACATCAGTACGATGATGAAGCGGATCCCGAACTCTACGTTGAAACGCGCATTGACAGCATGAACAAGCAAGATGAAAATACTGGCAAACGAAGAGAATTGCAAGGAACTCCGCCTCCTGGAGTTACGGAGGGTGATACCTGGACTCCACCTCCTGGAGTTACAGGAACACCACCTCCGTTTGTTGCAGAAGCAGCGGGCGGACCTCCATCGGAAGGATCCAGTGGTGGACCACCAGACTGGGTAAACGAAGGAACGCCACCATCGGAAGGATCAGCCCTATCTCCAGGCACAAATGGCGTTATGAACCTACCCACTTGGGACCAGACTGGAGTATTACCCATTATATGGGAGTTTCCAAGTCTCGGCGGTGGCGGTGATGATGGCTTTTCTCCAATTCCCAGGCCCCAAGACCTCTACTACGCCCCGTACTGGCAAGTGGCACCAGCTCCGGACTTTTCGTTGTCTGTCAACTTGGATTTGGTTTCTCAAGATCCAAACGGGTATAGATGGATTGATGCTGTTGTTCAACACGGAAAACCTCTCCTTTCTACCCTCATCCTGGAAAATTACTTGCAGTTCTCCTATGACAATCGGTTTGATTCGTCGAAACTTCTTCCTCACAGTTACATCTTCCAACCAATTTTTGACACCCTTACTAAGGATCGCGAAGTGGTTGGAATCCTAGCTGCTTTCCTTGACTGGACAAGTCTCTTTAAGAACGTCCTACCCGCAGGTGAAAAACCGATTGTCGTCGTTTTAGACAGTAACTGCCAGAACAGCAGTACCTATGAATTGCGCGGAGATCAAGTACGGTACCTAGGACTGGGTGATTTCCACGATCCTTCCTACGATCATGAAGTCCAAGAAGTGCCCTTTGCAGAATTCGCCACCCTTGACGACGAAACGGGAGGAGGTGCCGCGTGCACGTACTCTAGTCGCATCTATCCTACCAAAGTGTGGAGCGATGACTACTATACGAGTAACCCCTATTTCTATGCTGCTGCTGTTGTCTGTTGCTTCTTGGTAACGACGCTTGTATTCATTATCTATGATTGCTTTGTGACCAAACGAAATAACACTGTCATGGAATCGGCAAAGAAAACCAACCAGATTGTGTCATCGCTATTTCCATCGAACGTGCGAGACCGGCTCATGGAAGCACTTCAACCTGAAGATGATTCCAAAAAGCTCCAAACCTGGCCCAAGGCCTCCGAGGTTGCTAAGAATCTATTGCAAGACGGAAGTCGCTCGAAGGGTAATTTTCCAGATCGCAGTAACAGCTCAAGGGAAAGTTCCCTGCATTGCATAACAAGTGACCGCATTTTTGGCAGTAAACCCATTGCTGATCTTTTCCCCGAGACCACTGTTATGTTTGCTGATATGGTGGGATTCACTGCGTGGTCTTCTGTAAGAGATCCTACAGCTGTTTTCACTCTTCTTGAAACAGTGTACCATGCCTTTGACTTAATTGCTAAGCGACGTCGAGTATTCAAGGTAGAAACAAGTAAGTTCAAATGTGACTTTTTAAATAAGCGGACATAACAGCACTTCCCTAACAAAACGAACAACTGTATACATTTCAGTCGGCGATTGCTATGTGGCGGTGGCAGGTGTCCCTGTTGCAAGAAAAGACCATGCCACGTGCATGGCCCGCTTTGCCCAGAATTGTCTTGAGAAAATGGATGAAATTGTCCGAGACTTGGAATCTCATTTTGGTCCCGATACCAGTGATCTTTGCATGAGAATTGGATTACACTCAGGACCAGTAACTGCTGGAGTTCTCCGTGGTGACAAGGGACGATTCCAGTTATTCGGAGATACCATGAACACTGCTAGTAGAATGGAATCAACAGGGGTCCCACGTAAGATTCAAGTATCCAAAGAAACCGCCAGCCTATTGGAGGCTGCAAGGAAGTCCAAGTGGATCACGCCAAGAGAAGAGAAGGTATTTGCCAAAGGAAAGGGTGAAATGCAAACATATTTTCTTGCGATCAAGGATGAATCGCGTAGATCTGGCAAGTCTGAAGTCATATCTGCTGAGACATGGAACTCTACCTCTGCAAGCACCAATGATGAAGAGATTCCAGCTTTGAAACCAGCAGGGTCTAACAGATCCAGCTTTGTTGCAGCCAGGAACTCGCGATTGATCGAATGGAATGTTGATATTCTGAGCAAATTATTAAAACAAGTGGTTGCTCGTCGCGAGATCCGTCAAAAGTTTTTCGATTCGGTTTCCAAGGCAAAAAAACATTATGTTGCTAAGGTGGCTAAAGGGTCTCGTCCAATTGATGAAGTGGTGGATGTTTTGTCACTTCCGCATTTTGATGAGGAGGCTATTAAGTACCAGGTTGATCCTGAATCCATTAGCCTCTCAAATGCAGCTCTTTCCCAACTGAATGAATTCGTCGCTCGCATTGCTGCCTTATATAATGCCAACCCTTTCCACAACTTTGAGCATGCATCACACGGTAAGCCAATTGCAGATCTTATGGAATTTTTTAAGCCTGTATTGCTTACGTTTTGTCTCACCAGTATTTTTTCCCTGTCAAACTGCAGTTACGTTGTCAGTTACCAAGCTGTTAGGAAGAATTGTCAATCCAATTGACGTTAATCGAACAAAGAACACTTCCGATACTGCCTTTGCCTCCCAGCTCCACGACCATACCTTTGGCATCACCTCAGACCCACTTACTCATTTTGCGGCTGTCTTCTCTGCCTTGATTCATGACTGTAACCATGCTGGTGTCCCGAACACTGTGCTTATCAATGAAGACACTGACGTGGCTCGCAAATACAAAGGAAAAAGTGTTGCTGAACAGAATAGTGTGGATTTGGCTTTCAAGTTGCTACTGAAGACTGAATTCAAGGATCTTCAAGACTGCATCTACGCAAATGAAGATGAGTTTGCTAGGTTCCGTTCCCTAGTTGTGAATCTCGTCTTAGCTACTGATATCATGGATAAGGAACTTGGTGCTCAACGAAAAAGTAGATGGACACAGGCATTCAGTACAGAGAGTGCCTTCACGGAAGCGTCCTCCGTAGAAGATCTCAAGGCGAAGCAAGAACTTGAAAAAAATCGAAAGGCCACCATTGTTTTGGAGCATTTAATCCAAGCTTCCGACGTGGCACATACTATGCAGGTAAATATCCAGAATGTTGCTGTCAGGGTTGGAATCTTTTTCTGCCTTTCTTACACTCATTTGATCTTGCTTCACAGCACTGGCATGTATTTCAGAAATGGAACGAGCGTTTGTTCAAAGAAATGTACTCTATGTACTTAGCAGGAAGGCTGGAAAAGGACCCTAGCGTTGGATGGTATGAAGGTGAAATAGGCTTCTTCGATTTTTACATCATTCCTCTAGCAAGGAAGCTTGAGACGTGTGGGATTTTCGGTGTCAGTTCCAGTGAGTATCTTGGTTATGCAGAAAACAATCGCATGGAATGGGTGACTAAGGGAACAGAGCTGGTCGAAGGATACCTGCAGAGATTCTATGCAGAGCACGAGACAGAAATCGGCCAAGAAGTCGCTCCATCACGGGATGCAGTTGATGACACGGACGTAAAAGAAAGTCAGGTCATACTAGAAGATAGCCTCAGTATTCTCCTTTCGAACGTCATGGAATGCTAAATGCCGGAATGGGGTGAAGTTGCACATTATGTCCTCTCTTGCATAATTACTTGATAGCATGCTTTATTTTTAGTATTGCTACGATTGCTAGCGCATTTCTCCTTAATAGTCCTCCAACAAAGATACTTGATGAATACGGGACAATACCTTCGTGTACAGAGAGCGCATCAATTTGACGTTTTCAAATTGCGCAATTCCAGCATACTT
>Ga0100392_1002553_pt1 | contig 16882 bp, 18 predicted proteins | sample CryGeymeta201516_FD_81548 | JGI IMG/M metagenome (GOLD analysis project Ga0100392, IMG submission 81548) | Groundwater microbial communities from Crystal Geyser aquifers in Utah, USA - Crystal Geyser metaG 2015-16 | ecosystem: Environmental > Aquatic > Deep subsurface > Groundwater | place: USA... | reverse complement strand
GAGACCCGCATAGTCCGCCAGCTAAACTACAGTACCAAAGTGCCTGCGAGTAGTCTACTAGACTAGTAGCTAGTAGAGAGTAACATACTCATTACAGCAGTAGTAGTTTAAGATTATTATTGATCCACCCGGACAGAATCAAAACGCAGCTAACCACCGTTCTTGTCTTGTAGCAGGCCACGTCGAAACCTGTTTACGTCTCCACGTGGAAATTAAACTCGTACAGCTCAGTACAAAGCCCACGGCCAACTCGAATGCTTGCTGTCCGCATGTTTGAACCAATCGTCTTGCGTCACCCGCTTATGAACCGCATAAAACAGTGCAAGATTTGCTTTGATGGATGACTACTGACCCCGCCGCCGCCTTCTTGTAGTAGCAACACACCTCGTCACTGCTAATAAAAATCCGCAGATAATATCCACAGTCATATTTATTGTTTTTTTTTAACAAGATAAAATTTTACATACAAACAAACAAATAATCATGTTTTTTCGGAAATTAGCTCTTGCTGCCTGTAAGTTTGAATGGTATCTCTGAGCTCTGCTGCCAATTGTTTGGGAGAGGAGAAGGAATTACGAGAAATGCAAAAACCATTGCAAGAATATCGCGAGTTCACCTGGTGAAAAATGCGTTGGCGATGGCATTCGAACAGCATGCAGTGTTTAACCTGCTTTAGTGTTCCTTCTGACCCTGTTTATTATTATTATTATTATTTCTCTCGCTCAGTGGCCTTGACTGCCCGTGGAGTCTTCACTGCCGCCGAGGAGGAGGCAAAAATGGGAACTGTCATCGGAATTGATTTAGGAACCACCTACTCTTGTGTTGGTGTGTTCAAGAATGGACGTGTCGAAATTATTGCCAACGACCAAGGTAACCGTATTACCCCTTCTTATGTAGCTTTCATGGATAATGGGGACCGTCTTGTCGGTGATGCTGCCAAGAATCAGGCCACCATCAACCCTGAAAACACCGTCTTTGATGTCAAGCGTTTGATTGGACGTAACTTCGGCGACAAGTCCGTCCAGGCCGATAAGAAATTGGTGCCTTACGCGATTGTTTCTGAGAAAGATAAGCCGATGATTGAGATCAAACAGGGTGATAAGACCGCCAGGTATGCCCCAGAAGAAGTATCTGCCATGATTTTGGGAAAGATGAAGTCCACTGCCGAGACCTTTTTGGGCAAGGATATCAACAATGCTGTCGTGACTGTTCCTGCTTATTTCAACGATGCTCAGCGTCAGGCTACCAAGGATGCTGGAACCATTGCTGGTTTGAAGGTTGAGCGTATTATTAACGAGCCCACTGCTGCCGCCATTGCCTACGGTATGGATAAGACTGGAGGAGAATCTAACGTCCTTGTGTTTGATTTGGGTGGAGGAACATTCGATGTGACTCTTTTGACCATTGACAATGGAGTCTTTGAAGTCCTTGCTACCAACGGAGACACTCATTTGGGTGGAGAGGATTTTGATCAACGTGTTATGCAATATTTCATCAAGATGATGAAGAAGAAGAGCGATGTCGACATCAGCGGTGACAAGAAGGCTCTCCAAAAGCTCCGAAAGGAAGTTGAACGTGTGAAGCGTGCCCTTTCTTCTCAACAACAGGCTCGTCTTGAAATCGAAGACTTGGCTGAAGGATTTGATCTCAGCGAAACCTTGACCCGTGCTCGTTTTGAAGAACTCAACAACGACCTTTTCAAGAAAACTATGGGACCTGTTGCCCGTGTCATGGAAGATGCCGACCTTTCTAAGTCGGAAGTTGACGAAATTGTTCTTGTTGGAGGTTCTACCCGTATTCCTAAGGTTCAGCAACTCATTTCAGAATACTTCGGAGGAAAAGAGCCTTCGAAGGGAATCAACCCCGATGAGGCCGTTGCCTACGGAGCAGCCGTTCAAGGAGGAATTCTTTCCGGAGAAGGAGGTGATGCCACCAGTGAAATTTTGCTTTTGGATGTTACTCCTCTTTCTCAGGGTATTGAAACTGTGGGAGGAGTCATGACCAAGTTGATCAACCGTGGTACTACCATCCCCACCAAGAAGTCTCGTGAGTTCAACTATTGTGAACAATCATGTTTATTGTTTTATGCATACCACGACAAATCGTTTGTCTCATCATTTAACTCGTCCGTCGAAAACACGCAGAAACGTTCTCAACTCACCAGGATAACCAAAGTGTTGTCATGATTCAAGTCTTCGAAGGAGAGCGTTCCATGACCAAGGATAACCACCAGCTTGGGAAGTTCGAGTTGACTGGAATTCCTCCTGCACCACGAGGGTACGTTATTTTTTATTCTTTAGGATTGTTTTTGTCTGCTCTGTTGAGTTCTTGGCCGTGTCCTTACACTTTTCTTTCTCTCGATTCATTTTTAGAGTTCCTCAAATTGAAGTAACTTTTGAAGTTGATGCTAACGGTATCCTTCAAGTGTCTGCTGAAGACAAGGGAACCGGAAAGGCCGAGAAGATTACCATTACCGCTGAAAAGGGGCGTCTCAGCGAAGAGGAGATTGAGAGAATGGTCCGCGAGGCTGAGGAATTCGCCGAGGAAGATAAGAAGGTCAAGGAAAGAATCGATGCCCGCAACGGCCTTGAATCCTACCTGTACAACCTGAAGAACACTCTTGAAGATGATGAAAAGGGTCTTTCTGACCAAATTTCTGCCGAGGACAAGAAGGAACTTACCGATATGATCGATGAGACTTTGGACTGGATGGACGAAAACCCCGAGGCTGACAAGGAGGACTACGACGAAAAGCAGAAGGAAGTCGAGAACATTGCAAACCCTATCATGCGCAATATGTACGCTGGCGGCGAAGGAGGCGGCGGCGGCGAGGATGCCGATGATTTCGGTGACGATGAATTGTAAATGAACAGGTGAATCAATAGTTATGAACAGAATCGTTCAATCTACAAACAAAATTTTCGCAATAATAAATTAAACTTGTCACGTTAGCCTGTTGCACGTTTTGAAGATTATTTTCTCATGACGCAGAAACACATACTGTAGCTCTTGAATCCCTCTGTTTTATGCTGAGCGACTTTCTGTATCTTCACCCGTGTGATTGTCCGTTTCATATTTCGCCTATTCTCATTCGTGCTGTGGAGCGGAAGAGCTGTTGGCGTTAATTTAAATTTTTATTCGCGAGCCGTTAGTTTACATAACGAACACTGTTTATGTACCTACTCGGAGTAATTATTGATTCTTGCGTACTCATATCCGATGGAGTGTGCAGTACCTGTTACGGAAGTTGAAAGACAGCCTAAATTATTTTCGTGGACTGGTTTCTCGAGAACATCACTTTCTCGCAAACATCACTTGCTAACTGGTCCCCTCTGATCCCGATCCAACACCCTCTTCCACTACCGTGGCTCTCCGCCCACTGCCCACTCTCTCCGAAGCCCTCCCCAGAACCCTTCCTGATGCAGTTCTTTATCAAAACGTTGGTAGGCTCGTTAGCGACCATATTATTAGCTACTAATGTAGCTCAAGCAGCAGCCCCTTGTGCTATACCAACCAGGCCAGCTGAGTCCTCTTTCATGTTCTACGTGCCCGATGTACCAATACGAAATCAATTGGCAACGGAAGAGGTGCTAAGCGACCCGGAAAATGTATTTTTCCTTCAAGGGCAGATCTTGGGTAATGATTGTAATCCCATCACAGGTGCCGAAGTCGAAATATGGTATGCTGGAACGCCTGATTCTGCAGGTAATTACTACCTGCAAGATTATCGTGGTCGTCAGAGAGTGGACGAATGTGGATCCTACAAATTTACGCAATCTTTTCCGGTTCAATTTGTTGGTAGCCCACACGTTCATGTTCGCGTTTCCAAAAATAATACTGAACTAATTGTCACCAAGGTATACTTTGAAGAGAGCCTGGCTGTCTATTTTGTACCCGACCCGTCGATTGTGTCTCAAGTTACAAATGAAGCCGACGGATCTAGATCTGCCGTATTTAATATTTACCTTGATATGTCAGGAACTGAAACCCTAGGTTGCGGTAAGTTTTCTTGAATGCTTTGAAACGAAGAGGTTCTTTTTATACTCTTCTGAAAAATGCGCTGAACATGTTTCCCATATTCCGTCTTGCATAGATGTTCGTGACGGCGACTCCACGTCGGCCATCGATGGCGATGCCACCATCGGAATCGATGTAGTGTTCTCAACGCACAGCCCAACGGCACCCGTCCCACAAACGACCTCTCCAGTTACACCTGTTCCAACATCGCCTGTCCTAGCAACTCCTTCCCCTGCAACAGCTACTCCCTTGACTCTTAGTCCGGAAGCTCCTATCCCGGAAGCAACAACTGACCCAGTTACACGCAGCCCTGCTCCACAAGTTTCAGGAAACAACAATTGTTATCTGGCGTCAACTGCTCTCCCTATAACGGTCAAAGGAGGAAGAGAATCGTTCGATACGGAGGTAGTAACTGTCCATGGATCCAACGAGGGTGGAGACATCTTCCAGGGAGATAGGTGCTTTGGTGTAAAAGCCAGCAGTCCTGGTGTCTGGTACAAAGTGCAGGGAACGGGAGGTCTCATGGCGGCAAGTACGTGCCACCCAGGAACCAATCTAGATACAAAGTTGACTGTGCACGAAGGAGTCTCTTGTGCTGCGCTGCAATGTGTTACTGCGAATGATGATTCTAGTACTAGCAGCACACAGTGTCCCACCAATTCCCTGGCAAGTCGAACCGAATGGGAGTCCAATCTTGGGACCACATACTACATTATGGTTCACGCGTTCGCGAGCAAGGTCGGTAATTACGAGTTGAGTATCGAATCCTACCATACCAATGACCAGTGCGTACATGCCACTCCATTGACAGTTGGAGAAACAATAACGGCTAGCACTGTGGATGCAGCGATTCCTTTTGAAAATAATATCGCGAGGTGTCAAAATGATGGGGGCGTTGTTGGCAGTAACGCAGGATTGTGGTATTCCACTATCGGAACAGGAAATCGTATGCAGGCCAGCACATGTAATGAAGGCACAAAAATCCCCAACAAGCTCTATCTTTTCGAAAAAACCTGTGCCGATAACGACGAATATCGTTACGAGGGAGACGATGATTGGGATCCAGATCGACGCCTTCAAAATTTTTACGTCGACATTAGCCCCGACCCATTGGAATTTTTGACGCATTGTATTGGTGGTGTGCACAATGCTAATGGCAGTCCTTCGAGCTGTGTTTCCTATCAGTGGAACTCGATTGCTGGTGAACAATATTATGTGTTGGTAACATCTTCGATTTACGAGGGAGACATTGCAGTGACACTGACGGAAGTATAGAGAATTAGCTGGAGGCAAGTCTTGCAAGGACTTTCATAGATTATTTTGTGGTAGAGATAAAAAAGAGACTATAGATTGATTATTGCATGTTATTTTGTATGCATCGTATCTTCGCGCAGTAGCTGCCGCTTAACATGGATATCAAGTGTATCTTAGCATAAAACTTGCTTTTTAATAGGCTAGAATTACTCTTTACAATCTAGATTTGCCTTCATAGATTTTTTTGAGGGTGTATTGAGTCTTCTTGTATATTGCTTTTGCCGTCATTCGGGTCCACGAATACGCCAGTGTTCAAATGCTTTTTACATTCAGCACATATCGGCCAACATTTATCTCAGCGCTTATTTCCCTCCCAACGTGTTCATGAAAATGCGAAGTCCTTCCATATCGGATTCCTGTGAACTGCACAATCCCCGACATTGGTTAGGATCAAGTTCCTTGGGAGTAGGATTCAACAAATTTTCGTTCCATTCATTGACGGCATCTACCACCGCATCACCCGAGTTCATGGCAACCATAAAAAACGAAAAGAATCCCAGAAGAGCAAAGGTAACGGTAGGCAACGCAATAAAGAGTGTCTTGTCCATGTTCACCTCTCCCAAGAACGGAATGGTCGTGGTGGGTTTGTCAGCTCCTGCTTGTGGATCCATACGAGTGAGACTCGCCAGCAGTGGATCCAGTCGTTTCGGAGGCGGCGACGGCGGTGTTCTCATCATTTGTGGAGGAGGCATGGGATCAACATTGGAACCAGATGATTTAGGTGCTGGTGTTGGCGATGTATCCTCTTGAGGTTCCTCGTTGGATGACATTTGCAAAAGAAATGACTCCCTTGGCTGCAGGAGCGTAGACGTTGTCGACGATGCTTGTCGAGATATTTGAGATGCAGTAAATGCAGCACATTCTGGCAGCAAAACTGCAAGCAATAGGAATTTCCGCATTGGGATCATAGTAGTTTGGGGTTGCTTGGGTGAGATTGTGTAGTTGCCCACGATGCTTTTAGTTTTTACTTACAAAAAAACTTGACTACAAGTAAACTAGACTAGAAACTAGAACTAGTACTCAATGGGCTAAAAATATTCTTAGTAGACTACTCGGAGGACGTGGTTTTGCGTATGCTGCCGACTGGTGATTTTTATATCGATATCTTTTATCTTCAGCGTTGTTTTATTTTTTTTGATCACGCAGTCTACTACTCGTGACTAAAAATTTAAGGATCCTTTGCTTTTAAGAAAATAATTGTTTTCCCAATAGGTCGTGTTTGTTATTGACTCAACGACTTTTATCAGGCATACGGTAGGTCATTATGATCTTCTCATCAAATCATCGTATCAGCCAACTCCGTCAACTAAAGCCTCTGCCTGCCCGCCAAGGACACGCCACTCTACCAACAAGTACTTCCATAGATAACAATACATTAGATCCACCATGGCATTAAGCAGCAAAAGCCCTCTCTTTCATTCGACTTCCAGAGACAAACCTTCCATCCTACATGTTTCATTTGAGAGTGATCCCAATGGTAGTTTAGGTTGTCAGCTAGTAAACCTCGACAAGGTAAGCTGCCGTTTGCTGTTGCTGCGTAGTGAGAGTGATTAAATTGATTTGCAAAGAAGTTTGTTGCTCAGCGTTTTTTTGCATGACTCACCTGACCTCAAAATAATGTTGCCACAAACCAAAACCAATTTTGATCAAACAGGGAGAAGATGACTCCATGTTTTATCCTGGGTTTGCTACCATTGGCAAACTCTTGAAAGGCGAAACTGTAGCTCGAAAATTTGGTGTCCAGGTAGGAGACTGCATCGTAGCGGTCAACGGACAAGGCTTTCGTCGGTTTGCCCCCGACTACAAGGAGGAAGATATCTTGTTGCTCAATGACGAGGACAACGCCGTGACGGTAAAACTGGACAATGCCGTCGTTCCACCAGGAGATGCCTACAACCAACTCCTGGCCAAAATCAAAGCCATCAAAGCTGCGGCACCCGATCCGCCACTCATCTTGACATTGGAACGGTACGGATGGGACGCACGTTGCAATTCGTGGCCGCGATTTTTGGTGGCCCGAGAAAACAAAGTCCCAGATGCTATGATGATGCAACAACAGCACGAACAGTGGAGGAGCGAAACGTTTCCCATTGATCTGACAAAGGATGGATTGCAGGAAATCTTTAAACAGAAGGCTATTTCGGAAATCAATACGGGATTTCTCAAAGATTTTCCTCCTACTGTGTACATTAATTACGGGAAACTGCAAACGATGGAAAAAGCGGGCGAAGTTACTTCGGATGAAATTTTGGAGGCCTTCATTATTTTCACAGAACGCATGCTTGCGGAATCTGCTGATCCTAGAAAGCCCCAGACTTGTCAGTTCATTGATTTGACGGGTGTTAGTATTACTGGTGGATTCCGAGTAGAGTCTTTGAAGAGAATCTACAGAGTCTTCGAAGTAAGTACTTTCTGGTCCCCGATCACTAAATAGAAATGCTGGATGATTGGTTTATCTCATAATTGTGTGTCATGCATCTCAATTGCATTTTTCGAATTTCCTTCCTATCACATACAGCCCAATTATCCAGAAACATTGTTCAAGATGGTCATGTATCCTGTATCGAACATGGTGGTGAGTTCTCGTGATGTTGCGAAGAGTCCTGCAATATCATCATCATCAGTCGATCCCTTATTCAAGCGATTTTTTCTTTTTCATCAGGGTTTGACGGCACGATCTCTGCTCGGTTTTGTCAATGAGAAAACACAGTCGAAGTTCTTGATTACCAATAGTCTTGACAAGGTGTGTGAAGAATTGGGATGGAATCAACACGACGTTGACGAATGTGGCGGTATTACTGAGTTTATGCACAAGCACGAAAAGGTAGGAGATGATTTCACCTTTTAAAGAGAGAGGTGTGATGTCTAAATATTTTCATCGAGAAGAGGATGTATGAGTCTTTGTTTCCGTTCCACCAGTGCTGTCATGGAGGGATATTGAATGCCGAAAATACGCTCCTTTGTAGACTAGATCATCAGGAATGGAAATATATCCTTATTCAGTACAATATTTCTCCCCCCGAATACAGTAGTGTTACACGGAACTTTACTAAAGTCTTTTGTGATATGATTTTCTGTTCGGATATGAATTATTCTTTAATTTCGCCCCATTACAACGAAGGAAAGATGAAACCGACCACACCATGTAGCTAATCATCCTTCTTAGCACCGGTATCCTTGTCTTCCACTTTCTCCTCTGCTTTATCCACTTCAATTTCTTTCCCATCTTTCGTTTTACGCACAATCTTCTTCTTACGTACTACTTTGGGCCACTTCACTAGTGGCTCTACCTCGGTTGTAGTAAATCCATTGGTTCGAAATCCCAATACAATGACAAAACTGAGCGCCAGCAAGAAGGGAATAACAAAATCGCTGTCAAGATCCAGTTTCCGATCAGGATGTTTTTGCGTCTCCAAATAGCCAAAATATAATCCAAGAATTCCAATACTTATAGGAAAGGCAACAAAGACGAGAAATCGTGCTTTCCATGATAATTTTGCTTTGTTATTTAACTCAGTGATGGATGCCTCTGGTTTGTGTTTATCAAAGACTTTCGAATTGGAGCTAGCTTCTGTGGTATTTGTGTCCGACATGGTCGTAGTCGTGCCTTTATTCTCTTCTGGCATTTTGTTTATAATTTGGAATATGCTATGGAGAGAGCTTCTGAATGTTTCGGGCAGGTTATTATCGACACGACAAACTGATTGTACAACAAAGATAAAAGTTGCTGGATCTCTCCAACAGGATAAGATAGACAAGTAGTTAATTCTACGGCGATGTCAGATTATGACTTGCTATCCAGAATAAAAGTGCTGCAGCAGATGGGTTTTCGTTCTCGAGGCGATCGTAGGGATCGTGTAGAGAAATTCCAAAAGATTCACAGAGATTCGAACTAATGAGCGTCTCAACTTTATATTCCTCAACTAGTCCCACACCTGCTCTTTCGATGATACTGTAGCCTTTTCAAAAGATCACACTCTATCTATCTCACATCTGATGACAGAATCAAAATAATATTCATCTGCACATCAGACAACAAGAACTTTGAAGGCACCAAAAACCAACCTTATAGCACGATACTCCAATCACCCAATCTACTTAGGACACAGCATCGATTTTATATCATAAGAATGAACAATTTCTTTTCAACTCGGGGTCTCTCCATCGTCGCATCTGTTCTTGCAACAGCTGTCCCTATTTGCACTGCTCAAGATACTCTTCCTGCATCGGCCGCTAACCCTCCTCTCGAAACAAACCCGCCATTGACAACGAATCCAATTCTGGCTACAAACCCTCCCCTAGTATCTACCACTACCACTCCTGTAATGTCTACTTCTAATCCTCCGTTGCCACTCGCAACGGTTGGTCCTGGTTTGCCGTGCACTCCTAGTAGCACCCAGTGCGGTGATGGCTTCTTCTGTTCGTCAACGAGTGGGAGTTGCGAAGCCTTGACGTGTTCCAACTGGGCCAAAGGAATTATCTATGGACAGCTTGCATTTAGCGAGGCGCCTTGCAAAGCCGAATTTCCAGATGCCAATAATTATTTTTGTGGTTGGGACGGCAATTGTTATGAATATAATTGCAATGATTGGTACACATACGGACCTGTGGAAATGACCGGTTTTGATCCAGCACTTCAAGTTCCACTCGTCTGCAATGATTACAATAATGGGAATATGACTCATATGAATTCGGTCGTCTTTGGGTGTCGACCGTACCAACCGGGAAGCGTAGCACCAGAAGGCAAAAACTGGGTGCACTACTTTAACGAAGAATGTATAGCACAACCACGCGCTGGGAGTATCTTTACATGTTATCAAAACAGAGAATTGACGAATTTTTCTGCGTTTGAAACGGAAACAAAACAAGTGGATGCTCCTCCCGAATGTGACCCGGATATCTATGGAACCGGAACACCCGAACGAGCCTCCTTTTGGTATCAAATAATGTTGCGGACCATTCGTAAGGGAGTCACGACAAACTACCGTTATCGACAAGAGGATACGGCAACTTCCAACTTGTTTGATGCCAGTAAAGCCTCCAAGACCATGTTTGCCAAATTGGAATCCCTCGATGATATTCCTATACAAAATGGATTCCCTCTGCCAAGTGCACCTCCACCAACAAGCACGGATGATAGTGGTGGTAACAGTAGTGGCGAGAGCAGTGACACTCCTACTTTGCTGGCATCATCCTTTGCATCCTGGCCAATTGCAATACTTTTAGCAGTGTGGCTGGAGCTTTGGCTCTGTAATTGAATGTAGCAAACAAAATACTTGAGTTTCCTTTGGATAGTGAGAAATCTGTAGTGTACTTGAGTAGCAGGTATGCATATGAGCATAATATCAGTTATAGGATGCATTGTTCTTGAGAAACATTATTTTCTGTGCACACCTTTTGTCTCACTTCGCTCGCTCATGAGTGGTGAACATGATTATTCTTATTTGATTTTTAAAATTGAAGTAGCTGTAGTTTCACACAGGTTATAGCCTTATCCTTATTTTATCGTTCTAAGTTCCTCATTCAAACGAATTCGGCAAGGAAAGAACAGGAAGATTCTAGTAGTACAAGTAGCTAAGTACTAGCTAGTAATGGCACCGTAGGCTAGTCTCTTCGCATTTCGCATAATGCATAATACCGTAATACCCCAGGAAGTCGGTCTTTCAATACACAAACAAGCAAGACCACCTCTATCCATCTAATAGGCCAACTTACACGCTTGCCTCTTTGACGATCTCGTCCATTTTTAATCCAATCAATCGTGCCAGCGCAATTGTTGATTCTTGAATTTATTCTAGTACCCGAGGTACGAGAAGTGGTGAACGATTCTGCTCATTTCCACCAGGCCTCAACGCTACTACTAAAAGTATGGCGACTTCGTGGCTATTGAAATGTTGTCACACCTATTGTGGAGTTGGAAATGATGAGGCACGGAAGTTAGGTCTGCTATCTATTCCAGGCGAAAATGGCGAATGGGAACACGACGAAGTGGCGGCCGCAAAGAGAGAATACAAGAAACACTCCATACATGTGAAAGCGATAGAAGACACGATCTCGGAAAATGTCAAACAAAGATTGGAAGAACGGCACCGCTTGACCGTATTTGCCCGTCAAGTGAATGCCATGGAATGCCCTAGGACATATCCCAAATCCAAGGAGGATCAGGAATTTCTGGACAAAGTCTTGCTGGAAGATAAAGACTTTGTGTTTTGTGATTTTCGCAAAAAGGAACGACAATTCATGTTGGATATTTTGCAAAAAGATGCATCAATCAAAAAGGGAGATCTGCTTTATACAGTGGGAGATATTGGGGACTATTTTTATATCATTGATGAAGGTTCGGTGGAAATTATAGATGGGTACGATGCTGCCTCCACTAGAATATTACGGAGAGGCGATGCTTTTGGAGAACTAGCATTGCTTTTTGATGTTCCTCGGATAACGACCGCCAGAGCACAAAGTGACTGCGTATTATGGAAGATGCATCAGCATTGTTATCGAGCGAAACTAGCACATCACGCCATGTTGAGAGAGGAAGAAATGGTTTCACTCTTACGTCCCTTGCCTCTGTTTGAAAATATGGACGAAGCATCCTTGCGAAAATTTGCCAATGCCATGGAACGGGTGTTTTTTGACCCAGGTGCGAGAATCGTCAACAAGGGCGATGTTGGAAATGTTGGATACATAATTACAGAAGGAACGGTTATGATGCATGATATTGGAGTCGGTGACAGCACTCAAACAGATATCGAGCTCAATGCGGGAGAAACCTTTGGCATTCGCTCCTTACTCACTGGCGAGCGTAGACATGCCAATTGTACTGCCAAGACGTCGGTGGCGGCGTGGGCAGTCGATCGTGAGACTTTTGAGACTTTATTTGGTCCACTTCATCAAGCAATACAACACCAAATGAAACGGCGTTTCTTGCAATCCATAAACATGTTTTCAACCTCGGATATCACGACCAGGGAATATGATAGACTTGCAGATCGATTGAAGAAAGTGTGTCGTGAAAAAGGTTACAGCTTTGATCAAGTGGGGGAGCCTTACAAACAAGAACTAGTTGTCATTGAAAGTGGACGAGTTGCTGTTTACGATGGAAATGAGGAAAACAGTGAGGTATTTGTGCTCAAAGGAGGCGATGTATATGGCGACAAAAACATTCGCGATCCCAAATTTACTAAGAGCGCGTACAATGTTGTTTGCGAAGAGAGAGCAATTGTTTGGTCGCTTTGTAAAGACGATATTAAGGAAATTATTGGTGATTTGGATCGTCTTGGTCAGTCCAAGCACTTTCACCACACGAGACGAGTTAGCTCCTATTTTGATGATCGAGTTTTGATGAAGGACCTGGAGAAACTCCAAGTTTTGGGTGTTGGTGGCTTCGGTAAAGTTTGGCTCGTCAGGCACAAGATAACGCAGGCCCACTACGCTTTGAAGGAACTGAACAAGCGAAGAATCCTGGATAGGAAACAAGCCAAGAATGTGTTGAGGGAAAAGGGTATCCTGGCAACGCTTGAGCACCCATTCATTCTGGGCGAAGTGTCATCGTTTCAAGACGAAAGCAATCTTTACATTTTGACGAATCTAATTCAAGGGGGTGAACTGTATCGCCTCATTGTCGACACAGGTGGGAAAGGACTTCCCAAAAAGTCGGCTATTTTTTACAGTGCTTGCATTTATGCCGCCTTAGCTCATCTACACGCCCGGAACATCTGCTATCGCGACCTCAAGGTAAGTCAGAGCTGGGTTCATCTCTTTTACTTCCTTCTAGAATTTTGAGTACTCACACCGAACGCACTTCCACTTGTCTTGTCCTTTACAGCCTGAAAATGTGATGATTGACAAAGATGGATACTGTGTGTTAGTGGATTTGGGATTTGGTATGCACCAGTTTAGCGGGATGGAATCTTGTTTTGCTCTTTTAGGGTTCCTTTCCTGGATGCAGTGTACTCACACTATCGTGTTCCCAACTACCGCACCACAGCAAAGGTTGTGACAACAAAAACATTTACTCTATGTGGCACCCCTGAGTATTTGGTGAGCTTTCGGTTATTTTCACGATTGTGCTTTAATTGATTTTCTCAGCAATTGACTTCGAAACTAATTTGTTGTTGCTTCTCTCCGCGTAACCGTGATAGGCACCAGAAGTGTTCATGAGCCAGGGACACGACAAGGCAGCAGATCTATGGAGTTATGGCGTTCTACTCTACGAGCTCATCACAGGTAAATCAGCCTTTTACAAGTACGGACAGAAGCAAGTAGAAATGTTCAAACGTATTGTTCGCGTGCAATACAATATTTCACTCGTTCTTGATGATACGGCAAAGGACTTGGTGCAAAGACTTTTGGTTCGAAATCCCGCCAAACGGCTAGGAAATGGCTTGCAGGGCATCGAAGATCATCCTTGGTTTGAAACCATGGATTGGGCCGTCTTGCCTAAAAAGGAAATTCCTGCACCTTGGATTCCACAAATTCAAGAGGGCACCGCTGTTCTGGGGCCGGCCCACGACGCTACCAACGGAGCCTACAATAATATTTCGTTTGGCAAACCTCTCAGCATGGAGGAACAATCCATTTTTAAGAGTTTCTAGTAGTAGATTCCTAAGATTCTGCGGAACCAAACAAATCTCTCCCTCGGAAAGAACAGATCCTCGTGGGATTGAAGTGGCCAGCTTGCACGCAAACTTGGTTGGTAAAAGGAAAATAAATACAGTAAAAAATACGGAGTGTGTTGTTTTCTTCTGCATTTTCCAACCCCGCAGTGACGTCGCCTTCATGAATGAGATTATTATTATTTTTTATCTGCCTACGTGGTACGTAAGTGGGACCTGCATACGTACTAATAATGAAACAATTGATAATAGATGCGGAGCCGACGTCGAGCCTTCTCAAACTTTGCAACGCAATACTACTACTAGTCTAGTACTCGTAGTACTAGTAGGGTACAGAGACTACTAACTAGCTAGCTAGAAGACTGCTCTTCTGCTTACACTTCAACGAACGAGTAGTGTGGTCTACAGTCTACACTACAGAATTAAAAATTAAATTTATCGATTGTTGACATCATTGCTCATTGTTTCACTTGAATATTGCTGAAATTACAGTGCAATTACAAAAAGTTGCGATTCAGTTTATCTCAACATGATGCGATTCTTGCTTGCCTTACCCATCCTGGCCACGGCCTTTACCATGCCCTCGGCTACTCGCCGTCCCACTTTCCTCAGGGCAGCCGACGACTTTACGGTTGCTGTCCTTGGAGACCTTCACATGGATCCCCGTAAGATGGAAGACTACGAAATTGGACGAGCCCAATTTTTGTCAATCCTCGAAGAGGCCAAAAAGGAGCACGGAAACGTCGCTTTGTGCTCTTTGGGAGATTTAGGAGAATCGAAATCGGTCCGGCCCAAAGAGACTTCTGAGCTCTTCGCTGGAACCACTGAGTGCCACGAGCTGGCTGCCGAGTATTTATCATCCTTCGGTGTCCCATACGAGGTCATCGGCGGTAATCATGATCTGGAGGGACTGGATGAGTTTGAAACAGATGAGGAGAACTTGGAATTGTTCTTGAGAGCCCACAACAAACCTACTCCTCAATTTAGCCGACAGATTGCTGAGAAGACTCTTTTGGTTGGTCTCAGTTCCACTGTCTTCCGTGATGCCGTCTACACATCTCACGAGGTTACCATTGATCAGCAGCAAATGGATTGGTTTGAGCAAACACTCAAGGATCACCCAGCTGATGAGGGATGGAAGATCTTTGTTTTCACCCATGCCCCACCAAATGGTTCTGGATTGCGCGTCCTTCAAGAAAACCATGTTGTAAATGGATGCTGCTGGTTAAATCACTCCAATGAAAAGCAGTGCCAAAAGTTTATTAACCTTGTCCGCGAGCACCGTTGCATCAAGGCCTGGTTTTCTGGTCACTTTCATTTGGGACAGGATTACCAAGATTCCATTACCTTCCCCACAATCGACCCCAAGGACGGTCCTTATCCCAACCGTGGATCCTGTACCTTTGTTCAGACTTCTGTCATGCGTGGAGGAACATCCCGTGACGGTCGTCAGCAATCTCGTTTGATCCGTGGTAACAAGGATGGATTTGAAATTTGCACGGTAGATCACCAAAAGGATGGAGCTATCCGTGTCGACGCCACTATTTCCTACAGGGGTGATACAAACGAAGTCGGTGTTTACAACCACGCTGACGACATGCGGACCACTGATGAAAAGTATTTTAAGGTTTACCAGCCTAGTGCCGGAGATGCTCTTCACCCTCCGGATGATGCTTTCATCCCCTACGGAGACGATGGAAGACTTCATGTTAACGTACCAGCAACTATGGAGACTGTCGCATGGTGGAGAATGTCGTGCGGCCGTGTATTGGGTATGTTGAACGGTATGTTGGTTGAGTACGATACCTCTACTTTGGCTCCTTTGGGTCTTGTCGTCGGAGCAGATGAACTTCTCGGAAAGCGCATTGCTGTCATTGACTCTGGATTGGAAGACGAAACCTGTGTCATTGAAGATACTGAGGGCATGGAAGGTGCTGACTGTGCCAGTGCCGGGCCTTTACGAGAACAGGCAGTTGTCATGTATGACGAGACGAATGGTGCCGTTACTGTCATTCAGCCCAATGAAGATGGATCCTACTGGCGCAAGATTGTGCGAAACAAGATGGTTCGAATGAAGGAAGTCCGTCGCGTTAAGGTGCGTGGTTTGTTGTACTATATAGTTCTATTGTTGTTTGCCGTGGAAATGATGCTCACGAATTTATTATTCTATCTCTTCAGGCTGCCAAGCAATTTGCCAAGGAAATCATGGGAGTTGACGAAGATGAAGCCAATGTTGTCTCCACCTGGGGACCCTACACCACAACATCTGGTACCGCGAAGAAGACGGGAGTTGCTGGTTTGACGACACCGGCTCAAATGTAAGTTTTTCGCGAAATAGTGTAGATAGTTTAAGCGAAAGTGGCGTTTGCCATTACGTGTTAGATTTACGCCTGTTTCCCTTCCGACCTAGTAGCAGTAATTGTGCTTCGTTTAAATTTCATATTACGTCATTGTAAATTTCGAAACCGTTGACAGATGGAAGGGTAGCGAGACAGAAAATAAAAAACAATGCTGGTTTGTTCTCTGTGGACCACCAACATTTCAACCCAGTCTCGCAGTGTAGGATTCCCCGATAACAATTTGTGCCGACTGGCACGATTCAAATCCAGTTGGAATTTGGAGTGGTCGCAGAGAGACTGTGGTTGCTGGCGATACTGGAGCAAAAGATTGCGCAATGTAAATTGTTCCCCGGTCTTCAAAACAGAAGCAAAAGGCCCAGTCATAAGTGTACGGATGCTGTCCTCGCTAAATCCACGGAGACCTCCAGTGACATGAAGGGAGAGCTGATACAGTGTTTCATTATTTCGCAGCGATTGAGCAAGTAGGGTCAGACTCTGTTCCAAGTTTTTTTCTTGCTTTGGTTCACTAGCAAAGATGTGAGCGTGAATGGCCAATTGTTGCAAGGTCTGGTTGGCTTCTAGGGCCTCTGCAATGGG
>Ga0100392_1002546_pt1 | contig 16917 bp, 9 predicted proteins | sample CryGeymeta201516_FD_81548 | JGI IMG/M metagenome (GOLD analysis project Ga0100392, IMG submission 81548) | Groundwater microbial communities from Crystal Geyser aquifers in Utah, USA - Crystal Geyser metaG 2015-16 | ecosystem: Environmental > Aquatic > Deep subsurface > Groundwater | place: USA... | reverse complement strand
GGTTTGCTTTCAAAGATCTGGAACACAATCAGTGCCAGGTTGTAAGGGAAGTGGACAAAGTGGCAGTGACTATTGTGTGAAGAGCTCCAACATACCTCCTGCGCCCGCACCTGCACCTGCACCATCAGACAGACTTACAATTGTGGGCGACAGTGAGTTTCTTTTGCAGTTGAGTGCTTGTCCTTGTTTTGTTAATATTGCTGCACTGAGCTTGATCTCGTTCTCTTTTTTGCAGATGGATCCCCCTCATCAGTCTTCCCACTTGGAGAGTGCCAAGGAGACTGTGATAATGACCAACAATGTGCCTCTGGCTATGTTTGCTTTCAAAGGTCTGGAACTGAATCTGTTCCAGGTTGCAGAGGAAGTGGGCAAAGTGGCAAGGATTATTGCATTTCTCAGAGAAGAGCACCCGAGCCCGGATCTTCACCAAGTAGCAGCTTCCGTCTCAAACTTTACTGGGAGAACGGTTACTACTGGCAGGAAGAAAGCTTTGAACGAAGATGGTGCGCAACTTATGATTACAATGGTCGATACTGCTGGTATGGCGAAGACTCAAGAGATTGCAAATCGAACGAAATCTATATTACTGAGTGCGGGCGCAGCAACCAGCGATTTCGTTTTGTGGATTTGCCCAATGATGAAGTGTTGATCCAGTTGGCAAATGGTGATAATGAATGTTGGGAACGATCAGGTCGACGTATTTTTGTCGAACAATGCGATTCAGGAAATTCCAGGCAGCGATGGTTTGCTCCAAACGGCAGTTTTGATGGCCGTCGCTTTGAGATAAGCCAACGTGGCTTCACCTCGCAATGCGTTACGAATGACCATCATCCCAAGACGGCTGAGGTCGTTGAACTGCACTTTTGCGAAGGAGCTCGAGACTCAGACACGACATACTGGAACAAAGCGTAAAACCTTCCCCGTTTAAATTCATAAAGTGTTGCCTATCATGCATTTTTTCATTTTTTAAAACCAGGATTTTCGCACGTTGAATCAGGACCCTTCTTGCTACGACTTGATTCCTTCTGGAAGGGCTACACCAATCATAGTATCACGCGTCACTAAGCTCCGCAGCTCTCTCTCAGTGTATCCTTCCGAGTCGGGAGGACGTGGAGGCAAAACAAGGTACCGAAGATCCGCAGTACTATCATGGACTCTAATGGACCAGTCCTTAGGCGACAGGTCTAGTCCGAAGGAATCGCGAAGCATCGCCCTTGGTTCTCGAACCGCGCGAGCTCGAAAGGACCTCGATTTGTACCATTTTGGAGAGAGGCCTAGTAAGGAAAGTGGGTAACAGCTGCATAGTGTACACGTAATCAAATTATGGACACCTGGTTGATCGACGGCAGGAAGCTTAGACTTGACGACTTTGAGTTTGGTCGGCGTGGTTGCATTCGCCGTCTGTATACCCATTTCCATTGCCGCAGATGCCGCATCTTCCAATAATCGCTCTTCGAAGGCCGGATCCGTCCAAGCCCGGACCACTAAAGCCGCCCCATCAGCTCGTACGCGTATACTCTCCATGGTATCAATTATTTTTCGCAGTCCGGGTCTCAACTTTGACCCCAGCCTTTCTGGCTTGGAAAGCAGAACTATCAATGCTTCGCAGAGCCGATCTCCAACAATAGCAGTGGCCTGTGCGTCTGCATTAACGCTTCCAGTGCTGCACAACCTGGACGACAATTCCAAGTCGACCGCTCTCTGTTCCAAATCAGCGCGTGGAAGATGTTCATGGTCGTGATCGTGATCGTGGTTATAATCATGGTGGTGATGGTTGCGGTGAGAATGTAGAGGGCTATGGCTCGCTTTCAAAGTACTGGCGGGGTCAATTTCCCATTTCGAACTATCGACGTGATCGTCCAACCAGTTCTCGTAAATTTCAACGTTAATCGTATCCGATTTGAGACCAGCGGAATCTAATCCCTTGCCTTCTGGCCAGACATCATCTTGCAAAAATTTGACCCGGTATAAATGTTCCTTTTGTTCTTCGTCTTTGCCGTGGTCCCCCTTGAGCATGCTGCGGAAAGCTTTGTAACCTGGGTCAGGAAAACTGCCTTCGTAACTGTCCACAGTACCCGTCACGCCAAAGATGTACCCAGGCACCCTTAGGTGCGGTTTGCGCCAACGCGCCATGGATTGCTCTGATAGGACTCGTACACGTTTCCCCACACGAAACTTTGGTGCTCCCAAGGATGCCCTTGCTGCTGTTGAGCATTCGCCCAAGAGCTGCTGATCCAATTCCGCGTAGGTGATGACACCACGTTCGATTAACCCCAATGCCATGGATGTTGCCCACTTGCAATAGTACGAACGTCCAATATAATGCTCGGAAGTCATTGCCTCAATGTTTCTTCGCAGCTCATCGGTCGTCATATAACCTTCTCCGACAAGTGCAATCAGCAAGGCGTGTGCTTCTTGCTCCCAGTCTTGTAATTCAGGGTCACTGAGATCCAAGGGACGACCGAGCAGGGATTCCAATCCTCCAACGTCGTGAACACCTCCGTGACCAACATTGGAATACAGACTTGGCTGTCCAGCTCCATCATCGACTGGCGGCAAGGTCGGGGACTGTGACGTTGAAAAAGAAAAGGTTGAAAAGGAAGGAAAATGCACCAGAACAGCTTCCCGTGCTTGCACAGAATATCGGCGTCCTTTCACTAAGTTTTGAAAGACTTTTGATGACCTGTTTGTTAGCGAAGCCATATTTCTTGAACTATTACCCTGAGTATGTTCTTGTTATTATTATTGTTTATTTCTGTATTATTTATTTATTTTTCTGGATTTCCATGTTCGTTGATAGCTGGTACGCAGCTGATACATTAGCTAGCTAGTACTAGCAGTAGACTACTGGATAAAGCCAGAGTAGACAAAGTCTAGCTATTAGTATCTACAGTAGTAGACCAGCTAGCTCAGAAAAGTATCCAAGATCTGTTCTTCATTGTTATTTCTAACCTTAAAAGAGAAATGAACAAAAGCCCCTGTCATCTAATTCCTTCGTTCATCCATCCATCGGCCAACACAGAGTCAATAAATAAGACTGGCGCAATAGAAACCGGGGGCTAGTCTGCCTGGAAAAGTCGATTTTTTGATAGGCATAACATTGGATAGTCTTTTGAATCCTCTATACAGTGATGAAGCTCTTGTAATGATCTGGATGTTTTTCATATAGAAAAAGAAGTTTCAAACTTAGAGTTAACAGGGGGGACTGAGCCACAAAGTGAACTTCAACGGCCCATAGTAACTCAAAATCTTTTTAGGGTTCTCCGGATGACGGGCAGATTTTAGCCCCCGGTTTCTATTGCGCCAGTCTTAAATATTATTATTACCTGGTACTATTACAACCAGAACAACAGTTGCAGTGCCCACTTTTAAAGTCAGACACGACAGTATGGTAACCCGTTGTCCCTTGGCACTAGAAAGCTCATCCGCGCAAGGATTTTTTGCTTTTCCCATTCCTGGATCATTATTACCAGGTAGTGCTCTTGCTCCCAGCCACGACACCTCTATTAGACTTCTATTGTTTTCGGCAAGCGCCTGCATGATGTGCACCCCTGTGCTTACTACCCTGGTACTCAATAGCTGAGTGGTTCGTTTGTACAGGATATATAGCAATCCCTATGAAACAACAGTGGCAAGTATTACTAGTACCAACAAGTACTTTTTTCATCATTTTTCCAGTGCATGCGACAGAAGGCTGTCTTCAAAACGCAACAAAAAGTACGATAGTAGTGCAGCGCCCCCGCCAAACCAAGTGGCAGTCCTGCGTAAACAAAAAATGATAGACACGGGAAGAAATCTACAGTTTGAGCTTCTCAACGATGTACTAGGTACGGAGTACGGTAGATTTTTCACGACGAACGTCTCTTTGTCAAGTTGCTGTTGAAACAACCCTATAAACAGTCACACCCTGGTACCGGTAATATTTTCATGATTAGAACCGCATGGTTCTTGCGAAAATAGGGCGAGAATAATAATACCGGTATTAAAAACGATCGATTTGTCGGCATGATACCAGTAGTAGTTCTCTTAACTGGGTTTATGAAGGCCACCCAGACAAGACATTACTCGGTCACATACCACTACCCTGGTACCAGGAAAGTTCTCAAATGTTTATTTTGTTAAGTCATAAAAGGCGATGTGTAAAGCGTTGCACACAGATCGAAAAAGACACTTTCTGATTATGGAAGTTTGGCTTCGCCGGGCACTCGAATTTAAGGCTCTGTGCGTCTAAATAGACACCTCGTTGAAGAGTGTACTAGCTTTTGGTACGATCGATTGAATCCCACCTCACAATTTCTTCAAGAGAAGAGGACGTCGCTTTGGCTGGGTTTGTCGAAGCTTTCAATTTTACGAAGGCACATACAATCGGAGCATTTTTGGCCTGGCAATCTCTCGGACTTTCCCGTAAAACAAGAAATGCACCTCTTCCTGGAGTTTAAATTTCATTGTTCTTCCTTTTATTTTACGTCAAGGTAAGACCGCATCCCGAACCATTTGGCCAGTACGCAGTACGCATCAATACATGGGACTGATCATTGCTGGTTTCAGGACCGAAACAACTACTGGACTTATGAAAGTTGTGATGATTAGTTCTGTTCCAGTATCAATCAGCGAGTTCGCCGTTCTCTTATAACTCATAACTCATCGTCGCAATTAATCTAACGTTTGAACCCTTTCTCTTTATCCCACTACCAAGTACTTGCTCAGCGATAGAATAAGGACATACCAATGCATTTCCAGGGATCAGACAACTCTATCCATTTGGATGCCACAAGGAAGCTAGATAAAGACAACTTCATGGATTTCCCCATCAAAGTTACCAAGGAGGAATCCCAGCAACCCAGCATCAAGTCTGGAGAGATCGAACCTAATGACAATGACATTCTCCTGGGTCGGGGCGGGAAGAACAACATGCATGTAAGTTAAGCGGAACGTAGCAATTGAAAAATGGAAACTACCGCTGTAGTGCTGTAGTAGCCCCATCAAATTAACACGGCCGCTCGCTCACGTCTTCTTTTTTCGACGATTCTTTCGATAGGTTGGGAATGAAAAGCTGCGGAAACTCGCTCGCGAAGTGGCCGATAAGTACCATATATCTTCCAAGAAAGAGAAATCAAATCTATCACGTGGTCTTGTCCAGAAAGTCTTCGAGATGGATCCTCCAGGGAGATTTTTATGTCGGCACCCAAAACACAACCACTGGGAAGACATAAGCAGTAACGAGGTGAAGTGCAGGGAAAAGTGCGCACAAGTATTGCGAGATGCTGTAGCTTTTGTAGGCCTGAAGGATCCACCCTCGCCGCGTGCGGTCCCTCCAGAGCACCGAGAGCAACATCAGATGCAGCTGCAGCTGCAGCTGCAACAGTCGCCCTATGCTATGAATCGAAACGTCATGTCTATACAGCAGCAGCACCATCACCAGCAGCAGCAGCCGTACAATTACCCATCATCCATACAGATGAACCCATTCGCTAGGAGTGCCGCGAGTAGTCGTAGCATAATGAACCAGCACATGATGGCAACGGGGAACGTTCCGTCCGCCAGTCGGCAATTTACGTCTCCCAATTTCCATCCTATAGGAGTTGGTGGTGGCGACGGAGGAGTAGATCGGCGCACCTCTCTTGGACATCCTGGCCAGGAACTTATGTATGAGTCGCCCATGTACAATCAAATGTCACTGGGCATGCGTACACCAAGAGGAATTCCTGGTCATTACGAGGAAGAAGACGAACGTGGTCCGAAACGACGTCGCTTCAGCAACTTTTTCGAACGCTACGCTAATGTGTATCCATCGGAGCCAACTGTCTACGGCTACGATCGCAGAGGATCTGTCGGGAGTGTCAATGGTTTCCCTGTTGGATCGGACTATTTTCGGCAACAAATGCCTGGTCCCAGTATGCAGTCAACGGAGCCTCGGAGGGACTCTTTGCTGTCGGTGGGTTCCATAATGCAGTCAGAGTTCGGGATGAGAGACTCGGAGGTATTTCCTGAAATCAATTCTCAACCAGCGCCGCAAGGGGGTGGCAACGAGCAAGCATCGCTCAAACCTGACGGGGAAGATTTTACATCTGATTTCTGCTAGAGAAGCTACTCAAAAGTATCAGCCTGCACGAGGAAACTAGACTACAAAATCACTAGAGGCTGTACTGTCGAGACGCTCTGCACATTAACATTATTTACCTTGCCGTTCCTTTTGCGTGGTGCAAGGGGAGCATAATTATTTCGTAAATGTGTGCTGTAATACTATTAGTCGTAACAAGCTGTATAAAAAAGTAACGACAACTTTATCAAATAATTTGTAGAGCTTTGAATAGTAATAGTAATTCCACTGTGCAAGTCTACGTCCTCCTGGGTGTGAAACCGATTATTCGCAATTACCAGTCTCGGATAATTCCCTAGTTCAAGTATTTGAACAATGACATCTATTCTTCTTTCCGCTGTTGCCTACTAGCCGCCCCCATTTGCTTCAGTGATGCCAAGGTTCTCACCCGCATGACCGTTTCTTCGTGAACCCACCCATCAGGCAGCTGCATCATGAAACCTACATCTTGCTTCCACTCTAGCTTTGTGGCAAGAACCATGAAACCATTTGGAATTGTGCGCGTCACGGTATCGCGAGCATCGTTCCAGACGGGCGCACCTTCTTCCTTAATGACGCGATATAGAGCTGGAAACGGAGATTGCTCCTTCACGGCAGGTGAGATGCGAACCTTTTTTGTAGTTTTTGGTTTTGTTCCCAGCTTTCTACTAGGAATACTCGAACTAGTTGGTAGCATTTGTTGTTGTAGACGAGTACGATTGGTAGCGCGTCGTCTAGGCATGTTGTCCAATGACATGGGTGTAGGAGCAGGAGCAGGAGCAGGAGCAATGTCTTCCGCCTCCGGTTCAGGAACTGCGGCTACTTCTTGTTCTTGGAGAGCTCGCGCTTCCGCTGCTTCTCTACGTGCTCGATCCACTTCGGCTTGTTGTTCCATGGCAGTAATGTCTCCACGACACGTAGGACAGGACTGTTGCTGCACCAACCACTCTCGCAAACACGATTTGTGAAAAACGTGACCACATCCTGGTAACTTTTTGCAATCGTTGATCGTCATTTCGTCGCGACAGATGATGCAATCACGACCGGCCTCTTCCAGTTCTTCTTCATTAACATCCTGAAATCGGTTCATATTGGCCATGAGTCGTCGGTACTTGGCGAATGCTATGAGCCTCTGTTTAAGTGCCTGAAAGGACACGTACACTTCTCGAAACAGATTAATGGGCATTCCGTAATAGGTCAACACAATGGCAAAAAAGGTAATGTAAAACAAAAACTTGGCTGCCTGTGCCTGTACTTCGACGGCAAAGGTAAAGGTTGCCTTGTGTTCCTTCCAGGGATGGATCCATCGATGCATTCTCTGATTTGGCGTGGTTTGTTCGTGCAAATAGTGCATCCATCCATCGAGAGCGTGCAAATGCCAAAGGACCAGATTGTTCCACGCACTGACCAACAGAATGGCAGCTTCGAATCCAAACAGGATACTGACCGATGGTCCGTTCGCTAAAATATCTTGTCCGCACCACTGAACAGCAAAAATATCCAAAACTTGCAAAAGTACCAGTAACAACCACAATTTTGCGTGCTGCCATCGCAGTACGGGCCATCCCTTCCACCAGGATGTTTCATCTTGTTGTAGTACAATAGATTCTTCCGTAACGCGCAAATGAGATTCTCTCAAGTTGGCAACCCAGTGCAGACACTTGGCCAGTACCAGTACCAGAAACAAAATACCGTTCGAAACGGTAAGTTCGTTACGGAACATAGTAAGAGCCAAACACGTTTCTGTCACGTGCCACCGAAAGAAATCTCCGAGTCCTTCGGCTTCGTGCAATCGCAGACCATTCAAAAATATCTTGGTAATGGCTTTGAAAATGCCCACACACAACGCTACCAAGGCATTGCCCAAGATAATGTAGGCAATCTTGGATGATCGAATAAAGACCAATGCCAGGTACCATTGTTGGCGTGTTCGTAATGCGTACAATAATAGAGCAACAGCAGCGCACAAAGAAGCTTGAGTGTACGACCAACGATAGATCGACCCAAAGTATGATGTGGATGTGGTTGGTGGTAGTGGTGCTTGTTGATTGGGATCTTGCATCAACAAATCTTGTTCCAGTAACTGCTGTTCTTCTTCTTCTTCTTGTTGTTGTAACTGTTGTTGTAACTGTTGTTGTTCCTGCTGTTCCATGAACTGTTGAAGCTGATCGTTCACCTGTTGTTGTTCTTGTTGCTCTTGTTCTTGTTGAAGCAGAAGGCGTTCCATGGCCTCTTCCTCGTTCTTTTGTTGTTGTTGCTGCTGTTGTTGACGACGACGACGACGATCTTCATCGCTCTCGGCTTCATCTCGGAGCGGTGGTGGGTCTTCCATTTTGATATTTGGTAGGATTGTTAATGCTGCTAAATACCAACGATGTTATGAATAGATAATAGTATTATGTTGAAGACAAGAGAATAGGAGGAGTGTTGTTGTTGTCGTGGGGGTGTTACCAGTAGTACAAGAATATTGACGAGCGACGGACAGACAACTAAAATCTTTCAGTCGAAAAAGTACAGTACTACTAGTAGACTACAAGTAGTACTACTAGCTAGCTAGTAGCTACCACTACTACTACTAGTATTAGTAGACTAGTGTACTCCGAGTAGTAGAGACTACCACCAGCCAGCTATGGAAGCCAAGGTAAGCGTAAGGACAGAAGTGTAGTCGCACAGTAGTACTCGAGTAGCAAACAACATGCAACAATCTTTTCTCCTTTAATTTAAACACTCCAAAACCAACAGCGAATGACAGAAGACAATAGGCGAACAAATGCTTGTTGTTACTGCTGCTGACCCATCTCTTTCTGTAGCAGCTGTACGGTCTTCATCTTTTGATAACGTAATAGAAAAATGATATATCATAATAATAGCATGAACGACTCAATTCAACAAAACACCATTCTCGCAGCAACAACAACAACTCCTCATCAGAATGTATCAGTGTCACCAATTTCTGCACGTGATCATCTTCTTGCAACAAGCAGCAATTCCAACCCAACAACAATAACAACATCGGCTAACGATGATCATCACGATCATGATTTTCATCATTGTCATCGTCATCAGCATCAGCACCAGCACCAGCAGCACGATGTTGTGTTGACGACTGTTACTAAGAAATCTCGTTCCGAAACTGCTTGGAGTTGGTTTCAACGGTATCAACAGAAACGTATTCAAAAAGAAAACATGAGAGCACAAGAACATCAAATTCTCACTGGTTGTCCTCCCCGTACACCGTTGGAGGCGGCCTGGGCGTTTTTTGGTCCAACCGCTGTTGCGACGCCGCACGATAATCGAACGGAACCTGTTATTATAACAGGTGGAACAGGCATTTCTTTTGTCGATGAATCCTTTCGACGCCATAACAACACCAATAATAACAACAGCAACAATATCAATCGTTCTGCTTCTTGCAGTTTGCCAGCATTGGAATTGAATGACTACTACAGCAACAACAACCATAAGGAGAAGGACGCGTATCGAATGACGCAACGAATGGGGGCAACGGGAAAAACACGAATATTGCTTTCCTTGGCTGCACGATTTGTCACATCGACGAGACCTTGTCTTTTTGCCAACAACAGTCGTTCCGAAACAGCAGCAGCAGGAGCAACCGCAGCAGCAGCAGCAGCAGGAGGAGGTCCGTTGCCCGTTTGTTTATTCTTGGATTCCACCATGGATTGTACATCGCTGGCATTGGCACATGCCGTTTCGAGTATGCTCATCCGACAATCATCACTACCCTCGTTACCACCAAAACAGCAGCAGCAACAACAACAACAAAATGATGAAGCATTCTCAAATAATGACAGCACCGGCAACAACCAAGCATTGCCATCGTCATCGTCGTTGGAAAATTTGGAAGACAACATTGCTTCTTGTTTGGCAAGAATTCATCTAGCACATGTCGACGATCCCAGAGAATGGGTAGCTGTTTTGGAATCAATTCGTGGATATTTTGTAGAACAACAGCAACAACATCAACAACAGTACACTCATACGACTCATAAAAGGGAGTCATTCCAACAACAACTACCACCGATACTTTTGCTTTGGGATGGATTGTACAGCGAACCCGATACGACGATTGGTATTCGAAAAGAAATCGCCCGACAACTGACGTTGCTCGTCCAGGAATGTCCGGTAGGGTTTATTTATACCACCACCACTAATAGTACCTCAGCATACCGCCATAGTAACAAGAACAGCAACAATATGACGACGACTGCTTTTGACGGCAATGCCAGCACGATCATTTGTTCACAAAAAATTCAATTGAGGTGTCGCAACGACACACTGGACAGCAACGGGCATTTGTTTGTGGCAACCATCGGTGGTGCAGGGGGGAATCGACAGCAACAAATTCCGTACTCTTTATCGGCAGCAGGAGTACTGCCCTAGTACAAAATCGTAATTATCGTCATCGTCGTCGATTTCATCACAGCAGAGGAGTAGATAGACAAGTCTACAGAGAAAGAAAAAGATAATAATACGAAGCATGTTTGGCGACGCATTTCGAAGAAGTGTGCGAATCAAAGCAAAAGTAATACTGGATCATGGAAATCTTTTTTTTTCTTTGAGAACGAAACAAGCAAAAAGGAGAAGCCTGCTTCGGGTATCAAATCGTGGTTTCTGGTTCATTGCTTATTATTTTTTGAACTACTACTCTAGCAACTAGAGAGTACTCTTATTCAGAACAATACAAGATCACAATCGACTACACCAAATGCACTTGATGCTTTATCATCGATTCCGTACTTGAGACACCCTTAAGCATGTTATCTCGTCGTCTTCCTGCTTCCCGTGTGGTATCAGCTGCCACCGTTGCGTCGACGCGATCTTCACCGACTTCCTCAACGGGTAGTGGTGGTAGTCTTTCATCCTCAACATCTTCGAAACATTCGGGGGAATCTCTTCCTCGCGCTGTCAGCAATGCAAACAATACTGCATATCGCCTGTATCACGCTCCGCAGCAATATCATGTTTCTGATTCCATGTCATCCGCCAATCAACAGCAACAGCAACAGCAACCCGTACTGCTCTTAACTGGAGATGAATTGCACGTGTCCAATGAAGGCGTCGCCCGATCCCATTACCAGCTGCACACTCCTCAGAATGCATCATTGACTAACAGCTGTACTACTTGGAGCATCGAAGAAGAATATCATTTATACGATGCCTTTAAAAAGTTCGTCCTACGGGAACGAAATATCTTTGGAAGTACAACAACTTCTACTACGCGGATTGACATTCAAGAAATGGACACCCGAAGGGTAGGAACAGGAGGTACAACGTGGGAAGCTTCCTTGGCCATGGTTCTGTATTTTGCACAACATCCGGAACAATTACAGGGGCAGGTGATAGAACTGGGAAGTGGTGTTGGCTTGGGAGGGATCCTGTTACATCACGTGACACATCAGAAGAATCATATGGTATTGACTGACTGCAGCGAAGATATCCTAGAGCAATGCCAGGCCAATATCCGAGCAAGGAACTACCACCCGCAGTACAGAAGCAATATACAGACGCGAAAGGTTGATTGGTACGATTCTCTTTGCAAGGAGAAAACAGAGCAAACCCTAGAGGAAACGTTCGACACTGTTTTGGCGTGTGATTGTGCATATCGGACGCAAGATATTCCAGCGCTGGCAGCTACACTCAAGATGAAGCTTCGGAGGCCGTCAACACTATCAGAAGGTACTTGTAGTAGAAACAAGATGCACTTGTTTGGTCCGTATAATCGCGCAGCCTATCTTGCTCTGATTGACTTCCTGAAACAGGATGAACACCTTTGCGTGGAAAGAGAATGGATTGAGATGCACCGGACTCATTTGGCTGCCAGTACCGCTTCAACAACAAGAACGGAATCACCAGCCGACGACGCTAAGGAGCTGGAGAAAGCCTCCAAATCATCTACCAAATTGTTGCATGTAACCGCGGTCTTTCAGGGACAGGCAGTACCCACCGTGGGCAAGAAAGACGAGGATCCTACAAAGTCAAGATTATCTCTCTCAGAAATTGATTAATGGAAGTGCTTAATAGATTGTTCCAAGTTTATCAATCCTTACTTGGTTTGATTGTCTTCAATTAGCAGCAAATAGTCATAGTCTTGATGTACTGCTTATTTCTGGACGAGCTCCTTCAACTCTTCAATGGTTTGCTGCATCAGTTTCATTTCTGCTTGTAGATTGTAGATTTTCATGTTCAAAGCAGCAATTTCGTTGCTCGTGGCACCAGACGATGAAAACATCCCACAATAGACAAAATACGACGCTACTGCTATCACGGGAAGAGCAATAAATAAATTATCAGCCACGATGCTCGGAAGACTGCTTCGGAACGTTCCAAAGATGCCGCCACTTTGCTTGCTATCGCCAACCTGAGAACTAGCTTCATTGTCCTCTTCATCGCTATCATTGACGTCAGCATCTCCGTCGAGGTCAATTTCCTTTGCAAGAGCAATCTTGACAAATTCAAAGAGATTTTCGTGAACAGGCTTGGTTTCTGTCATTGTTCCGTTGCGAATTTGGGTCTTGAGAAAAGTCGATTTCTTGAAATCCACAAACACGCCGACTTCGATTAATATATCTCTAGAACCGATCCGTGTCGCCACCCAACGAACCTCAACAGCAAAAGTATCGGAATATGGAATGCCATCAAAGGCGATCGTCATTTGCATAATAGAGCGTTCATTTTTATCCAGACGGCAGTATTGTGTTTGCTTGACACCTGCGACAGGAGGACCAATCCGGGAATTCCTTCTCAATTTGAATGCGAGGCTTCGCTTATGGGTATACGAATCGCCGCACCAAGGGCCCTTGATACCGTCTTTAGTTTCCCATGTATCGATCTCAATTTCAGAGCATTTGCCACCAGTGCCAAGCCATTGTCCATAAAATGTTTTTTCGGAGCTGCCTATGTCGGCCCAAACAATTTCATGGAATTTGTCAACAGAAATCCCACGAATCTTTTTTGACAAGACAACTTCCATCTGTTGCAAAGTGACATCTGGTGCCACGGGTTTGAAAGAGCTCGGAAGCAGTTTATCTGGCGAGTCAACGTCGCCTTCTTCGACTGTTGCCTGTGCCTGTACTTTCATTGCAGTCTCCACCCGCTCTTGCAATACTTCTAAAGCGGTATTCCGAAAATAAAAGCTTCCAAGCAGGAGCGTATTTTGCTTGCCTTCAGTCTCCGTCGTCACCAGCAAAGTGTCATCTGCGAGGCCAAAAATACTATCATGCGGTGCAACAGCAAACATATTAGAAAAGTACATAATTGCTTTTTCCCCCCTCCACGCCACAAAAACAGCACCCTTATGAGTGAGAAACAAGCGGCCATGCTCCACTGCTCCAGCATCTTTGCAAGTGCAATTCTTGGGAAGAAAGGCGCACGCAAAAGAGTGTGAGACTGCGGGTGGAACGCCCGTGTAGTCAGGCCAAAATGCCAGAAACAGATCGGTTTCTAGAGCTTCCCTTTTGTTGTGTGGCGGCACCTTTTCAAAGATGGCTGATTTCTCCTTTGGATCATGGGCGAGCTCCGTGTCGCTATCAGCATCCCCCGAAGTGTGCATTTTTCTCATTTTTCTGAAGGCAGGTTTAACAAATGGCGTCGAGAAGGATTTGTGGAGCCGACGACTATTTTTGGAGCCACTCATAAGGTCGTTATCCTCCTTCTTAACAGAAGAAATATCTAGGGAACGGATACTCTCGTCATGCTCGGCAGAAGGCACTTCTCCGGAAACGTCCAATAAGCCAGCAGACTCAAAAAAATCAGATTGGCCAATTTGAGCAAATTCTGTACAAATTTCGGACTCTGCGAGGACAACCTTAAGCATGAACCCTTGACTGCAGTTTGCAGATGCGCCGTTGCTGGAGTCGTTTAACAATTCCAAAGACATTTCGCCCAATGTTTTTTGCGTCCATTCCGAAATGTCTTCGAGAGCAGAAACCAAAGGCTTTTCCCCTAGTAACGATAGTGGTTCTAGAGCGCCATAGCGTTTTGTGCGAAGAAACTCCATGCTCACAAATAGTTCTCCAATTGCTGTCTTGATATCCTCCAAGCCCGACTTTTCTTCCTCTCGCAACTTTTCTAGCATAGTTTGAGTCTTTTTCTCATAGCTTTCAACACATTGATTTTTGTGCGCAATGGCATTATCGAGGGCCTCCCTTCCCTTCGATTCCTTTTGGTCTGCTTCCTGGAGTGTCTGCTCTGCGACCCGACGCCGTACTTCCGGAGTCAGCATTTGCATTGCCTGCTCGCCTCCGTCCGGTAATATGGAAAGGAAATTACCAAATGCCTTGTTCATTCCACTTCTAGCACGGTTTGCTTTCATTGGCGACGGTTTTTCCGTCGCTTTTTTCACCGTGGCCGCAGTATCCGTGTCAACCTTTTCTAGCGAGCTAATTCTGTTTCGAGCCTTGGTCATTTGAACGGTACTTTGTCTATATTTTGTTTCGGCTTTGCTCTCAGCTTTCGCAGCCTCACACAACATTTTCCATTTACCGTCGTCTACTTCTAATGAATCCCGCAAAAGTTTTTCACTTGTCGTCAACAACGGATCCAATTTGGTCTTTTTAATGGTTCGCAGCGTTGTGGCAAATTGTTGCATGGCATTTGCGTCACTTTCAATCATTTTCATCAAATCGTTCCACAATTTCATTGTGCGAGGGCCTTCATTTTTTGACATGAGAGTTCGCAAATGCACCACGTTAGATGTATCCTGGCTGGAAATGTAAGAGGCTTCGTGCTTGATCACTTGCAAGAGTCCGCATCCTAATGTGTCAGCTGATGCAGCAATATCTCCCAAAAAGGCGGCCAGGCTCTTGGCCTTTTTCAAGCGAGCAATCTTTCTGGTCAAAGAATTCTGCATTTCATCTCTCAGTTTCCCAATGTGCTCCTCCAAACCCAGGGCCTCAGCATCAGCGACTCCTGTTTTGGCATTGCTGGGTCCTACCTTGAGAATGGAAAAGAAATCACCCTTTTTGGGATTGGATCTTTGCTTCTTGTTCTGCTTGGTACGTTTGGGAGTAGTGGCATCATTGTCGTCCGCACCTTCTTTGCCCGAAACAGTTGCATCTTCCGTCGTGTCAGCCACTGTCGCAACCACCACCAACTCGTCCAAGCACGACTTGACTTCCCGAAAGGTACGAACAAGCGAATCGTAGAATACGCACAGTCGTTGTTCTTCCAATTTCTGCAGACCCTCGAGAGCAGCGTGTTCCATTCGTTGGGCACACTGAACTGCCTCGTTTTCCCTCATCACCAAAGCTTGGTATTTTCGCTGCTGTGTTTTTGCTTCGCCGAGGAGACGTGATACTCGGTCGGCAGCGTCCTTTCCCTTCCGCTTTCCGTATTCTTCCAAACTGCGATCTGATGAGGGAGGACTTGTACGAATATCTTGTTCTTCTTGTGCCACGTTCTGCTCGGCATCCTTCTTTTCGTCTGCGTTATTGTTGTTATCGTTGGTATTGTTGGTAGTTGGAGGAGTGTCCACGCGATGACCGATGTCGTGTCCCAATGTTTCTTGAACTTCTCGACATGCTACTTCTGCCTTCTCAACGGCCCGTACATATTCCTGTCGTCCCAACAGCGCTTTTTGTCGTGCTTCGCAGGCACGTTGTCGTGCCTTGACATACTTCTCTTCCAAATGTTGGATGGTTTCCGCTTGTGTCACATGGAAGGATTGGAGTGGCATACCAATGTCGTCTCGCAATCGAGTCGAAAGCAATCGAGTCTGTTGTCCGAGAGATGCCACGGATCGAAAGAAATCACCCTGATCGGTACCATCGACTGTTGTTGCAGTCGTAGCCGCGGGGTTATCAATGGGGAGAGAAGCACCAGCACCAGCACCACCACCACTGCTTGTGACGGTCTGTTTGTGATTGAAACACGCATTTTTCAATGCAATTCCAAATTGTTCGTAACAGCTGGCACTTTCCAATAATAATAAACTGCACCGACGACCACAACGAGCTTCTATTTTTCCTTTGTTCAGTCCCTTGTAAAGACCTGTTGAGGAAGGGCGAAGTAAGGGGTGCGGTGTGTGAGGTCGTGTAAAGTCGTGTGTGAGATTTGTGGTTGAGTAAAGCAGCAGCATCCCAAAAGGCGAACAGCGAAGACAAAATAATAATAATGGAGAATAACAATAATAACAATAATACAGCAATGAAAAGTCAAGGCGAGTCTTACGTGATTTTACGTACCAGCACCATGGCGGCTATCGTTATCATCCGAAGTGGCCGCAGCAGGTGAAAAGAGATCTCCACGACCAATAGCCTCGTCAGATGGAGTAGCAAAGACCTCTGACCAAAGAAGTGAATGTTTCACTGGAGATTTTTCGTCCCCGTCGATATTGCTCATTATTTCTGCTTTGATAGTACTAGACTGTTGTTGTTGTTGTGGCGGTGAAAGAAGGCGATCTTCTTCCGCCGTGTTCTCTGCTGGAGATATTCCTGTAACCATGGCTTGATTCGAGATAATTTAAACACAGAGAGAAAACTCTGGATGGCACATTAATAACTACTAACAGGGACACAAACAAAACAAACACCAGTCAAATTGAATACTACCAGTAAAAATAATAATAATATTATCACAAACACTTTTTTCGTCGTGTTAGGTTTCGCGCTTGCCCCCCAAATGAACTGCTCAACGTACCAGGTATGACGCAGTAACCCTAACGAACCCTCTTTTTCATGTCGTGGTCTACGTAGGTGATTCTCTTTGCGAAAAAAAGTTTTCAATGGCCCCTGGCAGGGGGTACGCCAACCACTCTTTTTTAGAGTTAAGAGTTATCTCAAACCCTTGTGTTATGACCTATAACTCCGCCGCGGCAGAGT
>Ga0100392_1002538_pt1 | contig 16946 bp, 20 predicted proteins | sample CryGeymeta201516_FD_81548 | JGI IMG/M metagenome (GOLD analysis project Ga0100392, IMG submission 81548) | Groundwater microbial communities from Crystal Geyser aquifers in Utah, USA - Crystal Geyser metaG 2015-16 | ecosystem: Environmental > Aquatic > Deep subsurface > Groundwater | place: USA... | reverse complement strand
GACGCAGCAACGTCATCAGTCTCAAATAAGTCATCACCTATTAATTGGACAGTTTTCATATATGCCATGTCAAGTTGATTGCTATCACTAGCATTAGGAGCATCTGACGCTAGTGCTATTTCGTAGAGCATTTCAACAGTTGTCTGTACTGCCCCATTTTCACCCATAAATATATCTGGCTCTACTTCTATACCCTGTCCAACAAATTGTGAGTAAGCGCCCTCAAGGACAGACTGTGCAACAAGAGCTATATTTAACCACAGCTCAGGGGTTGCACTCAAAGCTGATACAATATCTTCACGTGACTGCCCGTGTATCATGTCCTCAATACCGTCCATAACAAAAGATAACATCTTCTGTTCTTCTGGACTTGCCTTCTCTGTGCCAACACCAACTTCCGCATTTAGGCCGGAGAACATATCCTCTCCGCGATCAGCTCCAAGAGCCGAAGTAATTTCGCTTGCTAAGGGGTCTTCTGCTGGGGCTTCTACACCAGCCATCTCAAATAAACTTTGCATCAGAACTGCCCCTGGCTAATAAATGGCAATGCAAAATCATCACCAAATAAGTTGTCAAAACCATTAGAGCCCCCACCTTCAAATGAACCGAAGCCAAACCCTGGCTGTTCAATTGCGTTTTGATCTGGCACTCCACCAAAGCCAGTACCTGGATCCTGCGTACCATCTTGTCGCGGATCAAACCCTGGGAATCTGATGTTATCAGGAAGCTGTGAGCTACCCCCTCTCATCGGCCCACCAAAAAAGTTAAGCTTGCGCTGTCTATCTCTCTCTTTCTTTTCTTTCTTGCTTTCTGTGTAGCTCTTCACTCCCTGCGATATTCCACTGAAAATCATCATCTGCCCAGCATTAGTCTTAGCCATACTACCCAGAACGGAACCCACCTTGCTGAAAAATCCGGTACCTGCTGCTGAGCTAAAGCCAGATCCCACTAGGCTAGATCCTGCTCCAGCCACAGAGCTTCCTGATAATATACCTGTAACACCTCCATTAGCTATTGCAGACTGTGCTCCTGCTATACCGGAAACAGTTGATTGCGCAGCCTGAGCGGTCCCAATGGCGCTTTGACCAACTCCAGTGGCCGCTTGGCCTATGCCCACTTTAGCTAGTCCCGACTGTATTCCAGTAGCTAATGCACCGTTTAGCAGTGTTGTACCAACGGCAGCATTGGTTGCTGATGCTACGCCTGCCGAAAGGCCAGACCCTATGCCAATGGTACCTAGCATAGCCTGGCCTCCTGCAAGCATTGTAGTGCCCATCCCCGCTAATAACCCCTGTGAGCTAACAGCTGCTGCCATTCCTGCAAACCCTACAGTGGCTATGCCGGCAGTAAGAACTATCGCAGTGGCAATTAGTACAGGCTTCCATACTTTCTTTACAACCTTTTTAACAGCACTGAATGTTTTCTTTACGGCTTTCTTTACAAAGCTCATATCATTTCCTTATGGTTGCACATACTCAAATTGTCCTCCGACTCTACGCAGCTTCATAAGTTCGTAGAATTTATCGGCTTGTTCATAACCAGTACTATTAGACATAAAAATCTTCCAACAGTTCAATGATTTACACCATTCTATTCCCATCTTGCAAAGTTTTGCCGCATCCTTCTCCGCTGCGAATAAAACATCAGATCCCCACTTCTGGTTTCTATTCCAGGGAACTCTATCTATCGACATTACTATAAACCCGCGTATGTCTCCGTCGTGATCTGACACAAAAACTCGGCACGTTCTACACCTTATAGCGCCTAAGAGAAACCCCTTGAAATCATTAAGTTTGAAAGTACTATTTTCAAATAGCTTCTTTTTACACTTAAAGTACTGTGCAAATAAAGCTATTTTTTCTATGTCAGATATGGTGGCAACTCGTACAGCCATTAACCACCGCCACCAAATAAAGAGTTCCAGTCAAAGTTCCAACTAGAAGGATCCAAGATACGATCAGAGATTGATTGCATATCAGAAACCAGGTTATTGAAAAATGTCATAGCCCTGTTTCTTGATGCATCATCAAGATCTAGACCATTGAGGCTCTGTACCCCGGCTGACCATGCATTTAGGGCAGATATTTCAAGTTGTGTCCTTGTTTGCGCAAGACCTAATTGAAACTCCGCTCTCCTCCATGGCTCGTTAAACATATTCTCAATCTCTATTCTCTGAGAATGAGTAAGCTCCTGTAGATTTATATTACCCTCAATCCCCATCTGCTGCAAGCGTACCCTTGTTTCATTGTCCATACGTGACACATCTATAGTAGTCTGTGCTTGTATGCCACCAAGGAATAGGTTGGTATCTGCTTGTAGATTGGCTATATCCCGCCTAGTAGATGAATCAAGACCACCAAGGAATAGGTTGGTACCTGCCTGCAAATTAGCAATCCCTGTTTGCGTGTCAAGCTGTCGTAGCTGTAACAGTTGGTCTTGCAAAAATTGGGTCTGCTGCATAGTGAACTGCGCATTAAGCGTTGCTTCAGCTACTCGTTCCCTTGAATCTGCCGCAAGTCGGGCACCCTGTAAGCTTATAAGAGCACCCTCACGCTGTACAGAGGCATTAGTATTGGCAATACTAACCTGCGCCGCCGTCTGTGAATTGGAAATTGCCAAGTTCACACTCGCAGACATTTTGGCAAGGGTGTTTTGGTTCAGGGCATTCATATTCTCGCTGGCAGCCTGCATATATGCTTGCGCATTGGCTGATGCAATAGGCAAACCAGCCTCTATTGCAGATCGCTGTGATGCCCCAGCAAAAATACTTGAGCTAAGGGCTCCCCTATCCTGCGCTAGCTCTCTACCTCGTAGCAGGGCATTCTGCATAAAGGAGCTATCTTGGTTAAGAAGGGAATTAAGCTGCTCAGAAACTAACTCTTCTGGTGATACATTTCTTGTAGTAGCACCGAACTGCCCCAAATCAACATTAGCGCCTGAAAAGGCCGCAGGCGTATAGTTCTGGTTATTAAGGAACATCCCAAAGAGGGAGTCTGGGTCATTTGTTAGACCACCTTCTATCTGAAAAGGAGGAACGAGTTCTTGTGGAAAGGGCTGCTGAGCAAAAAGTTCCCCAAACACAGAGTCATTAAACTCTGGTGTGTACCCTTGATTAAATTCACCAGGTCCTTGCAGAAACTGAGGCAGTGGTGGGAATGCGGCATCACTCTGCGTGGGGCCAAAGGAAGCCTCTAGTTCGCCAGTTCCCGGAAAAGCCGGCTCTGCTGGGCCGGCAAACTCCGGCTGATTTTCTATAACCCTACCGTCTGGAAGAACAGTCTGTGCCATTCAATTCTCCTTAGTACGTTTTTGGACTTCTATTCATATCTGTGAGTCCCGTAACTTTATATGTTAATGCCTTAATCATGTGATAAGGCGTGGAATTTGTTACGCCACTTAGCTTAAACACCATTCCGTCCGTTATATTTGGTAGATGCGCAGATACCCTTGTATGGGGTCTGCTCCAATCAAGAGTGCTGCTAGAGCTTCCAGCCACAATTGAATCTGACCACTCATCGTTGTCGGGGACTGCATAGTTAACCCCCGCATTTGCCATAAAGCTCTCAAACCCTGTACTAGTAAGATGCACCATTACTTCCGGTATTTTTAGGTTTGCGAAGGGGGCCCCTGCGTGCATGGGATTAAATGACAAAGAGTAATTAAATGATTCCATACCGTCTGCTGTTGCTATTCCCGGATTGCCAGCGTCTAATATAAATACCTCCCCATTATTGTTACCTATAGCAATAGTCTCTCTTCCGTTTTTATTCAGAGCAGTTGCATACGCTGATGGAACAAACCTCCTTGGCGCAATACCAGTGCCGAAATTCTGCCTAGTGAACATGGGAGTGCTGCCATCCGGGCCAAACAGAGTCATCGTTAGGATATCCCCATCTTTAAAATACAACCTGTACTGCCCTTTATTTTTAATTGCAATTGCACACACTACATCTTCTTCAACATTAAAGGGACTATTCCTGTCTTGTATTTTCCCTTGCAAATACGGATTTACAGAAAAGCTAACCCTTCCCCACGAAAAGTCGCCATAGGTTTGTGCTGCCTGCACATTACTTATGCCACGAAAATCTGTGAATAATGGCTGCCCGGCATCAACCACACTGTAGTTAAGCGCTCCGGTATTCTCCGCAATAGTCTGCGTTGTGTAGTTATTTACAGTACTACCTACTAGGGCTTCTATAGAAGAGTCTGTCCATATGCCAAGAGCAGACCCCCCAATCTTCAACAGCCCTGTTATTGGCTTGCCGAAGAATCCAAACTCAGTTGCTCCAAGTAAACCACTAAATGTAGAAGGTTGCCCCGGTGGCGATATTAGTATAGACCCTGAATCATAGGCAAGCACTAAGCTCAGTTGATTATCATAAACATACCTAGGCGTATCTTTGCCTTCTGGTACTGGTGTTCTAATAAACCAGAAATGTGTTCCATTAAAGTGAAAGGCAGGTCCGGCAGCAGTTGCCCCATAAAGCGCGTTTTTATCTGGGTCTATGAAGAAGTTTATTTCTCGGCTGACCATAATAGCGTTGGCCGCTTCCATCTGTGCAGAAGATGGTAGCGTATTAGCCTGCAATGTACCATCGCCGGTGGCTATCACTTCCCCACCCCCTCCTGACTCTGTTCTTATTTCAGTTTCAGAAAGGTCTGTACCTACTGAGCCAGATACGTTATAAATAGATATATAACCCTTTGCATTTTCTGATTGGTACGAGCCATCTGTAAGTGAGATATTTACAACATCACCGCTAGCCAGATCAGATACACCATTCCAAAAGTAAATAGTCTCCGATGCGTTCTCAAAATATATAGAAACCTTTACCCAAGCTACCTCTACCGTCTTTCTTATAGGCGTAGATGAGGAGAGAGTTCCGCTGTACAGTTCCCACTGAAGGTTAACACTAAAATCATCACTTAGCAGGTTAGACCTCGTGAGCCTTGTGGCTCCCCAAGTATCTGCTGCACCACCTATGGTGGTCGTAGCAAAGGCCGTGCTTACTGAGGTATCGCCTGTCACTTCTGTTAATGGCGCTTTATTAGTAGTAGTACCAACACCTGATAGTGTAGCAAGCTTCATCTTAGCTCTCAGGTTAGGACTAGTACCACCGGAAGCTGTACTCATATCATATCTAAATCTTACATCGACCTTTATACCAACAATATTTACTTTGTCTGGAACATCTTCCTTCTTTATAAATCCTTTCAGATTAAGAACTGGTGTTGGGTTCCACAAAAGTCCTGAGGATGTGTAAGAAACAGGAACGTTATCTGTCCCATCCATTGTATTATCCAGAGGGAACCAGGAATCTCTTGGAAAAGGGTTAGATACTGAGTTTTCCTGCCCCACAACTGTAGTGGATCCTACAGAACTTGGCAGGACGTCTGTTATGGGATCTGGAGTACTTATAGTTTCTTCCAAAAACTTTCTTTCGTAATAAGTTGTAAACCCCCTGATTCCCTCCTTGAACCCCACAAAGTTTCCCATATCGACAACTTCCCAAGAAGGGTTGGATTCTATTTCCTCTCTCGTGGATGTTTTGTATAGAATACTATGGCTTCCTACGTCATAAGCTGCATACAAAATATCATTAAAAAAGAATAAGCCTGTCACTCCTCTGGCTCCAGCCGGTTTTGTATTGCCGCTTGCTAAGCCCTCGGCTATGCTAGTGTAAATGGAAGTATAGTCAGTAAAGTTCCCGCTGTGCTCCACAGTTGTATTTGGAACTAAATTAATTCTGCTTGTTATATCAACTAAGTTGAAGCTATCGCCAATCTGGGCTGCCATCAAAGTTACTCCGATATTACTGCGGGGGGAATAAATATCATAAGGTCACCAGTTAAAGCATCTTTGGTTTCCGTGAGATCTCCTTCCACTATAACAAAGTAAGCGTAGTTAATCTCAAGTGGTCCTTCAGATATTGTTCCAAGATAAACTACCTTAGCTATAACATCTACGCTGAGAACTCCTATTATACCAAGAGGATATATACCACCAATGATAAAACTTCCTGGATTTAAGGTCCCCGCTATGTTAGCTTTTAAGTATCTCTTTGGAACATCTTCCCCCTTGCCGACGTACTGTAGAATACCATCGCATTGCTTATATCCAGGCTCCGCTACTACCTCGTAGTTAAGGCACTCCATTAAAGTTCCAGGAGTTACTAACGTTTTTGGCGATACAATATCAAGCCCGCCAGTGGCTGGTACATGAAGGTTCTCAAATGACCGGAAGGCATCCATATTGATATTTCTGAACATCAGTATGTCCCAGGATTACCCAAAGTAATTATTTCCATCGTATCCCTCTCAAGCCATTTCTTATACGGTGCATATCTAACTCGTGCCATTTCTATCATATTAGCGTCTTGGATAGATAAACCATAATTAAGAACTCCTCTCCAAACTACTCCCTTGTGCAACCATTCTGGCAATACTGTTATCTCATCATTATCTAGAGCAAGCACCTGTGGTACTCGCGGTGATCTAAAGTAAAGCCTATAATTTTTATCAGGTACCGGGTATACAACCATATTCCCATCAGGAGCTATAGAATAAAGTTTAGGAGCTCCTGCTTGCTTCTTTGCCTCTGATGTGTGATATGGCCATGCGTCCCACTTAACCTGTGTGAGTTCTTTCTTTGGAAGTACCTCGTCTGCTTCCGAGTAACGCACAGTACACCTACTTATGTTGTACTGTATGGTAGCTATTGAAGCAGCCTCTATCGAGGCTGCACCAGTAACCAAGTCGTATACCACCCTGCCACTTATTTTATTTATTGAATCTCCTGTAAGAGAATCCTCCTTCAAGAAAAACCTATCACTTCCCTCGGCAATTATTCCAGTAGCATCCTGCTCAGTATTCCAAAACCAATCCTTGCGCTCGACCTGAATTTCCTCCCATGCCTGCGCTACCATATCTATCATGTTCTCTACCAGACCGGAAGCGCCAACAAGTGTTTGTGGAGTAGTACTCCTAACTTTAGACCACTGTATAGCTTTTTGCACCATTTCAAGAAAAGTCAAGGTTATCTCCCTTTAGAATCCCATATTCCCAATAGCTTCCATTGTTTTCTTCATCATCTTCTCAATGAGTGGCCATTCGTCACTTGGGTTATGCTTAAGGATTGTGAATGGGTAGCTATGCACCCATACGGAATCCTCGGAATCTTGGTCCTGATCCTTACGTATTTCCTGCTGTAGCGCATTGTTTAAATGCTCAATAATCCATTCTGGTGCGCGGAAGCTGATCCCCACTGGAAGTATGGTGACCTTGCCCTGAAGCCCAACAATCACTGGGTACCCAGATGGATTATATTTAGACTTCTGAAGACGCATGACGCACCATCCTTTAGGTAACTCTTCCTTATCAGGAGCGCTGGCCCTTTCTCCACGAAGAATCTCTATGGGACCACTATTCACGCGACCAGTACGCTGAGCGCTCATAATCAACTGTGCGATCTGCTTCTTGGTAAACTTGGTTGATACACCAAGATTAAACTCCGAGTTAGCAATGCTGATAAGATCTTTGTGAGTCTCTTCTAAAAGCTTGTCAATACTTTCATACTTCATTAAACTGTTTCTCCGTTAACGTAGAGAGAAGTTAGAGGAGGGCCGAAGCCCTCCTCTTTCCTTTTTTATCGAGTACGAATGTACCCGACAGTGAGAGCCAAACGACCGGCAGCCGCCGTTGCGGCGGCAGTTGCGAAACGAGCCGAAATGACAGTGCCTTCCTCAATGGTCCAAGGATCATTGATATTCTGCACTGGATCGGTTGGGTCTCGGGGCAATAGTGGAACACCTCCCGTAGCGGCGGCACTGCCACCTAACTGGACCACAGAAGATCCCACTAAAAATGCGTCCGTGTCACCGTCGTGTCCCACGTTAATAGTCAGCGTAGGTGTACCATTAGTATCCAAAGCGCCTGAGTGGAGGTATACACCAACCACCAAGGCGTCTGCCGGCAGACGGAAGAACTCGAACACATTGCCGTTTGCTACCTGATCGGCAGCAAGGTTAAACTCCGCAGTACGATACTCGATACCAGCGGCTCCACTGAGAAAACCAGAACGAGTCAGGTGCTCAGCAAATTGATGGGTGTAAGTTGCCATATCTTATCCTCCTTGATTACGAAAGGTCAGTTACGCCGACTTCGGCGCGGATGATCCAAGCTTCGTTAAGGATCAGAGATGCAAAGTACATCTTCCAACCAACATAACCACGCTGGCCGAGCGGGTCAGACTTGGTGCGCTTGCCAGGATTCTCTACCCACGGAGAGAGCGAGCCAGGCCCACGAAGTGGTACACTAGCGAAGCAATTCTCAGACAGGTAAACAATCGGGTACACATCAACATTAGTGCCATCACTGGCAGTCATGCCGTTGAGTGTGGTTGAGCCTGCACCATACCACGGGATCAGAACAGGAGAAACGATGTAACGAACATCTTCCTTCTTACCCAATTCCCAATTATGCAGAAGCGCGCCAGATGCATAATTTTCTGCTGGAGTAAAGCCAGGAAGGTTGCGGATATCGGTCTCACAATCTGAGTGGCACACGGCAACAAATGACGGGGCGACCGGTTCTGTCGAGAAGCCAGGTCCAGCCGCCAGCTTACGCGTTATCTTCATAGCGCGCTGATTCTTCATCGACTTGGTAACCTGCCGCTGAAGGTTCAGGCCGAGCTTGTCGTTAACTTGCGTACGAGAAGTTGGCGATGCAGTGGTGGAACTGTAGAAAACATTAGTGCCGGCGATCAGGGTTGCCCAAGTGATACGCTCCTTGGTTTCCCCAATCTGGCGGGACATAGCTTCTACAGCATCATTTAGAACGGGATCCTCAGCTAGATCTTCGATCCGGTCAGAGATCTCAACAAGATCCCCATACTGACCTATAGTAACCGATAAATCCTCATAACGCATCTTCTTGGGAGCGGGCGTGACTCCTTCCTGAAGCTGGGTCAGGCTGATCGGGAACGGTACCGGCCGACGAATCGACATAGTATCGGCAGTATTAGCTGGTAGCGGCTTTACTTTGGCAAAATTGTCGAGCACAATGATCGGTTCAATGTACTCCAACATCGTGCCTTCGGCATAAACCGCAGTACGCTGGCTAATATCACCGTAAGTAGTTGCAACGGACATATATTAACTCCTTTTTCTCTGCTTGGTGTATTTACCGTTAGGCCCCCAAAGTAAATTCCAATCCTGCTCGTATGAAAGATTACTAGTATCAGACGGCTTACTAACTATGCGAGAAGGTTTGACCCCCACAGCCTGCTGCCTAGTACTCTCTCTACGACTACGGATCTCATCTCCTTTGGGAGAGTGATCTGATTGAGACTCATTACCCATAGAAGCAACAGCAGCTTTATACTCCTGATCATACTTCTGAAGGATAAGGAAAGCTGTGTCAGCATCCTTCGCCTGCGTGTAAAGATTGTATATACCCGGCTCCTCTACCCTCTTGATAGATAGCCAAGCTTTAAAATCTTCTGACTTTATAATATCGGCGGCAGTTAAACCATCTTCAGAAAACAGATCTGCTGCTTTATCCTCAAGTCGGTTCCATTCCTGCGTTTTGCTTGACACTTCTCGGTCTCTTTCAAGTTTACCGAGCCTCTCATCGATCAATTCCTGCATTTGCTTTTTAGTGAGATCACTCTGGTATTTTGCAATCTCTTCAATGATTTCAGCAGCCGCTGGATTTTTTTGCTTGAGCGCCTTTACTTTATCAGGTAGCTCACGCTCTTGTGCCGGGGCAGTTTCCTGCCGAAGCGATGTTGGAGCCGTTGGCTCCTGCTTTACTCTAGACCCATTGCTATATAACTGCTGTATAAGTAGGTCTTTAGAGTTTAATTGGCGATGGAGACTGGATGTTCTACCGTCTGCCGTCTTGAGTGACTGAACGATCTTGCGCGCTTTTTCCTTCAGTTCTTCAGATGGCTGACTATTTACGAACTCCCTGTACTCGTCGTCCTTGGTTTTTTGCTTAGGTTCTTCTATTTCTTGTTTTGTACTTTCTCTATCTTCTGAGGCATCTTTATCATGAGCCTGCTCATTGTCTTCTATTGCATCATCGCTATGTTCGATAGCATCCTTTTTATCTTCAAGCTCAGTTTCTGGCTCATCAGCAAAAGCAGCTTTATTACCAAACTGCTTATTCCACTCATCTACATAGCTTTGATCTAATGCCTCTTTAGTCATTGCGTCCCTCCGGGATGGCTAGGTTTACTTCTAGTGCCTTTAGTAGTGTAACTAATTCTGCAAAGCGTCCTCTGAGAATATCCGTACTATCTTCGTCAAGTCTTGGGGATACTATTTTTTTGTATATCTCTTTCTTTCTATGCTCGACGTACTTTACCACTATATCTTTATCTATTCTTTGATTCATCAGATTCCGCTTCCCTCGGTTAACTTTACTGCGAGTTCAGTATTAAACTTGTCAACATCTATTGACTTTAATTCTCTAGCTAAATCTTGTCTACTCTCCTCTATATTAAAGTCAAAGTCCATTTTCCGGAGATCAAGATCCTCCTTTCGCTGGAAAGTGAGCATTGCCGTTTGTAGCTCCATCTGCTTTTCTAACTGCCGTGCCTGTAGCTCTGCTACTTTTAACTGAAGCTCCATCTTACGCAATTCAAGTTCTGCCGTGGACAGCTGCAACTTAACCTGTGCATTTTGCTGCTCAATCTGTAGCTTGGCTTGCATTTCCTGCTGGCGAGATTCCTCACGCATCATAACAGCTTGCGCCTGCACCATCTGCGGATCAGGTGCCGCACTAGCTTGTGCTTCTTGCTGTTCCTGCATCTTTTTATCAACTTCACGGGAGGATCTTAGCAGCATTGGACCAGCCCTTGTAGCGGCAACCCATCTTCTAAATGCTTCCGCCTCATTAATCTGAACCATGTACTCTGGTTTCTGGGAAGCCATTGCTAAAATTCTTTCTATATCTTGGGCTAGAATCTGATTATCAATACGTTCAGTTGCCCCTCCGACCGATACTTTGAAGTTTCCTTTTATCCCGGGATCATCGCTGTACTGCATATTATAGTGTACCCAGCGATTTATCAGCGGGATTGTCATATTATCATCCCAATGCTGACTGAGCTCTCTTTGATGTACATTAGCCTCGGTGAGAACCATACCCATATTCATAGCCGGTACATTGGCTTGTGGTTCTGTATGCGCTTGTATCATAGGGCTCTGGGATTCTATGTCAGCGAACTGCATAGCAGAGTCTATGATATTCATGAGGGATGCTTGATTATTTGGTATGTTTACGAACTGGAATGCACCATTTACATCAGTGGCATACTCTGTCATGTACCAAATCTTCATAGATTCTATTTCCCACTTTCCATTAGCGGGTTCTATAGCATCTCTATTCACGACAATCTGGGGCCCTGCTGAAAGGCCTGCGTTATCAAGAAGCATTGCATAGGTCGATTCAACAACCCTTTGCTGATCAGCCCTCATGTAAGGCATTCCGTGGCCAAACACAGAGGCGTCATCCTGCTCCCATACGGCCAAATGGTATGGAATAGTATCATCCCCATCCAATAGGGCCATAGACACACGTATAACAACTCCTCTGACCACAAATACTTTACCAAAGTACTCTTTTAACTGATCGTCTTTTTCCTCCCTGCTTATATATCCCATCATGTGCAGAACATCTTTTGGTAAAGCACCATGGTATTCTTTAACTAGATACTTATTACTAAAGTCAGCATCACCATTTCGCGAGGTAAAAAGACCACTCGTAGATTGCAGCCGATTCCCATCTGGCTCCATCATAATTGCAACCTTTATGTTGCTAGTTAAGTACTGAGGATTATTGGCTAAGCGAATTAAATCACGCTTGCCCATTGGGTGAACCTCAAAGCAATCTTCAATATCTTCTGGCATAAGCGCGCCAGGATCAGGATAGAATAATCTAGGGTCTACGCAATAAACCTCTGGCATTGTTATGCGTTCTATCACAAGATCAGACTGGAGGCCCCCGTCTGAATCCTCATAGTGGTTATACATCTTGGAATTCTTAACTTCCTCCTCTGGCCCCTTGAGTATACCAGTCCCTAGTATAGCCCAATCTCTCATAGCCTGCCGTGCTTTTTTACCGTACCGGCTAATAGATAGCTGGTTTCTAATAAGGGTTTGCATGCGAAGAGCTTTTTCACGCTCCTCATTAATTTCCGATTCAATGGTAGCCACCTGATTTTGCTCTTGAGGAGGCTGTTGTAATTGAATGGCCTGATCAGGCGGTAGTGGCGCATTAGGGTCTTCAATAGGAACTTGTGGCTGCTGCTGAGCAATAGCCGCATCAGCAGCAATCTCTTCAAGCTCAGGATCTATCAGCGCTTCTATAGTGAAATTATAATCGCCACCTAGCGGGAACTGGATATCCCTCATACGAGAAACAGCTAAGTTTGTCGGGCTTCTTGTTATATTGGGTTTTGGTATTCTTCGGGCAGATAAAGGCTCTGCCATCTTGCCCTTTTCCTTTAAGCTCTCACTGACTCCGTTGTACTGTAGTAAAGCCTTAGCCCACTCTTGCTCTTTTTCAGTTCTCTTACTAAGGTACTTTCCGAACTTTGCCTCAAGCTGTTGTCCCAAAACTTCCAGAGCACGCACCTTGTTTAAGCGATTTTCTTCCTCTGAAATAGGTTCATCTTCAGGCACAAAGCCCTCTTGAGAATCATTAGTTTCAAGTAACTCCTCATCAGATACATGAGTAAATGGCATTAGAAATAACTCCTAGCCCCAGCTATCCGCCGGTGTGTGTTTCTAGTAAATTCCAAGGACTTGCCGTGCTTTGGCCCTGAAATGACACCATATCTACAACAGTCCATCAAGTGATCATCCTTTTTTACGATTATTCCATTGTCATTTCTTCTGTACTTTCTATATTCCTTCAAGAATTCTTCTGTATTAGAGTTCCACAAAACTTTTAATCTACCTGAAGAAAGCCTGCCCCATACAGCTGCTATGCCAGACTCAACATCATTATCCGCAGTAACTAAATCTAGCCCTGCTTGCCTATAAAGCCTGAGTAGTTTATCGCCATCGCGCTGCGATCCTATATTTGAAGCAGGATCAATTACCCCACGTAATTTCATTGGAGGATCTTTTGGATCTCTCTGAAAAATATGTGCGGCGTGTAGCTCTGGCTCTTTTTTGCCCTGCTTGTAAGCATCATAAATGTATATTAAATCTGCTGAGGTGTCGTGTGCAAACCAAAGTACCGCCGTATCTCGCCACCCAACATCCATCGCATACCATCTACGCCAAGAATCCTTCATTTCAATAGAATGTTCTAAAACAAATTGCGATTCAGGTATTGGATATATGCTACCAGACCCTAATGTAGGTTTTCCCTCGGATCGCGCCTCAATTAAGTGTGGTGGCGTACTATCTTTAATAGCTTTCATTTCATCCTCATCTAAATGAGGAGCATGCTTCCATCCAGCATTAACTATGTACCTAGCCATTACTTATCTTCATGTTCTGTGTATGACGATGAGGTATCTTGAAACTGCACTATAAAATCCGTCAGTCCCTGCATTGGCGTTAGTGTAGACATTATTATACCCTTTGTTGTCATAGTTCTTAATAACGCCTCGTTATAAACATCATTAGGTGGTTCCTCATCAAACCAGATTCCATGCTTAGCTGTTCCCTCAAATGCACGCCTCTTCTGATCGTACGTCTTAAATCCTATCCTGCTAGTTCCTCCGGTAGGTACGTGCCTAACCCATACCTCATCTACGGCATTAGCAGTACCATGCTTGGGTGTACTTTTAAGTATGTACTCCCGCGCAATCATGCCGCTTCCAATTTCATTCGGCATACCGAGTAACTCTTTCTGTGGAGCATCTCGGGTCGTTACGGTAGTGCTGCCAGCTACCCACCATTCTGTAGGAGATTTAAATACTCTGCCCTCCCACCAATCAGGGTATACCCCTGTGGCATGGCAGGCAACTTCGTAAGCCCCTGCCAGAGTTTTACCAACTCTGTTTGCAGCAAGAAATAACCTTTCCTTATATAATGCTCCAGATCTAAAAAACTCCATGTGCCTTGTATACTTGTCGTACGATAGAGGGCCTTCCTTCGGAAAGATTTTATACAGATGCCCTCCGAACTTTTCTATCTCCTGCTTCCTTTTAAGTATACGTAAAAGGGAAGCTTTTTGCTTTGGAGATAACTTACTTGCGTCAATTAGAGGTGAGTGAGACATTATCAAAAGCCTTTAATTGCTCGTCAATATCAACCTCATTCTGATAGTCTTCCTCATCAGTTTCATCAGAAGTAGAAACCTTATCGTTCCAATTAAACCTATTCTGCATGTTAATCTTATATAGGTTGGCATTAAATCCCTGTGTCGTTAGATTCAACCGCCCTTGCTTCATCCACCACGCTTTAGATAATGTCTTACCAAACTGGACTATATCTTCGAAACTAACATCCGTCATTAGAAGTAGCTTCCAGAACTTATATGTCATTTTTAACTCAGCCCTGACCTCGGTATCTGATGCCCCCTCCTTGTACATAGAAAGCATCATATCCTTCCAATTTGTAGGTAAATCATGTACGTTTTTCATATTGAACTATATCGCTAAGTCTTTTCTGAACGTAACCGGTTATTGTAGCAAGTATGCCAATGGTGCTGCCGTGTATAGTTGCCCATGCCATACTTACTTCTGCTTGTGGGAAGTTTACAAATGTAACAACCGTAGCATATGTTATTAGACACATAGCCCATACTATAAGCAAGTTACCTAGGATTTGCGTTAAAAATGGGCTCATATTCATTTGCTTGTTCTATCATCTATTCTGACAAGAAAGTCCCTCAAATCTTTAAACTGAAGCTCAGACCAATTTCTGTGCTCTACAAACTTAACATCTATGCGATGTTCTTGCTTTAAAAGATCTTCCCGTATTTCCCTTTTTAATTCTGTTATTCTATAATCAACCTCTTCCCTAGGCACAAACCCATTCAGTCTGTTTCGCATGTCATCCATACCGCGTGACATTTTATCTGACAGCTTATATTGGTACAGCAATATTGATGGCACTCCTATAACAAGTGCCCAATTGGATAATTCTAATAATATGTCCACAAACCCTCCCTTGTAATCTTACTAGAATCACCCAAGATTTCCTAGTCCAGATATAGCTGTTATGGTGAAGCTGCTGGAAATTGTTCCTTTTTTTATAGACATACCATATGTAGTAAAGCCCGTGGTGTTTCCGAATAAAGCCACCTGCACAACTCTTTTATTGTTTACTCCTGACGTTGGGCTTATTGAACATGTAAGCTCGCTTCCTGTAGAGTCAATAGATGTTGTGACCTCTTCACTTGATCCGGCTGCTCCTATATACAGTGAGCTTGGCGCTACTAATGAATGTATGGGAGTTAATAGTATAGTCCCCGACGTACTGCTTGTTGCGAAATTTAACAACAATGTGAATAACACATAATGGCTTACGCTATTTATACTGTGGGCCATCCCATTAATAGCAGTATATGTTTTGCTAGTAACAGATTGATTTATAAAGGATGCTGGTATTCTGACAATTCCAACAGAATTAGATGAAAGCTGATTGTAACCTTTTACACCTAATGAGTCCGTCCCGTAATAGAATGAACTGCCGGGTGCAGCAACATCACCATCAAGTGATAATGAATCGCCATCAAACACTACGCTATCTGACGGATGCAATTCTGTTAATATTTCTTTATCGTTTACAAGTGCAGAACCAGTTCCTGGCCTTAATATAACATCTCCTTGGGCCTCTACAATGCCGTCACTTCCGTTCGATCCTACTGAGGATAAAGACACTACCCTTTCTTCTAAACCTCCTAAGATATTTTTTATCTCAAATAGATTTTTATTTAACTGATAGAGTTCATTATCCCTATTCCCCGTTCTTAGGACGGGAAATATTTTATTACTACCACTCACAGGCGTGCTCTACTTAGGTGCCCATCCAGGAGGTAGAGGGCTTGGGCGAGGTCGCCCAATACCAAGCTCTTCATGTCGCTCCCTGATGGACTTGATCTTTTGAGGGAGATCCGCACGCTCGGCAGCCCACTTGGCAAGCCAATCTTTGGGCTCGCCACTGTTAACAAGAGCGATATTATGCTTTGAAATAACACCATTACCTCTCGTGCTGAATTCAGTAACTTCTATACCGAGCACAGCTAATGCCCAATTGCGCTTATAGGCTGAAGTCACCAACAACTTGTCTTCCATTGAGTCTGACTGAAAGTCTGGAAAGTTTGCTGGATTAAAGCCCCACCAAGTTCCAATAGTGTCGGCAGCTTCAATGTGATCCGGGTCGCCAACCGCTCTCCACTTCGCAATAAGCTCATCGACAGCTTTAAATCTGCGACATCCGTTGCTGGTGTCATGGCTGAACCCATCATCTCTGTAGTCAGCTTCCTCAAATTCTGCGGCGGAAGCAGCTTCAAACCTATCAAGCAACTCTCGTAACTGAGCTAACAAATCTTTTACATTCATACCTTTACTCCTCAAAACCGTCTGTGAAAATTTTATTATCAACGCAGCCCTGAATGATAATGATGCTGGCGGATGGGTTGTAAATGACATTTTCATTTGTTTCACATATAATCCATATTCCGTTTATATTGACGTCAATCATAAGCATCGCCAAAAATACTAGCGCTACCACGCTGTCACCACCAGCTTGCCTTTCACGCACTCTGCGGCTCTTGCGCCGTCAGGCAGGTCGGCCAGCGAGCAAGCCGGATAGACCGGGTAGCACCAGTCGCGGCGGGCATCCTCGGTCGCATAAGCATACACGACCCCTGTGGCAATGCCGACCGGCAGCGTGATCATTGGAGCGATGGCCGAAGCCGCCAGCAGATTGTTCGCTGTGTAGCCCCAGCCAGCGCCAGACACCCAGGCGGTCTGG